>Ga0209800_10000444_pt1 | contig 64313 bp, 59 predicted proteins | sample Higcelweek8metaG_FD_187174 | JGI IMG/M metagenome (GOLD analysis project Ga0209800, IMG submission 187174) | Freshwater pond sediment microbial communities from the University of Edinburgh, under environmental carbon perturbations - High... | ecosystem: Environmental > Aquatic > Freshwater >...
TACAATAATGAAAGGTTACATACTAGTCTTTGTTTAGTATCTCCTAAAAAATATACATTAAACTTTATTAAAAGTTTTCCCAAATTATTTACTAATTAGTGGTTCAGTTTTCTTAGGACTTGACACTGTTTTATCTACTTTCATACAAATAAGCTTTCTTTTATATTTATAAATTAATTCATCATCGCCATATAAACATGTTTTTTCTTTATTTTTATTAATTTCTGTCCTTTTGTCTTTTTCAGGTTCACAATCTTTTAAATTTATTAAATTAGGAGCATATCTTGCTCTCCCAGATGTAAGAGCTATTACTTCTTGTTGATGATTATAATTTAAGCAAATTTGATATTCTTTTTCATTATATTTTTCAAGAGTATTAAATAAATTTTCACATAATTTTTCTGTATTATTCTCTATTTTTTTAATTTCACTTTCTATCTTATCTTTAAAATAATCATAGTTACTTTGATTTAAATAAAATGGACAACTTTCAAATTCATTATAATCACATTTTTTTGTATAATCAAAATAAGTAGCACTATCGGTCCAGCCATCCATACAATAAACTTTGTCGCTTAATTGTCGTCCTTTTGAACAATCAACACCGCCATGAGAAGAACATGCCCCAGATGTTGCAAAAATTGTTAAAGGAAAATAAAGAAGAAATGCTAATGTAAAAAAATAATATAACAATTTCATATATTTTTTAAATTGTCAATCTATGAAAAATTTATAATAATAAAAATATTAAAAATTATTCATAAAAAACGACTTAATAATAAGTCATCGAGTGATTCGCTTAAGAGGACGACCCGACGGGAACCACATTCAAGAAAATACCAAAGCATTCTAATCATGTGCGTCGACTCGCCCACTAAAGGACATGATTAAAAAGTTTTATCTTTGATATTTATTAAAATGTGGTTCCAATTTTAATTTAACATAACAAATAAAAAAAATCAACAAAAAAAAGTTGATTTTTTTCTTGACAGACATATTTTTCTATATTAAAATTATTTTATTGGCTAGTAATTTTTTGGCTTATTTAAAATATTAATTTAATATTTTAAATATCAATAAAATAGATAAGGAGGAATATTTTATGTTAATTTTAGAAAAAATTAGTAAAAGTTTTGGAGGCAAAGATATACTTCAAAATGTTTCGCTAAAAGTTGGTCAATCTCAAAAACTTGCTCTTGTTGGAGCAAACGGTATAGGTAAATCAACACTTTTAAAAATAATTATTGGGGAAATTAAACCAGATGAAGGCTTTGTCTTAAAAGATAAAGAATTAAGAATTGGCTATTTACCCCAAGAAATTGATGAAAGCAACTATTCAAAAACAATAAAATCTTATTTAGAAGAAATTACTGGAATTAGCAAAATGCGTAAGTCTATGGCTGAATTAGAAAATAATCTTTCCAGCAAAGATGCTTTATTAAAATATGGAGAACTTCAAGAAAAATTTATAGCCATGGACGCTTATAATTTTGACTTTAAGCTAGATGAAATTTTAAATGGATTTGACTTAAAAAAATTTATCAATTGTAAAATTAATACACTTAGTGGAGGACAAAAAAGTAAAATATCCTTAACTGGACTTTTGCTACAAAATTTTGATCTACTTTTATTAGATGAACCAACAAATAATTTAGACTTAAAATCAATTATTTGGTTGGAGAATTTTTTTAAAAAAACAAATTGTGCTTGCTTGATTGTATCGCATGATAGATGTTTTTTAGACAAAATAGTTTCCAAAGTATTTGAGATTGATTGGTATGAGCGAAATATTAAAAAATTTCCAGGAACTTATACTGATTATTTAAAACAAAAAAAACAAGAGCAAAATAGAAAAACACAAGAATATATTAAGGCAAAGGAAGAGAAAGATCGTTTAATAATAAGTGCTAGAGAGAAAAAAGAATGGGGAAACAAAGAATCTAGAAAAAATAAAAAAGATAATGACAAATATGCTCATGGTTATCGAAATGATAGAACCGCAAATAAAGCTGGGAGTTCTTCTGCTTCTATAGATAAGAAAGTTAAAAAATTAAGCCAAATAGAAAAACCTCGAGAAAAAGCTAAAATAATTGTTCCTTTGTTGGCTAGCGAAAATCCAGCTAAACATGGAATTTCGCTTGACAATGTTTTATTAGAAAGAAAAAATTTTTCTTTAGGTCCTGTTAATTTAAATATTAAATATGGAGATCGTATAGGTATTATTGGTCCAAATGGCTCAGGAAAATCAACTTTGCTTAGTCTTATTTCTCAAGAGAATCAACCCAGTAAAGGCTCTGTAAAAATCAGTCCATCTTTAATAGTAGGAAATTTAACTCAAGCTCATGAAAATATGTTTCCGGAAGAAAAAATATCTGATTTTTTTAAACGAAATAAAGTTAATGACAGCCAAAGAATGTTTTTAATGCTTGATAAACTTGGAATTTCCGCTGATGATGTTCAAAAAAAAATTTCTCAGCTAAGTCCAGGAGAACGGGCTCGAATATTAATGGCTCTTTTTTCTGCTTTATCAGTTAATGTATTATTATTAGATGAACCAACAAATCATCTAGATCTTGAATCAATTGAAGCTTTGGAAGATGCTTTAATTGATTACACTGGAACACTTATTTTTATTTCTCATGATCGAACTTTTTTAGAAAAAATTAATCCAAATGAATTAATTTTAATTGAATCTGGTAAGCTTAATTTTATTGGAAGCTATAGCGAGTATAAAATTAATTCAGGATTATAAAAAAAACAAACCTGCTTTTTATTATTACAAAAATGTAAAAGCAGGTTTTTTATTTTTTATTTTTTATTTTTTTGCCAGTTAATAAAAGAATTCACACCATAAGGATCTATTCCTTTTATATTATTACTAAAAATATGAGCTCTACCTGGACATTCTCGAAGATTCAATTCTCGAAAATCCTTAAAAAAAGGATGATTTTTCCAATTTTCAATAAAATTTTTATCATCAATAATTGGAAGTTCATTACGATTATAAAATCTGGATGCCATTAAAGATGGGCAAGTAATCATTTTTCCATCTTTATCCAAAACAAATCCAGACATAGTAGCACGACACTCATTTTGAGGTTCTGATCCTAATAATTCTGCCATAATAGCTACATTTGAAAGACCAACTAAAAATCCTTTCTGCATAGCGTCAAATAATTCTACAGAAGCTGTAAAATAATCATTAGGGCTTATAGTTATTTCTTTATGTTTTTTGTTAAATGGTTTAAAAATATTAAAATTAACTATAATTCCTTTTTCTGACCAAAATTTAACAGTTTCTAAATGTTCGCCAAAATTCAAAGCATTAAGAGTAAAATTTATACTGAATGGAATATTTCTTTTCTTTAACCGATTAATTGCTTCTAAAGTTTTGGCATATGTCCCTTTACCACGTATTTTTTCATGTCCTTCTTGCATTCCATCAAGACTAACTAATACAACCAAATTTGGAATTTGAGATAATTTATCAGCTTTTTCCTCGGTGATAAGCAAAGAATTAGTTACAAGATTAACAGCCATAGAATGGCTTTTGCAAATCTCCAAAATTTCCATGATCTGAGGATGCATAAAAGGTTCACCACCCATAATGCTAATTTCCCAAACCTCATTTTTAGATAAAATTTCTAAAATTTCTTTTACTTTTTCAATGGACATATGAACTAAAGGATGATTTTCACCATGCAAACAGTGTTTGCAACAAAGATTACAAGAACATGTAACTTCAATTTCAGCTGTCATTGGAGTAGCTAACTTCCTCCTTTCATTTAAAGCTGTTCCTGTTTTTGTTAATTGGTTTTTGAACTCTTCAAGGAAAATCTTTGCATCTGAAATAGCTTCTTCAAAAGAAATATTATATCTTTTTGATATTCTTTTAGATATTTCTTCTAAAGATATATCTAAATTTAACAGATTTTCAAGGATAAATTTTCCTGTCTCATTAACCGCTAATGTTTTTCTATGCTCGGGCACATAGGCTAAAAAATCATTTTCATCTTTTTTAAATTTCACTATTTTGTTTTTTACCATTTCCCGTCTCCTTTATTTAGATAAAAGGGTAACCATAAATAAGGCTACCCTTTCAATTTCAAAGATTAGATTGTCTGATTAAGTTTTTTCATCACCAAACTAGTCTTTGGATTAGGCGGAGCCATTGGGCTACCTCCACAACTAGTGGCACAACAACCACCTTCATTTGCCTGTAATTTGCTTTTAATAGTAATTGCCGGTTTTTTGTAATTACATTTTTTAAGCATTTTTTTCTCCTTTTTTAAAGATTTTTTATTTAAATAATTGGTTTATTTTAAACCAACCAACATCAATAAATTATACTATTTAAAATAGTTTGTCAATATCTGTACAATTGTTGTAAAGGCTAAGTTAAAATGTCATACCTCTGAGCAAAGTAGAAATGTCATACTTGCTTAATTTTTAAATTTCATTCCAAATCTCCAACAACCACAAAATACCTAACGAATCACAAACAGTCTATTCATCGCTCTAGTTAAAGCCACATAAAATAAATCCTTATTCACCTTTTCTTTTTCAATTTTCAATAAGTCAGGTAAATGCATCTTTGTGTCTTATTTTTATTATTTTTTACCAATAAAATTCAAAATATGCAATTTTATTTAAATAACAATTTATTGCTTCTTTTATATAAGGAATTGTATTGGTTGGTAAATTATTTATTTCATAACTTTATAAAATTTTTAAAAATTCTTGAAATTATTTTCTCCTTCTTTAATACTAAAATTATTTAATATACTTTTCCAATTAACAGGAAAACCCATATAATAAGGATTAATTTCAAATTCAGATATTAATTCATCAAATCTTTCCAACCAATTTGAAGTGGGATTAATTTTTTGTAAAATAATTTGCAAAATTACCAAATAATTAAAGATTCTTTTTTTCATGTCTTTGTTATAATTAAATTTATTTTTATATCTTCGGTGTTTCATTTTTGGTAATATAATAAGATTAGAATTCCATAATCGAATATGATGTGCACATTTATTTCTTAAATGAGCCAAACAATGCATCCAATTCATAATAAAAGATTCATCTTCTCCCAATGTTCTAGCAATTTTATTTTTATATTCACGTTTAAAAAGACCACAAATTTTTAAACATTGTCCAAATGAAAGAATTTCAACAACTGTCCAGATTGGTGGCATTTCTGGTGTGTAATAATTATTTTTATAATGAGAAATACAAATTTCACTACTTTTTGACATTTCAGCTTTAATTATTTTTTTAACCTCATTACATGAATTTTGATTAACATATAAATCATTTTTAAGATAATAATGAGAATCATTTGTTAAAATTGATAACTCATAAGCCATCCGACATTTAAACGATTTTTCAATTCTTTCCAAGACTTCTAAAATCAAAAGTCTTAGTCTATTATCAAAAATATATAATTTAAGAACATCATCAAAACAAATTTCATTTAAAAATTTGTTATCTTTTTGAAAATGCTTAAAATAAATCGACCAATGGTAGTAACTAATATTAGTTAAATAATATTTTATTTTTTCTTCATTGTTAATAATTAATCCTCTAGCCTTAAGCAATTCTATTTGTTCTTTTATTGTTTTTGGTGGTTTATAATATTCTTTTTTTTCTTGCTTTCCCATTTATTTTTCTAAAATTAAATCTAATTATCTTTTTTTACTTCAGTATTTGATTTTTTTTATAAAAATGATATAATGTGGATAACAATACTCATCGCGCCTATGAGTCTTCGGACTTATGCGAACCCGATGAGTTTTTTGTTTTTTTGTGTTTTAAAAAAATTAATATGTAACCTTTTATTGTTGTAATAATTGATCTTTTATCAAAAATTAAATTTTTTTCTTCGACAACAAATCATAATCAACTAAGATAAATTAAGAAATTTCAATATTAGTAAACTCTTTTAACATTTTACCTCTTCCATCATATAAGCACAATAATTGATGTTCGGGAATATATAAAGCATAACCTTTTGGAGGTGAACCATCTAAAGAATAAATGATAAAATTTCCATAGCCTGATTTTAAATCATTTTTAGTTAATTTCCTATCAATAGAATGACCATATTTATTCATAAGAATAACCTTAATTTCTTCTTCATTTATTTTTTGCATATTGTTTATATTATTTATAAATTAATCTTCATAATAAATATTGTGTATATTTTGAACAATTCCTTGATTTTCATAATTTCCAATTGACACCCAAGTAGGTATACCAAGTAAACATAATTCATTATTTTCTTCAGATATAGCGACACCACCAGAATTACCACCATCCACCTCTGCTGTTACATAATAATTAGAATAAGGTAATGCACCATAAGGTTCTTTAACTGAATCATCATAACCGCTTATAACACCTTCTGTTAAAATTCTAGCCTGAATCTTTCCACTAAATTTTCCAACTGCCACTTGAGATTCTGCATAAGCTGGGTAGCCTATTATATAAACTTTAGAAGCTATATTAACTTTATTCTTACAATATTTTAAATTAGATATTTTATAATTTAATTTTTCTATATCTATTGACTTCAAAACATCTTCTGCAAATTTATTATCAATAAAACCAAATACAACGTCAGAATCATTATTATATTTCCATCTTAAATTTGAACCAAATACATATGTACCTAATGATAAATTATCATCGTTTATTACATTCGCTCGACATTCATTATAAACTTGGCTATCCACAACATGTTGATTAGTAACAACTATATAACTATTTTTTTTATCATACTTTTTTATTAAAAAACCACTTCCACTCTGATGTCCACCATTTTCCCCCGTATAACAATCAACTTTAACAACTCCTGTAAGTAAATCATTGATTTCAACTTTTTTTTTATCAGTATTTATATAACTACCATCATCTATTTTATTTAAATTCTCATTACTAATTCCCAAACCAAGCTCTCTCATCACTCCAAAAGCATCTTCCGGTTTTCCTAAATAGTACATCTTCAAATCCTTTGGATTCACATAATAAGCTTTACCACTATCCTCAACTTTTAATAAAATTTTACCAGCCAATTTTACAGAAGCATAACCATTAAAAAAATCAAAATCTTTATTAGAAATTCCTAATCCTAATTCACGCATAACATTAAAAGCATCCGCTGGTCTTCCTAGATAATAACGCTTGTTATCATTCGGATTAACATACCAAGCCTCACCATTAGATTCAACTTGCAATAAAATACAACCTTTTAACTTATTAGCCATAGTATTATCAGAGGCACTCAAAAAATAAAAAGGAATAAATCCAGACACAAAAATTAAAAAGAATATAAATAGTTTTCGCATATAATTTAAATATAATTGTAAATGTTAATATTATTTTAATAATACTACTTTTAATTAAAAAAAATCAAAAGAACGAATTGAATAAATGGAAATTAATTGAATTTTTCTAATTTTCTTGTTAATATATAATAAATAAATTAATTTATAATCTAAAAAAATAAATAAAAATTAAAAATATGCTTAACCAAATAATTATTTTTTTATTAATATCTTTGATAATTGTAATTTTCTATCTTATTAAACTAATCATAAACAATAATCAAAACAATAAAAACGATGAAAAAATTGCTGTTTTACTAGATAGGCTCGGACAATTAAATGATCAAAACAAAGAAATGAGAAATGTATTAGACACTAAATTATCAGAAAATCATCGTGCCTCTCAAGAACAATACAAAAACACACAAGAACAAATCGGACAAACAATGAAAACAGTTCATGGAATCACAAGCCAATCATCAAAACTAATTTCTGAAGTCACAGAAAAACTTACTAAACTAGATGAAACCAATAAACAAGTTATTAACTTTTCATCTCAATTACAAAATCTACAAGATATTTTAAAAAATCCAAAACAACGAGGAGTTTTAGGAGAATATTTTTTGGAAGAAACTTTAAGAAATGTGCTTCCTCCAAATTCTTATCAGATGCAATATGCTTTTAAAGATGGATCAATTGTTGATGCTGTTATTTTTGCAAACAACAAAGTGATTCCAATTGATTCCAAATTTTCTTTAGAAAATTATGAAAAACTACTTAATTGCCGAGAACAAGCAGAAAAAGAAAAAATTGAAAAAATTTTCAAACAAGATCTGAAAAAAAGAATTGATGAAACTTCAAAATATGTTAAACCATCTGAGGGAACTATGGATTTTGCTTTTATGTTTATCCCATCTGAAGCAATTTATTATGATTTATTAATAAACAAAGTAGGTGCCGCACAGATTAATACTCGCGATTTAATAGAATATGCTTTTCGCGATAGACATGTTATTATTGTTTCTCCGACTTCATTTCTTGCTTACTTACAAACAGTTTTACAAGGTTTACGTGCCTTACAAATAGAAGAAAGTGCCAAATCAATCAAAGCCAATGTAGAAAAACTAAGCTCGCATCTACTATCTTATGAAGATTTTTTAAAAAAACTTGGCAATAGTATGTCAATAACAGTTAATCATTACAATAATGCTTATCACGAATTTAAAAAAATAGACAAAGATGTTGCCAAAATAACAGAAGGCAAAAGCGAAGTTGAAGTTCTGTTATTAGAAAAACCAAATAATTAATTATTTCAAAACAAACAATGCTAGCTCCTCATATCCAAAAAACCATTTCATTTTTTTCCTTATTTAATTATCCCCTAACAGCTTTTGAAGTTTGGAAATATCTTCCCGTAAAAGCCAAATTTTCTGAAGTTTTGTTTTGTCTTGATAATGGATTAGAAAATATAAATCAAAAAAACGGTCAATACTTTCCTGCTTTATGTGAAAAAAATTTAGAAAAAAGAAATCGTCGTTATAATTATAGTGATAGAAAATTTAAACAAGCTATAAAAATTTCCAAAATTTTTAGATTCATTCCTTACATAAAAATGATTGCTATTGTCAATATTATTGGCTCAGCTAATATGAGAAATGAAAGTGATATTGATTTTTTTATCGTTACTGTTCCAAAAAGAATTTGGCTTACTAGATTTTTTTGTGTTTTGATTGCCAAAATTTTAAACAAAAGACCTCAAAAAAACAAAACAAAAGATACTATTTGCTTAAGTTTTTATATTACAGAAGATAATTTAAATCTAGAAAACTTAATGCTTAATTCTCTTGATTGGTATTTTATTTATTGGCTTGCTTGCTTGGTGCCGATTTATGATGCTGACAATTATTATGAAAAATTAATTAATCATAATTTATGGCTCAAAAAAACTCTTCCTAATTGGAAAAAAAATACACCAAGTAATCGCTTACAGATAAAAAATAAAAAATATTTTTTTTCAAATTTTTATAATTACTGTTTTGATTTTTTGTTTGGTAATTTTGAAAATATTATAAAAAAATTTCAACTAAAAATTATGCCTGAAATCTTAAAACAAAAAATGAATCAAGATAAAAGTGTTATTATTAATGATCAAATTTTAAAACTTCATATCAATGACCGAAGAAAAAATTTTATAAATTAAGCTATGAAAAAAATTTTATTATATTTTTTTGTAATCACTCTACCCTTTCAAACTCGTTTTTTTTTAAAATACGGAGAAATTAATAATGGCTATTCTGAATATCAAACAATCAGTCTTTATCTAAGTGATATTTTTTTAATCACTTTAATTATTTTTTTTATTTTTAATTTTTTTCGCAATTCTCAAAAAACTTTTAAAATTCTAAATCAAAACATAATTTTTGCCTTAACTGGTTTAGAATTTATAATTTTTTTATCTTGTTTTTTTGCAGACAAACAAATGATTGCTTTTTATTTTTATTTTAAATTTTTATTAAGCTTGTCTTTGTTTTTTTTACTTTTAAATATAGAAATTTCTAAACAAAAAATTATTAATATCTTAAGTTATTCTTCTTTTTTTATCGCCCTTTTTTCTATTTGGCAATGGTTTTCTAGATCAAGTCCAGCTTTATCTTATCTAGGACTTGCTTCTCATAATTTAGACAAAGGACAATCTGTTATAGAAAATTTAGAAGGAGAAAGATTTTTGCGTGCTTATGGTATCTTTGATCACCCTAATATTTACGGAGGATTTTTAAGCATCATCACAATTTTCTTAATCATTGCTATTTATCAAAGCAAAAATAAAAAAGAAAAAATATTTTTTTATGTAACTATTTTTGTCAATCAAATTGCTTTATTTTTTTCCTTCTCTCGCTCTGCTTGGCTTTCTTTATTCTCTGGAATTTTTAGTATTTTATTGATTTCTTTTTGGAAAAAAGATTTATCTCTTCAAAAGCATTTAGCCAAAACAACAATTATTCTAATGTTTCCTTTATTAATTTTAAGTTATTACTATTATGATTTAATCTCCATAAGATTAAACAATAATTCTCGTTTAGAAAATATTTCTACAGAAGAAAGAATTGATTATCTTAAAACATCTACACAAATAATTAAAGAAAATTTTTTCATAGGAGTTGGTGCAGGAAACTACACTAATTATTTAAGTGAAAAAATAAAAAACAAAGAAAGCTATTTTTATCAGCCTGTTCATAATGTCTTTTTTTTGATTTGGGCTGAGCTTGGAATTTTTGGATTAACTTTATTTTTAATGTTTTATCTTTATTTTCTTATTCTAACAATAAAAATAAATTTAATTAATTCAAGTATTCTAATAGCTATGCTTGTGCTTATGTTTTTTGATCATTGGCTTTGGAGCCTACATTTTGGAATAATCTTTTTTTATTTCTGTCTTAGCCTAACAAGTTTAGATTATAAACTAATACTAGATAAAAAAAAGAGTTAAAATATTCAAAACTTAAGCAAATATAACATTTTTACTTTGCTCATAAGTATGATATTTTAACTTGGTAATGAATCAATATATTTTGTGATTTTTCAGATAAATAATAATTATTTTCATCACCAAAGAAAGTTATAAATTGATTATAAAAATCTTCAAGAATAAGACAAGGGAAAAAACAAATTTTAAAAAATAAAAACTAAAAGTAGTACTACGAGAATAAAACCAAGCTAATAATCTAATTTTAATTTTAACATCACTAATAGTTCTTAATCCACTAAATCTTTTGTCAAATTCTTATTTACTCATTGTTTATTTTCTTACTTATTGTTTTGCATAAATGTGTAAATTTTATGTTATTAAATATATTTTTTATTTTATTATTTACACAATTTATTTTATACCCTTAAAAAAACGAGTAAGCCTTGGCGACTTACTCGTGGATTATTATATTTTTATTCCTTTTGTTAACTTCTTTTTTCTTAAATTTTAATAATGAGAATGTATTATTCTTGAATTATTTTACTAAGTTCATCGCCGTAGCAACCTTTAATTTTTTCCGTAGTTGTAGTTATTTGATTTACCTGTTTAGCTATTTCGATGATTCTTTTGTTAGTTTTATTTAATCTCTCTTTCCACCCAGGCTTTTTGCTAATTTGATTTTCTAAACTATCTAAACGCAATTTTCTAAGCTCATTTGATAATTCTTTAAATTCAGATTTTTTAGATAAATCTATTCCTGTCCCCAGACATATTGGGCAAAGTGGAATGCCATCGCCTCCTTGATTTGAATCTGCATCAAAATCAAGAAATAAGCCTGGAATTTCTCCTAGAAGTCTACAACAAAATTTACATTTCATAATAAAATTACTCCTTTTTTTAATGAACATAATTTTTAGAATTTTAGTAGTGATTATTTCAAATACTACTTAGAAGTTTAGTTTTAAACTAACACATTACAAATTAAATGTCAATACCGGTTTCCTACATTCTGCTCCCAAGCTTAACTAAATAAAAAAACACCTAAGTTAAGGTATAATAATCAAGTCACTAATTGTTAACCAAAAAATTACAATAATATCAGAATATAAATTAATGAAAAAACCAGAAAATTTATCTGATAATATTTTTATTCTTGATTCTTTGGCTAAAAAAATAGCAAATGTAAATCAAAAAATAAAATTTGATTTTTTAGATTTTCTATGTTAAACTATTAAAAACTCCAAAACTAAAAGGAGTTTTTAAATTTGATTTTTTTAAAAAAAACTAAAATTTGAACTGCATTCGTAGCTCAACTGGATAGAGCACTTGGCTTCGGACCAAGGGGTTGCGGGTTCAAATCCTGCCGGATGCACTGATCTAATTTTTGTTGATTTATCAAAGCGCTGTTAGCTCAGTTGGTAGAGCAGTTGCCTCTTAAGCAAATGGTCACAGGTTCAAATCCTGTACGGCGCACTTTAATCAATTACAAATTATCAATTACGAATGAAATAAATAATTCGTAATTGATAATTTGTAATTGATTAAATAATTCGTAATTGATTTGGCTGGGTAGCTCAGCTGGTTAGAGCGCGGCACTCATAACGCCGAGGTCGAGAGTTCAAGCCTCTCCTCAGCCACACACACAAAAAAAAATAACTTCTTATTCTTAAGAAGTTATTTTTTATTTTATTGAATTTTTAAAAAATTTATTTTTCCTGTTTTTCCTCTTCTTTTTTTTCAACATCTTCTTTTTTTTCTTCTTTAACTGACAAATCAGCCAAACCTAATCTATGATCTTTTGCTTCAATTGAAACAATCCGAAAATCAACTTCTTCTTCTATTTTAAATTTTTCATTAATTTTTTGTTTAGGAGCTAATCCTAATTGACTAATATGAGCTAATCCATGTATATCATTATCTAGTGAAACAAAAAGTCCAAAAGGATTTACTTTCAAAATTTTCCCTTTAACAACTTGTCCTAATGTATATTTTTTTGCTACTTCAACCCATGGATCTTTTAATAATTTCTTAGCACTCAAAAATATTTTTGCATTATCAAGGCTAATTACTTGAGCATTAATTTCATCACCGATATTATATAACTCGCTTGGATCATCAATTCTCTGCCAAGCTAATTCTGAAATATGAATAAGCCCTTCTAGATTATCTCCAAAACTAATAAATACTCCAAAATCAGTAATAGCTGTAATTTTTCCAACTACTTCTGTTCCTACTTTATATTTTGAAATATTGTCTTGTTGTCTTTCATTCCAAGCTTCTTTTTCAGAAAAAATAATTTTGTCATCATTTTCATTTAGAGTAACTACCTTTACATCAAAAGTAGATCCTACGAATGATTTTAATTTATCTAAAATTTTTCCTTTATCTCCTCCACTTACTCTTGGATAATTTTCTGGAGCTAATTGAGAAACTGGCAAAAATCCTGAAATTTGTCTATATTTTGCAAGTAATCCTCCTTTGTTAGCATCCATAATTTTTACTTTTATATTAGTCTTATCTTCAAAAGAAACTTTTATATCTGACCAAGCTTTTTCTTGCCCTGCTGATCTAAAAGATAATTCTAATTCACCATTTTCATTTTCACCATCAATTATAGTTGCTTCTATTTCATCTCCTGCTTTTAAATTAGCATAATAATCATCTTCTAAATAAAGCTCTGGACCACGAATAACACCTGTCAAAATACCATTTATATCAAGTTTTACTTCTGCTTTTGAAGCTGATATAACTATTCCTTTTATTAAATCTCCTATAATTGGAGTTTTAAAGCTATCTTTTTCAAGTAAAACTTCAAACTCACTTTTTTCTTTTGTTTTTAATTCTTTTACCATTTTTTTAAAATAAAATTAGCCTTTTATAAGAAATAATTAACTTACAAAAAAGCCTCTTAGCCGTCTTATTTTACTAAGAAATTTGTACAGACGTTTTAAAATTTAAATAACATTTTTATGCTACAATATATTAAAGAAAAAAGCAAGAGCTAAACTCTTCACTATATTTAAAATTATATTCCTTATTTTCTCAAAGAAATTTCATAATTTACTTGTTCAATTTTTCGTAAATTTCCTCTTGCTTGATCATATTTAGTTCGCAAATATCCAGTCATATCAAATTCCACTAATTCTGCCAAGATATCTTCAATAATTTTTTTCATTTTCATAACCTCTGCCACTTCTCCTTGTGCTGCCTTATTAACTGCCAAACGAACCAACTCTCCCGTAGTATCACAAAGCCCTCCAAGATAAGACTCAAAATCAAGTTTTATATCTTTTATTTTATTAATTTTTTCATTTTTTAAAACAAAATAAAAAAGTTTAGCCTCTACATATTCTTCAACTCCAGCTTTGTATGATCCTTCCTGATAAACCCTTTCAAAACAAAACTTTTCATTTAATTTTTTAATAATTTTTTCAATTTCAACAAAACTTTCTTCAGCTTTTGCAATCTCTCCACGATGCAAGGAAAAAATAATTCTCTTAGAATCATGCAAAATCACATTAGCCAAACTAATAATCTGCCTTCGTTCATTATTATAATCACTATAATCCTTTTTTAAATTCTGTAAAAATTTTTTATTTATCATAATTTTTAATTTTAAAAATAAACTAACTTAATTCATAACACGATTATTTAATTAGTCTGGTATAATTTTTCTCGTACTAATCTTATACCGTCTATTCACTAAAAAATATCTATCATAAAAATTTAAAAAAATCAAAAATCAAGTATCAAAAATCAAAGAAAAGTGTCGTCTCTAAAAAAATAAACTACCTCACACAACGAACATAATTGTCGTTGCTATAGCTATACCAATACCAATTGCCATCAGCAGGATACAAAACAAGCCAATTGCTGCTGCCGGAACCACCCGTGACGGTCCACAAAGCAACACCATCTTGAATACCATTACCTATTCCACCGGTAGTTATATATACCAATTCATCTCTACTTGGCATTCGCCAATCAGTATAGCCATTAAAAGATAGATTTGCACAATAACTAGCAGCACCACCCCAAATATGACTAGACGGGGAAAGATCACTAACCATCGTCGGCATAATTGATCCATTAATCACCACAGTTCCTCCACTCTGTGCATCCACATATTCCTTAGTTGCTACCGTTTTTGGATTATCTGAGTCTAATGGCGTTGTCGCTCTTATCTTTCCTGCTACTTCTAGTTTTTCTTGTGGATTTACTGTTCCTATCCCTACTTTACCAAGAAAAGAAGAATCTTGTGCAACTCCAAACTTTCCTGTGACACTTAATCCTCCACCAGTGCCTGCTATATCTTCTATTTTTTGGTTTGTTGTGCTTTTAGAGAAAATTAAATCTGAAATATTTGCGTTTGGTGGATTTTGGCTAGGTGCTTGCCAGCTAGCTATTAGTGATTGTAATGATATTGATAAACCCAATACCAAAAAAGATGTAATCCCTATGTGGATTAGTTTATTTTTTTTCATATTTTTTAGTTATTTTCAAAAAATTTATTTAGCTCCTCTTTTCTTCTTTCTAGTTCAGCTTTATCAATCGGTTCTTCGGCTCTATTCATAAAATCATCTACTTGCTTTTCATTATCTTCTAAATCTTTTTTACTATCTTTAATATCTAGTTTTTTATTGTTTTTATTGATATTGTTGTTATTTGTATTAATAGAGTTAATACTTTCAATTAATTTGTTTTCATGATAAATCTCAAATAATTTTAATCCTAAAATAAAAAAACCTATGAAAAATAATAATATTGTTATTTTGATTGCTTGTTTTAATTCCATAAAATATATAGTAATATTATTTTAAATTTAGTTTTTAATTTTTTGTGGATAAATTTATTATAGCATAAAAAACAATTTAATTCACCACCCTAAACACCTCTGTCAAGACTATTTAGAAATGTCTTATTCTGAAATTAAAAACTGTCTTCATTTTTTAAGAAAATAATTTTTTAGCTTTATTAGTTATATAATAATAAATTATCCTACCTTGTTTTTTGCTTTCTAAAAATCCTTGGCTTAATAGCTCTTTTAAATCTTTGATGGCGGTTTTATTGGCAACCTGAAATACATTCATATGAATTTTGATATTTGTACGTTCATCTTGATCGCCATGCAAAAATTGCAATAACTTTATTTGTCTATCATTAAAGTTATATTTTATCTTACTATTTTTACTCATTGCTAAATTTTTCTTTGATTGTTTTTCTAAATATTCTTTAAATTCTTTTACAGCCTGCTCTATCTTGTTTGTATGATATTCAATAAAGTAAGTTAAATCGTTTCCGTCTTGTTCACTATATACATAAGCCATTGTATATTGAATAGGAGATTTTTTGATTATTTTAGAAATAGGCAAATACGCAAATGCCCAATAATTCTTTTTCAACAGATACCAATAAAATAATATTCTAGCTATTCTGCCGTTACCGTCTGTAAAGGGATGTAAATATCCCATCCAAAAATGTAACATGATAGCTTTTATTATGGGATGAATAAAAACTGAATCAGGTTTGTCATTTGCAAAATCTATTAGTCTATTTAATTCTTTTTTGACAAAAGGAACACTAGGAGCTTCATAATACATAATCCCACTGATTTTATCTGTTACGAAAATTTTTTCTTTATTATTTCTTAATTTAGGAATATCACCTTCGGGTGTTAAAGTGTCTTTTGTTATCATTCCATGTAATTCTAAAAGCACATCCCAAGTCATTTCTTTATCTTTGTACTCCTCTTCTATTATCTTCATCGTAGAATAATTATTTAATATCATTTGTTCAGATTCATTTCTTGGCTTTCTTCCTTCCTTTAAAAACTGCTTGGCTATTTTACGACTTGTGCTAGCACCCTCTAACTGAGAAGATGCAATCGCTTCTTCCATAATTCCTCTAGAAATTAATCTTTGCTTTTCTTTTTTATCATTCTCAACTTTAGATGAAAATAATTCACCACCAGTATTCAAATCAATTTCATGAAAAAATTTTTCCAATTTTGGTAACTTTAACCAAGAAAAAAATCTCTCATCTTCTGTCTTTATTGGACTCAATAAAGAACGAGCCTTTCTAGTAAATTTAATAATATACCAAAGTTCTTCTCTTGAGTATCCCTTGGGAATCGGCTCTTTGTATTGTAGTTTTTCCCAATTAATATAAGGGTTAAATGTATCTTCTATAAATGACATGCATTCATGATTTTTTTCATCAAAAAATTTAGAAAAAACTTTTTCGTGTTTAATTTCAGATAAATCTAGTTTTTTTATTGTATAAAATTTAGACATATATTTAGAGTGTAATTACATTAATACTACACTTATTTTACACTCTAAGCAATATATTGTCAATATAAGTGTAACTACACACATATTACACTCAAACTACACTTCAAATTACTACATTATCAAAAACAACTCAACCCCCTATAAACAACAACACAAAATTCATTTTAATTCACCACTCTAAACACCTCCTCAACAGAAGTTTCCCCTGCTAATGCTTTTAAAATTCCATCTTGCAACATAAGAATAGTCCCATTTTCCAAAGCTAATCTTTCAATATCCACATTAGTCACAAGAGAACTTTGAATAAGCTTTTGCATATTGTCTTGCATTTCAATTATTTCGTAAACTCCTAATCGTCCTTTATAACCAACACCTCCACATTTTTCACAACCCACTCCTTTGTAAAATTTTAACTCAGAAGAAATTTGAATATCTTTATTATATTTTTTTATTTCATTAATAATGATTTTTACTTGTTCTAATCTTTCTGAACTTAAGTTGTCTTCAACTTTACAATATGGACAAATACGACGAACTAAACGTTGCCCCATTGTACATTCAATTGAACTTGCTAAAGCTTGTCTGTCAACACCTAATCCAACAAAACGAGCGATTGCACCAGCCGCACTATTTGCATGAATAGTTGAAAGAACTAAATGTCCTGTCATTGAAGCTTCAATAGCTACTTTGGCTGTTTCTGGATCACGAATTTCTCCCACCATAATAATATTTGGATTTTGACGCATCAATGATCTAATTGCGGCCGCAAAAGTATAACCTTTGTCTGTGTCAATTTGTGTCTGGATTACTCCATCCATATGATACTCAATCGGGTCTTCAATAGTAATAATCTTAATATCTGGTTTGTTTAAATTATTTAAAATACTATAGAGAGTTGTTGTTTTACCTGAGCCTGTTGGACCTGTGTTAATAATAATTCCTTTGGTTTTATTCATTGATCTTTTTACAGAAGTCAATGCACTTGAGCGAATTCCTAATTTTTCCATATCTAAGGCTGAGGCTTGATTTGCTAAAATACGAACAACAATAGTTTCTCCATAACCACCAGAAATAATTGACAAACGACAATCCATTCTTTGCGTTGGAGTCACAATATTAAATCTTCCATCCATTGTAGCTTTTTTGACATTTGTAGCAAAACCAGCCAAAACTTTCATCTTAGATAAAATTTGAATATAATGTTCTTTAGAAATATCTGTCACTTCATGCAAGATTCCATCAACTCGGAAACGAACAGAAACTGCTGTTTCTTTTGGTTCAATATGAATATCACCAGCTTCGGCAAACAATGCTAAGGCAACTATTGTATTAAGCATTTCTTGACTGTTTGCTTTTTTAATAGCAGAGCCTGCCTCTTTGAAATTTTTTGATAATTCTTGTGCTAAATCTAATTCTTCTTGTTTTAATTTTATACCTCGTCCAATAACATTACTAACAACAATCTCATACAATTCATCAATATAATCAAATTTTCCAATCACCCGATAAACTTCTTCTAGCGAAGTTTGTCCATTCATTACTTTCAAAATTCCATCTTGCAACATAGTCAACATTCCATTTTCAATTGCTTGTTGAAGAATTTGAAAAGCAGGAGCATTATCCATTGCTAATTTTTTGATATTATCATCCATTGTAAAAATTTCATAAATTCCAATTCGTCCTTTATACCCAACACCCACACAATGCTCACATCCTTTACCAACCTTATATAAAACAGGCAAATCACTTGGTATTTCAATCTCTGCCTTGGGAGAGATAACTGCTAATATTTTTTCTACCTGCTCTTTTTCTAACTCAGTCATTATATGTTCTTCACGACATTTTGGGCAAAGTTTTCTAACTAATCTTTGTCCGATTACAGCATTGATTGCAGGAGTAAGAAAATAAGGTTTAACACCCATATCAATCAAACGAGGTATAACTCCAGATGCATCATTAGTATGCAAGGTAGAGAGAACCAAATGACCAGTGAGTCCTGCCTGAATAGCGATTTCAGCTGTTTCCAAATCACGAATTTCTCCCACCATCACGATATCAGGATCTTGTCTTAAAATCGCACGCAAACCTTTGGCAAAAGTATAATTTTTGCTAGGATCAATTTGGCTTTGATTAATTCCTTTTAACTGATATTCAACTGGATTTTCAAGAGTAATAATCTTAGTTTCTGAATCATTTAGTTTATTCAAAATAGCATAAAGACTAGTGGTTTTTCCAGAGCCTGTTGGCCCTGTTGTCAAAATCATTCCATTTGGTTTTTGAATTTCTCGCAAAAGAATTTTATTAGCTGTTTGATTAATACCAAGATCTTCAAAAGGAAGCCCCACGGAGCTTGAACGTAAAAGACGCATTACCACACTTTCTCCAAAAGCGGTTGGCAAGAAAGAAACACGGACATCAAGCTTTTCATCTTTTAAAAAAATAGAAAATCGTCCATCTTGTGGTCGTCCTTCAATATTTATTTTTACTTTTGCTAATAATTTCATTCTAGAAATTATTTTTTTCCATTTTTCTTTATCAATTACCGCTGCCTCTTGCAAAACACCATCAATTCTTAGACGAGTGACAATCCCAAACTCTTCTGCTTCAATATGAATATCACTACTGTCTGTTTTTAATGCTGTTGCTAGAATCAAAGTAACAACATCTGAAATACTTACTTCATTGATTTTTTTTTCCAAACTTTTGTAATCCCCTATATCTTTTTTGAATTTCTCTAAATCTTCTTCTTTAATCTCAACCCCAGAAACAAATTTTCTAATTTTTGGAAGCATCCTATACATATCAATAGCATAAGCAAAACTATGTTCTGAAATTAAATAAATTTTACCGTTTACATAATTTTTTTCACAAATATCTTTTAAAATTCTATGAACTTCAGGATTATTATAATCAGTGGTAGCAACTCTAACACTAGCACCATCATAAAAAAAACAAATAATTTTCTGTTTTGCAGATTCTTCTTCTCTAATCAAAGAAATTGCTTCTGGACTAATTGGGAAATTAATCAAATCAATATATGGCACACCTAAATAATTAGCTGTACTTTTTGTAGATCTTTCTGCTTCTTTTATTTTTATTTCTCGAGATGCATTTCTAAATTTACCAACAGCACTTCGTTCATCAACTTCATCTCCATGAGAATCACTTATTAAATCTTCTATACTTTGCATAATTCAATAAATTATTACAATATCATTATATAGTGATATTATTTTAAATTTAGTATTATTTTTTCTGTCATTCCAGTTTTTTTTCTGTCATTCCCGCGAAGGCGGGAATCTAGGTGTATAAAGTAATAATTTTTTTAATTAAAACTAAACTATTTCAACACTTAATATTACTCTTTAAGATTATTTTTTAAAACAATATTTTTACTACGCGACTTTTGGATTCCCTTCCCTCACTTCGTTCGCCGGGAATGACAAAAGATGAAACTTCGTTCGCCGGGAATGACAAAAGATGAAACTTCGTTCGCCGGGAATGACAAAAGATGAAACTTCGTTCGCCGGGAATGACAAAAGGCAAATTTCGTTAGTCGGAAATAAGAAAGTTATTCGCGAATGACAAAAAATTAAAAAATAAATTTTAAATAACACCACTATATATCAATTATTATAACAATAAAAAGAATAACTGTCTATTTGATTACAATCAAGTCCCTAAAACGATTTTTTAATTCAGTTATCAAATAAGAAGTATGATTTACTTGATAATTTGTTTCTAGGATTTTTGTTCTTTCATTAATCTTTACTTCAAAAAAAACTTTATTTCCTCCCTTATATTTTTCAAAAATTTCTTTTAGTTTATTCATTGCCAAATTATCAAGATTTTTATTAAGAGAAATTGTTAAATCTTTTTTCATATTAAACTCGCGAGAAACTCCTTGTGCACTTCCAAACTCAGCATTTTGTAACTTACTTACTACTTCATCAATCTTTTTCAAATTAATATCTAGAGCTGTATTAGCTAATATTTTCTTGTCTTGATCTTTGTCAGAAATTTTTCCTTGCACAAGCACAGCACAACCTTCCTTCCAAATTTGAAAATTTTGTGCATATAAATTTGGGAAAATCAACACTTCCACATTACGAGAATCATCTTCTAGTGTGACAAAAAGCATATTTTTTCCATTTTTTGTAATAATTTTTTGCATTCTTGTAATAATCCCTGCAACTGTCACTTGATAATCATTTTCTAAACTAGCAATATTTTTAATTGGCGTCACATAAGCACTTAATCTTTCTTTATAATCAACATAAGGATGCTCTGTTAAATAAAGACCTAGTAATTCTTTTTCCCAAGCTAACTTTTCTTGTCTAGTTGCCTTTGGTTTTAATTCTAATTTTATTTTACTACTAAGCAAAGGTTCTTTAGTATTTGAAAACAAACTAACTTGTTTATTATTTACTTGTTTAGCTATCTCTTTATTATAATTCAACATATTCTCAACATTAGAGAGCAACACTCCTCTATCTTCAAAATCATCCAAAGCTCCGCACTTTGCCAAAGCTTCAAGCGTTTTTTTATTCATATCTTTATCATTTACTCTTTCAAGTAAATCACTAATATCTTTGTAAAATCCATTAGCTTTTCGTTCTTCAATAATAACTCTAGAAATATGTTCTCCAACATTTTTTATGGCATTAAGTCCAAAACGAATTGTATCACGAGGAATAATCACCTTTCCATCTTTGACTTGTTTCTTTGTTTTATCAGCATTAACCACTGTAAAAAGACGAAATGATTGATTAATGTCTGGTCTACTGACTTCTATTCCCATTCTACTACACTCTTCTATTTCCACTGCAATTCGGTCAATATTTTGTTGATCCGCAGTAAGCAAAGATGCCATAAACTCTACTGGCCAATGTGCTTTTAGATAAGCTGTTTGATAAGCAACCAAAGCATAACAAGCCGCATGAGATCTATTAAATCCGTATCCTGCGAAAGGCTCAATAAAACTAAAAATCTTTTTAGCAAGATTTAATTCTATGCCATTTAAGACACAGCCATCATAAAACTTTTGCTTTTGTTCTTCTAATAATTTCACGATTTTCTTTCCCATTGCTTTTCGCAAAACATCAGCTTCTCCCATTGTAAAACCAGCCAAATCTCGTGCCATACGCATCACTTGTTCTTGATAAATAGCTACTCCATAAGTATTTTTCAAAATCGGTTCTAATTTTTTATGCAAATACTCAATTCTTTTTGTCCCGTGTTTACCTGCAATATATTCAGGAATCCACTCCATAGGACCAGGGCGATAAAGAGCGACCATTGCAATAATATCTTCAAACTCACTTGGTTTTAATTCTTTTAAATATCTTTTCATTCCACTAGATTCAAATTGAAAAACTCCAGTAGTATCTCCCCTAGCAAACAATTCATAAGTTTCTTTGTCATCAAGCGGAATTTTGGAAATATCAACTTCAATTTTTTGCGTACCTTTTATAATATTAATTGCTGATTCAATAATTGTTAAATTTTTTAAACCCAAAAAGTCCATTTTAAGTAATCCCAAAGCTTCTACTGGTCCTAGCGAATACTGAGAAACTAAAGCTTTATTAGTTCCTTCTGAAACTGCATATTGAACAGGAGCATAATCTGTTAAGTTATTTTTTGTAATCAAAACACCACAAGCATGAGTTGAACAATGACGAGCAACTCCTTCTAATCTACGAGCATAATCAATAATCATTTTAGCTGTTGGATTTTTTTCGTATTTTTCACGAAAGTCAGGAGCATTTTCTAAAGCTTTTTCAATAGTTGAAAACATTGGAATAGCTTTTGATAATTCATCACAAAGGTCATAAGGCACATCCAAGACTCGCCCTACATCTTTCACAGCCGCACGCGCTGCCATTGTTCCAAAGGTAATAATCTGTGCTACTTTTTCTTTTCCATATTTTTCTTCCACATATTTTATAACTTCAGATCTTCGCACATCAGCAAAATCCAAATCAATATCAGGCATAGATACTCTTTCGGGATTTAGGAATCTCTCAAAAAGTAAATCATATTTTATTGGATCAATATCTGTAATTCCAATAACATAACAAAGCAAAGACCCAGCCGCACTACCTCTTCCAGGGCCTACTAAAATACCATTTGATTTTGCCCAATTTACAAAATCAGCCACAATCAAAAAATAAGATGGCCAACCCATTTTTTTTATTACTGACAATTCATAATCAAGTCTTTCTTTGTAATTGTCATCCATATTTTCATAATTTTTCCCAAACCTTTTATCTAATCCATCATAAGCTAATTTTTCTAAATAAGAATATTCAGAAAATCCATCTGGCACATCAAAATAAGGAAGTTGAATATTACCAAGCTCTATTTCAACATTACATTTTTCAGCAATTTTCACAGAATTTTCAATAGCTTCTGGCAAATCTTTAAAATTTTCAATCATTGTTTGGCTGGACCGCATTGAAAAATCATTTTCCATCATATTCATTCTATTAGAATCTGTTCTCTTTTTTTTGTTTTGCATACACAGCAAAATATCTTGAGCTTCATTATCTTCTTTGCGTAAATAATGAACATCATTAGTGGCTACAACAGGAATATCTAATTCACGAGAAAATTCTAGCAAAGTTTCATTTATAAAAAGTTGATTTTCTAAATTTGGATGATATTGAAGTTCAAAATAAAAATTACCTTCACCAAAAAGATTTTTAAACTCTATTGCTCTTTTTTTTGCTTCTTCTTTTTTGCCCACTCTAATCAAATAAGGAATCTCTCCACCAATACAAGCAGTGAGAGCTATCAAACCTTCCTTATGAGCTGACAAAACTTCCCAATCAATTCTAGGCTTATAATAAAATCCTTCTAAGTGAGCAATAGAAGTTAATTTTATCAAATTTTTATAACCAACATTATCTTTGGCAAGCAAAACCAGATGATACATTTTTTTTTCATCATCTTTTGTTTTTTTATCAAAACGAGAGCTAGGAGCCATATAAGTCTCAACACCAATAATCGGCTTTATCCCCGCCTTTTTTGCTTTTTGATAAAATTCAATCACTCCATACATAGTCCCATGATCAGTGATTGCAACTGCTGGAGATCCTTCATTTTTTGCTGTTTCTATTAATTCATCAATTTTAGTCAAACCATCAAGCAAAGAATAATGCGTATGAACATGAAGATGCACAAATTTCATAAAATCTTTCTAAATTAAGCCTTCAGCACTTAATTTACCCCACCTCTCGCGAGAGGTGGAAAAGGAATTGAATAATATTGAAATTCCTTTGCGGTAAAATAATTTATCTTTTTACAGAATAGCAGGTTAAAAATTAAATTTCAAATAAAAAGAAAAGATAGATATTTATCAACTAATATCTATCTCATAAAATAAAAAATAAAAAATTTTTAAATCTCACAAACCACTTCAATTCCCAAAATTTCAAGTCCATTTTTAATAATTTGATTAACAGAAGAAATCAAAGCCAAACGAGCAATTTTTTTCTTTTCATTTTCTTCTTTTAAAATAGAAATAGCGTGATAATAATCATTAGCAAATTGTGCTAGCTCAAATAAATATTTAGCAATAATACTAGGATCATATTTAGAACAAGCATCTATAATAATCTCATGATATTTAGAAATTTTCAAAAATATTTCGTGTTCTTTTAATTCTTCTAAATTTTTAAAATCAATACTTATCGCAGTTAAGTCAATTTCTCCTTTTTTAAGAATATTTGTTAAACGAGCATAAGTATATTGTAAATACATAGCAGTGTAACCACTAAAAGCCAAAGCTGTTTGTATATCAAAATTTATAATTTGATCATTTCCAATTTTTAACATTTCAAACTTCATAGCACCCACAGCAATCACCCAAGAAGTTTTTTCTATTTTTTCTTGCGTCCAATCACTATGTCTTTCTGCTATTTCTTTTTTTATAACTTCCAACATTTTAGTTTTTAACTCCTCATAAGTAATAGTATTTCCACTACGAGATGACATCATTCCACTTGGCAATTTCACAAAATCATGCTCTAGATGAATTTTTTCTTGATTGTAGCCCATCAATTCCAAAATTTTAAACAATTGTTGAAAATATAATTTCTGCCTATTATCAACCACATAAATAGATTTATTTAATTGATAATCTTTGAATTTTGCTTCTGCTAAAGGCAAATCAGCCACAGGATAAGTCGCTGTGCCATCAGATCGCAAAATCACCAAAACACCCAAACCATATTCGGACAAATCAGCAATCACTGCACCTTCACTTACTTTTAAAATTCCTTTTTTAATCAACTCTTGCACTTCTATTCTTCCTTGATCAATAAATTCACTTTCATAATAAATATGTTCAAAACAAATATTCAATTCTTGATAAATTTTTCCAAACTGTTCAATAGACCATTCTCTTGTTTTTTCCCATAATTTATATTCTTCTCCTGATCGTGCTTCAATCTTTTTCATCACAAATTCAATCTCTCCTTTGGCAGTTTTGCTTTCCGTAGATTGTTGAACTGATGCAACATAAGCTTGCCCCAACATAAATCCTTTGTTCTCTGCTTTTTCTAAATCTTCTTGAAAATTTTTATTTTGCCCCAAATACCAAAGAGTCTTAGCTGTATGAATTCCAAAATCATTGATATAGGAAACAGGAAAAACTTGATAACCATTAACTTTTAAAATCCTATTAACTGCATCTCCAAAACTCAAGTTACGCAAATGTCCAACATGATACTCTTTATGTGTATTAGCATTAGAATATTCAATCATTACTCTTTGTCCGTCACCATTTTTATTACTTCCATAAACATCTTTTTGCTCTAAAATATTTTCAAAAACATTTTGAGCCAATTCTTCTCGTTTAAAATGGAAATTAAGATAAGGCCCAACTGTTTTAATGCTTGAAACTATATTTTTTTCACCGAGACGAGAACACAAAAATTTTGCCAACTCACTTGGGTTTTTAAATTCACTATTTTTAACCAAAGAAAAACAAGGCAAACTAAGATCTCCCATTTCAATATTTGGAGGATATTCAAAAACATTTTCAGAAACAATTTTCTCATCACCCAAAATCTCATTTATAACTTTCACTAATTCTTTTTTCTTGTTTTGTAAATAATACATAAAATATTTATATTAAATTATTTTTTCTTAAATCATTAACTTCATTTTCTTTTTCAAAAATTTCTTTTTCAATAACATTTTTCATTTATTTTTCTATTTTAAAAATACTTTATTAAAAATACATTGTCAATAATTTAAATCATAATTTTCTATAAATTTTACCATTACTTCGATTTTTAATGTTGTTTGCATATTTTTAATTCTTATTTTTTATAACTTTCATTTTATTTCAGTTGTACGATTTTTTCGTACAATTTACTTCCTTCTTTTTTTAATTTAATCTTTAGATCACTCCAATATCTTTATTAAATTTTGTTTTGACATATTATTTTTTTAAATTTATCTTTATCATAACTTTCAAGAGAAAACCAAGTATAAGAAAAAGATTTAATCAATTCCAAAACATCATCTGTTTTTATATTTTTATTATTTTTTGCTAACAGTTTTATATCCTCCAAAACTTGAAGATAAATATTTTCTTTTTGCTTTAATAAATTTTTATTTATAGTAAAGCCTTTTGTTATGTGTTGTTTCAAAGTCTTTGTTGCCCAAATTCTAAATTTTGTACCTTTTATAGAATTAATTCTATATCCTACAGAAATAAGCATTTCAAGATTATAATATTCAACTTTTCTTTTTACTTCTCTTTCTCCTTCTTTTTGAACTGTTTCCAAAATGGAAATAGTTGAATCATCTAATTCTTTTTCTTTTAAAATATTTTTAATGTGTTTATTTATAGCGGGAATATTTACATTAAAAATTTCAGCTATTTGTTTTTGATTTGCCCAAATAGTTTCATTATAAAAATCACTATGAAGTCTAATATCTCCATTTTTTCCTTGATAAATTATGATTTGATTGTTTTTGTTTTTATGAGACATATTTTTAAAAATAATCATTAACATTATTTAAATTAGAATATTGTATATCTTTAAATTCTGTATCTCGGATAATTTATTCTTTTATTTCATTTATATCTTTTTCAATTATATTTAAATATGCATCAATTTTATCATAATTAATAATATCAATTAAAAAATATTTACTTTTATTGCTCTTATTATTTTTATCTAAATAAGCATAATTTACTTCAAAAAGAGTAGGCTGATAATCGCTTTTATAAGTTTTACTCTCAGACGCAAAACTAGTGCTAATCAGTTTTTTCAAACCAAACCTTTCAAAATTCTGTGCAAAATATTTGGTAAAATTGCTCCATTCAGGATCATCACAAGGAAGTAAAATCGTTTTACCACTAAAAACATTAGAATCATAATCCAAATAAGCTTGAATCTCTTTTTCAATATCTTGATACTGCGTATAAAACTCATCATTTTTCGCCTTTTTAGCATTTGTAAGATTACTATTTGCCATAATTTAAATTAAATGTTATTTTTGATATTTTTATAATACATTTTTATGTAATTTAAATCAATATAATAACAAAAAACTTAATCTTTTTTCTTTTTTTTAAATTTTTTTAAAAAAAAGTTCCATATATAATATGGAACTTTTATATAAATTTTATAAAAAATAATATAATATACTAATTAACATATTTCAATTTTCTATATTTTTTATCATAATTTTTAACTAACTCTAACTGTTCTTTATTTGCTTCTCTTATAGATTTTATAATTACTTTTTTCTTTTCACTGGAAGTTAAATTAGAATATTTATTATTTTTATTTTTTTTAATAAAAAACATAATTTTATAATTTTATTTTTTTTAAATCATTATATAATGATTTTTTATCGTACTCAAATTTTATATAATTGTCAATATCCTGAATATTCATATTAAATTTTTTTATATCATAATTATAATCTTTTATTATTAAATTTACATTAATTTCTTCTTTAAAAATTTTTTTTACTTTATTTACATTTTCTTTAGCAAGAAAAAAATCTTCAACAAAAATATCAATCGTTATTTTTCTTTTTTGTATAATTTCTCTTTTTAAAGTAAATTCCCATGCTTTTATTGGATCTTGATAAATATAAAAAATATCAACTAATCTTCTTTTATTTATAGCCCTATATATATTACTTTTGGCATATTCAAAATTAGAAAAAGTGCTATCAATTAAAACATTAAATTTCTTTTTATTTACATAATCATATAATTTATTAACTCCCAAAGTTGCTGCTTCTTGAAACAAATGAGCATTATCACCAGTATATCCAGGACACATTTCCCTAATTTCATCAGCATCAATTCTTACTATTGAAAAATCTTCATTTTCTCTCATATTTTTTATAAAATTTTTTGATATTTCTGTTTTTCCAGCACCTGGAGAACCTGCCATAAAAAAAGTTGATGGCACATCAAATGGTTTATAAAAATTATCACTCGCAAAAATATTATAAAGTTCTTTTGATTTTGTTATCTCTTTTATGTAATTTTTTGCTTTTTCTAAAATATCCATAATTTTCCAAAAATTCAATTAAGAAAAAATTTTACTTAAATATTGGAAATTATATAAATAATTTTTTACTCTTATTATTATAACATTTATCAAATTAAAATCAAACAAAAGTCTTTTTATAAAAAATAAATCTAAATTAATCTCCTACTTCCCACAACACTTCTTAAACTTCTTCCCAGACCCACAAGGACAAAGATCATTTCTTCCTACCTTATCTCCATCATCATTTTTCATTTTCCCCTTAACCACATCACGACTTCCAACATTTCCTTCTCTTTCCATATTAGCCACAATAGAACTTTCACGACTCACAGCTTCTTTAGCAGGTGCTATAAACTGACTTGCTAAATCAAGAATACCTGGAGCCATTATGTTGCCAATCTGATCATGAGTCATTCCCAACTTGTAAATACTATAGACAATCTCTTTTGCGATAGAACTATTAAGCTGGTTATAAAGACTATATGATTCTTTTTTGTATTCAATCAAAGGATCCCTCTGGCCATAACCACGAAGACCAATGCCTTGTCTCATTGAAGACATTGTATCAAGATGCTCTACCCACAAATTATCAATAGATCTAATCATTACTGATTTTTCAATATCCAACCAATCAAAATTTAATTCATCTGCCTTAGTCTTGATTTCAAAATAAACTTTTTTTGACAACTCAACTAACTGCTCAATGATCTCTGTTCTAAGTTTGACTTTGTCTAATTTTTCACTGTGCGTGGTTTTTGTTTTTTCCATTAATTCATTTTGCAAATTTTTATTTAATGGAAAAATAGTAGATACTGTTTCTACAATCTCAGACAAATTCCATTCTCTAATATTTTCTGTTGCTGTATGAAAAATAACTACTTGTTCAATTTCATTTTCAATTTTTTCCAAAATCAAATCTGACAAACCAATACTTCCTTCTATTTCTTTTTTATTTTTTAAATTATCATAAATTTTTAAAATATTTTTTCTCTCAGCATAAATAGCTTCTCTGTGTTTATTAATCACATCATCATATTCCACTAAATGTTTTCTCATGTCAAAATTATTATTTTCTACTTTTCGTTGAGCTGATTCAATTGATTTGGAAATCAATTTATTTTCAATTGGCATATCATCTGGAACTTTTAAAGTCGTCATCACTGACTTCATTCTATCTCCTCCAAAAATCCTCATCAAATCATCATCCATTGAAACATAAAATCTTGATGAACCAAGATCTCCTTGTCGGCCTGATCTACCTCGCAATTGATTATCAATTCTTCTTGATTCATGTCTTTCTGTGCCAATCACATGCAAACCACCAACTTCTATAACTTTTTTATTTTTTTCTTCCCAATCTTTATATTCTTGACTATTTTTGTCAGCTGGTTTTACTCCTCCTAAGACAATATCAACTCCACGACCAGCCATATTAGTAGCAATAGTCACTGTCCCAGGTTCACCTGCTTGAGCAATAATTCTTGCTTCTTTCTCATGATTTTTTGCATTCAACATTTGTGGATTCAAACCTTCTTTTTGCATCAAATCAACCAACACTTCATTTTTTTCAATAGAGATTGTACCAACCAAACAAGGTTGTCCTTTTGCAGTTCTTTCTTTTATATCTTCAATTACTGCTAAATATTTTCCCTTTTCATTTTTATAAATAAAATCATTGTGATCTATTCTTAGAACATCTTTATTAGTTGGTATAATCACTACTTCTAACTGATAAATCTTAGCAAATTCTTCAGCCTCAGTAACAGCTGTTCCTGTCATACCTGCTAATTTTTCATACATACGAAAATAATTTTGAAAAGTAATTGTTGCCATAGTCTGTGATTCTCGCTGAATAGTCACTCCTTCTTTTGCTTCAATTGCTTGATGCAAACCTTCGCTATAACGACGACCTTCCATAAGCCTTCCTGTAAATTCATCAACAATAATCACTTCATTATTCTGAACTACATAATCTCTATCTCTTTTAAAAAGAGCATGAGCTTTTAATGCTTGTTCTATATGATGAACTTCACGCAAACCTCTTTCTGTATAAATATTTCCAACTCCAAGCCACTCTTCCATTTTATTGATTCCTGCTTCTGTTAGTGTAGCTGATCTCATTTTTTCATCAACATTATAGTCTCCATCACCTGCTTCTTTAGAGCTACTTTCTTTTAATCTTTTAACCAAATCTGCAAATTGATAATATTTTTCTGTTGATTTTTGCGCTGGTGCTGAAATAATCAACGGAGTTCTAGCTTCGTCAATTAAAATAGAATCTATTTCATCAACAATAGAATAATAAAAACATCTCTGTACCATTCGTTCAAGACTAGGTACCATATTATCTCGCAAATAATCAAACCCAAATTCATTATTAGTTCCATAAAGAATATCACAATCATAAGCCTCTCTTCTGTTTATTTTTCTAAAATGTTTTAGTGTTTCACTATATTGAGATTCATCTACAAAAGAAGGATCATAAATCAAAGCAGAATCATGAATCAAAACACCAACTGAAAGACCTAAAAAATTATAAATCGGCGCCATCTGTCCAGCTCCTTCCCGAGCCAAATAATCATTAACTGTAATCAACTGCACACTTCTCCCTGATAAAGCATTTAAATAAAGAGGTAGCGTAGCTACTAAAGTTTTTCCTTCCCCTGTTTTCATTTCTGCAATTTGCCCACGATGCAAAACTATTCCACCAATCAACTGCACATCATAATGTCTTAAACCAATCACCCGACGAGCTACTTCCCGAACCACAGCAAAAGCCTCAGGCAAAATATTATCCAAATTTTTCTTCATCTCATGTTTAGCACCTTCATCCCAATCAAACAACCTTTCTCTGTTTTTTAACAACTTTTCTTCATCCACTCCCAATCTTTTTCGAAAATCAGCAGTCATTCCTTTTAATTCTTCATCACTTAATTTCTGAAATTTTTCCTCAAAACCATTGATTTCATCAATTATTGGCTGTATTTTTTTTAATATTTTTTTATTAGGATCCCCCAAGATTTTATCAATAAAAGACATATAAATTTTATTTAAAACTTTAATTTAATATTTTTATACTACATTATAAAAACAAGAAAATCAAGAAAAAAAGCAATAATAAAAAAACTCAGCACCATAAATCAAATTTCTTAATTTATTATACTGAGTATAAGCTTATAAATCTTTTATTATAAAAAACTACAAATAGTTTTTAATTTCTTCTTTTGTATAAAATATTAGAAATTAATGGTTAAAGTTCAACTCCATCCAAAGCCCACAAAAATTGGTACGGAATTTGGACCGAGGGGAAATGACATATCTTAAGTATATAATTGTGTCATTTCCCGAGCGAATACACACTTGCTATACGTTGTTTTGAAAAGCACCTATCTTAATGTATTAATTTAAGGCAATTCATTTCATTTCATAATCCTCTTTCATGGCATCAAAATTGGCCTGAATAAAAAATTTCAGTAATTTGACATTCTCAACTGAAGCTTCTTGAATTTTTTTTGAGAATGAACTAATCCATTGGATATTTTGCTCACTAAATTGCCCTCTTAATTCATCGCTCGCCCCAGTTTGCATCTCCTGCATTTCCATTACCATTTTTTTTAATTCTTCAATTGGTTTAATTATTGAATCCAAACCCTCAATAATTTGTTTTGCTCCCTCAATCTCAAGTGTTTGTTTTTGTTCAAAACTCGGCATTTCATTACTCATATTGATTAATCTTAAAACTAATTTGTTAATTATTTAAATTGTTATCCGTCGACCCCAAAATGAATTGCCAAAATTATTAAAAAAATAAAAAGGACTTTTCAAAATGGCGTATAACTCGTTTTTATACGAAATATTTTCGTATATAATACAGAATATAACTATATATAATTCTGTATGTATAATTAAATTATAATTAATCAAAGTATAACAAAAAAATAAAACAAATGGAAGTTTAACTTTTATATCAAAAATAAAAATTAATTTAAAAAATCTAACAAATTTAGACAAAAATATAAGTCCTAAAATAAAAAAACCTATTGTTTATAGTACAATAGGTTTTTTACCTAAAATAATCTAAATTTTTTAGAAAATTAGGTTTTTTGAATTAAAAATGTTCAATAATGTTAAATGAATTTTATTTGAAATATTTTTTTGTTTATCAGGACCAAACCAAATATCATTTTTTAATAAAATCTTTATTTTATAAAAAAATTCTTTTTTTTGCTTGATTTCAAATGCATTAAAAATTTCTTTTCTTTGTTCACTTTCTAAACTTTCAATTTGATCAAGGACACTTACCACTATTATGAATTTATCAAATTCATCTAAATGAAAAAATCTTGATTTTTGTTCAGCTGTAAATAAATAATAAAGATAATCTTTTATAGATGAAAATTCTTGATAATTCCATAATTGACAAAAAAGATTCGTTTTCAATAAATACATTATTCTTATTATTGAACAATCTAATTTCATTCTCTGTAATGTTTTGATAAGCTTTATAGTTTCTTCTTGATGTTTTAAAGAAAGTGATAATAACGGATAGTCAGAGAAAGGTTCTTCTCTTCTTAATGGATATACTTGATGCCTAAACTCATTATAAATAAGTAAATCAATTCGTAAAAATAAATCAGAAACTTGTTTGTGGCTTAAGTAGTCAGTTTTTGTAAATTGTTCAAGGATAGCTTTCAAAAATACAATCTGTACAACTTTTTGTGGTGCCCGTCTATGTGACCAACAATATTTTCTTTTTAATTCTTCTTCTAAAATTGATCTCCTAATTATTACATTTTCCGCAAATTCTCTTATTTCAAGATTTTTTGGTAATAAAAATGAATCATGTTTAATAAAATATGATGAGTTTTCTGGAGAAATTAAATCTATAATTGGTTCTATGAATGATGAAATAGGTATTGATTTATCATTTAAGATATCAGCTCCATGATAAACTCTTATATAAGTTGTTATATTCACCTCCATTTCTAATTCCAATAATTCTATTGTATCTTGAACGGTTATTAATAGCTCTTCAAAATTCGTTTCAGGATAAAACATTATCAAATTTATACTGGGAGTAATACCTTCTTTTAAAATTAATTTTATAGTTTTTTTAATAAAAGCATTTTCTTGTCCTTCTGGAAATCTTACTTTCTTATTTAAAGAGAGTAAACCTTTCCTGTGAAATGATTCAACTCCAATGTTAATTAATATTACATTTGCCTGTTTGGCATATGACAATAATTCATCATCAAATTCATCTATTCGAGCGGAAATAATAAAAGAAAGATCTCTTTTTATTGATTTTTTTTCTTTTGCTGAAATAATCTCTTTAAAAAAAATTATAACTTCTTCTCTAAGAGTAAATAAATCATCGTCATTAATAAAAATAGTTTCAATTTCAGGAATTGTTTTAATAATATTTTCTATAATAGCTAATCTTTCTAATCCTTTTAAAGAAATATACTTTAATGGTTTTTTCTGACAAGCATATTTCAAAAAATTTCTTGTAGAGCAAAAAGAGCATTGCTGAGGACAAAAAGCTTGAGCCATAAAACGAAAAACTTTAATGCGTTTTTTTAAAGTATTTTGATATAATCCGTTTTTATTTTGTTCTGAATAACTTTTATTATATCCTATTTTAGGATTTAACAAATAGGAATATATTTTTAAATCTTCGTATGTTGGTATGTCTGAATGTTTACCAAAAAATTTTTTATTATTTTTATCATAACAAAAAACTCCTGGTATACTATGGTATTTATACAAATTTATTATCTTTTTCATTTTCTACCTCCATTTTTTTCTTTATAGCAAGACTAACTAATTCTTTATGAGATTCTAATAATCCAAAAGGTAAATTATCAGTTGAAAAAAATTCTGCTGAAATAACTTCTTTTGTGTCTAATTTTTTTTCACCGCCAATAAATTTTCCAAAAAAACTCACTTCTAATCGTAGTTTAAAGCCACTTTTAATTCTTATTAATGATATAATCTCAGTTTGATAATTTGTTTCTTCCATTATCTCTCTTTTTAAACCATTTTCCAAATCCTCACTTTTGACAAGATACCCTGATGGCAGTCCCCATGAATCTTTTTTCCAATATTTATGTTGAAGAAGTAAAACTTTATTTTGATCATTAAAAATAACACCGGATACTCCAACAATAAATTTATGATGGAAAAACCACAAGACATACCACTGTAAGGGGCCTTTTATTAATTTCCAAATTTTAACTAGAATAAAATTCATAACATATTTCCTTTAATTAATAAATTGAATTGCTATAATCCAAACACAAAATAGATTTTTCCCATTTTTGATTCGTATAGTGCATTTTTGAATATCCAATCATTGGAAGTAGCACTTTTTTCTTTTATTTGATTTGAATTAATTTTTTCCGCATACTCGAAATGTAAATGGGCAAGCGATTCGTAATAAGTTGAATACTGTATCCGACTTGTTTCCACAGGACAAACGACATTACCTATAAGTTCACCTGCTTTTATTTTTTTTCCAATAATCTCAAGAGAGAAATTAATATTTCCCAAAATTACTTTTTGACCAGTTTTTTCATTATCAATAATTAATCCAATTGTATTTTCATAAAGTATTTCAACAGAATTAATTATACCAGTAATTGGAGAATAAACTTTGGTTCTTTCGTTTACATATATATCAATACCATTATGAACTATGCGTTTATCGGAATCATTTGTGTATTGCTTCACTCCTAATCTTCCAAATTTAGGAATTGATTTTCCAAAACTTAATACTCTTTTAATATCTGAATCTACTTGTTTAAGTTTCGAATTAATAACGAATCTTTTAATTCCTCCTTTGGGATCAAAATCATTAAGAAGCGAAATTACAACTCCTCCCTAAGTTTGTCAAAGATAAGTTAAAATGTCATACTTGTTTAATTTTTAAATTTCATTCCAAATCTCTAACAATCACAAAACACCTAACGAATCACAAACAATCTATTCATCGCTCTAGTTAAAGCCACATAAAATAAATCCTTATTCACCTTTTCTTTTTCAACCTTCAATAACTCAGGTAAATTATTATTGATTTTGAAAAAATCATCGTCAATTCCTAGAAGGAAAACAGTATCAAACTCCACTCCTTGTGATTCATTGATTGTCATTACTTTGATATTTTTATTATCTTTAAAAATATTTTTATAAAAGATCAAATCAATTTCAGCCTTTGCTAAAATACCAATTAAAATATCGTCTTGTATATTCGCTTTGATAAATTCTAAACAATCTTTATCATTTTTTGCATTAAATTCTTCAACAGGTTTTCCGCTTTTTAATTCTTTTGGAACATCAACTTCAAAACCTTGTTTTTTAATATACTCCATTATCTGCTTAGTATTTCTATAAACTTTTTGTAAAATAACAGCTCTTTCTTTTTCAAAATCTTCGCCAACTGAACTCCATTCTTTTAATGTACACAAATGAGTTTGTTGTGCTAGGTCACCCACATAAATAATTGCGTTTAGATTTTTATCCGAGCATGATTTAAAAATATTAATTTGATCTTTTAAATAATTTTGAACTTCATCAATCACCATCAAAGAATAATTAAGTGGTCTTTTTATATTTTTTTTCTTCAGTGTTCCATTCTTCATTTCTTGATAAATTTCTACTTCTTCATTTAATTTTTCAAATTTATCAAGATATAATTTTAATAAAATTGTTAAATCAAATTTATCCAAAGTTTTTTCCTCTTTCTGTTTTTTAAAAATTTTCATTAAATCTTTATCTAAAAAATCTTTATAAACATTTTCCAAAACTGAATAAATATTTTTTGAATAACTAACTCCTTTTAAATTTTCCAAAGCTTTGTTTTTTTGAAACTCTAATAAATCTTTTTCCAACTCAGTGTCAGCAATCCTGTTTTTACAGTTGTAATTATCTAATTGCAAAGCATTTGTCGCCCATTCAAAAAAAGTTGTAATCTCGGCATCTTCAACACCTAGCTCTGGCAAAAGATTGCCAAAATATTCTTTACTAGAAGAATCTTGCACAAGAACAATAGCTTTTCTTTTTTGAAAAATCTCTTGCGTATCTGGAGATTGCATCAAATAAGCAACTCTATGCAAAGCTAATGTTGTTTTACCAGAACCAGCTGGACCAGAAATTAAAAAAGGCCCCCTATGATGAGCTCGAATAACTTCGTCTTGTGCTTTTTCCATTTGTTCTACAATCTCAGGCAAAACAAAAGTATCTTTTTTTCTAGTTAAATGTTCTTGATAGATTAACTCTCTTGCTTGTTCCAATGATTCACTCGCCATAAACAAAATTTTGCCACCTACAATCATGAACTGATCTTTCCGAATTAATTCACCCTTTCTTATTTCTCCGCTTTTTAATTGATATGAAATTTTTCCAGGAGACTCAAACCTAATACTAGATACTTTACTTACCCAAGAAAATATATTTTTTTCAGAAAAATTAAATTTAGCAAAATAAAAACTTTTGACTTCTTTTTCATTATCGAATTTACAATCACAACGTACAAAAAAAGGAGCTTTATACAAATAATCTAATTCCCCTATTCTTTTTTCTTGATTTTTAAGAATAACTTGTTTTATCGCTCGATCATCAACTCGCAAATTACTTTTAAATGATGCCTTTGCTTTCTTAATACTTGACTGCAACTCAATCTTGTTTTGATGAATATCTTTCCTAGTGTTAACAACATCTTTTCTTGCTTGATTTAATATTTCTTGCTTTTTAATTAATTTCATAATCTTTATTAAGTTTAATAACAATGCTCCTAGTTATTATTTTTAAATTAAAATTATTATAGCAAACTTTTAAAACTATATCTATTTTTAAAAAAAATTGTAAAGACTAGGTCAAAGTGTCACATCTCTAAAATAAATCAAGAAATAACATATTTATTTATTTTTTAAAATATTAAAAATAAATAAAAAAGGATATAAATTTTATATTTATATCCTTTATATTTTTTTACTTTTTTTAATTAAATGAACATATTACCATAAATGCCAAGCCCATATCCGACACTTGTAAATGCATCTTTGTGTTTTATTTTTATTTCTCCAAATTTTTCTTTAAAAATGTTTTTTATTACTGGAATATACGAAGAACCTCCTGTTAAAAAAACAACATCAACCATTTCTGGTTTTAATTCAGCTTTTTTTAAAACTTCATTAACACAAGTAGCAATCTTTTTTGTTTCAACTTTAATAATCTCATTAAACTCAGATCTTTCAACTCGCTCATTAACTTTAACTTTCAAATCATTATAAATAATTTTAGAAAATTCACTTGAAGAAAGATTTATTTTTGTTTTTTCAATAGCTCTAAAAAGCATATATCCATAATTATCTTCAATCAAGTTAATAAGATTTTCAATTAATTTAGGGTTATCCGCCTGCATTCTTAACTCTTGAATACTTTGAAAAATTCTTGGTTTTCTAAGTTGAGGTATTAAATGCCATTTTTTTAAATGTCCCATAATCAAAGGAGACATTCCCATTACATTATTTGACATTATTGATTTTATTCTTACATCTTTACCAAAATGTTTAGCAACTTTTTCCCACATAAGCAAAGAATCAAAAGTATCACCACCTATATAAACACCTCCCAAAGACAAAATATCATCTTTTCTGTCTCTTTTTTTGTTATTATCACAACCTCTCACTTTTATAATTGTAAAATCTGAAGTTCCACCACCAAAATCACCAACCAAAACAATTTTTTCATCATTATCCTTTAAAGTGCTTTCATAAGATAATGCAGCTGCAATAGGTTCATACTGCATATAAACATTTTTGAATCCAGCCAACTTAGCTGCACATATAAGCCTTTCTTGAGCTACTTTTTCTCTTTTTGAATCTTCAGAAAAAATAACCGGTCTTCCTAACACAACATCATCAACTTGACAATCAACAAATGCTTCTCCTTTATTTTTTATATTTCGCAATATCAAAGCAATTAATTCTTCAAGTTTATAACTTTTACCACCAATTTCTGTTGATATAAAATTTATATCCGGCAAAAATGATTTAACTGATTGAATGTATCGTCCATAAGCATCATTTTCAATATATTCATTAACTGCTTCATGTCCAACAAACATTTTTTTATCTTCTGGATTATAGTAGATAACTGATTTTAAAGTATCTCCTTCCTTATTAAAACAATCTATTTGTTTAGTTTCAACTTTACCGTCAATATTAATAGATAAAGATGAATTAGAAGTACCAAAATCTAAACCAAAGATAATAGCCATTTTACATATTCCTTTATTTTAAAAGATCTATAATTGCAACAAAAAAATAAATTTATAAAAAATAAGACAAAGATTGATATAAGGTTATTAATTTTTTATTATTATATATAGCTTTTTTTTCTTCACAGTTAAGCATTGTCTTCCAATCAAGATCTTCTATAATTTTAAATTTATCATCAAATCTCATTCTATTGCCCATTACAGTATGCCCTTGACTACTCTTAAAGTCAAGCATAGAAAAATCATAAGGTATAAATAAAAATTTACAAATCTTTTTCAATTCATTTTCAGTATTTCTACAAAGATCTTCATATTTTACCCATAAAACATTATCCAAATTTCTCAATTCCAAAGCAATCTCAGCGAAATCAATAAATATCGGAATAAACATATTAGAAGGTATCTTAACATTATGTCGAATTGATGATTTCTTTCTTGAATATAACATTCCACGAGGATCCCTTGTTAAAAGAATAACTTTCCAATCTTTTTTTGTAGTTAAATACTTTGCAATTCTAATGTTAGTTGATTTATCTATTATTAAATTTTTACCAGTTTCTTTTCTAAAAATATCACATAAAAAATTTAACCCCTCATAACTTAAATTAATAATATTTTTTATCTTATCAGATAAAACAATTTTTTTGCCTGTGGTAGGTAAAAAATCTAATATTTTACAAGCCTCGTGAATTGCAAAAACACAATTTTCTTTTTCTTTGATTCTAGAAAAAACAAATTTTAACAAATTACAATTTAAATCACCACAAGAACATTTTGTTTCACCATACTTATATTTTTTCCAATAATGTGACTCACCCATATGAAAACAACTCTTATGTTGATCTAACATCATTCCTAATAATGTAGATCCTGATCTTGGCAAAGAACCTATATATACATTTTGTTGCATATCTTCCTCCTTTTTATTTTTATTATTTTTTACCAATCAAATTCAAAATACGCAATTTTATTTAAATAACAATTTATTGCTTCTTTTATATAAGGAATTGTATTGGTTGGTAAATTATTTATATCACAAAAAACAAGCTCACCACATCGGTTCTCTTCTATATTTTTAATCTCACCATTCCAATTTTTGCAAACAAAAAATATTTGTGCAAATTCTTTATTTCCTGCATTACTATGAGAAAAACAAGAAAAATTGACATCTGTATTATCAATATCAATGTTTGCCTCTTCTTTTGCTTCTCTAATAATTGCATTAGTAGCTGTTTCACCTTCTTCAACATGCCCAGCAATTAAACTATACATATTATCAAAAATTCCACCTTTTCTTAAATACAAAAGAATCTGATTATCTTTTATTAAAAATAAATGTGCCGCAAACGGCAATTTATATCTTTCTTTTTTAATCATACTTTTAATTAAATATTATTTTTATTTATTAATTTAATTTTATCTGTTAAACACCTCTTTTTATTAGTTTTTGGACATTTTGTATGATCACAAAAAGGTATTTTCTTATTAGAATCAAATATTATTTTTTTATCTGACGCAACATCATATAAACAAGAAGAATACTTATTATTTGGAAAAACACATTTAAATCTATTTAACTGATTTTTTTGAGATTTTGGTAAATTTTCTGAATAAATTATACCTTCTCCAAAAATATCAATATCAAGATTCCCTTTATAATTATTCAAAAAATCTTCAATAAATTTAACATATTTTTCTAACGGCATTATACCTTTAATATTATCATTCCAATAATCCTCTTCATCGCGAACTATTCCTATCGTTATTTTTTTTATATATTTAAAATTTTCTTCAATATATTCAGCAAATTTATATATCATATAATAGTTTTCTTCTGTAACTAAAAAAACCAATTTAATTGGATATATTGATTGATATTTAAAAATTGCATCTTTAAGATCAACAATTGATTTATTTATTTTTTCGCAAGATTCAATTGAGTGAAAAGCAATATTTATTTTTAATGATTTATAATATCTATCAAATTTATAATTTTTTAATAAAAATCCATTTGTATACAATCCTATTTTTTTATTTTTTTTCTCCAAATAATCAAATATTTTATTTAACTGTGGATGTAATAATGGTTCACCTCCCATTATATCATATTTATCTACATGATTATTTACATCAACAATTTTTTTTATATATTTAAAACTCATTTCCTCTGAATTGTTTAAATTCGCTTTATTGAAACAATTTTTACAATTTAGATTACATCTATTTGTTATAAACATCAAAAAAGTTTTATAGTATTCACCATAATCTCTTTCCTTCCACTTTTCTTTATTAAAATCAAGCAAAAACTTTTTGTTTTTCAACAATTCTTGCTCCTTTGTTAATTTTAATTTTTTAATATTTAAAAATTCATTCATTTTATCAAAAAGGGAACCAAAAAAGATTCCCTATGTTATTTTTTAGTAGTTATAAATGAAATTCAAACATTTTTCTTTTATTTCATCTAAACTCCCTTCTTTTATTTCTATAATTGGTGATTTTAAAGAAGAAATATCAAAAGCGTTTCTATCCATTGATATTCTCTCATTCATATCAGTTAATTCATCACCTCTTTTTATCATTCTTGCCATTAGCTCCGTTTCATTAATGTTTAAAAAAATTATTTTTAAATCCAATCTTGATTCTTCAAGCTCAAGGATACCATCAACACTTGATATTATAACTTTTAAATCACCTTTTTTACAAAATTCAGTTTTTTTCATTCCATAAAATCTATTTCCAGCTTTCCTTTTAAGAATAAGCTCTAATTTAAAATATTCAGCTTCTGATATAAAATGATAATGACAACCATCTATTTCTCCTACTCTTTTTTCTCGTGTAGTACAGCCTATGATAGGGACAAATCCTAATTTTACCATCTCAGTTTTTAAAGATGTTTTACCACTACCACTCGGACCAAGAATTACTAAAATCATTATATCTCCTTTGTTTTTAATATTTTAATAATTTTTAAACATTTTTCAAGATATTTTTTAACTTGATCTGTTTTTGCCTTAGAATAAGTACCACCAATGATACAAATAGGTTGTTGTTCAGGAATTAATATTTTACACTCTCTTAAAAACTCTAAAATTTGATCATTCGATGTAAATAAACTATATAACGGAGAGATATATGAAATACCATTATTAATAAAAAAATTCTTAATAAATTCCATAAACTCTTCTGTTTGTTCAGGATAATGATTTTGCCTTACCGAAAAACCATCCATCACAATTTTAATTTCCATTTCTTTCGCAACATCTAACATTAAATAATTCATTATTAGTTTGCACCCAACACAAGTTAATAATGAAGAAAAACCATATTTCAAAAAATCATTTTCGATTTCTGAAATAACAGCATTTTTCATTAATCTCTTACAGGATATAATTTTATGAACAAAGCTATTATTTGGATATTTTTCTTTTAAATAATCGACTTGTCTAATTGCTGAATCAAGATAACTTGATAATCCATTATCAAATGTAAGCAAAATTAATTGACTATTTGGAAAACACAAGCAATAAGAGGCAACAATAGCTGTGCTATCTCTACCGCCAGAAAAAAGTAATATAGCACGACCATCAAAATCTGAATATATTTCACTAATAGCGTTAGACATAAATTCAATTGCTTTTGGTGTATATTTTTTTAACATTAAATCCTCCTAATATTTAAATTTTAAATAACAAAAACGATTATCTATTTATATAACCTATTTTTTTAAAAAAGTCAAGAATAATAGAAACTTTGTCAAGACCAAGTTAAAATGTCATACTTCTGAATACTTATTTAATTTTTAAATTTCATTCCAAATCTCTAACAATCACAAAACACCTAACGAATCACAAACAATCTATTCATCGCTCTAGTTAAAGCCACATAAAATAAATCTTTATCTAAATAAACAAAAAAACAATTTTCCAAAAAAATTTCAACAACAAATATTCCCAATAACTATGCCATTTTTGAAAATAACTAAGCATAGAATTTCTAAAATAAATCTGCTTATTTTTTTTCTTAACTAATGCAAAACTTTGCCCAATAAAATCAACACATACAGTAGAAGAAGTATACCAAACTTCTCCATTATTTTCATAAACTTGTTTACAAAAATCAACTTCTTCAAACCAAATAAAATATCGCTCATCAAGTCCGCTGATCTTATCTAAAATATTTTTTCTAATCATAAAAAAAGAACCACGGACAGAGTCAACCCGAGCATCTTTTGTATAATCAAAATCAGCACAAATATAATTATTCAAAATAGCTGGAAAAATATGAGGAATTTTTAAAATAATCATTGCTTGATCAAAAAATCTTGGAAAATTTCTTACATGTTTTATAGTTTCCCCTTTTTCATTCACAAGATGACAACTAGCTACACTTGCTTGAGGATTTCTCATCATCCAATCACACATTTTTTGCAAAGTATCTTTATGCACTTGCATATCAGGATTTAAAAGCAAAACAAAATCTCCGCAAGCTTTTTTAATCGCTTGATTATTAGCCCGAGCAAAACCTAAATTTTCTGTATTAGCAATCAAACAAACATTTGGAAAATTTTTCTTCACCATTTCAACTGTTCCATCTTGCGAATTATTATCAACCACAAAAACTTCTAATTCAAACTTAAAATTAGAACTAAAAACATTCTCCAAATTTTTCTTTAATTTTTCTTGACTATTCCAAGAAACAATAATAATTGATAATTTCATATAAAAATTGTAGCACAACAAATTAAAAAGAAAAGACCTTGTATATTGCAATACAAGATCTTTAAATTTTTTATTCAGAAAAAGAAATTACGCCCTTTCCTGAATTTTTTGAAATATACATATAATTATCAGACTCCTTAATTAACTCATCAGGAGTTCTCATATAACTTTTAAGTTCAGCACAACCTATGCTGAAACTTATTTTACATTTTTTGTTTTTTTTAAAAATTTTTTCTATTTCTTTAGAAAAAATTTCAAAAATTTTATTTATTCTTGTTGAAAAATCTATAGCAGATTTTAAATCTCCGTTAACAAGAATAAAAAATTCATCTCCTCCTAAACGAGCAATTAAATCGCTCTCTCTTTTTAGTTTTAATAATTCTTGTGAAATTAATTTTAAAAGTTGATCACCTGCATCATGTCCACAAGTGTCATTAACTTTTTTAAAATTATCAAGATCAAGAAAAATTCCGCTAAAATTTATATTTTTATTTCTGTCTTTAATAGAAATAGCTTCTTTTATTCTTTTATGCAAAAATCTTAAGTTATAAAGACCAGTTAATGGATCTTTAGTAGATAAGTCTTTCAACTCCTTATTTTTTTCTTCAACTTCTTTTCTTCGACTAAAATCAACTCTAGCCTGCTTTTCCATAGTAAAACTAGCAAAAGCACCTACACTATTAGCTACTAGAAAATTAAAAGTATAATGAAAAAAAATTAATTTCTCAATTTCTTCAAAGAAAATAGCTAAAATAATATATATCATACAGATAGTTGTTCCTGCACTTATTGTGTAAGAAAAACTCATCCTAGAAGCAACATAATTATAAAAAATAATTAAAATTGTCCCTGCATAATATAAATGCTTATATTCCGGAATAGACAACATAGTCATAGTCAAGGTTCCTATCCCACAAATAATAATAGCCAAAGAAAAAAAAGCTTGAATATTATCTCTGATAAATTTTTGTTTAAAAGAAAGAAAATAAATAATTAAAGCATAAATAGCGAGAATGCCAAAACGAATAAAATAAAAATATCTTATATTTTCTCCAGCTATTGTAAAATCCAAAATTATAAAAGAACAATAGATAAGCATTCCAATAATAATGGATGATCTCATAAAATCTAAATTATTTTCAAAATATTCTTTTTTAAATATTTCTACATCTATTCCATTGCCAAAACTAAAAAATTCTTTTACTTTAAAAAAAATCATTTTAATGCTCCTTGTTTAAAAAAAGATTAAAGAAATATTAATAAAAGTTAAAAAAAGATAACATTTGTAATTTATTCTCAAAAAAATAATATAAGATTTGTATTAGATAATATACTAAATATAGATTTTATGCAAGTATTTTATAAAAAAATTAATTAATCAAATATATATTATTATTGTAATGATTTATCAACATAACAAAATAACTATTATTCTATAGCCACCTTATAACCAACACCTGCTACTGTATGAATATATTTTTTCTTTCTCTTTTTATCAATTTTTACTCTCAAATTTCTTATATGTGTTTCTAGCGTATTTGACCAAGGATTAGAATTCATATCCCAAACATGTTCAAATAAAGTATTACGAGAAATAACTATATTTTTATTTTTTAATAAATATTTCAACAACAAATATTCTTTGCGAGTAAGCATCACTACTTTATTTTCTCTTGTAACTAATTTTTTTTCATCATCTAAAACCAAATCCCCTATTTGATAAATACTGTTTTGTTTTAAAATATATGATCTTCTTGTTATTGCTTTTATTCTAGCTATTAGCTCACTAAAAGAAAAAGGCTTAGTTAAATAATCATCAGCGCCGATATTCAAAAAATAAATTTTATCATTAACATCAAAACTTGCTGTTAATACTATAATTGGATAATTTTTATTTTCTGCTCTTATTCTTGAACAAATATCTTTACCACTCAAATTAGGTAAAGTTATATCTAGAATAATCAAATCATAATCATTTGTAATTGCTAAAAACAATCCCTTTTTTCCATCATCACAAAGATCAATAAGATACCCTTCTCTTTTTAATCCAATTTTTAAAAAGCTTGAAATGCTTTCATCATCTTCAATTAAAAGTATTTTCATATTTTTTATTAATAATTTATTAATGATTTATTTATCATCTTATTATAAATTATAACAAAAGGTATATAAAATAATTCTAAAGAAATTATAAAATTTTATTAAATTTTTTTTTACTTAAAAATAAACAAAAAGAACTATTAATTATTTTTTTACTATATTCTTTTAAACAAAGATTGTAATTCTCTTTCAGAAATTTCAATAGTAGAAGGTCGTCCATGTGGACAAGTATAATTTGATTTTGTTTTTTGAAGCTTTTTTATAAGATCTCTTCGCTCTTCTTGTGTTAAATAATCACCAGCCTTAATAGCATTTTTACAAGCCAAATAAGCTATTGTCTTAATTGTTTTTGAGTCAAGTTTAAATTCATCTAAAACACAATTTATATCTGTTAAAAATTCTAAAATTAATTCATCAATTTTTCTATTTTTAAAAATATCAGGAATAGCATTTATTTTAAAAGAATATTTACCAAAAAATTCTATTTCAAAACCTAACTTTTCAAAAATACTTAAATTTTCTTTCATTAACAAAAATTCATTTAAAGAAAAATTAATAGTTACAGGTTCTTCTAATTTAGAAATATTTTTTCTAGCAATTTCTTGGTTATATCTTTCCAACAACTCTTCAAAAATAATTCTTTCATGAGCCGCATGCTGATCTACTAAAAGTAAACCTTTCTCAGTTTCTATAACTAAATATGTAAGATGTATTTGCAAAATATATTTTTCATAAATTTTATTTTTACGAACATCCCAAAAAGCATTTTTGTCTCGCAAGATACTTGCTGTATGAGGTTCTAGTCCATAATTAAAAAAATTTTCTGATTGATTATAATCATCTAAAAAATAAGACAAATTTTCTTTTTTTAAAATTTCAGAAACTGCTTTTTTTAAAGATTTATTTATTTCATTTTGATTTAAAAATTTAATTTCTTGTTTTCTTGGATGAATATTTACATCAATATTTTCAGGCAAAAAATCAAAAAACAAAATAAATGGTGGTTGAGAATTAGCTTCTAAAAGATTTCCAAAAACTTCTTTAATTAAATTACAAAATAAAAAATTTTTTATCGGACGATTATTAACAAACAAAAACTGTCTTAAATTTGTCTTATTAGCAATCTGTGGTTTACCAATAAAACCTTTAACAACTAAATTTTCATCCTCAAAATCAAGCTCTATTAAATTATTTGAAAACTTTTTCCCAAAAATAATTTCTATCCTTTGAAGCAAACTTTGATTAGCCGAAAATTTAAGAATTTCTTTATCATTATGATAAAGAGAAAAAGCTACAGAAGGAAAAGCTAAAGCAACTTTGATTATAAATGAAGTAATAATTCTTAATTCTACTTGTAAATTTTTTAAAAACTTTTTTCTAGCAGGAATATTTTTAAATAAATTTTTTACAATTATTTCTGTCCCTTGAGGCATAGCAACTGTTGTATAATTTTTAATTTTTGATTCACTAATTTCTAATTGCTTTCCAAAATCACAATCTTTTATTCTACTACGAATAAGCAAATCACTAATTGTTGCTATACTTGCCAAAGCTTCTCCTCTAAATCCAAAAGAATATATTTTCAATAAATCTTCATCATTTCTTATTTTACTTGTTGAATGTGGCAAATATGATTTTTTCAAATTTTCTTCACTCATTCCATGCCCATCATCCAAAACAGAAATCTTTCTCATCCCAGATTCCCAAAGACAAACTTTAATATTTTTTGCTTCTGCATCCAAAGAATTTTCAACTAACTCTTTCACTACACAAACAGGACGCTCAATTACTTCGCCAGCAGCTATTTTATTAATTATTTCTTTAGACAATACTTTAATTTCTTTCATAATTATTCAAATAAAAATATTTATAAATTTTGGCATTTATTTTTTTTCAAAAATTACTCGCCATTACGCTCTTAATTTAAGACTTAATATTTTATTATAAAAACTAAAGCTTAATTTATCCAATAATATTATGCCGTGTTTTAGAGTTTAATGGCTTAATTTTTGAAAAAAAATAAATGCCAAAATTTATACATAAAATAAATTATCTATTTTTCTTTTTAATTGCTCTAACTTATTCAAAGCTTCTATAGGAGTTGTTTTATCAAGATCTATTTTTTTAATTTCTTCAATAATTTTTTCATACTTATCATCTAACAAATAATTTTTATCATTCAAATAAGAAACTCCTTGCTCAACATATTGATAATCTTTATTAAAAAAATCAAATTGAAAATCATTTTTAGACTTTTGCTCTTGCTTTTTTAAAATAATCTCCGCTTTATCTGTCACTTCAGCTGGTAATCCTGCCAATCTTGCCACAACAACAGCATAACTATGCGAAGCTCTACCACGAACAACTCTATGAAGGAAAACAGGATCAAATCCTTTTTTATCTTCAACAGCAATATTATAATTACTAATTTTTTCAGGATACTTTTCTTCTAAAAGTTGCAATTCATGATAATGCGTAGCAAACAAAGTTTTAGAAGAAATTTTTTTATTACAAACAAGATATTCAGCTACTGCCCAAGCAATACTAATTCCATCATAAGTACTAGTTCCTCTACCTATTTCATCCATTATAATTAAACTATCCTTACTTGCATGATTTAAAATATGTGCTGTTTCCACCATCTCCACCATAAAAGTAGACAATCCAGAAGAAATAAAATCACTAGCTCCACTACGAACAAAAATACGATCAACTAAACTGATTATAGCTGACTCAGCTGGAACAAAACTTCCAATATGTGCCAACAAAACAATCAAAGCAACTTGTCTCATAAAAACAGATTTACCTGCCATATTTGGACCAGTGATAATTAACATCTGATTTTTAGAATGATTTAATAAACAATCATTAGGCACAAATTGTTTCTGAAAAATAAAATCCTCAACCACTGGATGCCTACCTGACTTAATATCAATAATTCCTTCTTTACTTAATTTTGGCTTAACATAATTTTTTTTATCAGCCAATTCAGCCAAAGAGAGAAGACAATCAAGAATAGCTATACTTTCAGAAACTTTTTGAAAAATAGTTATTGAACTTAAAACCTGATCTAGTACTTGAGAAAATATTTCAAACTCTAATTTATTAATTGCTTCTTCTCCTGCTAAAATTTTTTCTTCATACTCCTTTAATTCTTTAGTAAAAAATCTTTCTCCATTAGTCATAGTTTGACTACGAAAATAATTTTCTGGAACAGATTTTAAATTAGATTTACTAATTTCAATAAAATATCCAAAAACTCTATTATATTTTATTCGCAAATTATTAATTCCTGTTTTTTTCTTTTCCTCATTTTCCATTTTAACAAGCCAACTTTTTCCTCCACCAACTTCTTCTTTTAATTTATCCAAATCTTCATTAATACCTTTTTTTATTAATCCTCCACTTTTCAAATCATTAGCAGGATTATCTTCAATGTACTTTTCAATTAATTCTTTTTTTTCTTCAATATCTTTTATAATATTCTTTTTTAAATTTTGCAAAAGAAAAATTTCCGTTTTTTCTAAATTTTTTTTGATTTCACAAATAGCTAAAAAAGAAAGTTTTAATTTTATCAAATCATAAGCATTACCAAGACCAACAGAAAGACGAGAAATAATTCTAGGAATATCATAAATTTTTTTTAATTCTTCCTTTAAATCATTACGAAAAACAACATCACGAGCCAAATATTCAACAGCATCCAACCTTTCATTAATTTTTTTTTCCTGTTTTAAAGGTTTTTGCAAAAAAGTTTTTAGCATCCTTCCCCCAAGAGCAGTTGTCGTATAATCTATCACATCCAACAAAGATCCTTTTTTTTCATTATCTTTAATAGTTGAAAAAATTTCTAAATTAATAAGAGTTGAACGATCAAGTAAAACAAAATCATCTTGCGTATAAGAACAAATTATTTTTATATGCTTAACATTATCTTTTTGAGTTTCTTTTAAATATGCTAATAACACAGAAGCTGATTTTTGTGCTTCTTGTTTATCTTCTAAATCAAAACTTATTAAAGTAGAAACTTGAAAATGCTCTTTTATAAAATCATAAGATTCTCGTGCATACTCATCCCAATCCTCAAAACAATAAATATTTATATTTTTATAAGCCTTAAAAATTCTTAAAAATTCTTCATCTTCATACATCTCTTGATTTAAAATACATTCTTGAGGATTAAAACGAGAAATTTCTGTGCTAATAATATTTTCAAAATTATTTTTAACTTCAATTTCTGTAACTTGAAAATCTCCTGTTGACAAATCAACAATTGCAATACCAACATTTTTCAAACCTCTAGAAATACTCATAATAAAATTATGCTCTTTTTTATCTAAAGAATTTTCATCTAATATTGTTCCAGCAGAAACAACTCTCACAACCGCACGCTCAACTATTCCTTTATTATCAGGCTCAGTTATTTGTTCACAAATAGCTACTTTGTATCCTGCTTTGATAAGTTTAGAAATATAAATATCAGCTGAATGAAAAGGAACTCCAGCCATTGGGATATCTCCATCTTTTCCTCTTGGCCTTTTAGTCAAAGCAATATTCAAAATTGGCGCTCCTTTTTCTGCATCTTCACAAAATAATTCATAAAAATCTCCCAAACGAAAAAAAAGAAAACAATCATTATATTGCTTCTTTATTTTTTGATACTGTTTCATCATTGGCGTTGAAAACTTTATTTCATCCATAAAAATTTCTAAAATCTTAAGTTAATATTATTACAAAAAAAGAAAGAATGCAATTTTTAAGAAAATTCCATCAAGCCTTCTTCCCGAAAACTAAAAAAATCATTAGCAGTCAAAACAATATGATCAATCAATTCAATACCAAGAATTTTTCCTGCTTCTTTAATCCTTTTAGTCACTTCATTATCTCCATTGCTCGGACTTTTATCTCCTGAAGGATGATTATGAGCAATAATTATTTGTGCGGTTAATTTACGAATAGCCACTTCAAAAACTTCCCGAGGATGAACAAGACTAGAATTAAGCGTTCCTATGGAAATAATTTCTTTATGAATTAACTGATTGCGTGCATTCAAATAAAGGGCCACAAAATTTTCCCTTTTTTTACTGCGAATATTTCCCAAATGAGCTACTGCATCACGAGCACTTCTAACAATTGGTAACTCATTTTCATTAATAAGCATAGCTCTTTTAGTAATTTCAAAAGAAGCAAGTAGCGTGCAAGCCTTGCTAATATCAATTCCTTTAATCTGAATTAATTGTTGATAATTAAGTTGCAACAATTTTTCCATTTTATGTTTTTGCAAAATATCTTGTGATATTTCTAAAACATCTTTACCAGTTCTGCCTGTGCGAAAAAGAATAGCTAATAATTCTTTATCAGACAAATTTTCCACACCCAATGAAATCAATTTTTCACGAGGTCGCTCGTGCTTTGCTAAATTTTTGATTGACATAAAAAATAAAATTAAAAATTATTTTTAAATTAAGCCTTCGGCACTTAATTTACCCCACCCCGCCTTTCGCGAAAGGCGGGGTGGAAAAGGAATTGAATAATATTGAAATCCTTTACGGTTAATTATAACAAAACACAGATAAAGAAAAGATAAAATTTTTATAAAATTTTTTAATTAAAAAAAATAAAAAAGACACAAATTTTATTGTATCTTTTTTTATACTAAATAATTCCAAAACTATTTTTTAAAAACACTTTTTAACTCCTTTAATAAAAACCTCTCAAACAAAACAATAAAAACAAAAACCTGTATTTCATAAAAAATAATACTCAATTTTTTAGAAAAACTTTGTTTCCCCCAATGTTTAAAAAAAATAATTTGCTGATTACAGAAAGACCAAATTCGCACTTGCTTACTTTTATTTTTTCTATTTTTGATAATATCAAACAAACTCAAACCTTCTGCTCTAGCTGTCCGATCATGATAAGCCAAAGAATCTTTTACACATTTTGACTTAAAACCTGATACAAAAAGTCTATAAGCCAAATCACAATCTTCTTTATACATAAACATCTTTTCATCAAAATATTGTTCATCAATTTTTATTTTTTCCAAAGCACTCATCCTGTACATAGCCACAGCCCCAGAAGGACCAATAATTTCAACATCATCAAATTGTCCATCATCAATCTCTCCTTGCCCTAAATCAACAAATCTCAAAGGCTTATACTCTTTTATCCCCAGACTATCAACAATCTTTGTTCTTTGATTATTCTCAAAATCCCAATAATAAATTTTTGGACAAACAGACCCTAAATTATTATCAGCATCTATTTTCTCAATCATTTTTTTTGTAGCTTTTTTATCCAAAACCACATCAGGATTAATCGCCAAAAAATATTGACTACCATAAAAAAAACTTTTTTCAATCATTTTATTAAAAGCACGAGCAAAACCTAAATTTTTATCAAAAAAATCAAGCTCTATTTCTAAAACTTTCTTATCAATCTCATTTTGAACAAATTCACGATTATTCAAATAAGCATCATCACTATTATCAAAAACCAACACTTTGAAATCTTTAAATTCTTGCTCCTCCAAACTACTAAAAAAATACGGCAAATATTTTAAAGTTGCTTCATTATATGTTATCAAACCAATTATTAATTTCTTTTTCATAATTTATCTAATTCAAATGTCATAATAAAATATAATAACAATATTTCTCTTTTTTTAAAAAAAGACGTCCCCTCCCGTCGGCTTCGCATTGCGCTTTTTTTAAAAAAAGAGAAATATTGTTATCATATTTTATAATTTTTAATTTAAAAATTTTATAAAATGCTCTCGTGGTATAGATTCTTTTTCCACCCTCATCTTCCAATCAAGCCAAACACTAGACAACCTTTTCACCTCTCCATTATCCAAAAACAAAGGATCAATCGCTCTTGATTTACAAAAAACTTTTGCATCATAATTATCTTTATCCTCACAACTCAAACTTTTATCATTCATTCTTTTCCATAATTTCAAAAGTTCCAAATCTTTTTCTAAATAAAAATTTATTTTGTCTAAAACCTCTTGATCAGTTAAATACAAATCATTTTCATATATATATTTTTTTTCTAAGGCATATTTTAAATAATCACCAACTGTACGAAACATCAAAGCACTATAAAACCCAGAATAATTAGTCCAATTAAGACAAGAAAACAATTCTGCATATTTTTTAGCTACTTCAAAATTTTTCAAAACCCAAAACTGATCAATCACTTGCAAACTATCAATAATCTCATTAGCTTCTTTAACACTTAATTTATCAAGATAAACCAAACTCATCAAAGAATAATCAATTCTATCAACACACAAATCAGGCAAATCAGACTCTTGTAAAGGAAAATTTTTTTCATTTAAAATAAAATGAACATCAAATCCATATTTTTCTAAAATTTTTGGAATATCCGTTTTTAAAACAAAATCTTCAAAAATATTATCTTGATGATTTTGTTTTTTTTCGTCTCCCACTGACAAAACATAATCAACACAATGAGAAAAAGCAGAATGCGAAACATCATGAATAAGTCCTGAAATTTGCTCTTCAAGACTTGCTCCAAATTTTTTCAACAAAAAATAACATCCCAAAGAATGCTCAAAACGAGTGCAAGCATGTGTTGGCCAATAAACTTTACTATAACCACCTTGATCAATCCCTTTCAATCTTTGTATAGCCCAAGAATTTATCAACTCCTCAATAACTTTTTCTTCAATTTCATTCTCCCCCCAAATCGTAGTTTTAATTTTCATATTTTTTATTTTTATAAAAGACTTAAATAATTTCTTAATCCAAACAACAAATCTCTTTTCAAAATAGTTCTCACTGAATCTTTTTGATCATCATTTAAAATTTCGCCCAAACCATCAAACACATTTGTTGTTGTAATATTTTTTTCAACATAATTAATTAAAAATTTTAAATACTCTTTAAAACTTTTTCCTGTTCTATCTTCAATGATTTCTACATTCACATCCCAAGCTTTGTTTAAAAAATAATTAATATCAAAAAAATCTCTATTAGCAGTCATTTTTCGCTCAGTAGCTGCTACTAATTTATTTGCAAACATATCTTCTTTTTTCATTGTCAACACAGAAATTCCAAGAAAATTTTTTATTTCATAATTATCATTTTTTTGTCTTTTAGAAATTTCTACTTTAATCTTTTGTTTACCAACTTCATATGTTAATAGAAAAAATAAAGTATTTCTTTTTTCTGTTGCTTGTGATAATTTTCCATATTTTTCCAAAATCTTTTTTACTAATTTAAAAACTTCTTCTTTTTTTTCATTATCAAGCAAATCAAAATCTAAATCAACTGAAAATCTTGGTAACTCATAAAAAAAATAACAAGCTGTTCCACCTTTAAATCCCAAAACTGTAGCTAACAATCTATTACTATAAATATCTTTTAAAATATTTTTCATGAAAACCTCATGCTTATTTCTGTCTAACATATTTTTTATAATAATTTTCCAAACGCTTTTCTAAGGATTTATTTTTATAAATTTTTACTAATTCCAAACACCTCCCCCAATTAATTTCATCTAGATTATCAAAATAATAATTTTTATTCAAATAAATCATATCAAGAAAAGCTCGTTCACAAGTTGCTATTGAATATCCTTTTTTACTTATAATTCCATTATTATTAAAAAGAACTTCATCTTTAATATTTTGATATTTAAAATTCACTCTATCTATTTTATATTTCTTATTTCCATTACTAATAGAAGTTATTTCAGTGCTATATTGAAAAATACATCCATATTGTCTAAGCACTGTTTCAAGACTAATATATGAAGGATTTTTTAATTTTCCTGCCAACTCTTGCTTATCATAATTTTTATCAACCAAAAAAATTCCATGATGAACACGAAAAATCTTGCCTGCTTTTAACAAATAATATATTTTTGATTTCAAAGTATCTTGATTTTTTATTTTCCAGAAAATAGCTAAATCAGAAACCCTAAAAACACTCCTTTTTGATTTTAATAATTTTTCAATACTGCTTAACATAATATACACTAAAAGTAACTATAAATAATTACTTTTAGTGTATATTATTCAAAGGATATTGTCAAATTCAAAAAATATATGCAAAAATAAAAAAGAGGAAAAATCATAATTTGATAAATTCCTCTTTGCTCTCTTGTCTTTATGAAAATGTTTTTGATCTTCATAAATTTAATTTTTTTATAATTTCATTAACTAATTCTTCTTTTGGTTTATTAGTTATAATTTTTATTTTTTCATCAGGCATCAAATCATAATTGAAATTAGCATTAAAAAAATGATTATTTCTTAATCTCTCATCATCATGATGAGCTTTATGTCTTAATCTTTTTTCAAATCTCATCATTCTTTCTTGTTCATCTATACTACAGATAATACAATAAACATCTAAATCATATTCATTTTTCCATTGTCTAAATAATTCAATATCTTCTTCAAAATTAAAAACTCCTTCAATTATAATATCTACATCATTTTCAATAGCTTCTTTTGCTAGTTTAAAAAGTAATTTAATAGAAATTGGTCCTAATCTTTTACTTTCTTCTAAAGTAGAACAATTTAATGATTCATACAAATCTTCTTTTATACTATCTTTTTGCAAACAAAAAATTTTTAATTTTTTTGATAATTCATTTACTATGCTTGTTTTTCCTGATCCTGATAACCCGCAAACTATTATTAATTTACTCATAATCTTATGATCTCCTATTTAAAGAACAAATTAATATTAATAAAATTAACAATTAATTTGTTATTAAATCACAAAATAAAAATTATATCAATAGCAAATAATCTATCTAAAATTAAATAATAATCTATTTTAATTTATAAAAACTCCAAGAAGCTAAAACACTTTTATTTAAAATTTCTCCTTTTTTAATCATTTTATCAATTTCTTCTTCACTTGCAAAAAAAGAACTAATTCCATATTCTGTTTTATCATGTGGTAATTTGTCAACCTGTAAATCACTTGCCAAAAAAATATAAGTAAACTTATCACTTCTACGACTATCATTTAAAAATTTTCCAATTAACTGAAAATTTTTTGCACTATAACCACCTTCCTCTCTTAACTCTCTATTAGCAGCCATCTCCAAGCTCTCACCTTCATCAACTGATCCTCCCGGAAATTTATTTAAAAATTTATTACAAGGATAGCAATGATCATTAATCATTAAAATTTTCCCTTCTTCATTCAAAGCAATAATTCCAACAGCATCTTTTATGTTTCCATATTTAATATAATCAGTTTTATAACCATCCGGTAATTCCACTTCATCTTCAATAATTGTAATCCTTTTATGCTTAAAAATTTCTTTTGAACTTAATGTTTTCCACATAACTTTAATTCTAAACTAAATTAATTATTTTTATTTTCCAAACAATACAATAATAATTTTTGTTTTTTTAAAAAAGTCGTCCCCTCCCGTCGGCTTTGCATTGCGCTTTTTTAAAAAAACAAAAATTATTATTGTATTTTTCACAAATTTAATTTATTAAAAAATTTTAATTTCTATTTTTTTTAAACAATCATTTTATCTTGCAATTTTTCCTTTGCTAAAATCTGTGCTTCTAAATAACTATCAAAAGTCCCAGCATCAAGCCAAGCTCCATTAATAATTCGCACATCAAGCTCTTTTTCTTTTAAATACCAATTATTAATATCTGTAATCTCAATCTCTCCTCGCCCTGATGGAGCTAAACTTTTTGCCACTTCAATCACTCTATTATCATAAACATAAAGTCCTGTCACGCAATAATTTGATTTAGGATTTTCTGGTTTTTCTTCAATAGAAATAACATTCATTTTCTCGTCAAATTCAACAATTCCAAATCTTTTTGGATCAGAAACTTGCTTAGCAAAAACTCTAGCACCTTTTTCAAAACTTTTAATATGCTCACTTAAATCATCTTCATAAATATTATCACCCAAAATCATTGTCACATTATCCCTGCCAATAAACTGCTCACCAACCAAAAAAGCATCAGCCAAACCACGAGGCTCGTCTTGAATTTCATAAGTAAATCTTGCGCCAAACTCTTTACCACTTCCAAGTAAATTCAAAAAATGACCAGCATAATCTGGTGCAATAATTATTAAGATCTCTTTAATCCCTGCCCTAAGCAGTGTATTAAGTGGATAATAAATCATTGGTTTATTATAAACAGGCAATAATTGCTTGCTTGTTATTTTTGTACAAGGACGAAGTCTTGTAGCTGATCCTCCTGCTAAAATTATTCCTTTCATATTTTTAATATAAAAAATTAATTATTTTATTTCTAATATTTTGTACTCAACATTTTTTTCTCCTATCTGAACAATCACCAAATCACCAATTTTTTTACCCATTAATGCAGAACCTATTGGTGAACTATAAGAAATTATATTTTTTTCCAAATCAACTTCGCAAGAACCTAAAATCTTATATTTTTTAATTTTATTATTAATCTCAACTAAAACACTAGATCCTAAAATAACAATATCACTTTTTTTATTATCGTCAATAATTAAAGCAAAACTTAATTGCTTTTCTATATCAAAAATTTTTTGATTTAATCCACGAAGACGCCCTTTTGCAATTTGATAAGCAGCATTTTCAGAAAAATCTCCCATTTCAGCTAATCGCTTCACTTCCAAAATTAATGGGGATTGAGATTTTTTCATTCTTACTAATTTATCTTTTAATTCATTAAATTTCTCTTTAGTAATATGCGGATCTAATTTTTGATTTGTATATATACCTGCTTTCCTTTGAGGACATCTCATAAAATTTTAACTCATTTTTAAATGTTTTTTAATCATCTTAATCACTTGTGCAGGTGTCCATTCTGATTTTACAATATAATCTTGTGCTCCCATTTTATAACAATAATCAATATCTTGTTGATTATCATAATTAGTTAACATCACAATTGGTGTTTCAGCTAAAGTATTATAAAGAACTAAATCTTCAGTTGCTTCTTTTAAAACTTCAAAACCATCTTTTTTTGGCATATTAATATCAAGCAAAACTATATCTGGTCTTGATTCTTTTGCTTTCATTATCACATCTTCTCCATCAAAAGCACAAATCACATCAAAACCATCTTTTTCAAAAGCTGTTTTATACATAGAAGAAACATTTTGATCATCTTCTCCTAATAAAATTGTTTTTTTGATCATAAAATTTTTAAACTAAAAATTATCAAGATATTCTTTTAGTGCATCTTTATAATTTCTTAATTTTTTAAACTTTGTATTTTTTAAAACAGAAAACTTTGGTCTCTTGGCTGGTCTTGGAAAATCCTCTGCTTTTACTGGATTGATTTTTATTTTAATTCCAGAAATTTTAAATAGTTCAAGCACAGATTGATACCAAGTGCATTCTCCTTCATTGATTAAATGATATATTCCAAATTTTTTTCCATCCTCAAATACCCCCAAAGTCGCTCGAGCCAAATCACGCGTATAAGTAAAACAACTTAATTCTTCATCCACTACATCCAGACTTTCTTTTGTTCTACCTAGCTTTAACATTATATCAAAAAAGCTAGGTTTGCAAAACTCACTCGCACCAAGCGGACCAAAAAGTTTTGAAGTTCTAATAATATAATATTTTAAACATCTATCAACTCGTGCTAAAATCTCTTTTTCACCCATTACTTTTGTTTCTCCATATTTATTTACAGGGCAATATTGATCACTTTCTTTATAAAACTTTTTATCATCTGCCCCAAAGACATAATCACTAGAATAATGAATCAAAACAGCATTTAATTCTAAACAAATATCAGCCAAGACACCCAACAACTCACCATTTAAGCTACAAGCTAGCCTAAATTCAACATCATCTTCTTCGCACCGATCAACAGCATTATAAGCCACAGCATTTATCAACACATCAGGCTTTATTTCTCTAAATTTTTTTCTTAACAAATCAAAATTCAAAACATCAAGCTCATTTTTATCAAACAAAAAAAGCTTATATTCATTACCAAAAAATCTAGCTAACTGTGTCCCAAGATTACCTTGCGAACCTATAATCAATACTTTTTTATTTAAAAAATTATTATACATAAATTATTTTTATATTATTTTTATAAAAAAATCAATTTTATTTTTTCACTTCATTAAACTCCTCATCAAAACTAACAATCTCATACCCACTACTCTGTCTCATAATTAACAAAGAAATATCTATAAAAGATAATTTGCTTTTGTTGTTATCAATGAAATTTATTATTTCCTTAATTTCATTATTACTCAAACGCTTTACGATAATTTTAGGATTTGTAACTATCCAAGCGATTGCTTCCTGCGCAATCTTTTGAGATTCTCTTAACAAAAGAATTGTATATATTTCAGATAAAATATAATCATTTACAAAAATATTTTTTGTCTCTTCTATAATCTTTTTAGCTTTATTGTGCATTTCTTCCTCAATCCGAAAATAAGCAATAAAAACACAAGAATCAATAATTGTCATAAAAATTTAATAAAGAATCTTATCTATTTTTTTAGAAATATTTTTTTCATTTTTATTTTTGCTATGAAAACAAAAATCTTTTTGCGTTTTATTTTTAGAAAAATCAATCACAGAATCTTGCTTATTATTATCTTCAACTATACTAATGCAAATATGATTTTCTTGCTCATAGATTTTTAAATATGTTTTTTCATCAATATTAAACTTCCTCCGCAATTCAATCGGAATAACAATTTGACCTTGTGGGTTAATCTTAGAAATTTTCATAAAAATACAAAATTATTATTTATACAAAAATTGTATATTAATTTTTTAAAGCTGTCAAACTTGTAGAGAATTCTATTCAGCTATTGCGATCATGTTATATGAAACCACTAATATTCTCCATTCAACACCTCACTCAACAAAACCTCATAAGACAAAACTTTTAATTTTATATCCGGATATTTTTCCATAAAATTTTTATATTTTGTTTCTCTAAATTGCTTTTTATCAAATTTAACTTCATAAGCTTTTTGGCGATTTATAATAAAATCAACTTCATTTTTGTTTTGAGTTCTCCAAAAATTAATATTATCCAATCTTTCTTTTGCTAAAAATTTTAAAAATATAATGTTTTCTAAATAATCACCTTTATCAATTCTCTTTTCAATTAACTCAAAATTATTTAATAAATAATTTCTTAATCCTAAATCAAAAAAATAAACTTTTTGCATTTTTGTTAATTCTTTTTTTATGTTGCTATAAAAAGGTTTGATAAGTGCTAAATGATAAGATTTTTGCATAACTCTTAAATATTCTTCTACAGTTTGAACAGATAAATTAAGCGTTTTTGCAAAATCATTTAAATTCACTAATTGTCCTGTTTGACTTGCTAAAATTCTTAATATTTTAAAATATTTTTCAGACTCTTTTAATCCAGCTTCTAAAATATCTTTCTTAATATAAGCAAGCGCTAACTCTTCAATTAATCTCTTTTTCATTTCAACATTATCAGCCAAAACAACTTCAGGATAAGATCCATATTGAATATATTCTTTCCAAAGATCAATTAATTTATTTTCATAAATCTTTGGTATTTTTTTATTACGATATTTTAAAATCTTTTTTTCTTGTTTAAAGTTTAAATATTCAAAAAAACTTAAGCCATAAAGCTCAAATATAAATTTTCTACCAGCCAAAGAATCTTTAAACTTTTTTTCTAAATAAAAATTAGAAGATCCTGTGCAAATTATTTTTATATTTTTTCTATTTTCATCATAATGATATTTCAAAAAATTACTGGGATTATCTAAATATTGAATCTCATCCAAAAACAAATAAATTTTTTTTGATTTTTCTTTTCCAATAATTTCAAACAATTTATCAGGATGTTCATTTAACATTTCTTTATATTCAGGATTTTCAAGATTTAAATAAAAACAAATATTTAATTCTTTTTCCAGTTTTTCTTTCAACAAAAACAATAAAGTAGTCTTACCTACTTGCCTAGCTCCTGTAATCAAAATAATTTGCTCTTTTCCTAAATAATTATTTATTGTCGCTAATATTTCTCTTTTATACATAAAAAATAGATAATTTTTAATTTCTAATCTAATATTATCAGATAAAAATATAATTGTCAATCTAATATTCTTAACATATCAAAAAACTATATAGACATTGCTTTATTTATTTGTTATTATTTGGATAAGTATGATTTTATATGACAACTAATAATAAAATAGCTCTTTTTGAGCAAAAACAAATTCGTAAAATTTGGCACAATGATCAATGGTTTTTTTCTGTAATTGATATTATTTATGTTTTAACTAATAGTAAAAATTCTAAGGATTATTGGTACAAAATGAAAATTCGTGTCAAAGAAGAAGACGGATTTGAACCGTCGACAATTTGTCGACAGTTCAAACTTCTCGCAGCAGACGGAAAAATGAGAGAAACCGATTGTACAAATACTGAAGGAATTCTTAGAATCATCCAATCAATTCCTTCGCACAAAGCTGAGCCATTCAAAAAATGGCTTGCAAAGGTTGGATATGAAAGAATAGAAGAGATAGAAAATCCAGAACTAACCCAAGAAAGAATGAAACAACTCTATGAAGCCAAGGGCTATCCAACAGACTGGATTAACAAAAGACTTCGAGGAATCGCAATTCGCCAAAATCTCACTGATGAATGGAAAAAAAGAGGTATTACAAATCACAAAGATTATGCAATTCTCACAGCAGAAATTAGTAAAGCAACTTTTGGAATGACTCCAAATGAATATAAAAAATTCAAAAATATTCCAGAAAAATCTAAATTAAATCTTAGAGATAATATGACAGATTTTGAACTTATCTTCACGATGTTAGGAGAAAAAGTGACTACAGAAATTTCCAGTCAAGAAAAACCAAAAGGAATAAATGAAAATAAAAAAGTTGCAAAAAGAGGTGGAAAAGTAGCGGGTAGTGCAAGAAAAGAAACGGAAAAAGAATTAGGAAGGTCAATTATTTCAAAAAATAATTATTTAGAATTAGAGAAGAAAAAATTAAACAATAAATAAAACCCTATTTATTAAAATTTAAAAAATTTTAATAAATGATAAAATTTGCAAAAACTGAGTTAAAATGTCATATTTATTTAATCCTAAAATATTATCATTGTACATAAGACTATATAGACATTGCTTTATTTATTTGTTATTATTTGGATAAGTATGATTTATATAAAATATTCAGATATAGCAATATTATTTTAAATTTAATATTATATTATTTTTTTGTCATTCTCGCGAAGGCGGGAATCTAGGTGTATAAAGTAAAGATTTTTTAATTAAAACTAAACTATCTAAACACTTAATATTACACTTTAAGATTATTTCTTTAAAACAATGTTTTTACTACACACTCATGGATTCCCTTTCCTCACTTCGTTCGTCGAAAATGACAAAAAAACTTAATTTTAAATAATACCACTATAGATGACGAAAAATTATTCAAACAAATTTAATTTTTAAACACAATATTATTAATTAATAAAAAATATGACTTTAATAAAATGTTCAGAATGTGGTAGTAATGTATCTGAAAAAGCGGAGAGTTGTCCTCACTGTGGCAACCCAATCGCTAGTTGCAAGCCTGAATCAATACAAACAATCTCAAGGATTGACACTATAGAACGAACTAAGAAAAAATGGAAAGCATGGATACTAATGGGTGTAATTCTAATGATTATTGGTCTTCCGATGTTTGTATTTAACTTTATCGGTGGAATATTTGCTACTATAAACGGGAATAATTCAAATGAAATATTATTAGTAATTGGATTCTTTTCGTCAGCAATGGGTTTTATATCATTCCTTGTCGGTTCAGTAGGTGCTTGGTGGAATCATGGTTAAAATAAAAAACTAATACCATATTTTTATAATTTTTTATAACATCAGAAACATAGAATTATTTTTTATTTCACACAATTAAATCTCAAACAAAAAATAAACAACAAAAACAAAAATCTCTCTTAAAATATATTTAAACTCTATAAATTTATTCTTAGCAATTGGGCTATCTTTTGCTGGTGAAACATAAGCTTCAATCCCCAAATCTTTAGTCATTTTTTTTAAACGAAACATATGAAATCCATCACTTACCAACAAAACATTTTCAAAATTTTCTTGTTCTAAAATTTTAATCACATTATTTAAACTTTGCCAAGAAGTTCGTCCAGTATTTTCAAAAAAAATATTTTCAGCATCAATGCCTTTATTAATTAAATAATTCTTAGCAACTTCTGCTTCCGATATCTTTGCATCATCACCGATACCACCAGTCAAAATAAGATTATCTGCCATTTTTTCACTATACAAAAAATAAGCTTGATCAAGTCTTGCTTTAAAAACTGGACTAGGTTCACCATTCCATTGACTAGCTCCCAAAACAATAATCACATCAACTTTTCTTGCTTCATCTAATTTTAAATAACTAGAAATTTTATAAAAAAGAAAAGAAAAAATTACAAAAAAAATTATTATTAGACTTAAAAAAATTTTCAAAATTCTTTTTTTCATAATCCTAATATCTTTTTTACTTTATTATAATTTTTATTCACCCCAATTCCAAAATCATTAGGCTTAGGATTTGCATGTGGCTTAATAGGCTCATCAATATCTTCAATATTATACAAAGTTCCAATAACATCAATTTTATCTTTTATAGAAAACCCTGCTAAATCCCATCGTTTTAAAGAAAAGTCTAATTTAGCTGCCACATATCTAATATTTGTTAAAGGATCTTTTATTCTTTCAACTCTCACTAAATTTGAATTTGCAAAATTATCTTCTTTGTTAAAAGGATTTAAATCTGGATAATGTTTTTCTAAAGATTTGGCAATTTCAACTCTTACTTGTCCAATACCGATTGAAGTATTAATTCCTAAAATACCTCCGATATAATCAGTTAAAGTATCTACAAAATTAACATTTTTTGATTGCTCTTGATAAATAACTGCAGCAATTATTATCGGATCAATTTTAAAAATTTTTCCAATATCTTTAATTACATCTGCATAGCTTTCAATAAGTTTATAGGCTCTTTTTTCAGAATCAGTTTCAATATAACTCAATTCTAGTTTTACATTATGTAATATAGGCATCTTATCTCTCCAGATTTCAAAATAATGTATACCAATATCAAGATTCTCTTCAAATTCAATAAATTTACGTTTATCAGAAAAAAAACTACTAACTAAATACCAAAATTTAAATTTTCCACCCAAATTATTTCTTTTTATATCACCATCAATAATAATTTTTAAATCATCGCTATCATAAAATCTTTTTTGCAATGTTGCTTCAATTGATAATTTACTCAAAGGTAAATCACATAAAACAAAAATATACCAAGGCATATTATTAGCATCTATTCCTTTATCCTCAAAATTAAATTCAATATTTTGTTGTCCTTGCAATTCCTGGATTTTTATTTCATAAACATAAGCTTCATTTTTTGGATATAAAATAATATTATTGGCTCTAGACTAGCTAAAAATACCTAGACTAGATTAATTATTTTTCAAATTTTATATTTTTTAAAATTATTTTTATTAATTCTGTTTCTAATTCTTCATCTGATTTTTTCCATCTCCATTCACATTC
>Ga0209800_10000447_pt1 | contig 64128 bp, 53 predicted proteins | sample Higcelweek8metaG_FD_187174 | JGI IMG/M metagenome (GOLD analysis project Ga0209800, IMG submission 187174) | Freshwater pond sediment microbial communities from the University of Edinburgh, under environmental carbon perturbations - High... | ecosystem: Environmental > Aquatic > Freshwater >...
TGACAGGCCTTTTGCGCGCGGGAAGGCCGGGCGGTGGTGATGCTGGCTTCGCCAGTCAGACAAGTCCGAAAAGAAGAGAAAAATTTCTTTTCTCAGCACACTTCAAATCCGCGCTTGGGCGCGGCATAATCACCGCCCGGTCGGCCCGCGATCAAAAGCCGCCCAAGGCGAAGTACAAGGAGAGACAAAGGGCGGGGCTGTACTGGTTTACTGCCCCGCCTTTTGGCCGACGCAGTACGTAGCATGGGGCGGCTTTTCATCGCGGGAGCGCCCGTTTTCGGGGAAAACGGGCGGGTACAAAAAAGGCCTCTCGTCATTCGAGCGGCCAGACAGTTCAGCGACAGCCCCGTGCGCCAGCCCTTGACGTTTTTGGGGGAAGCGGCTCATAATGTGGCAACTTCCTACGCATGAGCGCCGCAAAAACAAAACCGACCGGGAAAAAACCCAAGTTCAAACGCATCGTCCTCAAATTGAGCGGCGAAGCCCTTCGTGGCGAGAAATCGGGCGAGACCATCGACCCCGCCATTCTCGACCGCGTGTGTAGCCAGATCAAGGCCGTGCACGACATGGGCGTGCAGGTGTGCGTGGTGGTGGGCGGCGGCAATATTTTCCGCGGATTGCCCGCGCAGCGCAACCGCGGCATGGACCGCGCCACCGGCGACTACATGGGCATGCTCGCCACCGTCATCAACGGCATGGCCCTGATGGACTGCCTTGAAAACATGGGCGAAAGCGTGCGCGTGATGACGGCCATCCCCATGGAAAAAGTCGCCGAACCCTTCATCCTGCGCCGCGCCCTGCGCCACTTGGAAAAGCGCCGCATCGTCATTTTTGTGGCGGGCACGGGCAACCCCTATTTTTCGACCGACACTTGCGCCGCCTTGCGCGCCTCCGAAATCGGCGCCCAGTGCATCCTCAAGGCCACCAACGTGGACGGCGTGTACGACAAGGATCCCCGCAAGTTCCCCGACGCCAAGCGCTACAAGCATCTGGGCTTTGTCGACGCCCTGCGCGAGCGCCTCAATGTCATGGACTCCACGGCCTTTTCGCTGTGCTTGGACAACAATATTCCCATCAAGGTTTTCAACCTCAACGGCAAGGATTCCATCGTCCTGTCCGTGGTGTCCGACGACATCGGCACCCTCGTCCACGCCTAAACACGGCGCACCGCCTTTTCACACCCCACCCCGATCACCCGCAAACTAAAAATTCCTATGGACCTCAAACAAGCTCTCTCTAACGCCCACACCGACATGCAAAAAACGGTGGCGCACACCGCCAACGAATTCGGCACCCTGCACACCGGCAAGGCCTCGCCCTCGATGGTGGAAAACATCATGGTGGACGTTTACGGCTCGATGATGCGCATCCGCGACATCGCGGCCATCACCACCCCGGACGCCCGCCTCATCCAAATCCAGCCTTGGGACAAAAGCTCGCTCAAGCCCATTGAAAAGGCCATTCAGGTCGACAAGCTGGGAGTGAATCCCGTCATCCACGGCGACGTGGTGCGCTGTCCCCTGCCCGAACTCAGCCGCGAGCGCCGCGCCGAAATGGCGAAGGCCGCCGCCACCATGGGCGAAGAGGGCCGCGTGCGCATTCGCGGGGTTCGCCGCGAAGCGATGGAAACGGTGAAGAAGCTCCAGAAAGACGGCAAAATCACCGAGGACGACCTCAAGCGCGCCGAGAAGGAAATCCAGACCGAGCACGACAAGTTCATCGCCGAAATCGGCAAGCTCGTGGCCGCCAAGGAGCAGGAGCTGATGAAGGTCTAGTTCGGCGCGGACGATGGGGGCGCGCGGCCGTTTTTCAGCGCGCGCCCTTTTTATCATTTTAAGTTTTTTCGCAAAAAAAATGCCCGCCATGTCCTTCCTTCCCGAAAAGGTCAAACGCGTCGTCTTCAAGCTGGGCACCGGCGTGCTCACTTCCGGCGTGGGCCAGCTCGACAACGCCCGCATCGCGGGGATCGGCCGCGAAATCGCCGACTTGCGCGCGCGCGGGGTCGAAGTGGTGGTGGTTTCCTCCGGCGCGGTGGGATTGGGCATGGGCCGACTCGGGCTCAAACAGCGACCCAAGGCGCTCAGTTCCGTGCAAAAATGCGCGGCGGTGGGCCAGAGCATCCTGATAGAAACGTGGCAGCGCGCGCTCGAACCCTACGGGCTGAACGTCGCGCAGCTGCTACTCACCCGCGAAGACGTGCAGGGGCGCTCGCGCCACGTGGCGATAAAAACCCTGCTCAACGAGATTATCGCCGACGGCATTATCCCCGTCATCAACGAGAACGACTCGGTTTCGGCGCAGGAAATCAAATTCGGCGACAACGACGTGCTGAGCGCGCTCACGGCCATTCTCACGCGCTCGGATTTGCTCGTCATCCTCTCCACGGCCCCCGGCCTTATCGACATGAAGGGCACGGGGAAAATCATCCCGGTGGTGGAGAAAATCACCCCGGAGATCGAAGCCATGGCGGGCGGCACCCAAAGCGCCACCGCCGTCGGCGGCATGATCACCAAAATCCACGCCGCCCAAATCGCCACGCGCGCGGGCTGCGGGGTATTTATCGCCAGCGGCGAAGATCCTTCCGTGGTGGGCGCGCTCTTTTCGGGCCGCGCCGTCGGCACGTTCTTTGTGCCCAACAAAATCCCGATGGACTCGCGCCGCCGCTGGATCGCCTATTTTAACCGCACTGACGGCGGCGTGCGCGTCGACGCGGGCGCCGAAAAGGCCCTGCGCACGGGCGCGGCCAGCCTCTTGGCCAAAGGCGTCACGCAAGTGGACGGCCGCTTCGCCGCCAAAGACGTCATCGCCGTGCGCAACGCACAAGGGGCGATTATCGCCCGCGGCATCGCCCGGTTTGCCGACGCCGACGCCCAAAAAATCGTGGGCAAATCCTCCGACGAAATCAAAAAGCTCTTCCCCAAGCTGCGCCACACCGACGTCATCCACCACGACTCGCTGACGCTGTTGTAACGGTCTCATATGGAGCGCCCTGTCTTTCGCTAAGCCCTCGCGGCGTCGAAAAACGTTCGACAGTGCGCGAAGTAGGGGTATTGTCATGGAAAAAGCCGCATGATTTTTTCAAAAAACAGACCACCCCTTGCCGTTATTTGCCTTCTATTGTTTTTGTTGATTGGTTTCGGATGCAGCGAAAAAACCGAGGCTTTTTCCTCACTATCCAAGCCTCCCACGGCGCAACAGATAGAACAATGGCGGACCCTCTTTCTGAACCCGAAAAACAGCGACGCTGACATCGCCGCCGCCCTCCAAGAGCAGGCGGGATTCGATGACGTCTATAAGGCTTTTTCCTTCTGTCTTTGGAAAAATGCGGGCAACCGCAGCGCGATCGACGAGGACATTCTGCCTTGGTTGCGGTCGCGCATAGAAAGGGGCGAGTCGAAGGCAGAGTACATCGAAGCAATTCTGTTGATAAATAAACCGGATTCGGTCAGCCAACAGTCGGGGATAAACCTATTGGAAAAACTTGCCCGACAAAAAAATGAATCGGCCCAGGTTACATTGGCTTTGGAATATTTTTACGGCCAACAGGTCCCAAAGGATGAAGCCAAAGCGTCCGCTTATTTAACAGCCGCCGCCGAACAGGGCAACGCCGTTGCAAAATCTTTCTTGTGGGATATGGCCATGCGGAAGGTGAAAACCATGGACGACATCCAGTCCGCACGAAAGATTCTAAAGGGAGCCAAGGGAGGGAGTATTGTAGAAATTGAGATATTGGACGCCATCCATGAGATGTTTTCGCCAAAAAAAGGCGAAAATGACGTCCCCAACGAATGGGCTTTGAGACTTCTCCAATTTGGAGGAGCGTTGCAAAGCGCGCGCTATTGCGATCCCGATGGGACATACCACTTATACGGATACATTCCCTCAGCACCCGCCAATGAACGCACACGCAAGAAAGTGCGCAAGACGCTCGAGAAACTTTCGGACTCGGGTTCCGCAAACGCACCCTTCCTTCTGGCGTTGTTTGACAATTTCTATATTGACCCCGATACCATAAAAAACGGAACGCACCCGTATTCAAAATTGTCAAATACAGAATTTTTAATCCTGTGCGACATTCGATACATGGAGTTGTCCGCACAGCGCGGACATATAGCGGCTCAATTTACTTACGCGTGCATCCTTGCGGCGGGCAAAGTCCCCGGAAAAGGACTGACCGACGCGCTCGCATGCTACAAACCAGTTGCCCAATCGTGGTACCCATCGCGCGAACGGCTTTCGCTCGAACAATTGGATGCGGAAAACCCCGATAGTCTAAAGGACGACGCCCACGCGCTTAAATGGCTGATTGCGGCATCCCAAAAGGGAGACACCAAAGCGGAACTCATCGCCAGTTACTACAAAAAAAAGACCCAACCGTGATGAAGCGCCCTTTTTTGGCGGGCGCAAAATATTTTTTACGATTTGCGCCGGGGGCAAAACGGATCCATAATGGAAGAGAACCGGCGGGTTTTCCTGCAAGTCTGGGAAACAACCGTCCGGCAAATGCTCACCGTCAGATTCACACCGCCGACAATGAAAAAAATCCCGCTTTTGGTCCTGACCGCTTCCCTCGCGCTGCTGCTGGCCGGCTGCGGCCAGAAAAAAACGGACGACAAGATCGTCCTGCAAGTGGGACACTTCCCCAACATCACGCATGCGCAGGCGCTGGTGGCCCACCAGCTCAGCCGCCAAGGCAAGGGGTGGTTTGAAGAACGCCTCGGGCCAAACGTGAAAATCGAGTGGCGGGTATTTAACGCCGGGCCCAGCGCCATGGAATCGCTCTTTGCGAACGCGGTGGACATCACCTACGTGGGGCCCAACCCCGCCATCAACGCCTACGCGCGTTCGGGCGGCGAGGAAGTGCGCATCGTGGCGGGCAGCGCCGACGGCGGGGCCTCCCTCGTGGTCAATCCCAAGCTCGGTCTGACGAAGCCGGAAGATTTTAAGGGGAAGCGCATCGGGACGCCCCAGTTTGCCAACACGCAGGATGTGGCCTGCCGCGCGTGGCTCATTAAAAACGGCATCCATGTGACGGCCACGGGCGGGGACGCCTCGGTGATTCCCACCGCCAATCCCGACCAGCTGGCCCTGTTCCAAGGCGGCAAACTCGACGCCGTGTGGACGGTGGAGCCCTGGGTATCACGCCTGCTGCGCGAGGCCGACGGCAAGATTTTCCTCGAACAAAAAGACACCGTCACCACCGTGCTGGTCTCCGGCGTCAAGCTGATGAAAAATCATCCCGACCTCGTGAGAAAATTCGTGGCCGCACACGACGAATTGACCCAATGGATCAACGCCCATCCCACAGAGGCGCAGGGACTCGCCCTCAAGGAGCTGCAAGACCTCACCCACGGCAAGATCGACCCGGGCCTTATTTCCGAAGCGTGGGGCAGAATTATTTTTACCCCCAAGCTCAATCGCGTCTCCCTGGAGGATTTTGTCGACCAAGCCCATGCGTGCGGCTTCCTCAAAGAGCGCCTCAACATCGACCGTCTCGACGCGACGGCCCATCCCTAGCGCCCGGCGGCCCTTGGGCGCGCGCAGGCGCGGCCGGGCTGCCTCTTTTTCCCTTCTTCGACATGCCGGATACTTCCGCACACCCGCCGCATCACGCCAATCCCCGCATCGCGACCGAGCTGCAAAACATCGCTCCGTCCAAACTTGAGGTGCATCGCGTTTCCAAAACCTTCCGCGCCTTCGGCACGGGCGAATTGGTGCACGCGCTCGACGACGTCAGTTTGAAAGTGGACGAGGGGCAGTTTGTCTGCCTCGTGGGCCCTTCCGGCTGCGGCAAGTCCACCCTGCTCAACCTCATCGCGGGCCTCGACCAAGCCGACGGCGGCGACCTGCTCATCGACGGGGCTCCCATCACCGCCCCGGGGCGCGACCGCATGATGATGTTCCAAGACCACGCGCTTTTCCCTTGGCTCGACGTCTTCGGCAATGTGATGTTCGGCCTTAAATTGAAGCCCGGCCTCACCGACAAGGAACGCCGCGAGGTGGCTAAATTTTATTTAAAACTCGTGGGGCTGGAGTCGTTCATGCACGCCGCCATTCACGAGCTTTCGGGCGGCATGCGCCAGCGCGTGGCCCTTGCGCGCGCCCTTGCGCCCAATCCGCGCGTGCTGCTGATGGACGAGCCCTTCGGCGCGCTCGACGCCCTCACCCGCGAAAACCTCTACGTCGATTTGCAGCGCATTTGGTCGCAGCGGCGCAAGACCATCTTGTTTGTCACCCACAACATCCGCGAGGCCGTGTGCTTGGGCGACCGCGTGGTGCTCTTTTCGCCCCACCCGGGCAAAATCCGCGAGGAATTTGCCATCGACTTGCCCCGCCCGCGCAACATCAACGACACCGCGCTGGCCGCGCGCAGCGCCACCATCACCGCCGCGCTCAAGCAACACCTGACGCACAAAGAGGAGGTGTCCGAATGAAAACCTTTTTAAAACGCTGGGCGATGCCCTTTCTCGGGCTCTTTTCGCTCGTCCTGCTGTGGGAGGGCTTGGCCATTGCCGGGATTTGGCCGAGCTACGTGCTGCCTCCGCCCACCCAAGTGGCCGCCTACTTGTGGGACGCCACCTGTGTGGACGGCACCTTGCTGCCCGCCGTGTGGGTCACCCTCAAGCGCCTGCTCATCGGCTACGCCATCGGCGTGCTGGCGGGCATTCCGCTGGGCCTCTTGTGCGCGCAGGTGCGCTTTTTCCGCGACTCGGTGGGCACGCTGGCCCTTGGGCTGCAAGCCCTGCCTTCCGTGTGCTGGGTGCCGCTGGCGATCATTTGGTTTGGGCAAACCGAGGAAGCGCTGCTCTTTGTGGTGTTGATGGGCACGGTGTGGTCGCTCATCATCGGCACGCAGCACGGCATCAACAACATTCCGCCCATCTACGTGCGGGCGGCGCGCACCATGGGCTCGCACGGCCTGAAACTGTGGGTGACGGTCATCCTGCCCGCCGCCTTCCCCAACATCGTGGGGGGCATGAAACAGGGCTGGGCCTTTGCGTGGCGCTCGCTGATGGCCGCCGAAATCTACGTGACGATTCTCACGGGATTCGGGGTGGGCCAACTGCTGCACTACGGGCGCGAACTCAACAACATGGCGCAGGTGATCGGCATTATGATTGTGGTGGTGGTGATCGGGCTTTTGGCCGACAAAATCCTGTTTTCCCCGTGGGAGCGCATGCTGCGCCGCCGCTGGGGCATGGACATTCCGGGCGGGAACTGATAGTGTGGGACATCCCGCATGGAATTCCCCCCGCAGCCCATCGACTTTGAGCGCGAGCTGAACGCCGACCAATACGCCGCCGTTTCCGCGCCGCTGGGCCCTGCGCTGGTATTGGCGGGAGCGGGCTCGGGCAAGACGCGCACCCTCACCTACCGCGTGGCGTGGCTGCTCACCCATGAACACTTGCGCCCGTGGGAAATCCTCCTGCTCACCTTCACCAACAAGGCCGCGCGCGAAATGCTCGACCGCGTGGAAACCCTCACGGGCTGCGAGCGCCGCGAATTTTGGGGCGGCACCTTCCACCACATCGGGCAAAAGTTTTTGCGCCGCCACGGCGAGCGCGTGGGATTAAAGCCCTCGTACACCATTTTGGACGAGACCGACGCCGAGTCGCTGCTGAACGACGTCATCAAGCAGACCGACCCTTCCTTCGCCAAAAACAAAGAGCACCCCAAGGCCCGCGTGATTTCGGACGTGCTGAGCTACGCGCGCAACACCCGGCAGTCGCTGGCCCAGGTCGTCGAACAAAAGTACCCGCACTTGGCGGAGATTCTCGACGACCTCGAGCGTTTCGCCCATGCCTACGCCGCCCGCAAGCTCGAACAGCAGGTGACGGACTACGACGACCTGCTCGAACTGTGGCTGCGCCTATTGCAGGAAAACCCCGACATTGCCGAACACTACCGTAAATTTTTCCGCACCGTCTTGGTGGACGAGTACCAAGACACGAACCGACTGCAGTCCGAGATTGTGGACTTGCTCGCCCCCAACCATTGCCTGATGGCGGTGGGCGACGACGCGCAGTGCATCTACACGTGGCGCGGCGCGGATTTTGAAAACATCCTGTCGTTCACCCAACGCCACCCCTCGGCCCGGCTCTACAAGATTGAGACCAACTACCGCTCGACCCCGGAAATCCTGCGGCTGGCCAACGACGTGTTGCGCAGTCAGCCCGCCGACCGGGGGTTTTTCAAGGAGCTGCGCGCTGACCGTCCGCCCGGCTCGTTGCCGATTGTGGGGGCCGCCCTCGACACGATGCAGCAGGCCAACGCCGTGATCCGCCGCATCCGCGAACTGCTCGACGACGGCACGTACTCGGCGGGCGACATCGTGGTGCTCTACCGCGCGCACTATCACGCGATGGACTTGCAGCTCGAAATGTCGCGCCAAGGCATGCCCTTCACCATCACCAGCGGCGTGCGGTTTTTCGAGCAGGCGCACATCCGCGATTTCACCGCCCAGTTGCGCTTTGCGCACAACCCGGCGGACACGGTGGCTTTTGCGCGCGTGGTCTCCCTCCTGCCCGGGGTGGGACCCGCCACCTCCCAGCGCATTTTAAAAGCCGCCCACGAAACGGCGCACAAAAAGGCTCTCTCGGTCATCGCCGCCCTCACCGACGAAAAGGTGCTGGCAAAAGTGCCCGCCGACGCGCGCGATGATTTCCGCGATTTCGCCCTCACCTTGCAAAACATGGAGGAGGCCCTCGGACGCGGCGCGCCCAACGCCTCGACCCCCGCGCCCCTGCCGCCCAAGTCGGCGCAAGCGGCGGCCCTCAAAACCGCCCAATCCGCCCAATGGGCCCAGCATTCCCTCTTTGACGAGGCTCCCTCCGCGCCTGCACAAGCCGAGGCCAACGCCGACGAAGCCGACGACGAAGCTGCCGCGCACGCCCCCGCGCCGGCGGAAAACGCCCTCGCCCATTCCCCGGAAGAAATCGTGCGCATAGGCATCGAGGGCTGGTACGGCGACTACCTGCGCAACCTGCACGCCAACTGGGAATCCCGCCGGGAGGATTTGAATTCCCTCATCACCTTTGCCGCCCGCTTCGACAACATGGACGAACTGCTCTCGCAGCTCGTCCTACTATCTTCCGAATCGGGCGAGCGCGACGCCGACCCGGAGGCCGAGAAAATCCGCCTCACCACCATCCATCAGGCCAAGGGGCTGGAATTTCCGGTGGTGTTCGTCATCGGCTTGGCGGACGGCCTTTTTCCGCTGCAGCGCGCCATCGACGACGGCGACGTGGAGGAGGAGCGCCGCCTGTTCTACGTGTCCGTCACCCGCGCGCGCGACCAGCTCTACCTGCTGCACCCGCGCCTGATGATGCGCAACGGCCAGCTCCAAACGCTGGAGCCCTCGCGCTTTCTCACCGAACTGAATCCCGACTTGTTTTACTTTGCCCGCTGAGGCACGGATTGCGCCCCCCCCCAAAAAAAACGCCTTCCGGCCTTCTTATCTCTCACTACAAAAACGTTATACCTATTCCAATGGAAAAGCTAAAAAATCGCTGGCTCATTGCGGCCTCGGCCATGGGATTGCATGTGTCGATTGGCAGCGTCTACGCCTACAGCGTCTTTAAAAAACCGCTCTTGCACGACCTTGGCTGGCAGCCCTCGCAAACGTCGTGGGCCTTTAGCATCGCCATTTTTGTGCTGGGATTTTCGGCGGCCTTTTTGGGACCCTTGGTCGACCGCATGGGCCCGCGCAAGAGCGGGCAAATCAGCGCGCTGTTCTACGCCAGCGGGCTTATCTTGGCGGGCGTGGCCGTGTCCTTAAAAACGCTCTGGCTGTTTTACCTCGGCTACGGCGTTATCGCCGGGGTAGGTCTGGGGATTGGCTACATTTGCCCCATCGCCACCTTGATGAAATGGTTTCCTGACCGTCGCGGACTGGCCACGGGGCTCGCCGTGATGGGCTTTGGCTTTGGCGCGCTGTTTGCCAGCAAGGTCTTCGTGCTCTTGATTGCGGCCTTTGGACTTTCCGCCACCTACATCGGCACCGGGTGCACCTACCTCGTGGTGATGATCGCCTGCGCCCGCTACCTCGCCCCGCCGCCCGCCGGATGGGCCCCCGCCGAAGCGGCAAACATCGCCGCCCGGCCCAAAAAACTGCGCCGCGACCCGGTGCAGCTGACGGCCGGACAGGCCCTGCGCACGCGCCGCTTTTATTTTCTGTGGGCGATGCTTTTTATCAACATCACCTGCGGCATCGCCGTCATTTCCACGGCCTCGCCCATGGCCCAACAAATAGCAGGGCTCTCCGTCGAAAGCGCCGCCACGATGGTGGGGCTCATGGGCCTGTTCAACGGCCTGGGCCGCATCGGCTGGTCGGCCCTCTCCGACATCCTCGGGCGCGCGGGCACTTTCGGCCTTTTCTGCGTGCTGCAATTTTGCATTTTCTGGACGTTGCCCAGCCTCACCGACCCGCTCGCCTTTCAAGTGGCCGTGTGCATCATCATCTCGTGCTACGGCGGCGGCTTCGCCCTCATGCCCGCCTTCATCGGGGATGTCTTCGGCACCCAGCATCTCTCCTCCATCCTAGGAAAACTCCTCACCTCGTGGGCCATCGCCGGAGTCGCGGGCCCCATGCTCAGCGCCTTCGTCTACGAGCGCACCCAAAGCTACGCCACGAGCCTTTATATCTTCGGCAGCGCCTTCGCCGTTTGCTTCGTCCTCGCCGTGATCATGGCCCTCGAAACCAAACGGCTACGCCGCCACGCCGCCGAAAATCCACCCGCCGACCTCGCCCCCGCCGAAGCGGCGGACTGGCACTAAGCATAACGATGCCCGCTATGGACAAGCGGGATAAAATGCGTTTGGATAAGGGCGTAAAAATTTTCAATGAACCCGAGCGCCTTCGCGCGGCGGGCGCGACGTGCCTTTGTTTATGGAAGCCCTTTATACCTTTATTCTCGCCCTGCTGATGGTGGGGCTCGCCGTTTCGGTGATGCATCTGCGCCGGGCGCTCTTTGCGCTCAAGACGGCGAAAGAAACCGCCGACGTCCTCCTGCGCGAGCGCGACGGCCTTTTGGCGGAAAAGGCCGCCACCGCGCCCGCCGTGGCCGAAACGAAGGCGGCCCTTGAGCGCGCGCGCGAGGATGTGCGCGCCCTCTCTATCGCCCACGCCGCCGCGCAGGAGCGCGAGAAGGCGCTGCGGGAAAAGCTCGAGACGCAGGCGGGCGAAGTGGCCAACGTGCGCGCCGCGCTCCAAAAGGATTTTGAACTCCTCGCCCAGAAGATTTTTGACCAGACCCAGCAAAAGCTGCTCGGCGCGAGCGGCGAACAGCTCTCCTCCTCGTTAAAGCCCCTGCGCGAGAACTTGCAGGCCTTCACCGACCGCGTGAACAAAATCAACGACACCCAGACGGAGGCCCGCACGCGCTTTGAGGAGCAAATCAAGCAGCTCAGCGAATTGAACCAGCGGATGAACGCCGAGGCCGCGGCCCTCACCCGGGCGCTCAAAAGCGACAACAAGGCGGCGGGCAACTGGGGGGAAATGGTGCTCAAAAACCTGCTCGATTTTTGCGGGCTCACCGAGGGCCGCGAGTATGAGACACAGGCCAGCGCCCAGACCGAGGAAGGCCGCCGCCTGCAGCCCGACGTGGTGGTCAAACTGCCCGGCGGCAAGTTTATCATCATCGACTCCAAGGTGTCGTTGCTCTCCTATACCGAGGCCGCCCGCGCCGCCGACGAGGCCGCCGCCGCGCCCTATAAAAAGGCGTTTGTCGAATCCGTGCGCCGTCACATCGAGGGGCTTTCCAAAAAGAACTATCCGGGACTAGCCGCCTTCGGCAACAACCCCGAGTACGTGCTCATGTTCATCCCCATCGAGCAGGCGTTTTATCTGCTCACGCAGGAGAGCCCGGACATTTACGAATACGCCATCGCCCGCAAGGTGGTGCCCGTCACCCCGGCCACGCTGCTATCGACGCTCAAGACCATCGAATTTGTCTGGCGCACGGAAAAGCAGAACATCAACGCGCTTGAAATCGCGGAGGTGGGCGCGCGCGTGCGCGCGGAGATTGAAAACTTTTTGGGGCTCTTCGACAACCTCGGCGACGCCCTGCGCCGCGCCCAAAAGGCCTACACCGACACGCAGGACAAGCTCTACGACGCCCAGCGCAACACGCTGAAAAAGGCGGCGGAGGATTTGGAGGAACTCGGCGTGAAGGCCAAAAAGCGACTGACGTCCCCGCGCGCGCCGCGCCTGCCCTCCGGCGAAGACGACACCGCAGAGCCGCCCACACTCTAAGGCCGCGCGCCTTGCGCTTGCCAAAGCGGCTCCATCGGCACACACTGCATGCCATGAGCGAAATTTGCTCCGACACCGCCGGACACCGCGCGCGCTTGCGCGAACGCTTTTTGCGTATCGGTCTGGAAAACATGCCCGATTACGAAGTACTGGAACTGCTACTCACCCTCGGCATTCCGCGTCGCGACGTCAAACCGCTGGCCAAACATTTGCTGAAAACCTTCGGCTCGCTCAAGGAGGTGCTCGACGCCTCGCTGGAACGCCTACAGGCCGTCGAGGGCATGGGCACCGTCTCCCCGGTCATCTTTCGCCTCGTGCGCGAGGCGGGCGCGCTCTATTTGCGCGAGAGCGCCAAAGGCGGCGACGGCGACGCAGCCAGCCTCGACTCGGTGGACAAACTCTCCGACTTTTGGCGCGTGCGCCTGGGCGACTTGCGCCACGAAGTGTTTGAGGTGGCCTTTCTCGACCGGAGTTTCCGCCTGCTTTCCGACGGGGTGGAACGCCTCGAAGAGGGCCTGACTGACCGCGCGGTGGTCTACCCGCGCAAAGTCATGGAGGCCGCCCTGCGCAAACGGGCCTCGGTCATCGTGGTGGCGCACAACCACCCCGCCGGCGACGCCTCGCCCTCCGAGCAGGACATCGCCATCACCAAGGCCATCGTCAACGCGGGGGCTCCGCTGGAAATCAAGGTGATCGACCACCTGATCGTCACCCCGCAAAAAGTTTACTCCTTCTACCGCAACGGGCTGATCAAGCACTAGGCTGCTTTTTCACAGGCTCCTGATCGCGCGCGTACAACAGGGTTCGCGCCAGTTCCAAGCCGTCTTCGATGGTGTGGGCGATATGATCTTGGCCCAAGGTCGCCAAAAATCCGCTCTTATCCATCATCTCGCGCACACGCTCGGGCACGCGGCACAGCACGAGGTTGCGTCCGCGCTGGTGCAGGCGCTCTTGCAGGGATTCCAAGGCGTTCAGGCCCGTGGCGTCGAGGGTGATCACCTCATCGAGGCACAGGATCATCACGCGCAGGCCCTCGCCCGCGCGGCGGAACGCCGTTTCCAGCTTGTCGGCGGTGCCGAAGAAAAAGGCGCCCTGTATCCGAAAAAGAAATACGCCGTCTGGCCAGCTCTCGTCGGCCCACACGGGGCGGCCGCCGTTCGAGGGGTGGGATTCGTCCAGCGGCATCACCGAGGACGTTTCGGTGATGCGCTTGATAAAGAGCAGCGCGGCCAAAATCATACCCACGGCCACGGCCACGGTCAGGTCGGCGATCACGGTGAGGCCGAACACGCTCAGAAAGACCACGGCGTCGTACACGGGCACTTTGCGCAGGCGGCGAAACTCATTCCACTCGCCCATGCGCAGGGCGGTCACCATCAGCACGGCGGCCAGCGACACCAGCGGAATCCACCCCACGAGCGGGGCAGCCACCAGCATCACCAAAAAAAGAACGCCCGCGTGCACGATGCCCGAAATCGGGCTTTGTGCGCCGTTGCGGATGTTGGTGGCGGTGCGGGCGATGGCCCCCGTCGCCGGAATGCCGCCAAACAGCGGCGAAATCATGTTCGCAATCCCCTGCCCCATCAGTTCCTGATTGGAATCGTGGTGGTCGTTTGTCAGGCCGTCGGCCACCACGGCGGACAGCAAGGACTCAATCGCGCACAGCATGGCGATGGTAAAGGCCGGGCCGATGAGGTTTTTGACATTTTCCCACTCGATGCTGGGCACGGACATCCCGGGAAATCCCTGCGGAATTTCGCCGAAAGCCGTGGTGATGGTCGCCACGTTCAGCTTAAAAATCCACACAAAGAGCGTGGCGATGACGAGCGCGACAATGGAGGCGGGCACCACGCGCTGAAACCGCGCGGGCCATTTCATAATCAGCGTAAAGCACGCCAGCCCGATGAACAGCGTCACCCAATTCGTGGTGGAGAGCGCCCCGGCGATCGCGCCGATTTTTGCGAAGAAGTCGGCGGGCACTTTGATGCCCAGCCCCAGAAAGTTGGGCACCTGCCCCAAAAAGATGATGACGGCGATGCCGCTGGTAAAACCCATCGTCACCGGGTACGGGATGTACTTGATGAGCTTGCCCAGTCCGGAAAGGCCCATGGCGAACAAGATGACGCCCGCCATAAAGGTGCATATCAGCAGGTTGCCAAAGCCGTAGGTCGCCACAATGCCGAATACGATCGGCACAAAGGCCCCCGTTGGGCCGCCGATTTGGAAGCGCGAACCGCCGAAGGCGGAAATCAAAAAACCCGCCACCACGGCGGTGATGAGGCCCTCGCGCGGGTTGACCCCGCTGGCGATGGCAAAACCGATCGCCAGCGGCAGGGCCACAATCCCCACCGTCAGGCCGGCGGAAAGATCCGCCATCAGTTTCTTGGGGTTGTATCCCCGCAGTGAATCCAAAAGAACCGGTCGAAAACGGCTGACTTTCATCTACCCTTATTCATGTAAACCGCCATCATCAGTTGGCGGGAGCGTTGGCCGACGAGACGTTCGGGCGGTTCAACAGCAACAGCGAATCGTCCACGGGGCGTCCGGCCTGTTGCTGCATGAGCGCCTGCGAAGCGTTTTCCACCCCGATACGGCAGATTTGAGACGCCGGATACATATCCTGTCCGGCAAGGAAAAGAGCGAGGGCTCCGGCGGTGCGGCCTTCTTTCAAGGCGCGTTCGCCGTCGGTGAGGATGCGGGCATATTCGCCCACTTGTCCGGCCATGCGGCCCATGGCGCGGGCCAATTCCGGGTCGTCCGGGTCGATGGCGCGGGCGTTGAGCAAGGTTTCCCACGCGGCGTAGGGGTTGCGCTGGGCGAGCGCCTCGTTGGCGTAGGCAATGGCGATGTCCACTTGCGACACGCGCTCGAGGGTTTTCTTCAGCTGGGCGGATCGCTCCGGGTCTTGGTGCAGCGCCATGCCGAACTCCACGGCCTTGGCGGCGATAGCGCGGTCGTTCTTTTGGGCGAGGAGCTGGTCAAACATCGGCACGGCCTGCGTGGAGAGGTCGAGCTTGTCGGCGGCGCTTTCCGAAAAATCTTTGATGGCGGGATTGAGCGGCCATAGGGCGATGGCCTCCTTCATATTGGACTGCGCCTCTGCGGTGTTGCCCGAGAGCATGGCCTGCTTGGCGGCATACAGGGCGATGTTGCTGCCCTGCTGGGCCGAGCGCACGGCTGAGAGCACGGGGGTGGAGGGGAAATCCGGCGCGCTCTTGTTCAGCCGCGCCACAATGGCCTCGACGTTGCCGTAATCCTTGAGTTCGGCCACGCGCTGCAAATCGCGCGCGTCGCGGTAAATGTCTAACAGCACGCGGCGCTTGTCGGTGGGGAAGGCGTTGACTTCGGCGGAGTATTCGCCGAGCGCGAATGTCTCCTGCAGGCGCTCCAAGGCCGTCCAGCGGTCGCCCGCATCGTAAGAGGCGTCGACGGCCCGCATGCCCGTGCGCGTGTCGTTCATGGCCTCGCGTGCCACGGTTTCGAGCGTGCGCATGGAGGGCGTGATGTCGGCGGTTTGGAAAAACTGCGAGAGCTGCGTTTTGCCCACTTCCAGCCCCTGGTGCGACCCCTTGAAAATCTTCTGGTAAAACCCGATGGCGATGAGCGCGTGCTCAAAGCGCCGCTGCATCAGCAACATCACGATTTGGGTCTGAAATTCAAATTTCGCGCGCATGTTGGCCGCAACCGCGCTCGCCTCAATGGTTGCGATTTCGGCGGTGGTTTTGGTCAGGTCGGCGGCGCGGAAAGCGGCGTCGGTCATGCCCTGCGTGATGGCGGCGGCGGCCTGCTTGCCCGGCTGGGCTTGCGCCCCCGGGGTGCCGTTTAGGGCAAACTCGTTGTCGCCGGACTTGATTTTTACCGATCCGGTCGCCGTCTTGGCCGATGAGCCGGAAGTCGAGGAACTGCTGCTGGATGAAGCGCCCGAATTGTTGCTGACTACCTGCTGCATCAGCTTCATCTTTTGTATTTTGAGCTCACGATTGAGGTTTTCCTCATATTGGGTGCGTTCGCGGGCCTCGTCCGAATACGACCAATAGGACACGGTGCGTTCCTGTGCGCGGCGGGTGCGCTCCAGCTCGGCCTTTTCGACTAGGGTGGCGTCGTTTTCGTTGCGCACGCTCCATGCGTTGTACACCTGATTGGCGATGAGAATGGAGGCGTCGGCGTCCGGCGGGAACTTGGCGGCGTCATAGAGCAGTGTCCATGCCTGATAGGTCTTATCCACGCCCTTCTCGGCGTTGATGACTTGCAGCAAATCTTCAATCTGCGCGAGCGTCTCGCGGTAAGTGCGCTCGGCCTGATACTCTTCCAGCGGCGTGCTCAAATACCGCTCGAAACGCGCGCGAAAGGCGCGGGCGTTGCCGGCATTGAATCGCTTGCCCTTCCACGAAAAGGCGCCCTCTTCAAAATCCGGAGAAAAGGCATCCCCCATCACAAAGCGCTCCATAATGGCGGGCACGGAATTATCCTGTCCGGTTTTGCTGCCGTCGTCGGGCTTGCGCACGCCGGCCGAATCGGCCATCACGCCGGACTCGCTCCGGTAAGCCGCAGAGTCGGCGGCCCGCGTCTGTTCCGCCAATGTCAACAGGAGAACCGCTATGCCGAAAATGTGGATTCGTTTCATGGGGCGTGTGTTATAAGTGGGTATGCTATCCTGTTAAACTGGGAAACCGCAAAAAAGATGCACGCAAAACATCAAAGTTTGGTGATGGATTCCAAGGTGATCAACCCGTCTTGGCCGATGACGATGTCCATGCGATAGCGCTGGCCTACCGCAAGCTTCTCCTTAAAAGTCGGCTTGGCAAACACCCCTATGCGCTTGCCGTCCTGCAACCGCACGGAAATCAGGCGGCCCACATTTTGCTGGTACGCAAGCTGGGCGTCTATCTGGCCTTCAACCGTGTAGGCGTTGCCCATAAAATTGGCGGGCGCGGCGCAGTATTGCTCCACCGAAAAGCGGTCGACCGTGGCCGGGGCGCTTTTGCGCCACGAGACCAGCAGCACCGCGATGATGACGCCCGCCAGCGGAATCGCGACGGCATACCAAACGGGATGGATTTTGCTCGGCATAAGAAAAAACTAGTTCCAACGTCGGCGGAAGCAGCCTACCCACACGCACAGGGCTCCCGCAGCCGCCTGTAAAATCAGCACTCCGAGGGCCAGCGCGGGGCCGGGAATCCAACCCCAATCGTCGTTGGCGAAGCGAAAAGCGTCGTAGAAGGCGGTGTCCTTCATGGTGGCAAATGTGCCGCTCCATGTCCAGTACGCATTGATAAAGGGGCGAAACACCCATTCTAAAGCGTGCGGCAACGCCAAAATGACGCCGGATAGGGGCAGTTGGAAGCCCACCAAGTAAATGGAAAACAAGGAGCTTTTGTCAGGACTGGAAGCCAACGCCGAAAAGCCTAGGCACACAAACGACATTGACACCGTACTGCCCACCAACAGCGCCCCCTGCCACCACACACTACCGGGAAATAGGCACACGTATTTGACCAGAAATAGCATGAGCAGCCCCTGAAACACCGACAGCCCCGTCACATAGGCAAATTTTGAGGCGATATAGGCCATAGGACGCACGCCAATCAGGCGCTCTTTTTCATAGAGCGCGCGCTCGCCCGCAATCTCGCGGCTGCCGTTGTTGGAGGCCATCAGGCCCAACAGCGTGATTTGGAAGAGAATGAGCCCCGTCACCAGCAAACTCACCGAAGCGGCCTGCTGCGCATAGCGGATTTTTTCCTGCATTAGCTCCAAAAAAGCCCCGGCATCCGTCAGACCAATTTGCTCAAGCTGCGGTAGGCCGTCCCACGCGAAGAGAATGACCACCAGCGGAAAACCCACGGCCATCACCAGCATCGGCAACAAGGTGCCCGTGTCGCGGAAAAACAACCGCGCGCGCCGTTCCAGCAATACGGCGCATTGGCGGCGCACGCCCGGGCGCGGTTTGGGCTGGGGGGCCTGCGCTAGCGGAATTTCCGGCACAGGCGCGCGCGCGCGCCCAATCCAATATTCGAGCGGTTTTTGCGCGCAGGCTTCGTACAACTCGGAGGGCTTATCCACCCCCACATGCGCGCGCAATTCGGGCAGACTTCCTTGAAAAAGCACTCGCCCAGCGTAGAGAAAGGCCACCGTGTCAAACAGCGGCAGCTTTTCCAAATTGTGAATGATGCACACCACGGTCTTGCCCGTGCGGGCGCAGATCTCGCGCAGGAGCCGCAAGATGGCGTCTTCCGAAACGGGGTCGAGCCCGGAGGTGACTTCGTCGCACACCAATACGGGAGGATCGGCCATCAGTTCTTGGGCCAAGCCCAATCGGCGCAACTGTCCGCCGGAAAGCGACTGCACGGCCTTGTCGGCGTGCGCGTCGAGCCCCACCAGCTGTAAAATTTCCGCGATACGGGCGGACTCGCCCGCGCGGTCGGCCACGGCCAAGCGGTAAGTGCTGCATAAGCATTCGCGCACGCTCAACCGCGCGGGTGCGATGCTAAACTGCGGGGCAAATCCCACGCGCCCCACCAAGGCGTCGGCCCCCGCCACCTGAGCGCCGTTAAAGAAGACGTCTCCCTTATGCGCAATCAGCCCCAGCATGGCCTTGACCAAAGTGGTTTTGCCGCAGCCAGAGGGGCCCACCACGGCGTGCAGGCCGCCCGCAGCAAAGCTCACATTCGCATCATCCAGCAAAATCTGGGGAGTGGGGGTGGCGACCTCGACGGTCAAATGCGCGCAGCCGAACATGCTTTTTTTGCAATCGTGGGTACAAATTTCAGCATGCGGGAATCGCCGCTTTCCACAAGCCAATTCCGGCGGCAAACGCGCGCCTTAAAATTCAAAATCCGCCCACACGGGGCGATGGTCGCTGGCTTCCAGTACCTGCGCAGCGTCAGCCACATGGGCCCGCCCGCCCGCCGCGCGCGCCGCCATGGCGGGGGAACACACCAGAAAATCAAAGCGGTCGTAGGTTTCGCCTCCGGCGTAATAGTGCGTCCAAATCTCGTCTCGGCTGTCGGTGGCGTTCAAGGGGCGCGGGCGCGACGCGGCATTGGCGCGCTCCGATCCGGTGAAAACACGCATGGCGTCCGAACGGGCGTTGTCATTGAAATCGCCCGCCACCACATAGTCGGGCCGCGCGCTGGCCTTCACGACGGCCCACAACGCCTGCGCCTCGGCACGGCGTTGGCCCGCGGCGTCGGGGTCTTTGGGGTCGGTGGTACGGCGGCTTTTAAGGTGCACCACAAAGAGTGTCCACACCTTGCCCGCTGTTGAAATTTCCACTTCCAACAGCCCTCGCGCCACCGATTCGCCCGTGGCGGTGGGCAAGACGGGGTGCTCCCTTACCTGCGCCAGCGGCACGCGGCTGAGTAGCGACACGCAACGGTCGGGGTCGGGCCCCTGCACGGTGGCCGCATAAGGATAATCCACTCCATCGGCCTTCAGGTCGCGTTGCAACTCCTGCAAAAACGCGCTCGGCCCCATTTCCTGCAGGGCCACGACATCGGCGTTGAGGGCGCGCAACGTCGTCCGAAGGGCCTGTTTTTCAGTTTCGGGCTTGGGGTAATCGGTGCGGTACACGCGGCCAACCAAGCGGTCGCACACATTGTAATTGCGCACATTCCACGTCAGCAGGCGCAGGGTTTCGGCTTGGGCCGTTGCACCCACTGCCGCCAGCCACAGGGCAAACCAAGCGATTGTTTTAAAAAACGTGCCCATGCGCGCGCCTTTACTTTTGCGGGGTGTCCACTTCCAATTTCTTGCGCTGGCGCTCGTTTTGCAGCCACGTGATTTCCTTGCCGGGCATCACAAAATAAAAACTGGGGGCCGCTATGTTCTGGCGCACCGACGACACCGACAGCGTGAACTGCGGCACGTTGTTCTCGCTGTAATCTACTGAGAAGGGTATCTTTACCCCATCCAGATCGCGCCAATCGGAAAACACGGCCAAACCCTCGCTTTCCCGATCCTGTCCATGGGGGTAAACGCGCAGGTATTTGGGCAAAGATGTCTGCTTGTCCAACAGAAAAGCGCCCCGGATGTTTTGCGCGGGGTTTGTGAATGTCAGCACCGCGTAAGCGACGCCGTTGATCGTCTCGTCGCGCTGCGAGGCAAACAAAAATCCCTTTTGCTCCAAATTGTAGAGATTGTCGAACATGCAGGCCAAATACAAAAGTCCTTCGTGCATCTCGGGGTTAGAGAGCTTCGATTCGCGCTTGGCGCCTTCCTTGGGCGTGGCAATCCAGGAAAAATAACCGTCCCAACCACGCACCAATTCCGTCTCGCCCGAACGGATGTTAAAACGCACCAAAAACGGGTTGGCGATCCACAGTTCGAAGTCCTGCGAGACTTTTCCCATGGTGTTGTCCTTCCCCCTAAGATTGGCCTCAACCTTTCCGGACACTTTGATGGAGCGCAGATTTTCCAACATCTGGCGCCCGCCGGCGGCCTTATAATAGTCGTACAACAAATTGATGGTGACAGCATCGGGGGCGGCCCACAGCGCGCACGCACACGCCCAAGCAAGGCATGCGCCCGACCACCAAGCGCGCGGAGAAAACCTGCGGAAAGAGTGTGCCATGTTCATTAAAGCAACGGATTTGCCGCACGGCGTAAAGCATATTTTAGAGAGGGGTTATGCAAATACGATAAATGTCGTATCCGCCAAACGCGCGACGTGTGATCATTCTTTTTCGCGCGCAAGCGCGTATTTTTGCAAAAAAAATGCCCGTGTGCTTTCTGAGAGTCCGCTGTCCGCAATGCCGCCGCGAAGTGCGCCCGTCGCATATTTTTACCTTGCCTTGGAAAACATCCGCGCCTACATTTAAACCTTTCGCTGATAGTTCAGCGGGCCGTAGCGTAGCCTGGTATCGCGCTTGCATGGGGTGCAAGAGACCGAGAGTTCGAATCTCTCCGGCCCGACCACTTCTCAAATCCCCGCATTTAAGACCGGTTTTCTTCGGAAAACCGGTCTTTTTTTGTCGCCGCACGGCCTTTTTCGTGCGCTTTGGCATTGAGCCTGCGGCGCGGCCCGATTAAAAGTGGAGAGGCCAAGGCCAACCATCGCACATATCTCCCTCTTCCCGCATGAAGCGCCCGTCGCTTTTGTTGATTATCATCGTCGTAGGCTTTTGCATCGGGGTCGCCGCTATTAAACTCTCCGGCCCGGTGATTGATTACGCCATCGCCCGCTATTTGTGCAGTTGGGGGCTCGACGAGGCTTCGGTGGAAGCGTCCTACCCGCAAACGGGCGAGCTGGTCTTGCGCAATGTTCGCCTCAGCGAAGGCCCCGTGGTGCTCAAGGCCGACCTTGTCCGGATAAAAAACCCCTATTATTTTATCTGGGGCGGCCCACCGCCCGAGCTTTCCGGAGACAATCTGACGCTCTCACTCCCCCTGCCGGACGCCGTCTACAAATCGGACCCGGCGGGCGATATTTTTAAAAATCTCAAGCACATCGCCGAAGGTTTTCCCTTTGTCAATGCGCGATTCGACTCCTTTTATCTCAATATCCTCGCCGACAAAAACAGCGCGCGCTGGAAGGGCCGCTTGCGCGTGGAGTCCACCGAGCATTTTCTCACCATTCAAACCAAGCTTGAAAACGACGCGGGGCAAACCCTCGGCGCAGGCATTGAGCTCTCCCGGCTGTTCCCGCGCGGCTATCTGTGGTGGCGCTACACCCCGGCGACCCCGACAAAAAAGGGAAACTGGGGCGGATTGGCGTGGGACAACGCCCAAATCACCTCCTTCTTGCGCGAAAACGCCTCTGAGCGCACGGTGCTGCGCGCCGACAATCCGGCGCAAGCGCTTGCCATCCTGCGTTACACAATCTTAACCTTAGCGCCACCGCCCTCGCCATAAAGATGTCCTATCCTTTTCACATGAAAGACACACAGCATCCCATTCTCGCCGCCGGGGCTTTTTGCGTCCTCGCCTGTGCGCTCCTGCTCTCCGGTTGCAAGTCCGCATCGCCGCAAGACAAAGCGCACGCCGCCAAGGAAACCTTTGTGCGGCCCGGCACGTTGGCCGCAACGGCCCTGCTGCCCCAAAGCGCCGCAGCCACCCCCTCCTTGCAAAACGGCATGCTCCTTGCGCAGGAAACCCTCAACGCCCAAGGCGGCGTGCTGGGCTACCCGCTCAACATCCGCTTTGTCCTCGTCGGGCCGGACGACCCGGAAGGGGCCGACGCCCTCAAGGCCGCGCTTGAGAAAAAGCCCAGCGTGCTATGGGTGGCCGGCGACCTCGCGGTTTATGTGGGGCCCGAACTCATCGAGGAGCCCGTGTTGACGGCCTTCCTATCGGAATACCCGCCTGTACCCAGCCTGTTGCCGCTGGGGGTGCGCATCTATCCCAACGGCCCTGCCCTGTGCCAAAACGTCTTCGACGTTGCGCACACCACCGACATCACGTCCGTAGCCGTCCTGTACGCCACCAACCCCGTCAACAAGTCGCTGGCTTCCTACCTTGCCTTTCTTATGCAAGGCGACGGCATCCGCGTCTACACCGACCAGTTCTCCACAGGAGAAACCAAGTTCGACATGATCGCCGACTACTTGAAGCGCTCCGACATCGACGCCGTCTATCTTATCGGCCCGGCCCCCGATTGTGACCGTCTGATTGCGACCCTTGACAAAACTGGCTACCCACACCCCATTCTCGCGGTTTTCCCCGAGCCCCCGAACGACGATGCCCTGCCCGCCTTAAAAGCCCGCCTGCTCTACCCCGTGCCTGAAGCGCCGCTGGATCCGACCTTTGTCGAGGCCTACCGCCGCCGCTTCAACAAAGCGCCCGACCGCATGGCTGCCTACGGCTACGAAAACGTAATACGCATCGCCGCCGCTGCGCAGGCCTCGCATGCGCGCGACCCCGAGCTTATCCGCAAGGCCCTGCTCGCCGACAAAGCCGCCTACGCCATCCCCGGCCTCACTTTTGAAAAGGACGGCGACACGAGCGTCCCCCTTGCTTTGCATGTTCCGGCGGGCATCAAATTGCCCCCGCGCATTCCCCCGCGCGTGGACAACATGATGCAAAAGCAAGAAGGCCCCATTTTACTGCTCGACCCTTACGAGCCGATCAAGACACAATAGCGGCGTATGGCCGCTCCAAACCCGAAACAACGCATCGAGGCGCTGCGCAAAGAAATCGCGCGCCACGAGGAGCTGTACCGCAATCAGGCGGCCCCGGAGATTTCGGATTTCGAGTTTGATATGCTGGTGGAGGAACTGCGGGCGCTGGAAAAATCGCACCCCGAATTTGCCCGCCCCGACTCCCCCTCCGAGACGGTGGGCGAAGACCACACCGAGGGCTTTGTGCGCAGGGAGCACCGCGCGCCGATGCTCAGCCTCGAAAACACCTACAACGAAGGCGAGCTGGCCGACTTTGACGGGCGCTTGCGCAAGCTCGTGAGCCATGAAGGGCCCCTGCCCTATGTCGTCGAGCCGAAGATTGACGGGGTGGCGATAAACCTCACCTACGAAGACGGGCGCTTTGTGCGGGCCGTCACGCGCGGCAACGGCGCGCAGGGCGATGATGTGACGCGCAACGTCCGCACGCTGCCCGGCGTCGCCGCGCAATTAAAGGAGCCCTTCCCTTCCGTGGTCGAAATTCGCGGGGAAATTTATTTGCCCTTTGAGACGTTTGCGCGCGTCAACCACGAGCAGGAACTGGCCAACGAGCCCGCCTTCAAAAACCCGCGCAATCTCGCGGCGGGCACCTTGAAATTGCTCGACCCCAAGGAGGCCGCCGCACGCGAATTGCGCATTGTCCTATACGGGCTGGGCTTTTGCGCCGAACCTTCCTTTTTTGCCGCTCAAAGCGCCTTTCAAAATTGGCTCAAGGGCCAAGGTTTTCCCACCGTGCCGTGGTGGCAAAAGGTGGAGGGCATCGACGCCGCATGGCAGGCCATTTGCGCGCTGGATTCTCTGCGGCACACCTTCCCCTTTGGCACCGACGGGGCCGTCGTCAAGCTCGACCCGACCGCGCTGCAACAGCAGGCGGGCCTGCTGCCCAAATTCCCCCGCTGGGCGAAGGCCTACAAATATGCCCCCGAGCGCGCCCAAACCGTTTTAAAGGCCATCACCATCCAAGTGGGACGTACGGGCATTTTGGCCCCCGTGGCCGAATTAAAACCCGTGTTGCTCGAAGGCAGCACCATTGCGCGCGCCACCTTGCACAACGAGGATGAAATCCGCAAAAAGGACATCCGCGTCGGCGACACCGTGGAAATCGAAAAAGCGGGCGAAGTGATTCCCGCCGTCATCCGCGTGATCCCCGAAAAGCGCCCGGAGGGTACGCAGCCCTTTTCGCTCTTTGAACATGTCGGCGGCCATTGCCCCGCCTGCGGTGGCCCCATCTGCCGCGAGGAGAATTTTGCCGCGTGGAAGTGCCTCAATCCGCAGTGTCCCCCGCAAGTCGCCCAACGCCTCGAATTTTTCTGCGCCCGAAAGGCCCTCGACATCGAGGGTGTCGGCGAAAGCGTGGCGCAAGCCCTCACCGAAAAGGGCCTCGTGCGCGAGCCGCTCGATTTGTTTGAAATCCCCGCCGAGACCCTCGCGGAGTTTACCTTTGCCCCTAGCGACGACAAAAAAGAGCGTCTCTTGGGCGAAAATGGTCGCAAAATCGCCGCCGCCTGCCGCGCCGCCAAAGCCCAGCCGCTCTCGCGCTGGCTTTTTGCCGTGGGCATCGCCAATGTGGGCGAAAACACCGCCCGCGAACTCACCCGCCATTTTGATTCCTTCGAGGCCCTGCGCGACGCGCCCATTTTGACGAAAATCGCATCGCGCCCGGCCTTGGAAGCGGCCCGTGCCGCCCTCCCCAAATCCGCCCGCGCCGCCCGCGCCGAAGCCAAGGCCCAGATCGACGCCATCCGCGACGAGGCCAAAGCGGCGAGCATTTCCGAAGAAATCGGCCCCGAAGTGTGCCGTTCCCTGCAAGGCTGGCTCTGTGGCCCCGACGGCACGCGATTCCTCGACCACCTCGCGGCCCTCGGCATCGCCCCCCACAGCGACAATTTGCAAAGCGCCGCCGCCCCTGGCCCGCTCTCCGGCAAACGCTTCGTCCTCACCGGAACCCTCCCCTCGTGGAGCCGCGACGAAGCCAAAGCCCGCATCGAAGCCCTCGGAGGCCGTGTCGTCTCCACCGTGAGCCAACAAACCGACTACGTCCTCGCCGGCGAAGCCGCCGGCTCCAAATTAGAAAAAGCCCGCGCGCTAAACATCGACATCATTTCTCAGCAGGATTTTGAATCTCGTTGGCCCAACTGAGTTTTTGTTTTGGCATTGCGGGTGCTTTATTTTCAGACACGCCCTAAAAACGACCACAACCTAAACCGCGCACGCCATGAGAATTTTGCCCCTTTTATTCCTGTGCACTTGTCTGCCGCTTTGCTTTGCGCAAGACCGCCTTGAACCCGGAGATTCCTCCTCTGCCTCCGATGATTATTACAAGAACACGAAAAGCGTCCTCGCGCCGGGATTCACGCAAGACGTCCTTTTCCGCGTTCAGGTTTATCCCTCCTTTCGCCCGGAATGGGTAGTCGGATTGCGCAAAACAAACGACGCCTATCAGCTTTTTTACGTCGTCGCCAAACAAACGGTTTGGGGCGTGGAGATTTTGAAAGACTATGAATCCGGAAAAAGGAAAGGGATGGATGGCATGCCCCTCCGCGCTCCCGACAACTTAAAAAAGGAATATCCTTGGGGTTACATGGGCATCGCTATCGAAAATCATGACCTCACTATTGACGAAAAAACGGCGGAGCAAATGCTTGCCGCATTCAAAACCATCATCTCCGACGCCCAAAAGCCTCCTCGTCCCCAACGAGGGTTTGACGGCGTGACTTATGTATTTGAAGCCAAGGCCGCGGACGGTTGGATCGCCGCGCATATATGGTCTCCCAAAGAGGGCTCCTACGCCAAAAAATGCGTGGACTTCGCCGACCTCATTCGAACCGTGGCGCTCAGCGAAAAAGACGCCGCGCTCTTGATGCCGACCTTGAGACGATCTGAAAACCCGCCGAACAAACACTCGTTTCCGATATTTCCCACCAACACTAGATTCCCCGGTTATCCTACAGTTTTTCCAAAATCCTCGCTCACCTCAAACACAGGTACCACAAAAACGGCTTTGTAGTCGATGCCCTGCAGATCTCCCGTTGCGATGAGTTCCCAATAGTATTCTTCGCCCAGCCCGAGGCTCTGCGTGGGGCGGCGGTCGGGGGGAATATCAAAATGAACGGGAATCGTATTGGCCGCGCGGCTGTCGCCTGAGGACTGCTCCACGCGCTGATCGGATTCCCAAAGCGTCTCCGTTGTCGTGGCGCGATCCTTACCCGAACGGTTTGTCCAGCGATGGACATTGCGTAGCTTCAGCCGCACACCTTCGGTTCCGCGGATGAAAACCTTAGTAAGGATAACGCCCTCCAAGGTCCCGCCGATGACACCGGGCACCTGCGCCATCTCAAACACGGAACTTCCGTTTTTCAGCCAACGGAGCAAACGGTATACCGCCACCACTACAAGACCGATCCCGATGAGGGGAAATAGAGCTACGAAAGCCAGAATATAGGGTTTCTGGGCGTCCAAAGACACATTCGCTTGCGCCGAGAGGGCTACAGGCCATGCAATCAGATTCCAAAAAACGGCAAACACGATAATCCCGACCGCGTTAACCGGACAACAGTCCTTGATCCGACCAGAGGCCCACTGGGCGTTAAGTCGCCACGGTTCATTGGCATAACGCGCCGCGCGCGTGCGCCCGCGCAGGCCCCGCCATATCCCAAAGACCCCCACCCCCGCCAGCAAAAACCCCACGCAGGCAATCACCACGACCACCGGAAGGTCGTTCTCCGATTCCCTCGCTCCCACGAACGCGAAGCCCCCGAAGATAAAACCGCCGATGATAAAAGCAATGCCGTTAAAAATGGATTTCATGTGAATGTGCCACAGGCAAGCACGCATGCTAAAGTTTGTTTGCCGAGACGCACAAGCCATTTTTCCCATCACGCATAGGCCCGACGCAAAACCGCATGCACGGCGGGCTTACGGCTGCGAAATCGCCATTTGCGCGACAGGGACTTCCAAGTGCAACGCATCGCCGTAGGCAGCGCCCTCCACTTTTGGCAACAACAGCTCCAGCACGTCGGCCTTTTGAAAGTGCACGGGCTTGGTGTCCGGGTGGGGATAGTAGATGAAGCCTTCATACACCCGCCCGTCCCGCCGCAAACGCACGTCCACAAACGAAAAGTCCTCCGCCGGGTCTTCCGGGTGCCATTTCACCTGCCGCAACGTCACGCGCGGGGCCGCCATCCGGTAGTGCAAGGGCGCAATGCTCGCGTTGAGCGTGCCTTGAAAAAAACCGCTCAAATCCAGCCCCATTTTTTTAAATACGGGAATCTGCATGACAATCGTCCCTCCGGGAAATTTGGGATTTCCGTTGAGCCCGGAAGCCACCCGATGCCCGGGAACCAGCACGGCGTCAAACGCCTGCCAAGGCCCGTCCGCATTCAAAAGCGGCGGTTGTCCCGAAAAATCAGATTCTATGTATCCCATAATCCTATGCTCCCTCGGTGGTTTGCGCCCGTCAATCCCGGATCATCTTTTTGCCAAAACGCCCGTGTTTGCGGCGATTTTACACGCGAAAAGCGCTTGCGGCCCCATCAACGGGTGAGTCCCCGTGTAATAAATCGCTCGCCCATTTGATTTCTTAGGATTCTGAGCTAAATTTTTCTAACCCATTCGTGCAAGCCACCTTAAAACCGACCACACCATGAATTCCATTGTCCACGCCTTTCGCCGCCCGCTCGGGTGTGCGCTTTTGGGACTAACCGCCGCGCTGGCCGCCCCGGTTGTGCACGCGCAGGCCACCCTGCAAATCCTCAATAACTTTGCCTCCTCCACCGCCAACGCCGCCGATTATTTCGGCACAAATTATTCCAACGACGAGGTCTGGCTTTATTTCGTAAGCACGGGCGGCGCGGTTTCTTACACCAACACGTCCGGCTCGCAAACGATCGTTTCCGACAACTTTTCCTTTAAACTTTCCGAGGTGCAAAACGGCCTGTTTACCCTCTCCACGGGCGGGGTCGGCACCAAGGTGTTTGCGGGGCTGGGATCAACCAACCCGTTTACCTCCGCAGGGGGCCCCCAGACATTTCAAACTAACGTGCCCTACGCCGTGGCCGAATGGACGATCCAAGGCAACGTCTACGACAATGTGGACGTCTCCTACGAGGACTCCTTCGCCCTTCCCACCAAGCTAACGGTCAAAAATTCCGCCGGCACGCAAACCGCGCAGTGCAGTTTCGCCCCGGGCACGCAGGCGGCGGCCGTTATTGCCGCCCTCGCGGCCAAAATGCCCACGTCCCCGACGGGCCCCGCCGGAGCCAACTATCCGACCATCGGCAGCATGGGTTACGGTCCCTATGTGCCCACCGTCGCCACCAATTCCGCCGCCAACCGCTGGGTAGGCTCGTCGAAATACTGGATTTCCGCCTTCTCCGACGCGTCAAACCCCACCTTGAGTTCGCTCTACACCTATGCCCCGAGCTTTAGCAACTATCTCGGCTACCTGCAGGCGCACACCCCCACCACCAGCACCTCGGCGGGCAGCAAAAGCGGCTGGTACATCGACTATTCGGGCAACGGGGGCTATTCCTTCTACATGAGCGTGACGGGCACAGCCACGACCGGTTACGGCATCCAAATCCACGACGTGCACGTCAACACGGGCCCCAGCGCCGCCAACAACTGGCAGGCCGACCCCAACGCAGGCACCACCACCTCCGGAACCATCACGGTGGCCTCCAACGGTTCCACCGTCACCTACGTCCAGCAGATAAACCCCACCACCAGCCAGACGGTGGCCACCGTCGGCAACTGGACGGACGCCACCATCTATTCGGGGGCCTCGCTCATCAACGGCGACTTCGCCTCCGGCCCCGTCATCGTCTCCACGGGCGACTTTGCCGCGGACGGGGCCTACAACGACATCGTCGCCTCCATTCTCGCCTCCATCAGCGCGTCCATGGCCACGGGCCTCTTGGGCAGCGACACGTACAACGCCGCCTACAATGCCAGCGACCCGGAAGCGGCGTTTCGTCAGGCCACGATGTATTTCTTCAACACCCTCCTGCGCGAAGACGCGCTGGATGTCCTGTTCAGCAGCGCGTGGCAAAACGGCGAGGAATATTACGACCCCTATTGGGCCCTGCTGGCCGAATACACCGACATGCAAGGCTACCTTTCGCCCTTCAATGACCGCTGGGCCAATTTTAGCCCCGACTTCTCGTTGGGCACGGACGACACCATCACGTGGGAATTGGGCATCACCGCCGTCCCCGAACCGGCCGCCGCCTCCGCCCTGTTGGGCCTCGGAGCCCTCGCCTTCGCCGCCAGCCGCAGGCGCGCGCGCCGGGCATAAGGAGCGGTTCACCGCCCATCACACAAAAAAAACTCCGCCCATCGGCGGAGTTTTTTTGTGATGCCGTTTTTCATTCCATCCAAGGGTGGGTGTTTCTCGGCGGAACGAGGATGCGACGGCTGGTTTTGAGTCATTTTTGCGGGCTTCGAGCCGAGGCGATGCAGCGCATCGTCGAGGGGAGGACACGCGAAAAGGGCCAAAACCCAGCCGAACAGCCGACGTGAGCCGGGGAATACGCACCCTTGCTAAAACGCGCCGCCGGACTTGCTCAGGGCTTCTTGGAGTTGGAGCTGGAATTCCTGCACGTCGGGCTGGGTGGGGCGGTAGCCTTCGGGCAGGCCGGAGAGACCTAGGCGGCCCGCTTGGTCGAGTTGCCACGCGGCTTTGACTCCGTCGGAGAAAACCACCGTGCCGCTCACGACGGCTCCGGGGCGCACGATGCGGTCGATGCTCACGTTCACGGCGCTCAGGGGGGCGTTTTCGCCGGCGGGCGGGGGCAATCCGGCTTCGGGCAGGCCTTCGGCGTCGGCTTCCGCGCCGTGGGGCAAGTCCGCTTCGGGGAAATCGCCCTGCGGGGCGTCCGCGCCCAAGTCGGCAGAGACGTCCTTGGCGGGGGCTTTTTTCTCCTGCACGGCGAGGCCCAAATCGTCCACCAAAAACCGCACGTCCATATAGGTCAGCACAATTTGCAACTCATCGGACAGCGCTTGCTGGATTTGCGACAGGTTCTTGCCCTGCGCAATCCACTCGGCGATTTTCGTTTTTTGGTCGTCGGTTAATTTCATAAAGCGTGTCCCGTCAGGGCGGGCTCCTGCGATTAGTTGTGCGCGCGGCCCAGTTGACCGCGCAGCAGTTCCACCGTCCGGCGCACCGATTCGTCGGTTTCCATCAGGTTTTCGACCGTTTTGCACGCGTGGATCACGGTGCCGTGGTCGCGTCCGCCAAAGGCTTCGCCGATTTCCTGCAGCGAGTGCGCGGTGAGCACGCGGCTGAGGTACATGGCAATCTGCCGGGGCAGCGCAATGTTTGCGGGGCGGCGGCGGCTGACCATGTCGGCCATGCGCAGATGATAGTGGTCCACCACTTTCTGCTGGATGACTTCCACGGTCATTTGCGTCTGCACTTCCTCCTGCAAAATGTCGTGCAGCAAGCGCTCGACGGCGGCCACGTCGGTGACGGGCCGTTGCGTGACGGCCACATGCAAGGCCACGCGCGAAAGCGCCCCTTCGAGGCGGCGCACGTTGCGCGACACCCGCTCGGCCATAAAGGCGATGATCTCGGTGGGCAGCTGCAATTTGAGCGCGGCGGCCTTGTGGGCCAAAATCGCCATGCGCGTTTCGCGGTCCGGCGGCTGGATGTCCATCGTCAGGCCCCACTGGAAGCGCGAGAGCAGGCGGTCTTCGAGCTTGGCGATCTCGCTCGCCGAACGGTCGCTGGAAAGCACAATCTGCTTGTGCGCGTCAAAGAGCTGGTTGAAGGTGTGGAAAAATTCCTGCTGGATGCCCTCTTTGCCGGAGAGGAACTGCACATCGTCGATCAGCAACACGTCCACATTGCGGTAGCGCTTGCGAAACTGCGAGAGCGTGCCCGTTTGCAGGGCGCCGATGTATTCGTTCGTGAAATTCTCGGTGGTCACATAGGCCACGCGGGCCGTGGGGCGGTTTTTCAGCACGCAGTGGGCCACCGCGTGCATGAGGTGGGTTTTGCCCAGCCCCGTGTCGCCGTAGAGGAACAGGGGGTTGTAGGTCTGGCCGGGATTGGCGGCCACGGCCATGCAGGCCGCATGCGCCGACTCGTTGCCCTGCCCCACCACAAAGTTTTCAAACGTATTCGAAGGTTTGATACGCAGCTGCTGCGCGAGCGTCTCGGCCTCGGCGGCCTGGGCCTCCGCCGCACGGGCGGGAGCGCTTATGCGGGCGGGCGCGGCCACCGGCGCGGGGCGCACGGCCTCCTCGCGCTCTTCCACCTGAAGGGTCACCCCCACGGGGCGCCCCACGGCCAGCTGCAGCCGCTCGCGGATCAAGTGCAGATAGTGCTCCTGAATCCAGATCGAGGAAAACTCGCTGGGCACGCCGAGGACGAGGGCGTCCTGCTCCTGCGAAATGCACGTCATCGGCTCAAACCACGTCTTGTATACGTCCTGGGAGGCCGCAAAAAGCTGTTGCAAGTCGGTGCGCAAAACAGACCAAAGGTTCTGTTGGGCAAAAGAGGCGTTCATCGAAAGGGGTCTGGCTAAGGCAATGTTGTTCACAGGCGCAATCCGGTCGTCAAAAAGGGACTTTTCGCGGGGCAAACCCGCAGCTAAAACGGTTTTGCCAGCGCAGTCCCCTCTGACAAGAGGGCTCCTGCAAAGAACACAGTGGTGGAAAGTGTGGTTCCGAGCCTTTTTCCGAGGGAAATCGGCCCGCAGCCCTTTGTCGGAGCGGGTTGCAAGGCGGCCATTTTTGAGCCGTCCAACCCCCCGCTTCTTTCAAAGAGAAGGTCTCCATGATAGCCACCCCCACCCCTATCTTGGCAAACCTTCTTTGCAAAACTTTCCGACACCTTCTTCACAGGTTATTCACAACGCAAATAACCCCCTCATTTTCAACGGCTAACCGCACGCTTGCCTGCGGGGGCATGCCCGTGGCACACGAAAAGCCAAGGGTGTCGAACACGCGCGCGCACGGCAAGGATTTTTGCCCGCCAGAACCAAAACCGCCCTTTTACCGCCTATTCCAGTTGCGATTTGCTCTGGTCCCAGACGGTCAGGTTTGTCATGTCGCGCGGCGTGGGCTTCATAAAAAACGAACACCCCCACGCCACCGCAAAGGCGACGACATTGCCGAAGACCGAGGCGTAGTAAGAGGGCACGCGCCAAACAATGCACTCCGGCAGCTTTCCCGCGTTGCTCAACACAATCCATGTAGCCAACACCAAAGCGCAGCCCAGCCCCGTCCAAATCGCCGCCGTGCCGACGCGCCGGGTAAACATCCCCGCGATGAACACCGCCGGGATGCCCACCGTCACAATCACGCTGATCGCCAAAATAAAGTCCGTCAGCGTCAGGGTGTCCAACGTGTGAATGGCGATCGCCCCGGCCACCATCACCAGCGCCACGACCACCGAAAAGGCTTTTCCCAAAAACAGACACCCGGCGTCGGATGCTTGCGGGCGGATATATTTTTTGTACAAGTCGTTTACCCCCACCATGCTCGCCACGTTGATGCTGGAGCTGAGCGTTGACATCGCCGCCGCAAAGCACCCGGCGATCACCATACCCACAAAGCCCGACGGGAGGTAATTCATGATGAAGTGCGGCATGATCACCTCGGCCTTGCGCACGCCGGAGAGGGCTTCTGCAGCCACCGGGTCGGGGTTGTAGAGGAAAAAGACGAATAGGCAGGTGCCCAAAAACTGAAAGGCGGTCCACACCGGAATGCTCCCCACGCACAGTACATACATGGACTTGCGCGCGTCGTGCGCCGTCTTGGCCGTGCACCAGCGCTGCACGGTGGACTGGTCAAACACCAGATTCAGATACTGCATCAACCCCACCAAAAAAAGCATCAGCACCGTTTTTTCGCTGAATCCGCCCACCCAAGGTGTGGGAACCAGCTGGTTCACCGCAGTGTCCATGTCCCAAAACGAAAATTTGTGGTGCGCGATCCCGTCGGAAAAGACGGTCATCAGCCCCCCGGGAATATTGACGAGCACCACCACAATGCACGCAAGCCCGCCCACCAACAACACCACCGTCTGGATGACGTCGGTCCATATCACGGCCTTGATGCCGCCCTTCACTGTGTAAACGGCGGTGACGCCCACCACCATCAGCAGTGCGTTTGTAAAGCCGCATCCGGTAATCTCGTCCACCAACAGCGAGAGCAAGTAGGCGATCATGCTTGTGCGCACCACCTGCATCAGGATGAAGATGATCGACGCATACACCGACAGCGAATTCCCAAAGCGCAGCGCAAGGTAGTGGTAGGCCGAGGTGATTGTGCCGCGTCGAAAAAACGGAATCAAAAAATACGCGGCCAGCAAGACGGCGAACGGAAAGGCGAAGGTCGGAATAAAACGAAACCACGCCGTTTTAAACGAATCGGCGGGCGTCGCAATAAACGTGGTCGAGCTGATGATGGACCCGATGAAGCTAATCCCCACGATAAGCCCGGAAAACGACTTGCCCGCCAAAAAATACTGCCCGGTCGTGCTGTTTTTGCGCCCCACATAAAACCCGATGAGCACCTGGCTGATGAAAAACACAGCCAGCACGCACAGGTCGAGAATGGTCAATTTCATAGAATAAATTAAAAAAATATTTGGCCCGCGCGTCTTTTGGCCGCGCGGGCAAGCGGTCCTTACTCCTTCAACTCATTGCGGAAAAAGTAGTAAATCTTACCGTCCTCCGCACCCACAATCAAGTCTGGCCGCGCGCCGGTTTTCCCCGAAAGCGGGGTGGCAAACGCGCTGGCGTTGTGAATGTCGAAATTAATCGCCGTTCCGTCTTTGAGGCGTATCGAGCGCACAGGCTTGAACACCGGGGCCTCGTTGCTGCCCGCGTTTTCCAAAATCAACGGCGAGGCTCCGGGCAGCACTTCGCCGATAAAGCTGTTTTGCGTATCGCGGCTTGAGCCAAAAATCACATGCCAGCGTCCATCGGCGTTCCAATCCGCCACCGACAGCTTGGTGCGGCCCCACAAGCCCGTCACGCCTGTCAAACGAATGGGATTGCCCTTTTCGTCGCGCAGCTTGTCCACGCGCGCAATGCGCGCGCTGCCCAGCGATTCGGGCACCGCCACGGCCAAATCGCCGTCCCAGTCCACATGCAAGAGCACAGGCAGGCCCAATTTCCCGTAATTGTAGCGGGCGGGCAAAATGGCGGGCCGGGTGCGCCACGCCATTTTATAGGGAGCGCCGTTGCGGGTAAGCGGCTCCGCCGGGGCCAATTCCTCCGGCGATTTCGCCCCGGGGGCCCGGCGGTAAATCACCGGGATACCGTTGATATCGTTGGCGATAATCACGGGCGGGCGGCCATCCCCGTCCCAATCCCCCAGCGTCGGCTGCAAATACCCCCAGCGGCGCTCCACGGGCCCCTGAATCGAGCCGGTCAACCCCGCCTGATGGTGCACAATCTCTCCGCCCGCGCGCATGCGCACGCCGGCCTCATACACCAGCGGGTCGGGCGTGCCGCGCCACAGCGTCAGCCAGCCGGAAGAATCCCCCACCACCAAATCGGGATATTCATCCCCGTCCCAACGGCCGCGGGCGGGCGTGGCCAGCGTATCAACGGCAATGGGGCCGCCTTTGGTCTGTATGGAACCTATTTCCCTAAAATCTCCGGCTTTCTTTCCCTCCAGCACCACCAAATGCCCGGGGTTGCCGTCGAGCATCAAGCGCATCGCCCCGCCGGGCAGCCGCTCCAACACTTCGATATTGTGTACAAAATACGTTTCTTCGAGCGCCTTGCCCTCCGCCAGCAAAGGCACCGCCTCGCCCAAAATCACGTGGCCGTCCTTCATCGAAATCGGCATGGCCAGCACTTTGTCCAAGTCTCCGGCGATCACCAAGGTCGGCTGCCCGTCCAAATTGAGCACGTTTACGGCGCGGCCCGATTCCCAGGTTTTCCACTGGGCGGTGAAGCCCTCCACGCGCGCGTACATCGGCTGCGCGGCGGCGAAGGCGAGCGTCCCGTCCGGTAAGCGGCTGCCCTTGGCCCAAAACAAACGCCCCGTAACCTTCTCTCCGAGCCAGTTGCCGTTGATATCATAGCCGCGATCGGGACCGGAATTTTCGCGGGCGACCTTCTTCCACGGGCTGAGCCCGTCAGGACTGTAGTTGTCCGGTTTGCTCGCCGGAGTCAGGGCCGACGCCACCAAATCCGGAATGCCGTCGCCATCCACATCGGCTACGGCCCATCCGCCCACGCTGCCGCCAAAGGCCGATGAAAATTTCATTCCCTGCACGGTCACCTTTTCCGCTTTGCCAAATTGCGGCAGGCCAGCCGCGTCGTAGCCCGTCACCGGGTAGCGTATCAAGTTCTCAGAGCCAAAGGGCGTGTGATGCCCTATCGCATACACATACACCGTGCCGTCGGGATGCGTTGCGGCAAAAAAATGCCTGCCTGGGGCGCTCTCCAACGTGGCGCCTCCGTCATAATAAGGCAGGCCCTGCCCGTCCGTGCCCGCGCACTTAAAAAATCCGACGCGCGCGCCAAAAAGATTTATGGGGAGATTGCTCAGCAAAATGGATTTGCGGCCGGGATTTTTGGGGTCCGGCAACAAGGTGGCCCCTACGTGCAACTGGTCGATCAGCGGGTGTAATTGGTTGTCGGCCACGCGCAGGGCCGGATATTCGCCGTAGGAAAGGCGCACTGTCCGGGCAACGCCCACATCCTGCGCGGCAATGCCCGCCGGGCGGTTTGCAAAGAGCTTTTGCAACGCATCCTGACTCAGCGCCTCCGGGTAGAAACGCGGCTGTGCGATCGTCCCAAGGAGAAATCGGTTTTTGTCCATGCGCCCGTAAGTCACCGTATCCAAGCCGTCGAGCGTGGGAATATTGCGCCCGCTGCCTCCGCCGGCAAACACCCCGTTCACATACACCAAGGTGCCGTTTTCATCCTGGGTCAACGCGATGAAATACCACTGGTTGGGCATGAGCGGAGTGCTGGTGTCAAACGTGGGCCACTGCTTGCCGCCGTCGTTGGTACCCGCCACCACCACGCGACTTTTGAACAGACGGAGCACTAGGCGGCTCTGCCCGCCGCTTGCGCGCAAGTCCAAGAGCGTCATGGGCACCGTGCCATCCTTTTGCCAAGCGGAGGCCCCCAGCAAGTCGCCGTCCGTCACCTTCACCCAAAACGCCAGTGAAAAGCGCGGTCCAATGCCCTGCGCAAGCGTCACGGGGGGAATACTGTTGTGCGGCACGCAGGAAATCGTACTCACCTGCCCCGCAGCGAAAACTATGTTCGTCGCGCCCTGTGCGGGCGGCTTTTGTAAAACGGCCTGCGGCGCACTTTGCGCACACAGCATTCCACACCAATAAAAGCCGAAGACAAATAGCCGTATTGTTTTTTTCATAATCGCTAGTACGCTCAGGGGAAGAGGGGGTTGCATCTATTATCTTTGCCCAACACAGATGTCCATAGCCATGTAGTAGACTTTACGCAAGCGAGGACCTACGCGGCAAACGCATCGGCTAAACAGGGGAAGGGGCATCTAGGGGCGCTCATTTCGATTCTAACAGACTTTCCCCGAAAGTTCTTTACATAAAAAGACATTTATATTTTGATTTTGTACATGACCCCCGCCGCGAACCGTCCCTTTCGTGTGCAGATTATCTGCGAGACAGCGCTAACCAACTTCAAGAACATCCAGTTGAATGTGCGCCATTACGCATTCACGACGGGACGCATTGAATTGGTGGACACGTGGTATTCCAACGCGCCGCTCAATGCAACCGGCAAGGATAACATCCTTTATTTGTCCACATCGGACATACCGCAATCAACCTCTTTGCTCGGGCTATCGGAACATGTGCGCAAAAACCGCATCGACGGACTCATCGTTCAAGTCAGAGACCGCGAAATGCTCGAAACGCTGAAAAAAATCGACATCCCCATCGTCGACATCGGAGGGCGTTTCGCCGACACGGGATTTCCCTCCGTCACGCAAAATTTCAGGCTGGTGGGCTTGCAGGCGGCGGAACACCTCATGAACTGCGGCGGCGCCACGTTCGGATTTTTTGGACAGAAAGACGCGTTGTATTCCGATGAAATGAAGGCCGGGTTCTTCGACACCCTAAAAAAGGGCGCCCCCTCCGCCAAAATCTTCGTAATGGAGGGCAACTCCATCCTAAATGAAAGCGGGCGGCCATTGGTTCGCCGCATGGAATCATGGCTAAAAAAACTGCCCTACCCCATCGGCATTTTTACGACGGGCGACACCTTTGGCCTGCATCTGATGAAGGCCGCGCAAAACATAGGGCTGCGTGTGCCGGAAGACGTGGCTTTGATTGCCGCTTCCGACGACCCGTACTGGGTTCATTTCGGAAGCATCCCGCTTTCCAGCGTTCGGTTTAACCCCCGCGACAACGGCATCGAAGCCGCCAAGCTTCTGGAACACATGATACGCAACGGCCTGCGCGCACTGCCAAGCCGCTATGTCGAAGGCAGCAGCGTCTCCGCGCGCCGTTCAACAGACGTGCTGTTCATTCAGGACGCCGCCATTGCAAAGGCGGTGGCCTACATCCGCAAAAACGCGAACAAGAATATATATGTCGACGAAATCGCCAAAATAGTAGGCATCTCGCGCACGGGGCTTTATCTGCGTTTCAAGAAGGCCATTGGGCGTTCCGTTCTCGATGAAGTCAGGAACGCGCGCATCCGCCACGTCCAAATGCTCCTGCGTAATTCCGACCTCCAACTCACCGAGATCGCGGAGCTGTGCGATTTTGCCGACACCTCCGCCCTGCACGTCATGTTCCGCAAGGTCACAGGCAAAACCCCCGCCAAATATCGGGCGGCCTTCAAGCAAATTTAAAAGGCGCGAACCTCGTGCGCTAGCACCTCGCAGAATCCGCTATTTCGCGCGGATGACCAGCACCATCCCCCGGCGGTCGAACTGGGTCTTCACCGCATAGTTCTTCGCAAATCCAATGCAATCCACTGCGGCTCCGCTGTCGCTCACCCTTTTGGCGGAAACAAGGATGATCGTTTTACTGGGCCCTTTATATTGGTCGCCAAGGACAATAATTTTCCCGCCTTGCGCGATCCCAAAGGCGGCGTCCTTGTATGCGAGCGTGCTCACGCCCTCGGCGTCCAAAATGAACTCGATGACGCCGCTGCGCTGCAACCAGATACTTTCGTTCGGGCGCTTGCCACCGACGGCGACTGCACTGCCGACGATGCTGAGGGTTCCGACTCCGGTGTTGGGCAGCGGGCTACCTATCAATAAAGCGCCTTCAAAAGTGCCTGATCGCAAATAGACCTGTCCCAAACTGGAAAGCGTGCCGCTGTCGCCGATGCGCAACGCCTGTCCGGAACCGTCAACTCCCGTGCGCAAGATTCCGCCCTCAAGCGACAGGATGCCGCTGTTGCTGGAAACGCCGCGCCCCACACGTATCCGTTCGGAAATTTCCAACTGACCGCCTGCGGCAATGGTCAATGAAGCACTCGGTCTGCCCCCAATCAAAAGCGAACCAACCACGGGCACTTTTCCCTTCACGACGACGGAACCCGCATCTATAACCGCCTGCTCAGCAGTGGTCGGCACATGCCCGAGGGACCATGCCTCCGGCGTATTCCAATCCCCATGGTTGCGGCTGAAAACATTGAATTGGGCCACCTCCTCCTTGTAATCCACAGGGGCTCCCTGCAAAAGCGGCAACCCATGCGCGCATGTCCACAAAATTAACCCGCACGATAATGCTTTTCGCATAAATATTTTCATAAGGGGTGGTTCTTCTGTCCGCACAAAAGAAAACCTTGGACTACCGCGCATCTGCGCAGGCAGCCCAAGGTTCCGTACCTCTCGAATTTCACAAAATCATTTTCTGGTGCCTTAAAAGCGGCGACGCCCACGCAACACGCACACGCCCATCGCGCCCAAGCACAACGCTACGGCGGCAACGGCGGGTTCAGGAATCGCCTGAAGCGAGAGCTCGTTATTAACGGTGTCGAGCACCAACGTGTAATCCGCCGCGCTCACACCCGTCAACACGAAGTTGTTGATGCTCGCGTTGGACAGCGAATCGAAGGACACCAAAACAGCCTCGCCGCCAGTGTACCCGGTCAAATCAATCGTCACTTCATGATTCCCCGCGTCAAAGAGACCATTTATGTTCAAAGTCCCAACCGTTTCCGAAAAACCGATTGTTATGTTGCCCAATAGCGTCAAAGATCCCACCGAAAACCCGCCCACTGCGCCGTAGCCCACTTGCAGCGCGGTGCCATTTTGCATGGTGACGCCGCCGGAAACGGCCCCATGACCGCCAAAACCGGTGACACTGCTGGTGGTGCTCACCACCAACACGTTGCCCGTACCCGTGGCACTGCCGGAGGCGTTGTTGACGATGAGCCGCCCCTCGCTGACGGTGGTGCCGCCCGTGTAGTCGTTGTTCACATTTGTCAAAATAAGATCGCCCGCGAAATACTTGGTTAACCCGCCATCGCCAGTGACTTGGCCGCTCCACACCCACGAACCCGTGGAGGAACGCGTGCCCAACATACCGCCGCCGGAAGTCAGAATCAATTTGCGGTTGACCGTTGCGGCGCTCAAACCGGTAGACCCCATGATCAGCGCGCCGTTATTTTTGAGGGTGACGTCGCTTTCGGCGGCGCCTAGGCGGCTGTTGATACTGGCTTCCACGCGGGCGCGGTCGATAACCGTTCCTCCAGTATAAGTGTTATTGCCCCATAATTTGACTACGCTGGAGCTATACCAATTCGCAGCCTTGATGGTCAAAACGCCGTCGCCGCTGATCGCGCCGTTGATATTGCGCGTCACGCTGGCTCCCGTAGAAAAATCCAACGTGCCATTGCCGTTCAGCACGATGGCGCGCGAGCTTGCAAACCCGGCACCAACGGCGTCTTTGACGTAGAGCGTACCGCCCGTGCCGTCAAAGGTCAGCGCGCTCGTGCTGCTGCCCAGTCCGCTATCGGCGGTGATGCGCACCACGCCGCCGTTCGAGACCATCGTGCCGCCCGTGTAGCTGTTGACACCGTAGAGCCAAAGTTCCGTCAGGGCGCTTTCCTGCGACACCGACATCACGCCGTTACCGTCGGCAATGCTGCTATAATTGGTCGCTCCCGTGTAGGCCGCCACAAAATTGACGGCCCCACCGGTTTCGGAGGTGTTCAAAACGCGCAACGTGTGGGATCCCCCGTCCGTGATCGTGATGTTGACATGCATCAGCAAATTGCCGGTGCCCAAACGCTCGATATTGAGGTCGTCATTCAGCACGACCGCCGTCGCCGGACGTGTCGCACCCGTCGAGTTCGGGCCCAGCCCGAAAGTGCCCCCGGTGGCATAGGCGCTCAACAAGGCGGCGCTGCCGTTGTTGTCAAAGATAATGCCGCCCGTCGGGGTTCCGCTCAGGGCCGTGCGGATGTTAATGATGCGATTGGTACCCGCCAAATCGGCGCTACCCATGATCAGCGATCCCAAGGTCACCCAAGCGTTGCCGATGTTGGCCGCGGTGGTCGCGGCATAGTCTTCATTGAAATACGCCACAGCGCCGACTCCGTCGGCGACAACGCCGTCAAGCCAGTTGGTGGTCGTCGTGTAAGTGGCGGTTGTGGCGCTTGTCCATGTGCCGTCGGTGGCATTCAATCCGGACAATGAAAACCAAACGCAAGCGGCGGCGGCCGCCACTGAGGATATGGAAGATTTGAGTTTCATATTGGGGTATTGTGGCTGAACTATGATGAATGGGGTTTCATCGCTGTGAAAAGACTCAATGGACGTATCATATATGCTTTACCGCACAAATTCATTAGCCAAAAAGACATTTAAATTTTGATTTTATTCAAAACAGGCAGATCCAAACGCCCGGTGCGGCGTTCATGCGCCACCGGTTTGGCCTTTTCGTAACGGGCGCGAAAATCACGGGTCAACACGGGGGATGCCCGTGAAATCAACACGGGCGTCCGCTCGTTCCCGTTTTCCGCGACGCAATGCCGCAAAACGGCCCGCTTTTAGGGGCTTTTCTTTTTGGCGGCCATGTGTTCAATGAGCCGCTTGTTGAACTCCTGCGCCGAGTCGTGCCCCATCATGCGCACCGACTGCACGAGCGAAGCCACCTCCACGAGGCGGGCCATGTCGCGCCCAGGCCGCACAGGGATTTCCACATGCGGCAAGTCGATGTTGAGAATGTTGAAAAAGTTCACTTCGAGCCCGGTGCGGTCTTCGACCACGCCCTCCGTCCACTCGATAAAGGTGATCACCATGTCGATGCGCTTTTCACGGCGCACCGAATTGACGCCGAACAGCTCGGCCACGTTGATAATGCCGATGCCGCGGCATTCCATATAGCCGCGCGAAAGGTCGGAGCAAGTGCCCACCAAATCGCGGTCGCCCACACGGCGGATGTAGGTGTAGTCGTCGGCCACCAATGAGTGTCCGCGGCCTACAAGCGCGAGGGCGCATTCGCTTTTGCCGATGCCGCTTTTGCCGCGCAAAAACACGCCGACGCCGCGCACGTCCAACAAGGTGCCGTGCAAGGCGGTGTGCGGGGCGAATTTGTTTTCCAGCAAAATGGTGGACTCGGCGATAAAGTCCTTCGTCTTCATCGGCGAAGAGAGCACCGGCACCTGCGCCTGTTCAGCGGCGCTCAGGAAAAACGCCGTGGGCGAAATGCCGCGCGTGACAATCACGCAGGGGATGCTCTTGCCGAAGATTTCGACAATCATGTCCTGCTGCTTCTCTTCGGGCAAATCCTTGAGATAGGCCATTTCCCCGGCCCCGAACAACTGCATGCGCTTGTTCGCAAAATGCTTAAAATATCCGGTAAGCGCCAGCGCGGGGCGGTTCACGCTCTTTTCACGGATGACCTTGTCGAGTCCGGAAGCTCCAGCCAGCAGCGTCAGTTTGAGCTCGGTCTTAAACGAATCGTAAAAATCGCGCACCGAAACGCTCTCTTCCATCTTGTTGTTGTCTGTCGCAGCAGTCATAAACGTGTGGCGTTAAAGGGTGAAGTTTCTGCCCAAATAAAATTCGCGGCTGGCGGGGTCGTTCACAAGGAAATCACTAGTGCCTTCCGACAACACCTTGCCCTCATGAATGAGATAGGCGCGATCGACAATGCGCAGGGTTTCGCGCACATTGTGGTCGGTGATGAGCACCCCGATGCCCTTGCTTTTGAGGCCCAAAATAATGTGCTGCACTTCCGCCACGGAAATGGGATCGACCCCGCTGAAGGGTTCATCCATCAGCAAAAAGCGCGGGCGCACCACAAGGGCGCGGGTAATCTCCAAACGACGGCGCTCGCCGCCGCTCAGGGTGTAGGCCTTCTGCTTCGACAGGTGCCCCAGATCAAGCTCCTGCAGCATCGCCTTCACAAAATCGGGGCGCTCCTTCACGGGGATCGGGAGCGTTTCGACCACGGCCAAAATATTTTCATACACCGTCAGCTTGCGAAAGCACGAGGCCTCTTGCGGCAAGTATCCGATGCCCAGCCGCGCCCGGCGGTACATAGGCAATTCAGTGATGTCGGTGTCGCCCAGCAACACATGCCCGCGCGTGACGGGCACCAAGCCCACCACCATGTAAAACGTGGTGGTCTTGCCCGCGCCGTTGGGGCCGAGCAGGCCGACGACTTCGCCGGCCTTCACCTCGATATTGACGCCGCGCACCACTTCGCGCTGACCGTACGTTTTGGCGAGGTCGGCGGTGGCGAGGCGGCTGGGCAGTTCTGGCTGCGTTGGGCTCATGCTATTTGTGTTTATCGGAAGATTTCGAGAGGCTGTCAAAACCCATATCGCCAAAGGGCGGCAAAACAATGGTGGGGCGCTTGCGCGGTTTGGGCGCGGCGTCGTCGGCGGCGGGCGGCTCACCCTCGACAAACACGCGGTTTTGCCCGCGCAACAGGGTGATGCGGTAGCCGTCCACGCGGCTGCCGTCGGCGCTGTCGGTGACCACCGGTTTGTCGGCCAACACGCACTTGCCCGTGCGCAGGGAGACTTCGGCGAGTCCCGCGTTGGCCGTGCGCGTGCCTTGCTTCATCACCACATTTCCGCTGGCAATCACGCGTTCGGGTTTGCCAAAGCGCGCGCCTTCGGCCCCGCCCGCCGAGATCACCTCCACCTCGTCGCAGTGCATCTGAAAATCGGCGCCGAGCATCTCCACGTTTTTGCGGAAATAAAAGCGAGAGCCGTTTTTATCGGTAAAGAGTTCCTGTTCGTCGCTGGTGACCACAGTTTCGCTCGGGGTCGTGCCGGAGCCCTTGGAGGGGCTGACGCCCGCCATATCCGCCACCAAGCCCTGCAAAAACACCTTGGGACGCACGGGGCCCTTTTTGCCTGAGGGATCGCCGTACAAGCTGACAAAACGCTGAGGCCCAGACTTGCCGGACTCGTCCTTGACAGTGGCCCGCGGGAACACCTCCACGCGCGCGGCCTCGCCGTGCATGTCCTCTTGGCGGTAGCGCACTTGGTCGCGCGCTTCAATGCGCGCAATGCTGCCCAGCGAATCGGTATCGGGGGCCTTCGGACTTTCGCCGCCCTCTTTTTGGTCCACAAACACGTCGAGCGCCCCACAGTCCATCTGCAAATCGCCGGATTCGACATGCACGTTGTCGAGGAATGTCACCACGCTCATATCCTTGCCGCGCGTGAGCTGAAAGGAGTCACTGTAAATGTATGTGGGGGCCTTTTCCGCCGCATCCTGCAGGGGGGCGAGCATCACCCGGGCGCGCTCTTTGGGCGAGCCAAACACCAACACCTTGCCTTTTTCCTTCATCAAAATAATCTTGTCGCCCTCCATCACCGAGCCGCTCACGCTGTCGGCCACCAGCGGCTTGCCCGTGAGGACGGCCTCGCCTTTTTGCGGATAAATCTTTGCCTCTTGCGCGTGCGTCCGGCGCGAAAGCTGTTCGACCACCACGTTGCCCTTGGCCGAAATCCAATCGACCGAGCCGGTTTTTTGATCAGAGCCCATCGTCAGAGCGGGGGCATCCTTGCCGCGCGGCAAATGCGCCGTAAGCGTCTGGCAGCTCACCAAAATGCCCGGGTCGTTCACAAACACGTTGTCAAAAAAGCTCAATTCGCGCGAACCGTCCTGCACGGTGTGCATCTCCATGCGCTCCCCGGTGATTTCCATACGGCGGTCGCCGCTTTTCTCCGAAGGCGGCAGACTGGCAAACACGCGCCCGCCCTGGTCGGCGGGTTTTTCGGGAAACACCTTTACCGACTGCTCGTCGCGATACAGCCGCACCTCGCCCCCGCGCAAGATGGCGTCGCTGCGGGTGTCGCGCATTTCGGGCTTGCCCGTCAGCACGATCTCGCGGCCGTTGCCCGATTCGGGCATCTCCGCCTGCTGGGCGGTCAAGCGCCGTCCCTCCTGAATGACGACCACGCCTTGGTCAGCAAGAATGCGCCGCATGTGGCGCAATTTGCCGGCCTGCGGCGTTTGCGAACCCTCGCGGGCCGACCACGCTTCCAACTCCGGCGTCTCCATTTCCGCGCCGCCGTTGAGCACTTTCACTTTGCCCTGAAACTTGAAATAATAGCTCTCGTTTTGCGTCTCTATGGTAAGACGCTGGCTGTTGATAACAATGGGCGCGCCGCCCTCCCCGCCGGAAGCGAAGGTCACCTGCACATCCTTTTTGATCTCCAAAAACTTCGTCTTTTCGTTCCAAAACCAGTCGCGTCCCGTCACAGAATAACCGGGGCCGTTCACGTAGAGAAAATCGGGGCCGCTGGCCTTGCCGCTTTTGGGATCCACCTCGGCCTTGGGGCTTTCAATCACAATGTCCACGCGGCTTTTTTCGTCACCGGAAAACAATCGCAGTTTGAGGCCGTCAATGTCGATGCGATCCGCGCTGATATAGCGGCCCTGCTTGCCCGCCAAGTCCCATGTCTTATACCCGTTGGGGCCAAACATAGGCAACGAAAAGTCGCTGACGGGCGCTTTCGCCTCAAAACGGGTCAAGCCGTCATCTTGCGCGGCGCGGCACAGGGACGCCGCCGCGCAGCTCAAAACGGCCAAGGAGCAAAAAAACAAGCTTCGCATGAACAAAAACTATCCGATGAGGGCGATCACCTCGTGCGTCATCGTCTCGATGCCCAAATACACCGGGGTGATGCTTTTGGCCTCCATGTAGGCGGGCGTGCTTACGATTTTGTGAGCGGTGTCCGCCCACGTCTGGTCGGCGTTGCGGGCCTTGGTCTGCGCGCCCATGGCGCGGATGGCGGCAGCCGTTTCCGACTGCTCGGAACCAATCGTGAGGGTGATACCTTCCTTGCCCAGCACCTTGGCGGCAATCACGGGGGCGATGCAGGCAAATCCCATCGGCTTTTTCGCCGCATACATGGCCTTGATGAGCGCTTCCAATTCCGGCAGCACCGTGCAGTCCTTGCCCTTAGCGGCGAAGTCGCAAAGATTTTTTGCCACGCCGAACCCACCGGGGATAATCAGCGCGTCAAGTTCCTCGGCCTTGGCCTGCGCGAGGGGTTTTATTTCCCCGCGCACGATGCGGGCGGATTCCGCCAGCGCGTTGCGCCCGGCACCCTCCGGCTGGCTTTTCAAATGGTTGACCACATCCGCTTGCGAGGCATCGGGGGCAAAACACACCGCCTGCGCGTTGCGCCGTTCAACGGCCAACAAGGTTAAAACGGTTTCCTGAATTTCGCTGCCGTCATAGACGCCGCAGCCCGCGAGAATTATGCCGATTTTTTTCATAGTAATGAGGGACAGTTTTTTATATTAGCGTTTGGCGCCCTTGCGAGGGACGCTCTCCAGCAACCGCCGGAGCAAATCGGGATCGTTGGCATACATCAGCGCGGACTCCTCGCTGATGCGCCCCTTGACGACCAGTTCCACCAACGAACGCTCCATCTGGCGCATGCCGTCGCGCAAGTTGGTTTCAATAATGCTGGGAATCTGCGACCAGTTGCCGGTGCGGATGATATTTTCCAATCCGGAATTGGTGCGCAATACCTCAAAAGCAGCACAACGCCCGTGCCCGCTGGACAGCGGCACGAGTTTCTGGCCGATGACATAGGACAGCGCGAACGACAGCTGCATGGACACCTCGCGAATGCGGTCGCCGGGCATCATGTCGAGAATACGCGTCAACGCCCCCACGGTGTCGCGGGTGTGCAAGGTTGAAAACACCAGATGCCCGGTTTCGACGGCGGACAACGCCAGCGCGGCGGTCTCGTGATCGCGGATTTCGCCCACGTAAATGATGTCGGGATTTTCGCGCACGGCGCTGCGCAACCCGGAGGCAAAACTGTGCACGGTCGTGCCCACCTCGCGCTGCGAAAACAGCGCCTGCTGGCTCGAAAACACGTATTCCACGGGGTCTTCCAGCGTGATCACGCGGGCCGGGCGCGTCTGGTTGATATGCTGAAGCAAACTTGCAATGGTGGTCGATTTCCCGCTGCCGGTGACCCCCGTCACCAACACGAGACCCTGCTTGAGCCCCACAATCTCTCGCCACACGATATCCTGCGGAAACCCTATGCTCTCGATCGTCGGAATGTGCAGCGTCAAAATGCGCAGCACGGCGGCCATGCCATCGCGGTCGTGAAAAACGTTGAGCCGGTAATTGCAATTGCTGCCGGGCATCTGGTAGCTGGCGTCCACATCCATGTCGCGCCGCTCGCGCAACCGCGCCACGGCCTCGGGAGCCAACAAGGGCAAAATCAACCGTTCGACAGCCTCCTGCGTCAACGGGGCGGCCTCTGCCAGATTCAACAGTTGGTGGTCGAGGCGCACACGTACGGGCATGCCCACCTTAAAATGGAAATCGGAAATGCGGGGGAACCCATCCGTTCCCACATATTCCGGACTGTTGGCCATCAGCAACAGGTCGTGAATGCTGTAGCGCTCTTGCGCTATCTGGTAAATTTTGTCGTCCGGAGAATAAGCGGTTGGGGTCATAAACAAAAGCGTGCCCCCATTATAGAACGCCCTGTGCGCAATCCAAACAAAAAGGCGCACTTGCGCGCGCCTTTTTTAAAGTGAAAAATTGCCAATTGGCCTATTTGAACTTTGGCTGGAGATAATCCGCGCAACTGTCGAGGCTAGCCAGCTTGCCGTAATCGGCTTCCGGCACCTCAATGCCAAATTTCTTGCGCAACTCCATTACGATGTCCAAAAAGTCCATCGAATCCAGCGCCAGCTGGTCGCGCAAACGCACGTCGGGTTTCACCTGCCTCAAATCTTCGTCGGGGGCAATTTCCGCAATGATGTCCAACACAATTTTCTTAACCTCGTCCTTGCTCATATGGGTCTGTCGTGGGTTATTATGAAAGTTAAAGGAAGAGCTTAAGCCTTCGGACGGCCGACCACAAGCGCAGAATTTATGCCCAGCATGCCGAAGGAGGTGTTTAAGATGGCGTCCACCCTCACATTTTCCTTGGGTTGGTTGATCACAAGATTGTGCAACGCGCAGCGCGGATCGAGGTTGTCGACATTGATGGTCGGGTGGATCACGTTGTCCTCGAAGGTGGGCAAATTGCCCGCCAGTTCCAACGCACCAGCGGCTCCCATCGCGTGCCCGATATAGCTCTTGGTGTTGTTAAAATGCGTGTGGGGGCAGTCCTTGAAAACTTCGTTGAGGGCTTGGCATTCCTGCACGTCGCCCATCGGGGTGGCGGTGGCGTGGGTACTCACCAGTTGAATTTGGTCGGGGGTCAATCCCGCCCTGGCGATGGCCTGTTTCATACATTCGGCCTGCCGCACGGGATTGGGCAACACGGCGTCCGTGGCGTCGGAGTTGATGCAATACCCCAGCACTTCGGCCACCACATGCGCGCCGCGTTTCTTGGCGTCGGAGAGCCGCTCCAAAATATAAAGACAGCCGCCCTCGCTCACCACAATCCCGTTGCGCGCGGCGTCAAAGGGCCGGCTGGCGCGGTTGGGGTCGGGGTTGGTGGCCAAGGCTCCTTGGCTGCGAAACGCCGCAAAAATTCCGAAGGTATGGATACTCTCACTCACCCCGCCCGCCAGCGCGATATCCACTTCGCCCAAGCGCAGCATCTGCACGGCCTGAATGATGCCCGCATTCCCGGCGGCGCAGGCCGCCCCAATCGTGTAGTGCGGCCCGGTAATGCCCAAGTTGATGGTCACCTCTCCGGCAGGGTTGTTGGCCACCGTGCGAGGGTTGTGGTGGTGCGTCCACACCTTGGTGTCGTAGCCGAACTGAGAAATGTTGTAAATTTCCTGCTCCGTCTCCACATTGCCGTGTTCGGTGATGCCCACATACACGCCCACCCGACTCTTGTCCACCTCGGCCCAGTTGAGCCCGCTGGCGGCAATGGCCTCGTGCGCGCAGTAAATGGCGATGGACCCCGCGCGCGTGCCGTTTCGGATGTCTTTGCGTTTCTGGTACTTGAGCGGGTCGTAATCGCACACGCCGGCGGGCACTTCGCCCATGTAGCGCGTGGTGATCATTTGCACGCGCGGCTTGCATGCCAACAAGTTGGCGCGGTAGGCTTCCAGCGTATTCCCGTTGGGAGCCGTCAAACCCAGCGCGGTGATGACAATGCGTTGCGATTCGTCCATAATCCGCTTATTATTTAAAAGAAAGCGCGTGGGGGGAAGTTTTTTTTCACACTCCGGGCGCTTTATCCCATCCATGCCCCGTTTTTCCATTTTTATCGGGTTTAGCCTACTCCTATGCCTCCTACTGAGCGGCTGCGCCTCCAAAGACACCACGCCGTTTGTCGCCGCCAAGCCGGGCGCCGCCTTTTTGCTGCACGCCAAAGTCGGCGTGGTTGTCTCGGTTGACCCTGCGGCCAAAACGGCGGTCATCCAGCTCGACGACCTCGTCAACAGCGCGCCGCCTGCGCAAACCCTGCTCACCGCGCGCGACCTGCGGCTCACTCCTGTGGCGTCGCTGCTGATGTCCGACACACACCAAGGCCGCTATTTTGCCGTCACCTGCGAATCGGGGGAACTGCGTGTGGGCGACGGGGTCTATTTACCCGATCCCGTGCCGTTGTCCGAACGCAACCCGATGGGCGCATCGACCCCCGGGAACGTAACCGCACGATAGCATCGACTCCCCTCGCACGCACAAAAACGCCTTTTAAAAAGTCTTTCCCTGCGTTTTTTTTCCCTGTAGTGTAAATCTTTCAGCCATTCTTCACCCTTATGGATAACTTTCTTTTCTATCCCCTCGCCATCGGTTCGCTGAGCACCACCGAAATTGTCCTGATCTTCTTGGTCATTCTTTTGCTGTTTGGGGCGCGCAAGCTGCCCGAACTGGCCAAAGGCCTCGGACAAGCCATGCGCGAATTCAAAAAGGCCACGCGCGAAGCCGAAGACAACATCCGCTCGGCGATCGACGAGCCCGTCAAACCGGCCACCCCGCCGCCCGCAAAGCCAGAGGCGCAAAAACCCGAGAAACCTTCGGACGCCCAATAATCACCTTGCCCGCAAAAAAAGCTCCGAAATGTTTCGGAGCTTTTTTTGCGGCGGTTCAAGGCGTCGCAGGCGCACTGGGGACTTCCCACACGCGTCCATTCACCCACACACGCGGGATAAATCGGCGCACGGCGGGCTGATAATCGAGCCATATAGATTCCGTCCGTCCATCCGCCGAATGCACCAGCAGCACGCGCTGCACATAGGCCTCCTGCGAGAAGGTCGGTTTATAGCGGTTTTGCGCAAACACCGGTCCGACGCTCACCACCGTCTCGCCAGGTTCGCTCCAAAATTTACCCATCTTCTTGCGCAAATCGGCCAGCAATCGTTCGTCCACGCCCTCGCCGTTGAAAATACCAACCTCGTCAACATCGGCGGAGGTCGGATCCAAGCGCACTTGCGCCAACAGCACTTCCGCTAGGCGCACACCTTCCGGCTTCTCCTCGTAGTAAACGTATTTGTAAAAGTTGAAATAATAAAAGACTATTCCTGCCGTCACTAACAGCGCGACAGCCAGCAGTCCCCCTATCCGGCGAAGTTTATGTTTCATAGGTTGGAAGGATCAATGACTTCATGGGCAATGTTTTCGCGCCGCCAAGTATAAACCACATGGATTTTGCCGTCTTTGGTCTGGATAACGGTCGGATAACTGTATTCGTGGTTGATATTGTCGTCGTTTTGCAACCAGAGCGCGTGCTTCCAGTTCACCCCGTCCGACGAAATCGACACCGCGATCCGGTTGCGCCGCTCGCCCACGTTGTGTACCAGCAAAAACCGCCCATCCTTGAGCGCCACCGCACCGATGCCCGCGTTGGGATTATCCACATTGGTCAGCGCCACGGGCGTCCAAGTCAGGCCGCCGTCGTCCGAAAAGGTCGTCGCCAATTGGCCGGAACGGCTGCGAGCCATCGCCTGTAAACGCCCGGTGTTTTGCACCATCAGGGCGGGTTGAATCGCGTTAATCCAGCCGCTATCTTCCGGCACCACGGCGCGCCATGTGCGCCCGTTGTCGTCTGAAATGTCAAATTCGAGCCGCCAGCCAAATGTCGAATGAAACTCGGTGCTCGAAGGAACCACCACACGGCCGCTGTCCAACTCCACCGGAGGATTGCGAACCGGGCCCATCGCCGTTTCTGGAAAAGCGATAGCCATTCCCCAACTTTCGCCGTTGTCCTTCGATATACGATAGAACCCGTACCAATCGCGCGGGGAATCTCCAATGCGATACGCCAAAAATATACGCCCGTCTTTGAAGGTAAACAGCACGGGGTTCCAGGAAGCAAACCGCCGACCCGAAGCCTGCAAACCGTTGGCAAATTCCAAAGGACGGCTCCATGTGCCGTCCGTAAGCTGCGACAGCCAAATCCCGGTATCCGATTTTTTTTCGCCCGTACCGGCAAACCAAGCGCACAAGAGTCGGCCGTCAGGGGCCTGCGTCAGCGTCGCGCCATGACAAGACAGGAAGGGGGCATTTTCAAAAATAAGTTCGCGTTTGACAAACGCATCCGCACCGTAGGCGCATAGCACCGTTATCCAAACCACGAGAAGCGTTTTCAGACAACGAATCGACATAAGAAAAACGGAGTCTCACTGCGAGCCCCGAGGTCACTATTAAAGCCTCATCCCCCCGCGCGCACAACGCGAAAACCCTGTTCCGCAAAGAAAAGCTCCGCCCGATCCCGACAATCCCCTTGAAATTCCAATTCATGTCCTTTGCGCGCCCCACCGCAACCCGCCTGCGCCTTAAACCGCTTGCAGTAGTCTTCCAGTTGTTGCGGGCACACGTTTAAAAAACCCTCGCCGCGCAGAGTGGTCACGGTCTTTCCGCCGCGTCCGCCCGTCTCGCGTCGCAACTCCAAACGGCCGCGAGCGGTCTTTTTCACCGCGCCAATACTCTCCGCCGCCTTTGCCGGCTGCGCCGCCGTCCCCGCAGGAAATGCCCGCGCCGCCAATCCCTCAAAGGGATTTTCCGCCGCCAAGGATTGCCCGCCGCCCGTCGAGATGCGCTGTTTTTCTTTCACGCATTGATTTTGCACCACTCCCACGCTAATTTCAACGCATGGGCGAACAATTTTTCGACGTGGCAGTGGTCGGGGGCGGCCCTGGCGGATACGTCTTGGCGTTGCGCTGCGCGCAAGGCGGCCTTAAAACGGCGCTCATCGAGCGCGCGCACGTGGGCGGCACCTGCCTCAACATCGGCTGCATCCCCTCCAAGGCGCTCCTGCATTCGACCGAACTTTTCCACACGCTGGCGCACAAGGCCGCCGCCAACGGCATCGTCCTGCCTCAGCCCGCCGCCGTCGATCTTGCCGCCTTGCATGCGCGCAAAAATGCCGTCGTCGAAAAATTGCGCTCCGGTGTCCAGATGCTCCTGTCCAAGCGCGAGGTCACCCTCATTCAAGGTGAGGCATCCTTCATCACCCGCGGACGCCTCAATGTCCGCACCGCCGCAGAAACCGTTCCCGTCACCGCCACACATATCGTCTGGGCCTCGGGCGCGCGTCCCGCATCGCTTGCCGCCCTGCCCTTTGACGGCCAACGCATCGTTTCCAGCAACGAGGCCCTCGCCTTTGACCGCGTGCCCGAAACCCTCGCCGTTGTCGGGGCCGGGGCCATCGGTCTTGAGCTGGGCTCCGTCTGGGCGCGATTGGGGACACGCGTCACGCTCGTTGAGACGCTCCCGCAAATAGCACCCGGCTTCGACCCGGATGTCGCCGCGATGGCCGAGCGCCTTTTAAAGCGCCTCACGCCGCTGGCGTTTGAAACGGGCGCCCGCGTCACGGGCTTTGACGCCGCAAACCTCTTTGCCTCCAAAAACGGCAAAGACCTCGCCATTCCCGCCGAAAAGATTCTTGTCTGCGTGGGACGCACCCCGGAAACGCACGCGCTTTCCTCGGCGAGAATCCCGGTCAACGAGCGCGGCCAAGTGATTGTGGACGAATATTACCGCACCCCGGTGGAAGGTCTCTACGCCATCGGCGACATCATCGCGGGCCCCATGCTCGCCCACAAGGCCGAGGCCGACGCCGAGCGCCTCGCGGCCCTGCTCACGCGCCAAAGCACCTTGGTCGACCTCACTGATGCCGCCCATGTGCCCATCCCCGCCGTCGTTTACACGGCCCCCGAACTCGCCCTCATCGGGCTGACCGAAACGCAAGCCAACGCCCAAGGCCGTGCGCTGGCCATCGGCAAATTTCCCTTCGCCGCCAACGGCCGCGCGCTGACCAACGACGCCCCGGAAGGCTTTGTAAAACTTCTGGCCGACGCCGAGACCCAAAAAATCCTCGGCGCTCAAATTTTAGGCGCAGGCGCGGGCGAGTTGATAGCCCTCGTCGGCGCGCACATGGCCCACCACGGCACGCTTCCCGCCTTAGCCCACACGATCATCGCCCACCCCACCCTGTCCGAATCCATCAAAGAGGCGGCCTTATGCGCGCTGGGCACGCCGTTGCATACGCTGTAGCCTTTCCAGAACGCCTTTTTTCGCACAAAAAAACGCGCCCTGGTTTGAGGGCGCGTTTTTTGTGGTCCGTAATTAAACGAGCTTTTTGAAGATCAGCGTCACGTTGTGTCCGCCGAATCCCAAGTTGTTGCTCAGCGTCACCGTCGGATTCACCGTCCGTTTGACGTTCGGCACGTAGTCCAAATCGCATTCGGGATCAGCTTCTTCGAGGTTGATGGTCGGCGGCACTTCGCCGGTTTCAATGGCCTTGCAGCACACTGCGGCCTCAAACGAACCGGCGGCGCCCAGCATGTGCCCCGTCATCGACTTGGTCGAGCTGATGGGGATCTGCTTCGCGCGTTCGCCGAAGACGGCTTTGATGGCCGCCGTCTCAAACTTGTCGTTGTAGGGCGTCGAGGTGCCGTGGGCGTTGATGTAGTCCACCGATTCGGGAGGCAACCCAGCGTCCTCAAGGGCGGCGCGCATGCAATCGGCCAAGCCTTCGCCTTCGGGGGCGGGGCTGGTGATGTGGTAAGCGTCGCAGCTTGCGCCATAGCCGACGAGTTCGGCGTAAATCTTCGCCCCGCGCGCCTGCGCGTGTTCGAGGGTTTCAAGCAACAGCAACGCCGCGCCCTCGCCCATCACAAACCCGTCGCGGTTCTTGTCGAACGGGCGGCTGGCCTTCTGGGGGGTGTCGTTGTACTGGGTGCTCATCGCGCGCATCGAGCAAAAACCGGAGCACGCGAGCATGCTGATGGCCGCTTCGGCCCCGCCGGACAAAATCACGTCGGCCTTGCCCAAGCGCAGCAAATTAAAAGCTTCGCCAATGGCGTGCGCGCCGGTCGAACAGGCGCTCACCACGGAAAAATTCGGGCCCTTCGCCCCGAGTTCAATCGCCACGATGCCGGAAGCGATGTTCGCAATCAGCGAGGGAATCATGAAGGGCGAAATCTTGCGCGGGCCGCTTTCAAACAGCACGCGGGACTGCTTTTCAATCGTGTCCATCCCGCCGATGCCCGAGCCCAAAATCACGCCAAAACGCTTCGCGTTTAAGCTCTTGGGGTCAACTCCGGCGTCCTCCATAGTTTTCTTGGCGGCGGCTACCCCCATTTGGGTGTAGCGGTCGGAGCGTTTGGCCTCCTTCGGGTCCATGTAAAGCGTGGGGTCGAAGTCCTTGACTTCGGCGGCCACGCGCGTGGGCAAGGGGGTCGCGTCAAAGCGCGTAATGGGCCCCAAGCCGCTCTTGCCCGCGAGCAGGCTTTCCCAGCTCTCGGTAATATTGTTGCCGACGGGGGTGAGGGCGCCGATTCCGGTCACCACGACCCGTTTCAAGGTCAAAGTATTGGCCATCCTGTGGAAGATACGGATGTTTAAAAAAAACGTTCAATTCCGCACGGGTCGCGGACATCCACAAAAACCGCACAGAACCACTATTTAGTGGACGGGCGCGCCCGCTTCGCCATGACGGCGGGCGGGCGGCACATCCCTCAGGGGCTTAAGCGCTCGCTTTGCCCTTGATGTATTCGACAACGGCGGAAACCGTCTGGAGCTTTTCGGCGTCGGATTCAGAGATTTGGCCCTTGATCTCGTCCTTGAATTCCTCTTCGAAAGCCATGATAAGCTCAACGATGTCGAGGGAGTCGGCTCCGAGATCGTCCAAGAAGGACGCCTCGGGGGTGATCTGCTCTTCGTTCACATTGAGCTGGTCAACGATGATTTTCTTAACGCGCTGTTCGATGGTTTGATCGGCCATAATTTAATTCAGTAAGAGGTGTGTCTATGTTTTAGATACTTAAGTGGTTTATTGGTTTCACATCGTCATGCCACCGTCCACGGCAAAGACTTGCCCTGTGACGTAAGAGGCTTGTTCCGATGCGAGATAAGCGACGAGCGTAGCCACGTCTGCCGCTTGACCAAAGCGTTTCAGGGGAATGGCCTTGCAGGCCACTTCCTTGATGGAGGGGTCCAACTTCGACGTCATATCGGTTTCGATGAAACCGGGAGCCACGGCATTGACCGTGACACTCCGCGACGCGATTTCCCGGGCGAGCGATTTGGTAAGCCCGAGCATGCCTGCCTTTGCGGCGGCGTAGTTGACCTGTCCGGCGTTGCCCACCAACCCGACAACGGAGGATATGTTGATGATGCGGCCCCAGCGCGCACTTGTCATGGGGCGCAATAGACCCTTAATCCAATAAAAGCAGCTGTTGAGGTTCGTCTTAACCACTTCCTCAAAGTCCTCGTTGCTCATGCGCAGCAAGAGGGTGTCGCGGGTGATGCCCGCATTGTTGACCAAAATGTCCACCTTCGCAAATTCCTTCAAGATAGCCTCGCAGGCCGCACCCACGGCGGCGGCGTCCGCCACATCCACGGCGTAGGCCTTTGCCTTGCCGCCCTTGGCGACAATGTCAGCCGCAACCGCCTCGCAGGTGCTCGATTTGCTGACGCACAGGACGGTGGCGCCGCTGGCGGCAAGGGTCTCGGCAATGACTTTGCCGATCCCGCGTCCCGCTCCGGTCACCAAGGCGACTTTATTGTCGAAGGAAATTTGCATGTGCTAGTTCTATAAGAAAACGGGCTTTGCCGGTCCGCGCAAGGTGAAATATCAACCCCGGCTGCCCAGCCCGCTTTCTTATAAAGGTCGATTTACTCATTTTTCGCGCGGAAATTCAAGGAGTTATTGCAAAAAATTTACGTAGCCCCTCTTGAAAATTTTTATTTTTTAAGGAAGTATCCGCGCTGTTTTTCGGAAATATCGAGTCCCACGCGCTCCATAACCCGCATCAAATCCTCCCACACCTGACGGCGCGCCCCCACGGTTTGGTCGCGCAACAGGTACGAAGGATGGTAGGTGGGAATCAGGGGAATGCCCTTAAAATCAAACCACTGGCCGCGCACTTTCCCGATGCTCAGCGGCGATTCGGGGGCCAAGAGCGCGTTCACGGCGGTGCGCCCAAGGGCGACGATCACCTTGGGTTTTACCACGCCCACCTGCGCCTTCAAATATGGCAGGCAAAAATTCATCTCGCGCGGGGAAGGTTCGCGATTGCCCACTTCCGTGGGTTGGCGCGGACGCCAGTTCATGATGTTCCCTATGTATACCTGCGCGCGCGAGAGGCCCATCGCCCCTATCATCTTGGTCAGCAACTGTCCGGCGGGGCCCACAAAGGGCTCGCCCTGCACGCTTTCCTCCATGCCTGGGGCTTCCCCGCAAAAGAAAATATCCGCGTCCACATTCCCCACGCCAAAAACCACCTGACGACCGGGATGCACGTGCGCCTTGCACACGGGGCAATTCAGCACGCGTGCTTTGAGCCACGCCCACTGCGCCGTTTTGTCACCCTCGGGCAGTTCCACAACGGGCGCATCGGCGGGAATCGTCTCGTCTTCCGCGCTCAACCCGGCGGCCGCGCGGTGCGCGATTGGCTTGGAAAAACGCGGTCCCGCCGCACTGGCTTGTGCCGACGAAATTTTGGCCGCCGCCTCCCCGGTTGGGGACGGGGCTTTTGCCGCAGGCATCGCCACAGGCGCGTCGGGGCGCGCCAGCGTTTTTACGCGCGCGCGCAGGGCTTCCAGCGTAAGCGCATCCACGGCGACGTGGGTTTCCCCGCGCCCTTTGCGGCGCTTGAGCTCCGCCACCACTTGTTCGAGCCGTTCACGCATGGGGCTAAACGTTCCAGTCGCCCACCAGCAAAATCTTGCCCGAGCGCCCCTTTTCGAGGTTGCGCGCCACGGCTTCCTTGACCTGCGCCAGCGGATAGACTTTTTCGACGGGCATTTTGAGGACGCCCGCCGCCATCAGCTGAAACACGCCCGTCATGGCTTCCTTGTATTCCTCGGGGGTGTGCGTGCGCGTCCACTTGTCCATCCAAAACCCGCGCAAGCGCAGGTCGTTGAAAATCAAAAACCGCGTGGGGAAGCGCACGGCCTCGGTGGCCGCCCCGCCGAGGGTCACCACCGTCCCGGCGTCGCTCATGCCCTTGATCATGCGAATGACGCTCTCGCCGCCCACGGTGTTGATGCCCAAGGCCACGCGGGCCCCGCCCGTAATCGCCTTAATGTTCTTGCTATAGTCGGGCTCTTCCGCCACCACGGCGTCGGCCCCCGCCTCTTTGAGCGGGTTTTCCCAGCGCAAATCGCGCACCACATCCAGCGTGCGCAGCCCGCGCGCGCGGCACAGCTGCGTGACGGCAAAACCCAGCGCCGACGAGGCGGCGTTTTGCACCACCCAATCGCCGGGCTTCAAATCCGCGGCAAAGGTTTCCAAAAGCATATAGGCCGTCAGCCCGTTCACAAAGGCCATGGCCGACTGGTCGACCGGAACGTCGTCCGGAATCACAAACAAATCTTTCGCCGCAAAAGTTCCCGCCTCGCGCCAGACCCCCGGCTCCTCGGGGAAACGCACCTTGGTGCCGACTTTCACTTCCGTGACGCCCTTGCCGATTTCCACCACTTCCCCCACCCCTTCGCGCCCGGCAATGGCGGGCAAGGCCCGCAGCCGCCCGTACGAGCCCCCAATCATCCCCATATCGGAGGGATTGATGACCGCGCAGCGCAAAGCCACCACCACCTCCCCGGGCCCGGGCTCAGGCACCGGCATCGGTTCCACCACCAAAACGTCCAGAGGATTGCCATTCGTATGATGGCGCACAGCCAAAGCAGTTTTTTCGTTCATATAAGCACCCTATTATTCCCCTGCCGCCCCGAAAGTCAGGCGAAAAATCAGCCAGCCGACGCTTTTAAAATAGGAAAGAATCTCTATCCTACTAACGTCGGCAGTCTGTGGAAAAACAAAGAAATACTCTTCCCCTCCAAAAGAAGCTTCCTTTTATGCTTAATCGCTTGAGGGCGATTCACTTTTACGCGAAATCTCAAGTTGTTCAAATGCTTTTGTCCATGGTTGGGGCGTATCTGTCTGCTTTGAGGCGAATGCGCTTACTACTTCCGCTATTTGGACATTTTCAATTTTCTCCAACCGATTCTGGCTGACAATATAAACTCCATTTAAGCGAGAAATTGGTTCCGGCAATACGATGGCCTCACCGGATATTTTCATATGACGGTTTGAAGCCAGTGTTATGCTTCCCGGCTGATCTCCCGTGTAAATAACGCAGAGACGATCCTTCCAAATAAACGCCGTTTCCCAATGTCCGTCGCCAGCCTTTCGACGGACTCGAAGCTCTGAAGGCCTCTCATATTTGGCATTATCCTTCATCTTTGAAAGGATGTTCTTATCGATGCGAACCACTTTTCCATCTTCAATCATGTAAGCCTTATCACCGCCATCGGTTTGTTCATAAACGTACACAGATCCTTTATTATTGGCACTTGTCATTATTTCGCTGGGCTTGCCCTTGTGTTCGATCAGCTGCGCAAGACTGCTTCCCTTTTCAATCTCATGAGAATTTTTCTCATCGCATCCGTTGAGCGCAACGCCAATAAATACCACCAAACAAATGTTTTTAAATGAAATGCTCATGATCCCATGCATATTGAAAACCCACTGCGCCCATCATTCTGAAAAATGTGGATTTTGTAAATGTGATAGTTATTCTCAATTTTGATCTCCATTATTTTTATAAATTTTATCAAAGTCTGTAAACCCAAATAAAATATTCATACTATTCTAAAATTTCTCTTTCTCTCCTCAATCCCACGGAAAACACATGTTCCCTTGCATTGCCCGCCGCGCGATTTTCTGCTAGCGTGCTTCAATCCATGTTTGACCGCCGCATTGATTCCGCCACGCCGATTCGTCTGGCCGCCATTGACCTCGACGGCACGCTGCTGGGTCCCGAGGGGCGCATCAGCGCGGAAAACTTGGACGCCTTGCGCGCGCTCGCCGAGGCCGGGATTGAAGTCGTGCTGGCTTCCGGGCGCCACTATTGCACCATGATTCCTTATGCCGAAAAGCTGCCCATGGTGCGCTGGATGGTCACCACGCAGGGAGCCGAGGTCGGCAGCAAAGACCGCACGCGCATTTTGCGCCAAGCCTACCTGCCCGCCGAAACGGTCGGCACCATCAACCGCATGGGCGCGCAGTACGGCTTTACCGACGTCAACTATCTCCCCCAAGGCGTCTTCACCACCCGGAACCCCGACACCTTTTTAAACCTCTATGCGGGCCTGTCGGGCCGCATCCCCGCCCCCATCACGCCGGAAACGCTCCTGACAGAGCCCGTCTACAAGGTGGTCTGGCTGGGCGAGCCCCAGCGCATCCGCGCGCTCGGCGAAGACCCTGCCATCCGCGCCTTGGGGCTGCAATGGGTGCAAACGCACGACAGCATCTGCGAACTCATGCCCCTGACGACCACCAAGGCCGCCGGAGTGGAAGCCCTCGCCGCCCACTTGGACATTCCCCAAGCCGCCGTCGCGGCCTTTGGCGACGGCGACAACGACATTCCCCTGTTCGACTGGGCGGGCCTGTCCTACGCCATGCCCCACGGCTGGCCGCTCGCGCGCAAAGCCGCCACCCGCGTCGGCCCCGAAGCCCCGCCCGAAACCGCCTTCGCCCGCGCCGTTGAAGATTTTTTCGCGCGCTACGCCTGAGTCTGCGGACTGTGCGCGGTGTCGCCGTCGCGCTCAATCAAGAAGATGCATGCGGTGGCGAGCAACACGCAGGCGTTGACTTGGAAAAAATAATTCATCGGGTTTCCGAACTTGTGGTGCCCGTTCGTCATCGCATCGACCGTGGTGATCACCAGCACAAACAAGATGTAGTAAACGGGAAAATTATCATAGCGGTACAGCGCGTAAAAGCACCCGATCCCGATAAGGAGCATCAGGTAATTAAAGCGGAAGTCGAAGCCCACCAGCCCCTGCATAAAGCAGATGGAAAGCGCCAGCCCCGCCGGCGTCCATAGCAGCCGCAGCAGCGCCATCTCACGCAATTTTCGCCCCGTCAATCCGCCCGCGCACGCGCCCCCCACCGAGAGCATAATCCAAAACGACTCCTCCCAGTCCGTCGCCTCCACCAGATAGTACGCCAGACCGAAGATTAACGTGCGCCGCACAATGGCCGCGTTGTCCAGCGCGGGCGCGGCGGGGAAAATGGGCCTGTCATCTGGAATCGGCAAATATTTTTCCAGCAGCACATACCCCCACGCCGTCATGAGCCCCGTGAGCCACAGCGTGACGGCGGCGTTCGCGCAGGCGGAAAAGTCCATAGGCGCGGTGTCCAAAAGCCCGCCCATCATCGCGCCGCCCGCCACCGCCGCGCTGCGCACAAACTTGTGCACCAGCAGCGACATCACCACCACCGCCGCCAGCGACAGCGCATCGTCGTAAGAAAGCCAGCCGCGCACAAACTGAATCACCGAAACCAGCAACATGCACAGGAACAAATTGCGCCGCCGCGCCTCGGGGGTCGAAGCGGCGAGCGCCGATCCCGTCACCAGCAAGGGCCCCACGGCGTTGGTCACCCCCACGACGGGCATGCGCAACACCACCCAACAAAAAACGGCGCACAACGTCGTCAACAACAGCGCCGCCACCCGAAACACGGCGATGCGCGCCTGCGGGTCTTTAAACGCAACGGCGTTTACCATTGAAAGACTCTCCACGGCAACTGCCGGAAAAACCCGCTGGACCCCTCCAGCCGCACATAGGCGCTTCCGGCCAAATGAAGCGGATAATCAGGATCGAGATCCGTGATGCGAATTTCCACGGGAAAACGCTGCGGCAGCAAGAACCATTGGTTTTCCTTCTCGACCACGGGCACGCCCGTCGCCGGATCGAAGCGCCTGCGCTCGGCGCCCCAATGGGTGTCCTCCACCACCCCGTGAAACGTCCTGCCCGGATACTGCCAAAAGCACACCTCGGCCGTTTGCCCTTTGCGCACGAGGCCCAGCGCGGTTTCCTCAAAATTCGCCTGTACGCGGAAAGACCCCGCCTCCACAAAGGCGCACAGTATGTCGCCCGGCTCATAATAGCCGCCCGCGCACACAAACATATTGACCACATACCCGTCGGCCAACGCCCGCACCACGGTGTTGTGGAGATTCACCTCGGCCAACTTGAGTTCGCTCTCCATCTGTTTGATTTGCGCATCCATCATTTTGAGCTGCGCGCGAATCACGCTCTCCTGATTGCGGCTGGCGCCCAGTTCAGCCTCGCTCTTAATGCGCATCTGGCGGCGCTCCTCGGCGTACGCCTGCGAAGTGGCGTTGACCGCGTACATCTCGGTGGCGCGCTCCGCCAAATACGTGTCGTTGCTCAGCACGGCCACCCGGGCGTCAATCTGGCAGGCAAGCACCTTCAGCTGGGCCTCCTGGCTTTCCCGTTCGGCGCGCTTGGCGGCGATGGCGTGCGTCAACTGCTCGACCCGCAGCCGATAGGGCTCTTGAAAAACCGTGAACAAAGGGTCGCCTTTTTTGACAAACTGGTTGTTCACCACATGCACATCCGTCAGATAGCCCTCAACCAACGCCGACACGGGCCGCGTGTTGGCCACCACAAACGCGTTCTGGGTAAACGGCTGCAAGTTGCGGAACATGTAAAATCCGCCCAGCGCCAAAAAAACACCCGTTACCGCAAGAAGCAGCCAATTCCGCTTGAAGAAATTCAGCATAGTTTAATCTTCCGCTGTCAGTGGTTTGCATAGACCTTAACGGGGCCTATGTCACACGCAACGCTTTTTTCACACACCCTTCATTTTTCAACTCCAACCGTATGGTTTACACAGCCCGGCACTCCCCCTATAATGCCGAAAATCCCATCCCCCTTTTCCCATGACCCAAGCCCATCCCTTTTTGCAAGACGCCACCGCCGTGCGCTGGAGCCTCCTCGTGCCCGAAGCCGTCGAGCCCGACATCGCGCTGGCCCTCGCCCAAGCCCAGCAGGCCGTAGACGCCGTGGCCGCCGCCCCCGTCCCCCTCTCTTACGAAGCCACCTTCGGGGCTTTTGAATCCGCGCTCTACACACTCGGGTTGGCATGGAACTACGTGAGCCACCTCGACAGCGTGCGCAACACCCCGGCCCTGCGCGCGGCTTACAACGCCATGCTGCCAAAAGTCAGCGAATTTTACAGCCGCCTCTACCTCAATGCGGGCCTCTGGCATTCCTTAAAAACCTTCGCCGAAAGCCCGCAGGCCAAGGAACTCGATCCGGCCCGCCGCCGCTATGTTGAAGAAACCTGCGCCGACTTCCGCGAAAACGGCGCCGACCTGCCCGAATCGCAACGCCAGCGCCTCATCGCCGTCGATACCCAGCTGGCGGCCCTCACGCAGAAATTTTCGGAAAACGTCCTCGACGCCACCAACGCCTTCGCCCTCGTCATCGAAAACGACTATCGCCTCAGCGGCCTGCCCGCCTCGGCGCGCGCGGCGGCCCTCGCCGACGCCCAGGCCCACGACTTGTGCAAAGACGGGCGCGCGCGCTGGCGCTTCACACTGCATGAGCCTTCCCTCACCCCCGTCTTGCAATACGCCGACGATCCGGCCCTGCGCCAATGCCTGTGGGCGGCTGCCAACACCGTAGGCCGCGCGGCCCCCTATGCCAACACCGCGCTGGTTCCCGAAATCCTCGCCCTGCGCCACGAAAAGGCCCAGCTGTTAAAGGCCGCTCACTTTCCCAACTATGTCCTCGCCCGCCGCATGGCCCGCACGGGCGAAAAGGCCCTCGCCTTTATCGACGACATGCACGCGCGCATCGTGCCCGCCTTCCGCCGCGAATGCGAGGAACTCGAGTCCTTCAAGGCCGAGCGCACAGGCACACCCCGCGCCCCGCTGGAACCGTGGGATGTCGCCTACTGGGCGGAAAAACTCCGCCGCGAACGCACCGATTTCGACGCCGAAAGCCTGCGCCCGTATTTTGAAATCAACCGCACGATCAGCGGCCTGTTCGCCATTGCGCAAACGCTCTTTGGCATCCGCATCACGCCCAACACGACGGCAGAAACGTGGCATCCCGATGTGCGCGCCTATGACGTGGCCGACGTGGCCACCGGCGAATCCGTGGGGCTATTTTACACCGACTGGTTCCCGCGCTCCGACAAGCGCGGGGGCGCGTGGATGAACCCGCTGCGCACGGGCCGTCCACACACGGGACTGATCTGCGGCAACCTCACCCCGCCCTCCGGCGATACCCCGTCCCTGCTCACGCACGGCGAGGTGACCACCCTCTTCCACGAATTCGGCCACTTGCTGCACCACCTGCTGGGCAACGCCCCCGTGCGCGCGTTGGGCGGCACCAACGTCGCGTGGGATTTCGTCGAGCTGCCCTCCCAAATTTTGGAAAACTGGTGCTGGGAACCCGAAGCCCTCGCGCATTTTGCGTCCCACTGGCAAACGGGCGAGCCCTTGCCCCCCGTTCTTTTGGAAAAGATGCTGCGCGCCAAAAATTTCCGGGCCGCCAGTTTCGTCATGCGCCAGCTCTCCTTCGCCAAGATGGATTTGGAAATCCACCTGCACGCCGATGAATGGGCTCATGACGACCTCGAATCCCGCGCCCGCGCCGCACTCGCCGCCTATCAAATGCCCTTGGCGCGCCCCGTGCCCACCTTGCTCTACCGATTCGGGCACCTCTTCAGCGGCCCGGTGGCCTACGCCTCCGGCTACTATTCCTACAAATGGGCCGAAGCACTGGAGGCCGACGCCTTCACCCGGTTTCAAGCGGAAGGCGTCCTCAACCCCGCAACAGGTCGCGCGTTTCGCGAAACCGTCCTATCGCAGGGCAATTTGCGCCCGCCGGAAGACCTTTTCCGGGCCTTCCTCGGACGCGACCCCGACCCCGACGCAGTGCTGCGCCGCGACGGTCTACTGTAAACAAGCGGTTTTCACAATCCCATGCGCCCCCATCGGGCGACCTGAGGAATGTGAAGACACGACCTAGGGTGTGTCTTCAAATTGAAACCGAGTCCGTGAGAGGCGGTTTTTAGGCTATTTTGGGGGCTTCGAGCTGAGGCGATGCAACGCATCGTCAAAGCGAGGACACCAAAAATAGACAATGAAGCG
>Ga0209800_10000450_pt1 | contig 64034 bp, 50 predicted proteins | sample Higcelweek8metaG_FD_187174 | JGI IMG/M metagenome (GOLD analysis project Ga0209800, IMG submission 187174) | Freshwater pond sediment microbial communities from the University of Edinburgh, under environmental carbon perturbations - High... | ecosystem: Environmental > Aquatic > Freshwater >...
AACGCGGGGTCTGCGGGGCCGACGCCGATGTCATCGTGGCCCGCAACTTCGGCCGCATGGTGGCCGCCGGGGCCGCCGCCCACTCCGACCACGGCCGCGACCTGGTGGAGACCCTGCACGCCGTGGCCAAGGGCGAGACCACGGACTACGGCGTCCGCGACGAGGCCAAGCTTCGGCGCATCGCCGCCGAGGTGGGCCTTGCGGTGGAGGGAAAAGACGTCAAGGCCGTGGCCGCCGCCCTGGCCGACCAGTTCTATGAGGACTACGGATTTAAGCGCGGCGCCATGTCGTTTATCGGCCGGGTTCCGGCCAAGCGCCAGGAGGTGTGGAAGAATTTCGGCATCACCCCCCGGGGCATCGACCGCGACGTGGTGGAGATGATGCACCGCACCCACATGGGCGTGGACAACGACGCCGCAAGCCTGTGCCTGCACGCCGCCCGCCTGTCCCTGGCCGACGGCTGGGGCGGCTCCATGATCGCCACGGAGCTGTCCGACATCATCTTCGGCACCCCCGCCCCCACGACCTCCAAGGTCAATCTCGGGGTGCTCAAGGCCGACCACGTCAACATCCTGGTGCACGGCCACAGCCCCATCGTCTCGGAGATGATCCTGGCCGCCGTGCGCGACCCGGCCCTCCTGGCCAAGGCCAAGGCGGCCGGGGCCGCCGGGATCAATCTGGCCGGGCTTTGCTGCACGGGCAACGAACTGCTCATGCGCCAGGGCATCCCTATGGCCGGAAACCACCTCATGACCGAGCTGGCCATCGTCACCGGGGCCGTGGAGGTCGTGGTGGTGGACTACCAGTGCATCATGCCCAGCCTGGTCACGGTGGCCGGGTGCTACCACAGCCGCATCGTCACCACCTCGCCCAAGGCCCATTTCACCGGGGCCACGCATGTAGAGTTCGACATGCATAACGCCCGGCAAAAGGCCGTGGAGGTGGTGGAGCTGGCCATCGAGCGCTTCACCGCCCGGGACCAGGGCCGGGTGGACATCCCGGGCACGCCCGTGGACATCATGACCGGCTTTTCCAACGAGGCCATACTCGCCGCCCTGGGCGGCACGGCCGGGCCGCTTATCGACGCCATAAAGGCCGGGCAGGTTCGCGGCGCGCTTGCGGTGGTGGGCTGCAACAATCCCAAGGTCAAACACGACTACCAAAACGTCAACCTCATCAAGGAATGCATCAAGCGCGACATCCTGGTCCTGGTCACGGGCTGCGTCACGGTCTCGGCCGGGAAGCAGGGGCTGCTCATGCCCTCGGCCGCCGACATGGCCGGGCCGGGCCTTTCGGCCGTGTGCAAGGCCCTGGGCATCCCGCCGGTCCTGCATATGGGAAGCTGCGTGGACAACTCCCGCATCATCCAGCTGTGCGGCATGCTGGCCAACGCCCTGGGGGTGGACATCTCGGATCTGCCCGTGGCCGCGGCCGCGCCGGAATGGTATTCGGAAAAGGCCGCCACCATCGGCCTGTACGCCGTGGCCAGCGGGGTGTTTACGGTGCTGGGGCTGGCTCCGCCGATTCTGGGCAGCAAGGTCGTGACCGATCTGGCCCTGTCGGGCCTGGAAGGGGTGGTCGGGGCCTCGTTCGCCGTGGAGGGCGACCCGGTCAAGGCCGCCGAACTGATCGACGCCCGGGTGCGGGCCAAGCGCACGGCCCTGGGACTGACGCCTTAGGACGCGGACGGGGAGGAGGCGCCGCCTCCTCCCCGAACCCCTCCGCCGCCAGGGGGATTATCCCCCTGGACCCCACGTAACCTTCGCCCTGCCGGGCGAAGGATCGATGGGAGCGTTATCGCCGATAACACGTTCCCTTCTTTGTGCAATCCTGATACGAGAATGCGCAAGTTGTTCGTCCGGCGGCCCCCGTCCGGCACGTTCCGGCGCCGTGTCTTTGCAACCCCGCATGAATCAAGGACTCACATGGACAGCAAAGCCGACGAAGCCGCCTTCCAGGTCGCCGTCTCGGACAGGGAGCAGTCGAAAATCGGCACCGGCGACACGGCCAGGACCGTGGAGCGCACCATCTATTATTACGCCCAGCGCACCCCCGGGCAGGATATCCTTGTCCAGCCCCTAAGCGCCGAGTTTCTCCCGGCCGGGGAAAAAACGCCCATCGATCAAACCATGTTCATCAAGCGCTTCCGGCCGGAGCCGCTCATCTATTACAACAAGGTCAAACCGGCCATGGACGCCGTGGAAAAGGAGCTGAAAAAGGGCGACCGGCATCTGGCGGCAGGCCGCCTGGAGAAGGCCGAGGCCTCGTTTAAGACCGTGCTTGAGGTCGATTCCGACAACATCCGGGCCATTTTCAGCCTGGGCATCACCTATCTGGAGGGGGGCAACACTGACGAGGCCTTGGAGATATTCAACAAGATCATGTCGCTGGAACTGGCGTTCGGCCCCGAGCACGTACACCTGTTCAACGAATTCGGCATCCGCATGCGCAAGTCCTGCATGCTGGACAAGGCCCTGGCATACTACCGCAAGGCCGTGAGCCTGCATCCCGGCGACGAACACCTGCTGTTCAACATGGCCCGCATCCATTTCGAGCTGGAGGACTACCAAGGCGCCGGGGACTTTTTGCGCCAGGCCCTGACCATCAACCCGGGCTTCACCGTGGCCGCCAAGATGCTCACGGCCGTGGACAAAGTGACCGCCCTTAGCGAAAAAAAGGCCGCCCGGCAAACGCCTCCGACCGGGAGTTGACCGAACGCCCTGTTGTGACGTCGCCATCGCGTCAGGGCTGCCGACGAAACGTCCCCTTTCCGCCTTCACCGCCGCATCTAGGGCTGCTGCCCGTACGCCCCGTCCCCTTCCATGCGCCGCAGCGTCTCCTGCAAGGCAAAGCTCCAGGCCGCCTGCTCCAGGGCCTCACGCCGTTCGGCGGTCGCCCCGGCCATGGCCGCCATATGCCGACATGCCCCATAGGCCGTCTCGGCCACCTGGCGCACGTCGCCGCCATGGGCCGCAAGCCCGGCCACGTTGCGCTCGATGCAGGCCCGGTAGCTGGCCAGCCACCGCTCCCCCTGCCGGGCATCTCCAGTCGGCGCCGCGGCCGGTCCCGGGGGCAATCCCTGTGAGACCACCGGCGCCTGGGGCAGGGCCGCGCCAGGCAGGATCGCCGCCAGGGCGCAGGCCCACAGCGCCAGCCGGACAACACGCCATCCCCCGCGCGCCGGAAACCGGCATGTCCGCCGTCCGCCGCCCGCAACCGGGGTTGCGGGGCACTTTTCACGCTGCATGGTTTCCCCTCCCGCGCCCGACCCGGCCCGCACACCCTGGGCGCCCGCGCCGGGATCATGAAATGCCTGCGTCCACATTCCGCGCCAGCTATCCAACGCTCCTGTTTTCTTGAAACATACTGTCGCATTATTTCAATGCTTCCGAAACCCCAAATAACCCTCCAGGACAGCGCCATGCGGGCGGCGACACCACCCCGGTCCGGCAGCGCCGGACATGCCGCGGCGCTGGCTTGTGCGGACATGTGTTTTGTGGTCCAATGAACGGGTGAGACGCCAGGCCGGGACGACAGCGTCTCATCGACGCTGGGCAACCCGTTTTCACAGCACGCCATCTCGACAGAATCATTATTGAACCGAGGCGAAAAATGAAATCGCACCTCACGTTACGAGCACTGGAGCGGAGCGACCTGCGCTTTGTGCACAACCTCAACAACAATCGGAACATCATGTCGTACTGGTTCGAAGAACCATACGAGTCTTTTGACGAACTTGAAGAGCTTTACAATAAGCACATTCACGACAATGCAGAGCGTCGATTCATCGCCGAAACCGCTGACAAGGAACCCGTGGGACTCGTCGAGCTCATCGAAATCAATTCCATCCACCGAAGCGCTGAATTTCAGATCATCATCACCCCCGAACACCAAGGACGGGGATTTGCTCGCGACTTGGTCAACAAGGCCTTGGACTATTCTTTCAGCATCTTGAATTTGCATAAGATATATCTGCAAGCCGCCACTGACAACGACAAGGCGATTCACATATACAAGGAATGCGGATTTATTGAAGAGGGACGCCTTGTCGAAGAGTTCTTCAGCAATGGGAAATATACTGATGCGATACGGATGTATATTTTACAGGATACATATCTGAAATCTGGAAAATCAACATCCGGGGCATACGCCTCCTAAAGGATACACTCGTCCCGCAGGCGCACGGCGCCTGGGGCTCCCGTTTTTTTGCAGGCGTCCCCTGTCAACGCCCAAACGTTCGACAAGCGCGGCTGCCCCCACCCCGGGGTTCCTGCCGACAGCTCCGTGGCCGCCGTCATGGGCTGCCTCCAGGGCAAAACGTCACCGCAACGTTGTCCACGCAAAAGCCGCGGCCCTCTATTCCCGCGAGGCGGCGCTAGACGTCCCGGAAATGGTCGGCGATGATCTGGGCGTCCCCGGGCCGCGCGGCCACGCCGAGCTCCTTGGCCTCGCCCTGGCACACGAAGGCCCCGCCGGACATCTTCACCCACCCGGCCGAAAGGGCCGGGCCATACGGCATCTGCTCGCGCATCTCCTCGAACTCAATGCGGTCCGGGAAGATCATGGGCACGGGCTTGCCGGAAAAATCCTCAAAGATAATGTACTTCATGTCGCGCTCTCCGTTTTTTTCGCCACAGGCGGCGACTGCCTGGCTCACTCCCCGGACGGCTGTCCGGGCGCTGCGCCCCGTTCCCCTTTCTCCCCTGCCGTGCGCCGGGCCAAAATGGCCTTGGCCGGGATGATCCCGGTGGCGGCGGCGGACACGATGTTCCCGGCCACCCCCGGCCCGTCCCCGGCCACGAAAAGCCCGGACACGTCGGTCTCCAGGTCCGTGGTGGTCCCCACCTGGGTGGCGAAGAATTTGATCTCCGGGGCGTAGAGCAGGGTCTCGTCGTTGGTCACCCCGGGCACCACCTGATTGAGCTTGGTCAGTCCCTCGCACAGGTTGGTCATGATCCGCCCCGGCAGGGCCATGGAGATATCCCCGCAGACCACGTCGGTCATGGTCGGCTGGAGATATCCGGCCTTGACCTTGGCCCAGGTGGAGCGCCGCCCCCGGCGCAGGTCCCCGAAGCGCTGCAAGATGGGCTTACCGCCGCCGATGATGGTGGCCAGACGGCCGATGGATTCGCCGTAGGCCTGGTTGTCGGTCACCGGCTCCGTGAGCACCACCTTGGACAAAAAGGCGAAGTTGGTGTTGTCGGACTTTTTGTCCCGGTAGGCGTGCCCGTTGACGCACACGAAGTCCTGGTAGTTCTCCAGGGCCACAAATCCTCCCCGGTTTGTGCAGAAGGTGCGGGTCAGGTCGTCATGGCGGTCGGTGCGGATGAAAAAGGTGGGGTCGTAGATGACGTTTGTCAGCTCGTCCATGATGTCGTTATGGACCTCAACCCGCACCCCCACCTCGATGCCCCGCTGGGACACGGGCAGCCCAAGCGTCTTGGCCACCCGGCCCATCCACTCCGCCCCCACCCGGCCCGGGGCCAGGACCACGGCCGGGGCCTGGTAGGCCCCCTTGACCGTCGTCACCCCGCACGCCCGGCCGTCCTTTACGACTACCCCCGTGACCTCCTCGCCGGTGCGAAAGGTCACCCCGCGCTCCCCGATATAATCGGCCATCCCGGTGATCAGTCCGGGCAGGTGGTCGCTGCCCAGGTGCTTCTGGCGGATGAGCAGAAGGTCCAGGCCCTGGCGGCGGGCGTTGCGGCGGATGTCGCGGGCCAGCTCCATGTCCGTGGGATAGACCGGCCCGTCCATGCCGAAGCGGGTGAACACGGACTCGGTCTCCTCAATAAGGGCCATGGCCTCGGGCGCGGGCAGAAACTGGGTCAGGTCGGTCTTGCCCAGGATGTGGATGAAATTGAGTTTGCCGTCGGAGAAAAGCCCGGCCCCGCCCACCCCGGACAGGATGTTGCAGGGCTGGCAGCGCACGCACTCGCCCCCCCGCCGCCCGGCGATGGGACACTTGCGCTGACGCGGTCCCTGGCCCTTGTCCAGAACCAGGACGCGATGGTTCCCGTGCTCGGCCAGCCAATAGGCGCAAAAAAGCCCGGCCGGTCCGGCGCCGACGATGATGACGTCATAGGCGTTTTTCTTCGTTGCCGTCACAAGACGCTCCCTTGGGCGAGCACTGTGTCTCCCTGGCGCGCCGCGCCGTCCTGGGCATGCCCGCCATGTCTTTCACTAGGCGCCACAGTAGCCCCGGGAACGGGCAGGCGGCAAGGGGGGAGCGTCCCCCTGCACAAAACCTCCGACATCCCGACGCGGCCTCTCTGGCTGTACTGGTGGCGCCTGGGATTCCATATTTTTGATCATGTCTTGCACTTTGCGCATTTTTCCTTGCACAAATAACGTATCCTTCAGTACCATTGCCTTAGCATAAAATATCTTACGACCTTGTCCCATGGCATAACCATACATAATTATTTATAATAATCTCATGAGGTAGGCCATGAAAAGCTGCCATCCGTGCATCAACCGGCTTACTGACCTTCATCCTCGCCGATTGTTTTCCTTTTTTGTTTGGGGGTTACTAATTCTTGGCATGCATGGCGTTGTCCATGCAGCCCCTGGAAACCTCGATCCGGACTTCGACCCCGGCCTTGGCGCCGAAAAAAAACCCGTCATCAGAGGAGTTTATCAGGACTCTGGAACGAGCTACATCGTTTTTGGATCGTTCACCACCGTAGGCGGGGCGAGCTATGCAAACATTGTGCGGCTCACCTCCACAGGAGACGTGGACGCCACGTTCACGCCTCCCGCTTTCGGGGGAGAGATACGGGCCGTGACCAAGCGCAGCGACAACAAGCTCCTGGTCGGGGGCAATTTCTCGGTCATCGGCGGCGTGACCTACCGCGATCTGGCCCTGCTCTCTCCCTCCGGGGCCCTGGATGAAAGCTTCTGGTCGGCCTTCGCCGGGCAGGGAACCATCAACGCCCTGGCCGTACAATCCGACGATCAGGTGCTGTGCGGCGGCGTGGGACTGCAATTGGCGCAGGTGGAGACGAACCCCACCCGGCATCTGATCCGCATCCAGGCCAACGGGTTCGCCGACGGGACGTATCCGGTGTTCAACGGCCCCCGGGCCTACGTCACCGGGCTGGCCGCCGACTCCGCCAACCCCTCCTATCCCAACCGGATCACGGTGGCCGGGGCCTTCAACTCCGGGACCACCACCCAGATCAACTGGCGGACCACGTTGACCAACGCCGGGGCGGTCATCACCAACGATGCCGACGGCGCGTCAAACGACGGCCCCATCCTGACCGTCCTTTCGGCCGCAAGCAGCAAGTCCTACGTGGTGGGCAACTTCACCAAGGCCTTCGGCCTGTCGTCCAACAGGGTCATGCGTCGCAACAGCGACGGCTCCCTGGACGGGACCTTCGCCATCGGCGCCGGGCCAAATGGCGACGTGACCGGCGCCTTTCGCCTGGACGACGACTCCCTGATCCTGATCGGGGCCTTCACCTCCTTCAATGGGACGGCCTGCAACCGCATCGTCCATCTTCTGAGCAACGGAACCGTGGATTCGTCCTTCGGCATCGGCGCCGGGGCCAACGCCCCCATCCTGGCCATCGGCGGCCTGTCAAACGGCACGCTCTGGCTGGCCGGAGGATTCACCACCATAAACGGGCAAAGCCGCAAGGGGCTGGCGGTCATCAACACGGCCGGGACCCTGCAAGCCACCTTCGCCTCCTTCAACCCCGGTTACGCCACCGCGCCGACCTCCTCCGTCAACGATCTGGCGGCCCAACCCGACGGCAAAATCATCATCGGCGGCGATTTCAACTGGTTTGGCGGCGTCTGGTCCCCCTACCTGGCCCGCCTGACCGCCGCCGGGGCCGTGGACGCCGCCTTCTCCGCCGGGCTTGGACCCGACGGCGTGGTGCATGATGTCGCGTTGCGTTCCGACGGCCTGGTCTACGCCGCAGGCGACCTTATAGGCGTGGCCACCCGGCCGCTTGGCGGCGTGGCCCGGTTCACGGCCGCCGGGGCCGTGGACGCCGCCTTCGTCCCCATCGTGACCCGCACCGACAACTCCCCGGCCGCAGTCTACGCCGTGCTGCCCCTGTCCGGGAACCAGGTCCTGGTGGGCGGCCATGTGCGCAAGGTAGCCACCCTGGACCGCAGCCCCCTGGCCCGGCTCAACACCGACGGCAGCCTGGACGCGGCCTTCAATCCGCAAATCCCCATCACCAGCGGCACGGGTCTGGCCACCTACGCCCTGGCCGAGGACGACGGCGACTACTACGTGGGCGGCTACGTGACCTACGACGGCCTGGCCCGGGGTTTTTTCACCCGGGTCACCAGCACCGGGGCCATCGACGCCACGTTTATTCCCACAACGCCGTCGGCAGGCGTGGTCATCCCCAACGGCACGGTGCGTGAAATCGGGGTGCAATCCGATGGCAAGTCCGTAATCTGCGGTGATTTCGGCGAGATCATCGACGGCAGCTTCAACCGGCCGCAACGCAGGGGATTGGCCCGGTTCACCGCCGTCGGCGGCCTGGACGCCTTCGACTCCACCACCGGGGCGCTGTCCCTGACCTACGTGGATTCGCTGTCCCTGGAACCGGAGGGCGGCGTCCTGTTCGCCGGGGGATTCACCACATACAATAGCATCGGTCGGCCGCGCCTGGCCCGGACCACCACGACCGGGGCCTTGGACACGAGCTTCGAACCCGGGGCGGGGGTGACCGCCCGGGCCAGGGTCATCCGCCGGGTGGGGGTGACCAGGGGGCTTATCGGCGGGGAATTCGCCACCTACGACGGGGTGGCCCGGCCGGGGCTGGCCGGATTTGTGCTCGACCCCCAGCCCAAGTCCAATACGGCTATGTATATGCTGCTGCTGCTTAACGAATAGACGGGGAAAGCGGCGGGTCTGTCCTGGCTCAAGACGTAGGCGGCTGCGCTCTCATGCGCCTTTTCACCGCTTCGCGCACAGCGTCCGCCTCAAGCGGCAGGGACAGGAATGCGTCGATCCCAGGGACGCCGTCCCGCCGTGGGGCGGCCTCGGCCAGGGCCACAATGGGCAGCCGCGATTTTTCTTTGAACCCCGGAGAGGTCCTTATGGTGCGCGCCACCTCGTACCCATCCATGTCCGGCAGGCCCATCTGCAAAATAATCATCTGGTAGTCGTTTCCAGCCAGGCGCCGCAGACCGGCGTTGGCGTCCGGGGCCACATCCATGACCACGCCGATGCTGCGCAGGGCCTGCGCCAGATCATCGACGACCTCCTGCTCATACGCGATCACCAGGACCGTTCCGGAGGGCGCCGCCGCCCCCGGACGCACCCTGGACGGCGCGTCCGCATGCGCCGGGCGCGGCCCCTTATAAACCCGCATGGAAAGATAAACCGAGGTTCCGCCCTGGCCGCTCTCCACGGCCAGACAGGCGGCCCGCACAAGACGCACCAACCGCTGCACGATGGCCAGCCCAAGCCCCGCCCCTTGCTGGGTGCGGACATAGGCGTCCTCGGCCTGGGTGAACGGCTCAAAGACCGTCTCGATCCGGTCGTCGGGAATGCCCTCGCCGCTGTCGGCCACGACGAACAACAGGCTCAGGCTTCCGGCGCGGCCATGGGGCAAAAGGCTGGCCGAGACCTGCACCGCCCCTTGCGCCGTGAACTTCAGGGCGTTTTCCGCCAGATGGAAAAGAATCTGGCGCAGGATGCCCTCCTTGCCATAGACCCTTACCGGCACGGCGGCGTCGACCTGGCAGGAAAACGCCACCCCCTTGTCCCGGGATTTTTCCGCCAGCGCCGCACGCACGTCGTCAAGCACCGCCCGCGGCTCGAAGGTCACGTCGCTCTCTCCGCCCTGGCCGCTTGAGAGCCGCGCATAGTCCAGGATGTCCGTGAAAAGCCGGGTCAGACGCGTCGAGGCGGCCATGGCGTCTGTGACGTATTCCCGCTGCTCCGTTGAAAGCGGCGTGGTTTTAAGCAGTTGCAGCATGCCCATGATCCCGTTGAGAGGTGTGCGCACTTCATGGGTCATGGTGTCGAGAAAAAGCTCCCGGGCGCGCCGGGCGGACAGAACCTCCTGCCTGCGGGCCTTGGTCCGACGGTAGAGGCCGATGGCCTCCGCCACCTCCGGGACCAGATTCCCGATGATTTCGGACTTGGAGAGATACCTGTGGACCTTGCCGTCATTGATGGACCTGATGGCGAGACGGGCGTCGACGTTGCCTGTCAGCAGGATGCGCACCGTGTCCGGGGACACCGCGTGCAAGACCTCGAAAAAGTCGATGCCGCTTATCCCGGGCATGCACAGATCCGAGACGACCACGGCGAATTCCTGCCCGCCCCCGACATCCGGCGACGGCATTCGGGACATGGATTTGATCAGGTCCAGGGCCTCAAGGCTGTCCGAGGCGAAAAGCGCCTCCCATTCCCCGTGCATGGGTTGCACCAGGGCCTGGATGGCGCCAAGGACGCTGATCTCATCATCAATAAATAGGACAAGCGGTTTCACAGCCACCTCATGGTTGCGGCATGGGCATCATGCCGAAAAAAAAGGGCTCACGCCCGACGAGGGTCGCGCCTTCCCCGGTCAGGCGCAGTGCGGGACAAACCGGGGCGTTGGCGCGGCCCGGCGTCCGTGTCTGGCGGAGTCGGCTGCACTCCGGCCCGGCGACCAAAAACATACGTAAAAACTATACTATTTATGCGGCATGCCGGTAATCGCCCGCAGGCGTCCTTCCGGGTCGGCGCCCGGACCATACAGCCTTCCAGGGGCATGGCCGCAGGGTCAGAAATCCAGGATGACGGCGGCGCTTTGGATGTAGCTCAAGATGCTCTGCCGGGAGTTCTCAGGGAGTACGGTGAATTTGAGTCCCAGTTCGAGTTTGCCCGCATCGGCGGCAGCGCGCTTGATCTGGCAATTCAAGGTGCTGTCGCCATTTTCGCCGAAAAGCGGGCAGCTCAACCGCACCTCGTCGTCCACGCCGATGGCGGGCTGGTATTTGCGCATGATGCTCAGTCCCACGCCGCACCCCGACAGGCTTAAGTCGGTCATAAGCCCCGAATAGCTCGTCTCGCCCACGCACACGCTCACCGGCAACAGACACGAAATGCGCTTGTGGCGACGCAGGTTGAAGCTTTCGACCCGCAGGGGAAAGGTCAGAAACAACAGGGGAAACGGTGAAAACAGGTATTTGATGATCTCGCACCGAAAGCCGAACACGGCCCCGGCGTCCAGGTAACGCACGGTGATCGGGTTTCCTGCGTAGAGGTGTTGAAAAAGCACCTCCTTGTTGCTTTCGGCCAAAGACGGTAGTTGGCTGACCACATACTTGCCCCGGCAATAGCCGACCAGGACAGACGTGAGTTTCTCGTCTATCCCACGGATATCCAAGGACATTTTGACCCCCACAGCCACCTCGAATTCGGCGGGGGAGGTCTTGTCGGCGCGTTCATTGTCTCGTTTGGTCATGCGGTCACCTGGGACGGGCCGGAAGGGTATGCGGCGCGACGCCATGCAATGCGTTGGCGACGGTCCATACCGCTCCACGCCTCGCCAGCAGAAGATGCAGCACCAGACGCAGCTGGCTTCGTAATCGACTTATCGGCGGTGAGTCTCGGTAAACGCCGGACAACGCGAAAGCGTCATATGCAAAAGACTTGCGCAAGACATGTATACACCCAGGCCAATAACGTCAAGACGGACTGCGACCGGCGGCCACCCGGGACAGCACGGCGCGCAGTTCATCAATATCCACAGGCTTTGACAAATAGTCGTTCATCCCGGCGCGGAGAAAAACCTCCCGGTCCCCCTTGAGGGCATGGGCCGTGACCGCCGCCACGAACAGTTCCGACACCTCGGGCCGGGACGAGGCCCGGATGCGCCGCGTCGTCTCCATGCCGTCCATGCCCGGCATCTGGATGTCCATGAGCACGGCGTCATAGGCGTTATGCTCCAGACAGGCCAGGGCCTCAGCCCCGCCCGGCGCGCCGTCGGCCACGCAGCCCAGGCGCTCCAGGAGCTTGACCGCCGTCAGACGGTTGAGATGATCATCCTCCACCACCAGGACCCGCAACCCATCCAGACTGGCGGCCGTCGCCCATCCTCCGGCGACAGGGGGCGCGGGGGCGGGGGCGGGGGACGCCGGGGCATACAGGGGCTGATGCCCGCCCCTGTCCGCTACGGTCCGGGTTCTCCCGGTCTCGCTGGCCGACGGCGGCTGCACGGACGACTGTTCAAGCCGCACCCGTACGGTGATTCGCGTGCCCTCGCCTTCCCGGCTGTGCAGGCTGACGCCGCCGCCCATGGCAGCGGCCAACCGCTTGACGATTGCCAGCCCTAGGCCCGTTCCCTGGCGGCGGCGCTCAAACGATGCCCCGGCCTGCCTAAACGGCTCAAAAATGCGGCTCTGGGCATCCTCGGGAATGCCCACGCCCGTATCCTGCACCACCAGATCAAGGACCGTCTCGCCCGGCCTTTCCTCAAGGGCGGCGCGCTCCAGGCGAACCCGCACCTCCCCGGCATCCGTAAATTTCAGGGCGTTGCCCACCAGATTAAACAGGATCTGCTTGAGCCGCGACTCGTCGCCGCGCACAAAAGGCGGTACGTCAGGGTCCGCCATGGCCGTCAGCCGCAGGCCCTTGGCCTCCATCTGGGCCGCAAAAAGCCCATACACCGCGTCCGTCAGATTGGCGGACCGGAAGTCCCGCTTCACCACATCGACCCGTCCGGCCTCGATCTTCGAGAAATCAAGCACCTCGCCGATAACCGAAAGAAGCGTTCGGGCCGCGTCCATGGCCGTTTCCAGGTACTGCCGGTGCCGGGGGTCCAGGGGTTCGGTCAAAAGTATCTGGAGCATGCCCAGCACGCCGTTTAAGGGCGTGCGTATCTCGTGGCTCATGCTGGCCAGAAAGTCGCTCTTGCCCCGACTGGCCTCCTCGGCCTTCTCCTTGGCCGCCACAAGTTCCGCCTGGACGGTCATAAGCGGCGTGATGTCCACCAGGACGCACACCAGCCCCGCCACCTGCCCCGAAGGGTCGCTGTATGCCGCCTTATGAAAAAATACATGGCGTCGCACATCCGGATACGCCCATACCTCGTCTTCATAGATGCGGCTCGCTCCCAGGGCCATGATTTCTTCGTCCATGGCGACATTTTTCGCCGCAGCGTCGACCGGGACGATTTCGGAGGGCATGCGCCCGATGATCCCCATTTTGGTCTTGCCCACAAAATCCGCAAAGGCTTGATTACAGCCCAGGTATCGTCCGGAGCGGTCCTTGTGGTAGATGGGCAGCGGCGCGGCCTCGATCAGGGCGCTCACAAAGGCATACTGGCCTTCCAGCTCCTTTTTCGCCGCATCCCGCTCCTGCTCACGACCCGCCAGGGCCTCGGCCATGGCGTCGAAGTCCCGGGCCAGGGAGCCGATCTCCCGGCCTGCGTCCCGGATGCCCGTGCGAGCCGTGGAATCGCCCTCCTTGACCCGGGCCGCCGCCTGGGTCAGGGCCGTGACAGGCTCCAGGATGGCCCGCCGGGCGAAAAGCCAGGCCAGAGCCAGGGCGAATACCGCCGCCAGGAGCAGTCCGGCCATGTGTCTGGTCAGGATGGAGCGGGGTTTCTCCAGGGCCGTGGTCTCGGGGATGCCCACGATGACGGTCATGGACTGGCCCGTCTCCCCTACCTGCCCGGCGGTCAGCCGCTTGTAGGCATAGATGCGCGGGATGCCGCCCAGTCCCACCGCAGCGAAGGCGCCCTCGTCCGGGCCGTCCTGCACCCGGGTTCGCAGATGTTCAGGCAGGGGTTTGCCCACCCACTCGGCCCCGTCCTGGTTGCGGAAAAGGATCGTTCCCCCGGCGTCGGCCAGGGTCAGGCTCGCCCCGGCAGGCAGGCTGGCCGTGGCGTACACGCTGCCATAGTGCCCCAGGTCCAGGGCCGCGCCCAATACCAGGTCCACCCGACCCTGGGCGTCCAGAATCGGCAGGGCCATGGGCAACGAGGCCTTGTGGGCCGAACGGCTGACAAGGAAACGGCCCACGATGAAGGTCTTGACCTTTTTGACCGTGTCGAACCATTCCCGGTCGGCCACGTTGATGGGTTTGGTCTCGGGCAGGGCGCACCCGAAGACCTCCCCAGAGGGCCGCACGGCCACCAGGGTGGTGTAAAAGGGCGTGTGTCCGTGGATCTCCGCCAGGATGCGATCCGTGGCGGCCACATCCATATTCCGGATATCGGGGATGTTGGCCATGGTGCTCAGGATGTGCCGGGTGGTGTCCACCAGGCGCTCCTGTTCGAGGGCGAAGACCCGCACCAGACCCACGATGTGCTGCGTGGCGTCCTCGACGGCCGTCTGGCGCTGCTCCAGGCCGAAATATACGGCCAGCCCCAGGGCGGGGAGCAGCACGAGCAGAACCAGGATGATCAGTTGATCGCGAAGCCCGAGCGACCAAAGTCGTCGAAAACGCATGGACGGCTACCCCCCTTTTCGGAACCGCAGGGAACCAGTTGGGGCCGGGCCGCCGGGAAAAGGCTCCGGTGGACCATGCCGCCGCCCGACAGCAGGCGTCGCCAGGCGGCTTGAAAAGTCCGCATCGAACCGGGTCTTTCGCCACGACCCACGCGAACCGAAAGACTTATGAAGAATTCTTATCCTTTCCGCCCTTTTCTGGCAACCGCACCGCCCGCCGCCGGTTAGGCGTTTGCCCGCCGCCGCGATTTGGGCTATCTTCGGACAGCCTGCGAAATCCCCGCACCGCGCCCGCGCACAAGCCCAAGGAGTCGCCCATGAGCCCGCTTATCGGCAAAGATGGCGCCACGGACAAGGCCCAAGCCCCGCAACGCGACGCCGCCTCCCCGCCCCCTGCCGACGCACCGACGGGCGCCCCGCCCGATACTTCCGCCGATACATCGGCCAATACCGCTGCCGATACCTCCGCCGACACCTCCGCCGACACCGCCGCCGGTACCTCCACAGACGACTGGTTCCTGCCCGAGGACACCCGCCGCGACGTGAGCCGACTCTTCGCAAAGCTCACCGGCCCCGTGCCGCTTGCCGTCTACACCGCGCCGGACCAAAACGCGCCCTATAACGAATACCTGACCAAGTTCGTGCGCGACCTCTCCCGGCTCGACAGCCGCATAGAGGCCCGGTTTCTGGACATTGGCGGCGCAGACGCCCTCGCCCGGGGCGTGGACTTCTCGCCCACCCTGATTTTCGCCCCGGACACCCTGAATCTGCGCTACCTGGGCGCGCCGCTTGGCGAGGAGGTGCGCACCTTCATGGAGGTTCTCTTGCGCGTCTCGGCCCGGCAAAGCGGCCTGTCCGCGGCCTCCAAAAAGCGGCTGGCGACCCTCAAAGACCCGCGCCGGATAACGGTCTTCGTCAATCCGGCCTGCCCCTATTGCCCGGGACAGGTCTTAAACGCCTTCCGCTGCGCCATCGAACGCCCGGACCTGATCGCCGCCGCCTGCATCGACGTGGCCCAGCATCCGGCCGCCGGGACGCAGCACGGCGTGGGCTCGGTGCCGCACACCCGCATCGAGGACCCCGAGGGCAGTCTGGCCCCGCTGTCCATCCTGGGCCTTGAGCCCGAGGACCGCTTCGTGGCCGAGCTGACGTCCATGCAGTCCGCCGTGATCCAGGCCGACGAGGCGGGCGCGGCCCATGACCATGCCCACGACGTGGAGCTGGCGGTGAAGGACGTGGACGTGGTGGTCATCGGCGCGGGTCCGGCGGGACTGACGGCCGGGATGTACGCGGCCCGGGGGGGGCTTTCCGCCGTGGTCCTTGAGAAGGCCATGGTCGGCGGGCAGGTGGCCGTGACGCCGCAGGTGGAGAACTATCCCGGCTTCGCCACCGTGCCCGGGGCGCGGCTGATGGAGATGGTGGCGGCCCAGACCCGGCAGTACGTGCCGGTGACCGAGGGCGCTGGCGTCGAGGAGATCAAGATCGGGCGGCGCATCGAGGTGGTGTGCGCCGATGTCGTCTACCAGTGCCGGGCGGTGATCCTGGCCACCGGCGCCACCTGGCGCAAGCTCGGCGTCCCGGGCGAGGACCGCTATTTCGGACGCGGCGTGAGCGCCTGCGCAGCCTGCGACGGCTACCTCTATAAGGACGCGGCCGTGGCCGTGGCTGGCGGCGGCAACACCGCGCTCACCGAGGCCCTGCATCTGGCGCGTCTTGGGGCCAAGGTCACGATCATCCACCGCCGGGACACGTTTCGGGCAGAAAAGCATCTGGCGGACGCGCTGGGCACGGAAGGCGTCGAGGTGGTCTGGAACACGGTGGTCGAGGAGGTTCTGGGCGACGACGCGGGCGTGACGGCGGTGCGGCTCAAAAACGTGGCCGACGGGAGCACGCGGGAGCTGGCGGTCAAGGCCCTTTTTGTCGCCGTGGGGTATATCCCGGTGACCGGTCTGGCCCAGGACATTGGCCTTGCGCTTGACGCCTCAGGCTACATCAAGGCGGATGCGGGCATGCGTACGAGCATTCCGCGGGTCTACGCCTGCGGCGACGTGACCGGCGGGGTGCGGCAGATCGTCACCGCCGTGGGGCAGGGGGCCACGGCCGCGCTGTCGGCGTTCGAGGACATCTCGCATCCGTATTGGAAGAAATGAGGCCCCTCACGGAGGACACCGCGCCACGATCACCTCGAAGGCGCCGGTCTCGGACAGGTAGCTGAAAAGCTCCCCCGTCGCCATGTCGAAGTACCAGCCGTGGAGGTGCAACGCCTTGGCCTCGATGCGCTCCCTGATCCACGGAAACGTCAAGAGGTTCCCGATGGACACCAGGATCGCCGCCATCTCGCAGCCGCGCTGCCGAACCGCCTCGGGCTTGTCCCGAAACTCCTCCTGTATCTCCTCGACCGCCTCCCGCGCGATCCCCACCCACGGACCGATGAACTCCCCGAGCTCCCCGCCGTCCGCCCGCATAAGCGCCCCGATGCCGCCGCACGACGAATGCCCCAGCACGATGATGTGCTCCACCGACAGGTGCTTCACCCCGTATTCCAACGCCGCGCTCACGCCGTGCAGGCCGCTTCCGGCGTCGTACGGCGGCGCCAGGTTGGCCACGTTGCGCACCACGAAAATGTCCCCCGGTTCGCAGCCCATGAGCAGCGCCGGGTCCACCCGCGAATCGCTGCACGCCACCACCAGCGCCTTGGGGCTCTGGCGCTCCCGCAGGCGGGCGAAATATTCGGTCTCGGCGCAGAAATAGTTCTGCTGGAACGTCCGAAACCCCGACAAAAAACGCGCGATATCCTTCATGCCGCAGTCCCATGGCCGCAGCATCCCTGAAAACGGCCATCCCCTGGCCCCGGCTTCGTTCCCCGGGGCGTCACATCCCCGCCTCGGCCGCCGCGATCTCGCCGATATTGCCGGACGGATACTTGAGGCGCAGGAAAAAATAGCGGTCCACGACCTTGAGCACGTAGTCCTTCGTTTCGTCATACGGCGGCACGCCGCCATGCCGGGCCACGGCCTCAGGCCCTGCATTGTACGCCGCCAGGGCCATGACCTCGGTCTCGAAGCGGGTCAGCATGGCTTTCAAGTACCGCACCCCGGCGTCGATGTTTTTTTCCTCGTCAAACGGGTCCGAAAGCCCCAAAAACCGCTGCGTGTCCGGCATGATCTGCATCAGCCCCTGCGCCCCCTTGGGCGAGACGGCCATCTTGTTGAACCGGGACTCCTGCTCGATGAGCGAATACACCAGCCGCGCATCCACCCCGTATTTCACGCTGTAGCGGTTCACCAGCTCGATCAGCCGCCCGGATTGGATCATCTCCGGATAGCGACGCGGCACGGACGACGCCGCCGCACCCGGCCCGGCCTTCCCGGGCTTTCCGCCGCGCCTGCTCTCCCGTAGCGCCGCCGCCGCGCCCGCGCCCGGGGCCGTCACCAGCGAGCCGCGTATCTCCGTGGCCGCCACCGGCGCGCTGGCCATCTTCGGCCCCTTGGCCCACGCCTCGGCCCCGCCAGGCAGCCCAAGACAAAGCGTCGCCCACACGGCCGCCGCCAGCGCCATGGCCCGTCTCGCGGTCCCGGTCGTCATTTTTCCCTGCATGCCGCCCCATACCGCGTCGCCGCACGTTCGGCAATGCACCCACAGGCCGTCCGGCCGGGCAAATTGCCTTGCCGCGCATTGTGCGCTATGCCACCCAGGCGCGTCGCATCCCGCGCCACCACACGACAAGCCCCCGGGATCACACCATGAAAAATCTCTTCCGCAGCCTGCCCGCCATGGACGCCATCCTGTCCGTCCTCACCGCCCACGCGCCCTTCGCCGCGCTGCCCCGGCCGCTTCTGCGCGAGGCCGCCGACCGCTTCCTGGACGTGACGCGCGAGGAGATACGCGCTGGGCTGATCACCGACCCTGACGCCCTGGCGCTCGCCGCCCTGGCCCCACGTCTGACCGCCTTCGTCGCCGCCCACGCCAAGCCGCGCTTCCGGCGCGTCCTCAACGCCACCGGCGTGGTCGTGCACACCAACCTGGGCCGCTCGCTCCTGGCCGACGCCGCCGTAGCCGCCGTGGCCGAGGCCGCCGCCCGCTATTCCAACCTGGAGTTCGATCTGGCCACAGGCGAGCGCGGCAGCCGCTATTCCCACGTCGAAGACCTCTTAAAAACCCTCACCGGCGCCGAAGCCGCCCTGGTGGTCAACAACAACGCCGCCGCCGTGCTCATCATCCTGGACACCCTGGCCAGGGGCCGCGAGGTCATCGTCTCCCGGGGCCAGTTGGTCGAAATCGGCGGCTCCTTCCGCATCCCCGAGGTCATGGCCAAAAGCGGCGCGATCCTAAAGGAAGTCGGGGCCACCAACCGCACCCACCGCCGCGACTACGAAAACGCCATCACAGACCAGACCGCCGCCCTGCTCAAGGTCCACACCTCCAATTTCAAGATCATCGGCTTCACCAAGGAAGTCCCCCTCAAGGAACTCAAGGAGATCGGCCAGGCCCACGACCTGCCGGTCATCGAAGACCTGGGCTCCGGCAACCTCTTCGACTTCTCGACGCTCGCCATGGGCCACGAACCCACCGTGCAGCGCGTGGTGGCCGACGGCGCGGACGTGGTCAGCTTCAGCGGCGACAAGGTCCTGGGCGGCCCCCAGGCAGGCATCATCGTCGGCAAAAAGCACTACATCGACCGCATCAAGAAAAATCCGCTCAACCGGGCGCTGCGCATCGACAAGATGACCCTGGCCGCCCTGGAGGCCACCCTGCGCCTGTACCTCGACCCGGCCCTGGCCGCGACGAAAGTCCCCACCATCGCGCTCATCGCCCAGACCCCGGACGCGCTCCGCAAAAAGGCCCGCCGCCTGGCCGCCATCCTGCGCAAGACCGCCCCGGGCCTGCTGACCGCCGCCGTACGGCCCGGCGCGTCGCGCGTGGGCGGCGGCTCGTTCCCCGAGGAAGACCTGGCCACCACGCTCGTGGCCGTCACCCCCACGGACGCCGCCGTCACCGCCGCCGTGCTTCGCGAACGGCTGCTTGCAACCACGCCGCCCATGGTGGCGCGAATCGAACACGACACCCTGTGCCTCGACCCGCGCACCCTGGCCGACGACGAACTGGCCATCGCCGCAAAGGCCCTGGCGCAGGCGCTCGCGTAAGATGCGGATAGACAGGACTGTCGACAACGTCGACGGTCCCGAAAATTGCGAACAGGTCGCGGCTTCGCCGCGCCGTCAGTGAGCCATTTTCGTGCCTCTCCGCCCGACGGCTGCAAGCCGTCGCTGGCGGCGCAAAGCCCGCAGGGCTTTGCCGTTTGGGGGGGAGTCTTCGCCCCCCCCCGCACCCCCCTCCACCAGGGGGCCAGCGCCCCCTGGACCCCGCGTCGGCTTCGCGTTCGTGAGCGGCAGACCGCCTGTGGCCCTGCGAAATCTGCCCGGCGCGTACGCCGGGCAGATTTCGCAGGGCCGGTGCGCCCCGGGTGTTGCCGTCACGCCCAACCCCGGATAAAGTTTTTCGGGAGGGGAGGGTTCGGGAGGGGGACCCCTTTTTACAAAAAGGGGTTCCCCTCCCGATTCCTCGCCATGACGCAATAAGGAGACAGCATGACCCAGTTGGAATTCGAGACAAAAAATTGTTGGGACGTCTATACGGATAAAAAGTCGAAGACGGCCATGGAAAAGCTGGCCGTGGAATATGTGAATTTCTTAAGCCGCTGCAAGACCGAGCGCGAAACCGTCGATTACGTGCGCGGCGTCTTGCGCGGGGCCGGGTTCGTGGAGAAGCCGGAGGGCGACTTCAAGGGCGACGCGGTGTTTCGCGTGGCCCGGGGCAAGACCCTCTTCGTAGCCCGGAAAGGCAAGCGGCCGCTGTCGGCCGGTTTCCGGCTGGTGGGGGCGCATGCCGACACCCCGCGCCTGGATTTCAAGCAGCATCCGCTCTACCAGGAATGCGCCGTGGCCCAGGCCAAGACCCATTATTACGGCGGCATCCGCAAGCACCAGTGGCTGGCCCGGCCTCTGGCCCTGCACGGCGTGGTGGTCAAAAAAGACGGCACGGTGGTGCAGGTCTGCATCGGCGAGAATCCGGCCGATCCGGTGTTCGCCATCTCAGACCTTTTGCCGCATCTGGCCTACAAGCAGGTGGAGAAAAAGCTTTCGGACGCCTTTGAGGCCGAAAAGCTGAACATCATTTTGGGACACAGCCCGGCCGAGGTGAAAAAGTCGGAAAAGGACAAGGGCAACGGGCTGCTGAAAAAAAAGGTCCTGGAGATCTTGCACGCGAGATATGGGATTGAGGAAGAGGACCTGTACAGCGCCGAGCTTCAGGCCGTGCCCGCCGGACCGGCCCGGCGCGTGGGCCTGGACGGCGGCATCATCGGCGGCTACGGCCAGGACGACCGCATCTGCGTCTATGCCGCATTGACCGCGCTTTTGGCCGCGCCGCGCCCGGAGCACACCCAGGTGGCGCTTTTTTGGGACAAAGAGGAAATCGGCTCGGAGGGCTCCACCGGCGCCAAGTCGCACTTTTTCGAATATTGCCTGGAAGATCTGGCGGCCGGATGGGAACCCAGGGCCAAGACCCGGCGCATCTATGAAAAATCCAAGGCCCTGTCCGCCGACGTGCATGCCGCCCTGGACCCGGACTACCAGGACCTGCACGAAAAACTCAACGCCGCGCTTCTGGGCTATGGGCCGTGCTTTTGCAAGTTCACCGGCCACCGGGGCAAGGTCGGGGCCAACGACGCCCACCCGGAATACGTGGCCTGGCTGCGCGGCGTCCTGGCCAAGGCCGGGGTGCCGTGGCAGATGGCCGAGCTCGGCAAGGTGGACCACGGCGGCGGCGGCACGGTGGCCAAGTTTCTGGCCGTGTACGGCATGGACGTCATCGACTTCGGGCCGCCGGTTCTGTCCATGCACAGCCCCTTCGAGCTGACCAGCGTGGCCGACCTGTACGCCACCATGCTGGCCTACAAGGCCTTTTTGCAAAGCTAACCGCGCTGGCGCGGAAAGGATACGACGCATGCCGGTCATCATGGGTACCGCCGGGCACATCGACCACGGCAAGACCACACTGATCAAGGCCCTAACGGGCATCGACTGCGACCGTCTGGTCGAGGAGAAAAAGCGCGGCATCACCATCGAACTCGGCTTCGCCTTCCTGGACCTGCCCGGCGACCGGCGCCTGGGCATCATCGACGTGCCCGGCCACGAGCGGTTCGTCAAAAACATGGTGGCTGGCGCGGCGGGCATCGACTTCGTGACCCTGGTCATCGCCGCCGACGAGGGCGTCATGCCCCAGACCCGGGAGCATCTGGAGATCTGCACCCTGCTCGGCATCAAAACCGGTCTGGTGGCCCTGACCAAGATCGACATGGTGGACGAGGACTGGCTGGAGATGGTCAAGGAGGATGTGGCGAACTACCTTTCCGGCACGTTTCTCTCCGGCTCGCCCATCTTCCCGGTCTCGGCCCACACCGGCCAGGGCCTTCCCGAACTCAAGGCCGCCCTGGCCGATCTCGTGGACACCTATACACCCCGCCGCCGCTCCGATCTGGCCCGGCTGCCCATCGACCGCGTCTTTACGCTCAAGGGCTACGGCACCGTGGTCACCGGCACGCTCATCGCCGGAAGCTTCAAGGTCGGCGACGACGTGGCGGCCTATCCCAAGCAGACCACCTCGAAAATCCGCAACCTCCAGTCGCATGGCGAGTCCGTGCAGCAGTCCCCGGCCGGGCGGCGCACCGCCGTAAACCTGCCGGGCCTTGAGGTGGACGACCTGGAGCGCGGCGAGGTGCTGGCGCTTCCGGGCACGCTGTTTCCGAGCCTCGTCTGGGATGTGGAGCTGACCTGTCTGGCCTCCTGCCCGCGCCCCATCAAGCACCGCACGGAGATCCATTTCCACCACGGCACCAAGGAGACCCTGGCCCGCATCTTTCTGCTCGACCGCGAAAAGCTCGAACCCGGCGAGACGGCCGTATGCCAGGTGCGCTTCGCCGAGCCCCTGGCCGGGGTGTTCGGCGACCGCTGCGTGGTGCGCGCCTACTCGCCGCTTCGCACCGTGGCCGGAGGGCGCATCGTCTCGCCGCTTGGCCGCAAGGTGAAACGCTTCGCCCAGGCCGATCTTGAGCCGCTTTCCCGGCTGGCCGGGGCCGCCCGGGAAGAGGTCATCGCCGTGCAACTGGAGCTGGCCGGGGCCGAGGGCGTAAGCTTCGCCCGGCTCATGGTCCAAAGCGACCTGGAGTCGCGGGAGCTGGAAAAGGCCCTGGGCAAGCTGTGCGACAAGGGCGAGGCGGCGCTTGTGGACCGCGAGGGCAAAGAGGGCCGGGTGTACGTGGCGGCGTCGGTCATCGCCAGCCTGTCCGAGGGGCTGCTGGCCGCCGTGACCGCCTTCCACAGGCGCGAGCCCATGAAGCAGGGTCTGTCCCGGGGAGAGCTGGCCTCCACCTTCGGCAAGGCGCTTTTCCCCAAGCTCTTCCATTTCCTGGTGGAGCGGGTGCTCAAAACCGGCAGGCTGGCCGCCGACCAGGAGCTTTTGCGCCTGCCGGACCACAAGGTGTCCATGGCCTCGGATCAGGCCAAGCTCTTCGACACGCTCAAAAAAATCTACGACGCCGGGGGACTCACCCCGCCCAACTTAAAAGACGTTCTCGAGCCCCTGAACCTGACCTTCAAGGACGCCCAGCCGGTCTACAAGCTGCTTCTGGCCCAGGGACATCTGGTCAAGATCAAGGAGGACATGTTTTGCGCGGCGGCGGCCTTCACGGATCTGGTGGAGCGGGTGGCGGCGTATTTCGAGACGGCGAAAGAGATGGACCCGGCCAATTTCAAGGATATCGCCGGGCTGTCGCGCAAGTTCGCGATTCCCTACCTGGAATACATGGACAAGGAAAAGATCACCGTGCGGGTGGGCGACAAACGGCGACTACGAAAAAGATAATCATTTCAAATATAGATAGTTGACATTCGTACCACAACGAATGTAATCAAAGTTCGCTACATGTCGAGCATCACTCAACAGACGAGCGAACGCAGTATGTATGCAAGATATTTGTATTTAGCTATAATACCATTGCTATTCAGCGGACTTCTATTTTTTTTCTCTTTCCCTGAAACGCCTCTCACAATCAACAACTGCACGATACAACCTTCATCTTTGTTTTTTTCAGCAATACCAGCTTACTTCATCAATTTCTTTATCGCACTATTATTTTTCTATCTACACAGCCACCTTCCAGTTTTCGGAAACAAGTTGAAGCAAAAACGCTGGTTTGAAAGTCCTAGCCCGACAATATATCTTTTGCTCGAGAATCCGAACCAAGACACGTGGGAAGATATAAAAAAATTCCTACAACAAGAACCAATTCGCGATGCTATATACAGCGAAGATTGCCCATATATCTATAACTTTGACTCTCCAAAAACAAAAATATTTGGATTTCGAATTATATTATGTGCTCTTGTTCTTTTCTTTCACATTGCAGCAACATTGCTTGTTGTAGAATTTATAGACAATAAATTGCCAGACAATTTCACTTACTTTGGAGCATTAATAACGGCAAGCATTGCGCTAGCGTCATTAGTCTCGAATCAGCGTATTAATGCCCGGACAAAAAATAGAATCAAGTGGATTAACGAACTCCGCGAAGAAATGAGTGCGTTCTTTGGCGTCCTTGGCTGGCTAAAGCACTCCGACCAAGACGACATCATAACCGAATGGAAAGAATCTTGCACAAAATACACTCCAAAATCGATACAATACAACATGCCTATCGTCGGAGAGAAAACAGATGATCTTAAATGTAAAAGCAGGTTTTCCCTAATGTCCAAGCTAGAGTTGATGCTAAATCCATCAGAGAGAGCACACCGTACCCTCATTTCATTAATGCGACTTGCACTCGGAAATGATCGATTGCGTGTTGATACATGCATCTTAAAAAAGCTAGGCTTCTCTACCAAATACTTATATGACAACATTACTGATAAAAGATATATTTTAGACCACAAAAAATACATCGTCATGTACGGGCCACAAAAGATTACTCAGGACGAACTCATTTCAATGATCTTTCGTCTAGCGCAAATAGTGCTAAAACGAGAATGGGAGCAAGTTAAAAATATTTCCTGAAAAAAACTTTTCACAAAACAATACATCCTGAAGGACTTGCGCGGCCCTCCAGGTCAAGAAAAAATGAATACTTAAAAAACTACCAGTCGATATCTTTGGGCTTGTTTTCCTGCTGGTACTTGATGGTCAAAGCCGCCACCAGGACGGACAGGATACCGAAAAGGACGATGAGACCGGAGAAATCGAGTTGCATGGGCCTGCTCCTTGTCTTGCGGGATGAGGTTTCGTTCGTATACTGTTTTCGCCGCGATGTCCACGGGTTGTCCGCATCGCACGACCCGTTTTCGACACGCCGGGGCCGCCCCGGCCCGCACAAGGAGCCTGCCATGCCGTATCCCGTTTCGCCACGCCGCCAGTCGGCGCTTTTCGCCGTCCTGGCCGTTTTCTGCCTTGTCGCCGCAGCCGTCCCGGCCACGGCCAGCGTCATTCAGGTCACCGGCGACCTCTACCGCCTAGACGACGGCCGCACCTTCAAAGGCCCCTGGGACGTGGCCCAGGAACTCATCGCGGCCAAGGAATACGCCATCGTGGTCATGGAGCCCAAGGCCAACAAGGAACTGCTGCAACTGCTTATCCAGACCCTCGAAACCTTCAACATCCCCAATCTGGTCACCAAGGCCAAGGATTTCAAGGCGCTCACCGCAAGCGGCGTCATCGTCGCCAAGCCCGCCAATAAGCCCTGACCCGGCCGCCTCCCCCCCCGACCGCGCCGCCTTGACACCCCGCCCGCGCCGGACTAACTCCCACCCCTGTCCTGGGTGCTCACCGCGAGCTTGATAGGGAATCCCGTGCAAATCGGGAGCGGTCCCGCCGCCGTAAGTCCGTTGCAATGCCGGTCCCCCCGCGCGCCACTGGGTGAAAACCCGGGAAGGCCGGGGCCGGATGGACGAGCCGGAAGACCTGCCCGGGACATGGCTTCGCCCCGACGGCAACGAGGAATTTTGCCGACGGATTGGACGGGAACGAATACGGGCTCCCTTCCGCGCGCTTCGTCGCGTGGAAGGGATTTTTCGTTTCCGCCCCGCGAGCCTCCACCCCATCCACACCGTAACGCTGGAGGTCCTCATGTCTCGTGTTCCCCTGCCCCGCCCGAAACGGCGCGCCGCCTGCGCGGCGCTCCTTTTCCTGCTCCTTCTGCCCTCGCTGGCCCTGGCTCATGGCGACGGCGAGCGCCCGGAAAAAACCGGCATCCTGCTGGCCTTTTTCGGCACAAGCGTGCCCGACGCCGAGGCCGCCCTGAAAAGCCTCGAAACCAAGGTCAAGGCCGCCTATCCCAAATACGACGTGCGCCGGGCCTATTCTTCGAACATCATCCGCACCAAGCTCGCCGAGTCCGGCCAGACGGTCGATTCGCCGGTGACGGCCCTGGCCAAAATGATGGACGACGGCTTCACCAAGGTCGCCGTTTTGACCACGCTTTTTATTCCCGGCGAGGAATATCACGGACTGGCCCGCACCGTGGCCGCCTTTGACGGACTGCCCAAAGGCTTCGATAAAATCGCCCTGAGCCTGCCGCTCATGTCCGACCCGGCGGATATGCCCGCCACCGCCGCCGCGTTCTTAAAAACCCTCCCGGCCGAACGCAAACCCGGCGACGCCGTGGTCTTCATGGGGCACGGCACGCACCACCCGGGCAACATCTTCTACCCCGGACTGCAATTCTACTTCTCCAAAATCGACCCCGCCGTCTTCGTCGGCACCGTCGAAGGCACGCCGAGCCTGGATGACGTCGTCGCGGAACTCAAAAAACGCGCCATCAAAAAGGTCTACCTGGCGCCGCTTATGGCCGTGGCCGGGGACCACGCCCAAAACGACATGGCGGGCGACGAACCCGATTCCTGGAAATCCGTCCTCGCCAAAAACGGCATCGCCAGCATCCCCGTCCTGAAAGGTCTGGCCGGTCAGGAACCCGTGGCGGACGTCTACCTGAAACACCTGACCCAAACCCTCGACCAGTTGAAATAACCCATCGGGGGGCGCTGCCCCCCCCGAGTTGACCGGGCAAGCGGGGGGCGCTGCCCCCCGCCCCCCCGGCAGGGGGGTCACCCCCCTGCACCCCGTGTTACGCGGCGGCGCTCCGGGCTGCTGCGCAGCCCGCACCGCCGCCGCGAATCCCGGGTGCAAGGGCCTGTTCCCAGGCCGGGAGGATCGATGCCGCCTGGATAACCGCGTTTCCGTGGCGTTGCCCTGGCCGCGACGCGGCCGGGGCAACGCCACGGTGACGGGGGGTCCGGGGGGAATGATTCCCCCCGGGCGGGGTTCGGGGCGGCAGCCCCGACGCACCAAGGAACCACATGCCACGCCTCGCTCTTTTCGCCATGCTGCTTATTGCGCCGCTTACGGTCCTGGCCGGTTGTCTGGCCGGTCCGTATCCGGCGCCGTGGAGTGCGGTTTTGGGGATATTGGCGGGCGGCCGGGAGTATGATCCGGCCTGGGTGATGGTGGTGCAGATGCGTTTTTACCGGTCGCTTCTGGCCTGGCTTGTGGGCGCGGGGCTGGCCATGTCCGGCGTGGCGTTTCAGGGCGTGCTGCGAAATCCGCTTGCCGAGCCGTTCACGCTGGGGGTTTCGGGCGGCGCGGCTTTCGGGGCGGCGCTGGCCATGGGATTGGGCTACACCGGCGCAACGCTCATTCCGGGTCTGTCCATGGTTCCGGTCTGGGCGCTGGCGGGGGCGCTGGCGGCCTTGGGCGCGGCTTTGGTCCTGGCCCGGGGGGCGGGAGGCACGTCGCGGGAGACGCTGGTTTTGGCCGGGATCGTGGTCTCGGCGTTTTTGTCGGCGTGCATATCGCTTTTCAAGGCGCTCAACGAGGAATCGGTCACGAGCGTGGTTTTTTGGATCATGGGCGGATTTCAGGGCCGCGGCGCGGCGGACGTATGGCTGTATCTGCCGTATTTCGGGCTAGGGACGCTGGTGGTGTGGTTCTATTCCCGTGAATTGGACGTGCTGGCCCTGGGGCAGGCGCAGGCCGTGCAGTTGGGGGTGGACGCGGCCAGGGTCCGGGTGCGGATACTTGCGGCGGCAAGCGTCATGGCCGGAGCGGCGGTGTCGGTCTGCGGCGTGATCGGGTTCGTGGGGCTGGCGGCGCCGCATCTGGCGAGATTGGGATTTGGGGGCGGCGCGCGGCGGCAGTTGGCTGTGTCGGGGATGCTTGGCGGCACGCTTCTGGTGTGGTCGGACATTGTGGCCCGAACGATTCTGCCCGGCGGCGCGGAGTTGCCCGTGGGCGTGGTGACGGCGCTTCTGGGCGGCCCATTTTTCCTGTTTTTGCTGCGCAAAAAGGCCGGGGGCGGGGCATGATCGAATGCCGGGGACTTCGGGCCGGATACGGCGGCCGGGAGGTGCTGCGCGGTTTGGATCTGCGCATCGCCAGGGGCGAGATGGTCGGGCTTCTTGGCCCGAACGGCAGCGGCAAGACCACGCTTTTGCATGTGCTTTCCGGCGTGCTTGCGCCCACGGCGGGCACGGTGCGCCTAGGCGGCCGCGAGATCGGGACCTTGCGGCCACGGCAGCGGGCCGGGATGGTGGCGGCGGCGCCGCAGCGGGCCGAGCCGGTGGACGGGATGACGGTGTCGTCGTTGGTGCTGCTTGGGCGCTATCCCTATCTGTCGGCGCTTGGGGGGTATGGTCCGCAGGATCATGCGGCGGCGGCGGCGGCGCTTGCGGACACGGGCCTTACGGCCTTGGCCGGGCGACAGACCACGGCCCTGTCCGGCGGCGAGTTCCAGACCGCGCTTTTGGCCCGGGCGCTGTGCCAGTCCACGGACATCCTGCTTCTGGACGAGGCGGCGTCGAACCTGGACGTGGCCAAAAAGGCCGCCATGCATGAGCTTTTGCGCGAAAAAAACGCCCTGGGGCTGACGGTGCTGTCGGCGGTGCATGATCTGAATCTGGCGGCGCTCTACTGCGACCGACTGATATTTCTCAAAAACGGCCGGGTGCTGGCCGACGGCCCGACGCACACGGTCTTCACCCGCGAGAGAGTGGAAGAGGTCTATGAGACGACGTTTCATGTGTTTGCCCACCCGGTCACCGGCGCGCCTCAGGGCGTGGTGGTTCCTGGCGGCGGCGGCAGTGGTTTTGGCGGCGGGCGAGGCCCGGGCGACGGTTGAGGTCACCGACGATTTCGGGGAGCGGGTGGTGTTGGCGTCCCCGGCCCGGCGGGTGATCGCCCTGACCGGCGCGGCGACCGAGACCCTGTGCGCTATGGGGCTTTGCGGGCTTGTAGCGGCGCGAACGGACGCGGACACGCAGCCGCCCGAGGTGGCCAGGCTTGCGAGCATCGGCACGCACATGCGCCCGAACCTGGAGCTGGTCCTGGCGCACGCACCGGATCTGGTGGTGCAGATCGCCGGACGCGGCGAGTCGCTCGAGGCAGCGGCGGCCATTAGGCGCATGGGTATCCCGGTGGCCGTCTTCGACGTGCACGATTTCGAGGGGCTTTTTTCCCTGGCGATGCGGCTGGGGGTGCTGACAGGCGACGTCCCGGCGGCGGAGTCGTTCGTGGCCGGGCTGCGCGCACGCCTTGACCGGGTGGCCCTGGCCCTGGCCGAAGAGTCGGTGCGGCCCACGGTATTTGTGGAATTGCGTTATCCCAATCTGCTGGCGGCCGGGCCGCAGTCCATGGCCGCCGACGCCGTGGCCCGGGCCGGTGGGCGGCTTGTCCCGGAGACGCCGGGCCGGGTGGTGCGCTTAAGCGAGGAGGAGTTGGTGCGGATCAATCCCGATGTTTATGTGGTGGAACAGGGTCCCATGAACCCGGACCCGGCGCCCCTGGCCGGACGGCCGCACTATGCGGAGCTTTCGGCGGTTGCGGCCGGACGCACGGCGGTTTTTACGGGCCGCAGGCTGAGCCGCCCGGGTCCGGAGAGCGTGGCGGGGGTGGAGGAGCTGGCCCGGCTGCTTTTCCCCGGGAAATTCCCGGAGGCCCCGGGCGGGGAAAAAAGCCAGGAGGCCAGGCCATGAGCACGGGAACCCTTTTCGGCGTCGGCGCCGGCCCCGGCGACCCGGAGCTTTTGACGCTTAAGGCGGCGCGCGTCCTGGGTCAGGTGGAGGTGATCCTGGCCGCCTCATCCACCAAAAACGACTATTCCCTGGCCCAGACCATCGTCTCGCCGCACCTGCGGCCCGGGGCGCAGGTGGTGCGGCTGGGTTTCCCCATGACCCGGGATCAGGCGGTATTGGACGCGGCCTGGGAGAAAAACGCCCGCATGGCGGCGGACATCTTGGAAAGCGGCCGCGACGCGGCCTTCGTGACCCTGGGCGACCCCCTGCTCTACAGCACCTTCGGCTACCTGCTGCCCCGGCTTCGGGCGATTTTGCCCGAGGTCCGGGTCGACATCGTGCCGGGCATCACCTCGTATCAGGCGGCGGCCGCGGCTGCGGGGGCGATCCTGGCCGAATCCGGCGAGAATCTGCTCATCCTGTCCGGGGTGGGCGATGCGGCGCGCATGGGGGAGCTTCTGGAGTCGGCGGACCGGGCGGTGATCCTTAAGACCTACCGCAACTTCACGAACATCCGGGAGATGCTGCGCCGGGCAGGCCGCGACGGGGAGACGGTCTTCGCCACGCGCCTGGGCATAGACGGCGAGCAGGTGCTGCACGGCCTGGATCAGGCCCCGGACGCGCCGCACTATCTGTCGTTGTGTCTGGTGGGCAAAAAAAACGGCCACGGCGCAAAGGCCGGACAGGTCGGCCCGGAGGGGACTATTTCAGGGAGTTGATCTTGCCGAACTTATTGGACTCGGCGCGATAGAAGACGTTTTCGATGACCTTGTCCGTGCCCACGTCCTTGTAGTCGATACGCACGGGCGAGCCGTCCTGCATGGCCTTCTTGAAGAATTCCGAGATGTTCTTGAACTTTTCGGACTGAAGCCCGGGGTCCACCACGAAAAAGCCCTGGGAGGTGACGATGGTCAGGACGTTTTTTTGTTCGTGGACCTCTTCCACGAAGGCCGTGGTCTTTTTGAGCTTGACCGCCAGGGAGTCGTCGGTCAGGTGGTCGATGACGAAGTAGGCGGCCACGCTGAAAAGGGCGAAGGAAAAAAGCAGAAGCAGCCGGTTTTTATTCAGTTTCGGCAGGCGGGCGCGATGTGCGCGCAGTGATAACCGTGGAGTCTGATCCATTCGGGCATGTCCTTTGAGACGACAGGAAAGCACGCCCTCATGCGCCCTGCGGCCCGAAAACCGGGCCGCGCTCCCCGTGTCCCCGGTCGGCTTTTAGCATGCCCCGGGCCGAAAGCAAACCGCAATTGCGTGGCGCGATCCGGCCAGCCCCGGATCGCGCCGCCGCGTTCTGGAAGACCCCGCCGCCCTAGGCCTCGATCTTCGAGCCCAAAAGGACCAGGAATTGCCGCCTCCACGGAGATACGACGGCCCGGCCCCTGCGAAGCCGGGCCGTCGCACCGCCAGCGGCGGCCTTGCCGCCGGGCGGAAAGGCACGAAAATCACTCGGCCTTCGGCGCGGCGCAGCCGCGACCGGCTCGTGATTTTCGGCGGCCGCCCTAGGCCTCGATCTTCGAGCCCAAAAGGACCAGGAATTGCCGCATCCACTCGGGATGGGCGGGCCAGGCCGGGGCCGTGACCAGGTTGCCGTCGGTGATGGCGTTGGAATAGGTGGCGTTGACCTCGTGATACGCGCCGCCTGCCCGCAGGATGTCCGGCTTGACGGCCGGATAGGCCATGCAGGTCTTGCCCGCCACCACGTCGGCGGCCACCAGCACCTGCTGCCCGTGGCACACGGCGGCGATGGGCTTTTTGGCTGCGGCGAAGTGCTTGACGATCTCGATGACCCGGTCATTTAAACGAATGTACTCCGGGGCGCGGCCGCCGGGGATGACCAGGGCGTCATAGGCCGCCGGATCAACGTCGTCGAAGTCGAAGTTGATGCCGAAGTTGTGGCCGGGCTTTTCGCTGTAGGTCTGGTCGCCCTCGAAGTCGTGGATGGCGGTGCGCACCGTATCCCCGGCCTTTTTCCCGGGGCACGCGGCATGGACCGTATGCCCCACCATAAGGAGCATCTGAAACGGAACCATCACCTCATAGTCTTCCACGTAATCCCCAACCAGCATGAGAATCTTTTTCGCGGCCATGGGCGCTCCTTGTCACGGTTGACGTTGCATGAGGACCGCCGGGGACGATTCGCCCCCTCCGGCGGCATCCGGGTCACGACGCATGACGCGGTCCCGTTGCGGCGTCCGCCCGGGGCGGACGTGGCGGCAGGCAGCATCACTGTTTCGGATATTCTCGGCGGCAGTACTGGATGCAGATATCCTGACCGTTATTTACGTAATTGAAGCAATTGCCCACGTACTGCACCCTGATCAGCCTGTTGTAGGCATCCTGGCAGGCGACCAGACACGGGTTGAGACCGGAATATGGCGAGGACACCACATCCCGGTAGGCGTTGCAGATGTCCTGCTCCGAGTCGCAGGTATCGTCCACGTACGATGATTCGCCCATGAGGCAGAAGCTGTAGACCTCGGAATCGGTCAGGGGGCGGGCCGGGGCGCAGGACGCCAGGGCCGCGCAGGCCAAGGCCAGCAGCAGCAGTCGGAGCATGGGATGACCTCCCGGAAAAAGGATATGATGTCTTGCACAGACAGTACTGCATCCCGTGTGCGCTGTCATGACGAAATGCCGCCGCCGCGCCGCCGGTTTATGCGGCCGTGCGGCCTGACGCATTGACGCCCCCGGCGTTTTTCCCCACCATGGCGCATGCGCCCATCCGTCACGCCGCTTCTGCCCTGGCAGATCCTTTTTGTCTGCGCCGTGTGCGGCATCCTGGCCCTGCGCGCCCCCCAGGCCGCCGTGGCGGCCCTTCTGGCGGCGCTGCTCCTGGCCCGGATCGCCACAGCGGGCCGGGCGGCGCTTTTTTTCGCCCCGGCGGCCTTCCTCATAGGCCTTGGCGCGGCCGTCATCGCCCTGCCCGACCAGCCGGGACGCATCCCCCGGGAGGTGCTGACCGGAAGGCGCGCGGTCCTGGCCGGGACCATCGATTCCGTCACCCCCCGCACCGGCGACCGGCTGACCGTCATCCTGCGCGACGTGCGTCTGGCCCGCCCCAACCCGGCCGACCCGGCCGCAGGCGAAGGCGGCCCGGTTCGTCCGGCGCCTCTGCCGGGCCTGCTCCAGGTCACCTGGGACCACCCGCCCTTTCGTCCCGATGCAGGCGACGTCCTGGCCATGGCGGCCACGGTGCGCCCGGTCACGGGATTTCGCAACCCTGGCGGCTATGACACGGTCTTTGCCCGGCGCGCCGAGGGCGTGTTCTTCCGGGCGTTCGTCCGGGGGGATCAGGCGGCCCTGATCGAGGCTGCGAAAAGCCCCTGGCGCGGGCTGCGGGAAACCGTGCGCCAGGGCATCCTGCGCGCCGTAGCCCCCCCGGAGGCGCGCGACGACAGCGGCGAACCCGCCGCAACGCCCGCCCCCGGGGCAGGCGCCGCGCCAGAGCGAGACACGCCAGATCGGGACGATCCCGGGAAGGACGCACCCGAGAAGGACGCCCTGGACCGGAACGCGCGACACGGCGCCCAGGCCACAGCCTCACCCCCGGTTCCGACCGTGGGCGGGGCCATGCTCCTGGCCCTTCTGACCGGCGACACCTCCGCCCTGACCAATCAGGACATGGATCTCGTGCGCCGGGCTTCGCTGGCCCACGCCCTGGCCCTGTCCGGCATGCACGTGGGCTATGTGGCGGCCATGGCCTGGCTTTTCGTCTGGCTTCTGGGGCGGGCCTTCCCGGCCATCCATCTGCGCCTGCCCCGGCAGAAGCTGGTGGTCCTTCTGGCCGCGCCGCTGGTGGCGGGCTACGTGTGGCTTGGGGGATTCTCGCCGTCGCTGGTGCGCGCCGCGCTCATGTTCGCCTGCTTTGGGGCGCTCATCCTTTTGGACCGGCCCCGGGTCATACTGGACGGGTTGTTCCTGGCCCTGGCCATCATCGTCGCCGCCTCCCCCCTGTCGGTTTTTGACATCCGGCTGCAGCTCTCGGCCCTGGCCGTGGCCGGGCTGGTGGTGTTCTGGCCCCTGGGACGGGCGCTTTTCGACCGGCTCCCCCTCCCCGAGGCCCTGCGCCCTGCGGGCCTGTGGACCTTCGGCCTGCTGTGGACCTCCCTGGCCGCGCTGGCGGCCATCCTGCCCGTCCTGGCCCTGGAGTTTGGCGAGATAAGTCCCCACATCTACCTCAATCTGCTATGGTTGCCGGTCCTGGGCTTCGTGGTCATGCCCCTGGGGCTGGCCGGACTGACGGCGGCGGCCATCTCCCCGAATGCGGCTGCCTTTTTCTACGTCCCGGCGGCCTGGGTCTGCGACTGGCTCATGGGGCTTTTGGCCTGGCAGGACGGCCTGGGGCTGCTTGGGGTCATCACGGTGCTTCGGCCCTTGTGGCCCGAGATCGTGGGCTATTTCGTCCTGTGCGCCGCCCTGGTCCTGTGGTGGCGGGAGGGCGTCGCCCGTCCCGGGCGCATCCTGGTTCTGGCCGTGGGATTTGTTCTGGCGGCCGCCCCGGCGTTGCGCCAGGCCGGACGGGATCTGTCCGGGGAGGTGCGCCTGACCATGCTCGATGTCGGCCAGGGGCAGGCCCTGGTGGCGGAGTTTCCGGGCGGCGGCCGCATCCTGGTGGACGGCGGCGGTCTGGGGATCGGGGATTTCGATGTGGGACGGGCCGTGACCGGTCCCGCCCTGACCTATGGCCGCAGTCCCGAGCTTGCGGGCGTCATCCTGACCCACGGCCACACGGACCACGCCCAGGGCCTGGCCTGGCCGCTTTCCCGTTTCGAGGTAGGCATGTTCGCCGGGAGCGCCTCGCCCGACGCCGGGGTTCCCGATGCGGCCCTGGCCCGGGCCTTGGCCGACTCCGGGCTGACCCCGCGCCGTCTGGCCGCCGGGGACCGGCTGGATGTCCGGGACGGCGCGGTCCTTGAGGTCCTGCATCCGCCTGCGGACTTTACGGGCAAGACCAACGACGCCTCGGTGGTCCTGCGTCTGGTCAAAGACGGCCGGGGGCTGGCGCTTTTGTGCGGCGACATCGAAAAAATGGCCCTCCGGGCGCTTCTGGCCTCAGGCCGGGACCTTACGGCCGAGGTGCTGGTCCTGCCCCACCACGGCTCGGCGTCGAGCCAAAGCCGGGCCTTCTACAGGGCCGTGGCCCCCCGGGCGGCGTTTATCAGTTGCGGGGCGGGCAACCGCTTCCATTATCCCTCAGACAAGGTGCTGGCCGAACTGTCCCGCCTGGGCTGCCCGGTCTACGTCACAGCGGCCCGGGGCGCGGTCACGGCGACCTGGACCGGCGACGGCCCGGCCGACATTGTCGCCTTCGAAAGCCCAGCCCCGCTGCAAAAAACCCGGCCTGCACCGTCCCGGCGCCCGGCCCGGCCCCTTTCGCGCTGACCCGGCCTCCCCTCCCCCGCCTCCTCGTAACGCGCCTCCTCGTAACGCGACTCCGGAGCCTTCCGGGGCGCCCCCGGATCGACGCATATGGTCTCCGGTCTGGCGCCTTTTCATCCCCGTCCCGGTCGCCGTCGCCAGGCCGTTCTCCTTCCAGAAAGCCTTGACGCGGCCTGCCGGGCATTAATGTGCTTAAAATAACATATTAATATCATTGGATATTTTTTCAAATCCCGTTGACCGGAACATGCAGCTATGCTAATTGCGGCACAACGCTGGCAAGCTGAGGCGTCCCAGGTTTTCAAGCCGGTCCCAGACACAGCGATCCCGCTCTCGGCGGAGGGGGATCCAGGGGGTGGGAGGCCTTCGCGCCAGGAGAAGAGTGCCACAAGGTCAGGTTTTCGCCGCACGGTCGGCTGGGGCGGCGACGGACCGAAGCCGAAACGAGGAGGAACCATGAAGCTTTCCAGACGAGGATTCATGAAATGGACAGGGGCGGGCGCGGCAGCCCTCTCCCTGTCCAGACTGGGCTTCGACGTGAAGCCCGTGGCGGCGTATGCGACGACGCTGCGCATCGCCGGGGCCAAAGAGGTGGTGTCCATCTGCCCGTTTTGTTCGTGCGGATGCAACATCATCATGTACATCAAGGACGGCAAATTCATCAGCTCCGAGGGCGACCCGGATTATCCCGTGAGCGAAGGGGCCCTGTGTCCCAAGGGCGCGGCCTTCCACGCCATGCACGTCAGCCACCACCGGGTCTTAAAGCCCCGCTACCGGGCCCCGGGCAGCGACAAGTGGGAAGAAAAAGACTGGGACTTCGTCCTGGACCGCATCGCCCGCAAGGTGAAGGACACCCGCGACAAGGACTTCGTCGAGAAAAACGACAAGGGCCTGACCGTCAACCGGGTGGAAAGCCTGTTCCAGCTCGGCACCTCCCAGATGGACAATGAGGAATGCGCTGTTTCGCATCAAATGCTCAGAAGCCTGGGGGTCGTGTACATGGACCACCAGGCGCGGGTCTGACACAGCCCCACTGTACCGGCTCTGGCAGAGTCGTTCGGACGCGGCGCGATGACCCAGCACTGGATTGACATCAAAAACGCTAACGCCATTCTGATCATGGGCAGCAACGCTGCCGAGCATCATCCCATCTCGTTCAAGTGGGTTTTAAAGGCCCAGGACGACGGAGCGACGGTCATTCACGTCGATCCCAAGTTCTCCCGCACCTCCGCCAGATGCGATCTGCACGTGCCGCTTCGTTCCGGCACGGACATCGCGTTTTTGGGCGGCATGATGAAATACATCATCGAGAAGGGGCTGTATCAGAAGTACTACGTCGAGAACTACACCAACGCGGCCTTTATCGTGGGCGACGGATTCGAGTTCAAGGACGGCATGTTCTCGGGCTACGATCCGGCCACCAAGAAATACGACCAGAAGAAATGGGCCTTCGCCATGGACGACAAGGGCGTGCCCAAGAAAGACCCCACCCTGAAGGATCCCAAGTGCGTCTTCCAGCTTCTGAAGAAGCAGTATGACCGCTACAACCTGGACGACGTCTCGGCCATCACCGGCGTTTCCAAGGAAAACCTGCTCAAGGTGTACGACGCCTACGCGGCCACGGGCAAGCCCGACAAGGCCGGGACCATGATGTACGCCCTGGGTTGGACCCAGCACAGCGTGGGCGTGCAGAACATCCGCCTGGGGGCCATGATCCAGCTCATGCTGGGCAACATCGGCGTGGCCGGCGGCGGCGTCAACGCCCTGCGCGGCGAGCCCAACGTGCAGGGATCGACTGACCACGCCCTTTTGTGGCACATCATCCCCGGCTACAACAATGTGCCCACCACGGCCTGGCAGACCCTTGAAGACTACCAGAAGGCCAACACCCCCAAGTCCAACGACCCCAAAAGCGTCAACTGGTGGCAGAACCGGCCCAAGTACGTGGTCAGCCTGCTCAAGTCCTGGTACGGGGACAACGCCACGGCGGAGAACGGCTTCTGCTACGGGCTTTTGCCCAAGGTCGATCCGGGCGTGGACTACGCCAGCATGGTGCTCTTCGACAAGATGTACAAAGGCAAGATCAAGGGCGGCTTCATCTACGGCCACAACCCGGCCCAGAGCATGCCCCACACCCACAAGATCCGCAAAGCCCTGACCATGCTCGACTTCCTGGTCGTGGGCGAGGCCCACGAGACCGAGACCGCAGCCTTCTGGCGGCAGCCCGGCACGGACCCCAAGGACGTCAAGACCGAGGTGTTCCTTCTGCCCTCCTGCCAGCGCGGCGAGAAAGACGGCACCATCTCCAACTCCGGCCGCTGGCACATGTGGCACCACAAGGGCTACGAGCCCATGGGCGTGTCCAAGCCCATGGGATGGATGGTCGTTGAGATCATGAAGCGCATCCGCGACCTGTACGCCAAGGAAGGCGGGGCCTTCCCCGAGCCCATCGCGAAGCTCGACTGGTACGACGCCTATGATGCGGATCTGGTGGCCAAGAAGATCAACGGCTGGTTCACCCGTGACTGCACCGTGAACGGCAAGGACTTCAAGAAGGGCGACCAGGTTCCGGCCTTCCCCTTCCTGACCACCGACGGTTCCACGTGCAGCATGTGCTGGGTCTATGCCGGCAGCTACGTGGAGAAAGACAAAAACCTGACCAAGCGCCGCGACCTGACCCAGACACCCATGCAGGCCAAGATCGGGCTTTTCCCGAACTTCTCCTGGGCCTGGCCGGTCAATCGCCGCATCATCTACAACCGGGCCTCCGTGGACATGAACGGCAAGCCGTTCAACCCCAACCTCCCGGTCGTCATCTGGGAAGGCGACAAGTGGGTGGGCGACGTGCCCGACGGCCCAGCGCCCCCCATGGCCATGGAGAAGGGCGTCTATCCCTTCATCATGCATACCGAGGGCCATGGCCAGCTCTACGGCCCCGGCCGGGTGGACGGCCCCTTCCCCGAGCACTACGAACCGGCCGAGACGCCCGTGACCTCGCATCCGTTCTCGAAGCAGCTCAGCAACCCCTGCATCCGGATCATGGACAGCGACATGGACATCCTGGCCAAGCCGGGAGACCCCAAGTACCCGATCGTGCTTACGACCTACAGCATGACCGAACACTGGTGCGGCGGCGGCGACACCCGCAACACCCCCGCCCTGCTTGAGGCGGAACCGCAGCTCTATGTGGAGATGAGCCAGGAACTGGGCAAGGAAAAGGGCATCAAAAATGGCGACCCGGTGATCGTGGAGAGCATCCGCGGCAAGGTGGAGGCCATCGCCATGGTCACGGTGCGCATGACGCCGCTTACGGTCAAAGGAAAGACCGTGCACCTGATCGGCATGCCGTTTTGCTTCGGCTGGACCACTCCGGGCGTGGGCGACGCCACCAACCGGCTGACGCCGTCGGTGGGCGACCCCAACACCACCATCCCGGAATACAAGGCCTGCCTCGTGGACATCCGCAAGGCCGACAAGGTCACGGAACTGGCCAGATAAACGCTGGTTTTCCGCGCCGCCCAAAAGGCGTCGCGGCCTGAAGAACGGACACGGCCTTCAGGATGCGAAAACGAGCCGGGGGCGGACACGGGTCCGCCCCCAAACCACACGGAGAGCGTCATGCCCAAGGCATTTTTTATCGATACCTCGCGTTGCACGGCCTGCCGGGGCTGCCAGGTGGCCTGCAAGGAATGGCACGAGCACGGCGTCGTGCCCACGCTCCAGAGGGGAACGCATCAAAATCCCCCAGAGCTGACCCCGACCAACTTCAAAATCGTGCATTTCGACGAACATAAAATCGACGGCCGCATCCATTGGCTGTTTTTCCCGGAACAGTGCCGCCACTGCGTGAACCCGCCCTGCAAGGATATCGCCGACGGATACGTCCCCGGCGCGGTCATCCAGGACGAGGCCACCGGGGCCGTGCTCTACACCGAGAAGTCCAAGGAGCTTACCGCTGACCAGGCCAAGGACGTCAAGGAGCTGTGCCCGTATCTGGTGCCGCGCCGGGACGATAAAACCGGCATGCTCACCAAGTGCGACATGTGCATCGACCGGGTCCAGGCCGGCATGAAGCCCGCCTGCGTCAAGACCTGCTGCACGGGAACCATGAACTTCGGCGAACGCGAGGAAATGGTGGCCCTGGCCCGCAAGAGCCTGGAGAAGGCCAAGAAAAAGCATCCCCAGGCCAGCCTGCTGGATGAAGACAGTGTGAACGTGATTTATCTCATCACCCAGCCGCGCGACAAATACTTCGAGCACGCCAGCCGGGAGATCACGCCGCTTACCCGTCAGGCCTTCCTGCAAAAGATCATCGACCCCGTGCGCCGTATGGCCGGGTAACCGTCACCGGGGGCGCGGCGAATCGCGCCCCCCTTGACCACGCCGCCCGGGGAGGGAATGCTTTTTGGCATGGATAGGCCATGCCCCCTCCCCACGCGACGATAACCCGGGCATTTACGGCGGCCACGCCGCTGCGGCTGGCGGCCTTGCCCATACGGAGTACGGTTTTATGCGTTTTGACCACCGAAAGTACCCGATTCAGGAAGAAGCCAAGCTTCTCGTCCCGCCCCCCCGCAGCGAGGCCGTGACGGCCATCGCCACGGTATTTACCGCCCTGGCCGACCGACGCGCCGCCTGTCTGGCGGCCCTGCCCCAGACGCCTCCGATTGCGGAGCTTGATTTCGATCCGGCCCTTTTCGAAGCGGGCACGCCCCTTCTGGCTACGGTCGATCCCGCCGACTTCCGCGAGGATTTCACAGCTGCGGCCGGGTGTCTTACGCCTGACATGATCGAACTGTTCCCGGCCATCGCCGGTGAGCTTGCCGCCCTTTTGGACGCCATTACCGCAAATCCGGCGGCGGCGGACGACTGCCTTGCGGCCCTTTGGACCGAAGGCGAGGAGGCGGACGCATTCTGGGAGAAGGTCGCCGCGTCAGGCGGCGTGTCCGCCGCCGTGGCCGCCTTTGCGGCTGGCGAGGCCATGAAGGTCTGCCTGACCAGGATGGCCCCGCTTCTGGCCCCACAGGTACAAAAGGAATCCTGGTTCCGGGGATATTGCCCCATCTGCGGCTCCTTCCCCGACGCCGGGTGCCTTTTGCCCAAGGAGCCGGAGGAAAGCGAATACCTCATCTCCAAAAGCGGCCAGTTGCACCTGCACTGCGCCCGGTGCGGCCATGTGTGGCGCTACGTACGCCTCAAGTGCCCGGCCTGCGAGACCACGGACCACGAAAAATTCTCCAGCCTGACAGCAAATGATCGCGACGACGAGCGGGTCTATACCTGCAGCGAGTGCGGCATCTTTTTTCCCTGCGTCGACTTGACAGGCGGCCGCCAGGATATCTGCCTTTCGACCGTCGCCCTGGACCTCATGCACCTTGAATTCGTGGCCGCTTCGCGGGGGTTCAGGCCCCTGGTCGTGCAGGCCTGGAATACATTTGCCTGACCACCCTCGGGCAATTCGCGGGCACACGCCCGGGACGGCTCGCCTCTGCGGCGCGGGCCGGACCGGGCGTCGCCTTTTTCCACGGTGCGCATCTCGATTTTCCCCCTCCTCTATGTCATGATCAACATATGAACTCGTTGTCGCCGCGATCATTCGTTTCTTCGAGGGACGCCGGGACAGGGGGGGGGCCGTGAAAAAGGACCGCTCCCTGACCGATCACGTCCCCACCGTGCGCCTGCACCTGTGGCTGGACACAGACGACGGGCTTTTTTTCGGCACCGGCCGGGCGCTTTTGCTTGAGCGCATCGAGAAGCACGGCTCGCTCAAAAAGGCCGCCGAGGAGCTGGGCATGTCCTATCGGGCGGCCTGGGGCAAGATCAAGCAGAGCGAAAAGATCCTGGGATTTGAGCTCATCACCCGGGACAGCCGACGCGGCGGCTATGAACTGACGGATTTTGGCCGACTGGTGCGGGACCGCTTCGTGACGTGGTTCAACGAGGTGGAGAAGGCCGCCCTGGCCAAGGCCACGGAGTTATTCCCCTGGGACGTGAAAGGCTATCGCGGCAACACCCCGGACGACCAGGAGTGACCGCGGGAATGGGGGGTATAAAACCCTCCGGGGGCCAAAGGGCTAAAGCCCTTTGGAATCCCGTAACGGTTTCCCCCGGACGCGGCGCTCCCGGGGCCGTGACAAACTGCGCCCCTACCCGGGGATTCTCAAGGGGGCCGCGCCCCCTTGGGCCGCCGGAGGCCCCCCTACGCCATACTTCCTCCCTCCTTCCGGCGCGCGGCGATCAGCTCGGCCACGATGCTGATGGCGATCTCGCCTGGCGTCTCGGCCCCGATATCGACGCCGATGGGGCAATGCACCCGGGCCAGGGCCGCGTCCGAAATGCCTTCGGCCCGCAGGCGGGCGTAGACCGCGGCGCGTTTGCGGCGGCTGCCGATCATGCCCACGTAACCGGCCGGGGTGGCCAGGGTCTGGGCCAGGACCGAGGCGTCGTGGACATGGCCCCGGGTGACGATGACCACCAGATCGTGCGGCGTGACGGTCCGCCCGGAAAAGCAGTCGTCAAGGTCGGCCACGGCCACCTCGGCGGCCGTGGGAAAGCGTGTGCGGTTGGCGAACTCCGGCCGGTCGTCAAAGACGATGACCGAGAATCCGGCCAGCGCGGCGGCCTGGGCCGTGGCCACCGACACGTGCCCGGCCCCGAGCACATAGACCCGGGGCCGCCCCTGGTACGGCTCCAGAAAATAGCGCCTGCCGCCCGCCTCGACGCACACCGGGGCCTGGATGTCCGACCCGGCCGCGCACAGGGCGGCGAGCAGCTCCGGGGAAAGACCGTCCGGGCCAAGGGACCGGCCCGTTTCCGAGACAAGGACCGACGGGAGATCGGCATCAAGGGGGGTGGCCAAAAGACAACGCTCCCCGGCCTCCAGACGCCTGCCCAGGTCCGCGAAAAACCCGGCCTGCTCCGGGGTGATGCGCTCCAGGAAGATGTCCAGCCTGCCGCCGCAGATCATGTCCGCCCCGGCCGCGATCTCGCCGGTCAGGTCAAAGCGCATGATCCGCCGTTTTCCGTCGCCCAGGACCCCGGCCGCCGCCTCCATGACCCGGGCCTCCACCAGACCGCCGCCCACGGTTCCGGCGATGGACCCGTCGGCGAAGACCAGCATGAGCGCCCCGGCGGTGCGCGGCGCGGAGCCCTCCTGGGTGACGATGGCCGCCCGGACCACGGGCTGCCCGGCGCGGAGCCGCACAAGAAGCGTTTCCACAAGATCGTTCATGACGCGCCTGCGCCTCCTTTTTTCGGGACGATGATCCGGCCCTTCTCGTCATAGCGCCCGGCCACGGGGCCAAGCCGCCGCAGCGGGCCGCCGCAGGGGCAGGGGCCGGGAAGCATGGCCGCCGCATCGCCGGTGCGATACCGCACAAGCGGCATGGCCTGCCGAAAAAGCGTGGTCACCACCACCTCGCCGGTCGCTCCCTCGGGAAGGGGCTGGCCGGTGGCCGGATCGACGATTTCACAATACAGATCGGCCTCGCGCAGATGATATCCGGCATGGGCCGCGCACTCCACCCCGCCGCCGAAACCGGTCTCGGTCAGGCCGTAGTGGTCGAAGACGACGCAACCCAGGCGCGCCTCCACGATCCGGCGCAGTTCGGGAGAAAGCGGCTCCCCGCTGGACAAGACCGCCGCAAGCCGCCCCCGCACCGCATCGCAGGCGTCGGGATCGGCCACAATACGGGCCAGTTGGTACGGCGCGGCCACCAGCACCCGGGGCCGGGCCATGGCCACGTCCCGGCAAAACGCCGTGACCGGATCGAGGCGTGGCGCGTCCTGCGTCCCCTGCCGGGCCAGAAGCGACCCGGCCACCCCACGCGCCCCGAAGCGGGCCAGCGCCGTGGACAAAAGCTCCGCCACCCGGGGCGCGGGCAACACGATCAGCACCGTGTCCCCCGGGTCGGTGAAGGCGGCCATGCCGTGCCGGAAAAAATCCAGGGTGGATTCCAGGTCTGCGGCGGTGAAGGCCAGCCGTTTGGCCGGTCCCGTGCTGCCCGAGGTGGCCAGCGTAACCATGTGCTCGACCTCGCCCAGGGGCACGCATAAAAAAGGCCGGTGATCGCCGCGCAGCTCGGCCGGAAGCGTGCAGGGGCAGGCGGCCATGTCCGTCAATGCGCCAGGGAAGTCCCCGGGCAGATGGGCCAGCTTTTTTCTATAAAACGGGCTTTTGTCCCGGGCGTGGGCGATGGTCCGGCGAAGGGCGGCCAGATGCCAGGCGGCCAGATCGTCCGGGCTTGGCGCGTCCCCGGCCAGGGACAGGCGCGACGCCAGCCAGGCGTCCAAGGGAGACCGGGCAGGCGGCGTTCCCGGCGCGGCGCGTCTCACGGCGACGCCTTCGGGGCGCGGGCCACGCCCCGGTAGAGCGCCCGGCCGTTAGCCGCCGTGAGGTTCGAGAGACAAAAGGGGATGAGCAGGCCCTCGGGGGACACGGTGTGGATGCAGCAGCCGCGCACCCGCTCCAGGTCCAGGGTCCAGGCGTCCATAAAGGCCATGGCGGAGACCGTGAACCGCTGGCCGATCCCGGCATGGGCCAAAAAACGGTCAAAATCGTCCATGCCCTGCGGCGCGGCCTGGGGCTTCGGATCAGGCCCGGCCCAGTGCCTGACGGTGAAGGCCTTGGCCCGGCGCGCCCCCTCGGCGGCGTCCATGACCGAAACGGGGGGCGGCGGGGTGTCCTTTTGACCGGCCTCGCAACAGCCGCCGGAGGCCGGAACCAGGGACAGGCCGCCTGCGGGCGTGCGTCGGTAGACGGCGGAAAACGAGCACAGGGAATGCTCACAGCCCGGGGGATGAAAGTCCGACATGGACAGCATGCCGCCGGTCTGGGCCTCCAGGGCGGCCATGATCTCGGGCAGGGTCAGGCGGCGGTCGTTTTCTCCCGGCCAGGGATGGCGGCCGAAGGCGGCGGCGGGCTGGAAATGCACCCCGCGCACGCCAGGCCCGAACGACAGGGCCATCCGGACCAGCGCCCCGAGTTCGCCGTCGTTGACCCCGGGAACTACCGTGGGCACGAGCACCACCCCAAGCCCGGCCTCCACGGCGGCCGAAACGGCGCGTTTTTTTATGTCGAGAAGCGGCCTGCCGCGCAGCACTCGGTACGGCCCGTCCGTCACTGCGTCACACTGCAAAAAGACCGAATCGAAGCCGCCGTCCGCAAGCGACTGTGCGAAATCCGGATCGGCGGCCAGCCGCAGGCCGTTGGTGTTGAGCTGGACAAAGGGAAAGCCCCGGGCCTTGGCCATGGCCCCGATCTGCGGCAGATCGTCGCGCATGGCCGGTTCGCCGCCGGATATCTGGATGTTGCAGGCCCCGGAGGCCTGGCGCACCCGGTCCAGCAGAAAGCCGATGCGGGAAGGCGACGGGTCGGCGGCGGCGTCGCCCGGGCCGGAGGAGGCGAAGCACACCGGGCAGCCCAGGTCGCAGCGCGCGGTGACCTCGACCAGGGCCGTGCAGGTGTGCTGGCCGTGCTCCGGACACAGGCCGCAATCAAAGGGGCAGCCAGCGTCCACGGCGGTATACGCCCGGCGCGGGGCGCTTGGCCGCTTGGGCCGCTTCCAGGCGAAAAAATCCGGCTGTCCGCGCCACACCGGCACGGCGAACTCCCCGTGTTCCGGGCAGCGCCGCACTATATAGACCGCATCGCCCCGGGCCACGCGCCAAGCCGCAAGCCGCCGCAGGCACACCGGGCACAGGCTGGCCGTATCCGGCGGCCGGTCCGGCAGGGCCGTCTCGGACGCGTCATCCATCATGCCGCCCTCCCCGCCGCCGTCTCATCCGGCCCCATACGGCTGCGTCGGGTCGATGCCGTAGGAGGTCAGTATCTCCAGGATGCGGTCGAAGGAGGCGGCCAGCAACTGACCGCAGTGGGAGGGGCTTGGGCCATGCGGGTCGTTTTCGCCCAGGATGGCCGGACAGGAATCCCCGCCGTATTCGGCCGTGGCCTTTTCCCGAAACCAGTCGGCGAATTCGGCCACGACAAGCTCCGCCTGGGGATGGGCCTCGTCGTCGTCGCCGCCCTTGGCCACGTAGAGCGCCAGGGCGCAGCAGCCGCCGGTGAGGATGCCGCAGGTTCCGCCGGTCGATCCCATCCCCCGGCACAGGCCGAACATGGCCCGCACAAGCTCCGGGTTCTCGCGGCCCTGGGCCTCAAGGGCCAAAAGGGCCATGATCTGGCTGCAACAGTAGCCGCGCCCCGAATACGGCGCGATGTCCAGCGGCGATGTCATATCCCCTCCTTGACGGCGATGCACAGATAATAGCCGAGCCTTGGCCGCACCCCCCCGGGGCGGCAGGCGCACCCGCCAGCCCGTCCGGCCAGGATCGCGCCCGCCTCCGCCGCGTCGAACCCGGCGAAGACCAACCTCCCGGCAAGCTCCGCCACAAGCCGGGAATGGTCCTCGAAGAGACGCGGCGCCAGGCCCGCCCGGGCAAACCGGGCCAAAACGGCCTCCCGGCCCACGGCCCCGGCGGCGCAGGACCCGTCGGCCACAGCGTCCCCGTCCTCCCCGCCCTCCCCGTCCGTGCGGTACAGGTCGGCCACAACCAGCCGCCCGCCCGGGACCAGGGTCCGGGCCATCTCGGCCAGGGCCGCATGGGGGTTGGCGAAAACCGACAAGGCGCACTCGCACAACACCCCGTCCAGACTGCCGTCCGGCAGGGGCAGGGCCTCGGCCCGGGCGACGGCCACGCCCCCGGCGGCCCGAAACGAGGCCTCGGCGGCGTAACCGGGATCGGCCTCGAACCCCATGGCCCCAAGTCCCCGCCGCCGCAAAAAGTCCAGGCTCGCCCCCGGGCCGCAGCCCACGTCCGCCACACGATCCCCGGGGGAGAATCCGGCGGCGTCAAGTCCCCGGCCGGTGAGAAAAAGCCCTCCCGGCCGCAACGTGTCGCCCGCCACGGCCCGAAATTCCGGCCGCCGGAAAAGCGGCGCACGCAGTGGCGGCAAGCCCGCCGCGACGGGGCTGGCGCACGGCCCGCCTGCGCTCACTTGTCCTCCAAAAGGGCCTCCACCTCGGCCATCTTGCCCTCGGCCAGGGACTTTGGCGTCATGGTCAGGCCGCAGGCCGGGCAGACGGGCAGGCTCACCGTGAAGGCGCTGCCCAGGTACGTCACCTCCACCTTCGATTGGACCAGCGCCCCGCCGCAGCGGCCGCAGACCCAGTCCCCGGCGTCCGGCTGATAGACCGGCTCCATGCTCATGGCTTTTCTCCCTGGCCGTCCGGCGGCAGGCTGGCCCCGGGCACGTCCATGCGGTGGCAATAGGCGTCGTGCACGACAAACGCCCCGCCCGCAGCCTCGTAGAGCACCCAGAAGGTCACGGCGCCGACCCTGGCCGAGGCCAGATACCGGCCCGTGGCCTTGTCCAGAAACCGCTGCCCCGTGGCCTCGGCCCGGGCCGTCACGGCTTGCACGTCGGTGTCCAGGATGCGCCGCTGTTCAAGCCGGGCCAGCACCTCCGGGGCGATGGATACGGTCACGCCGCCTGCCTCCACCATGCCCGCCTCCTCCTGGCCGTAGACATCGCGCAGGATGTCGCGTTTAAGCGCCGCCCGGTTGCGGCGTCTGGCCGACAGCCCGGCCGGTTGCTCCAGCGTGGCCGCAGCACCCCCGCCGTCGGGAAAGATCAGGTCCAGCACGTGCACGGCCCGGTTGCCCGCCCGCCACAGCATGTCCCGACACATGGCGCAGGACACGGCATAGTCCGCGTGAGCGGCCCCGGCCCGCCGTGCGGCCACGGTTTTGGCCATGTCCGGGTCGGCGTTCCACATGAGCCCGCCATAGCCGCAACACTCGGTATACTGCCCGGTAAGCGGCGGCTCCGACGTCTCGACGCCAAGCCTGGCGAGGATGGCCCGCACCGCCGCCCGGGACTCGGGGTCGTGGCGCGAGGTGCAGGGGTCGTGCACGGCCAGGGTCCGTTTTTCGGCCCCGGATGCGGTTTCGGGCAATCCGGTCTCATGGGCCAGGACATGCCACAGGGACACGGCCGGGATGTCCGGCGCGGCCTCGCGAAAGGTTTTCAGGCATGTGGCGCAGGCCGCGATCACCCGGGGCCTGCCCACGGCCTCCCAATCGGCCCGAAACCGGGCCATGGACGCGGCGAAGAGGTCCTCCCGACCGGCCCAGCGCCCGGGAACGCCGCAGCAGCCGAGCCTGATCCCCGTCCCGCCGGGCAATGCGGCGCGCAAAAACGCGAAAACCCGCCCCGTTTCCCCGGGAGAGGCCCCGGCTAACTGGCAGCCCGGGAAAAAGAGATGGCCGCAGGACGTTCCCCCAGGCGCGGGCCGCACCATGGCGCAGGCCTCGGAGTCGCTGGCGGCCATGTCCACAAGCGCGAACTCGAAGGCCGAGGGCGGCATCTTGCCCCGCTCGACCATGTCGCGCCTGGCCGCAAGGCTCAATTCCGCCATGGCGAAGCCCTCGGGGCAGACCTCGGCGCACAGCCCGCACAGGCTGCAGGAATTGATCATGCGGTTGGCCTGATGATGGCCCTGGACGATGGCCGCGTTATTGTAGAAACGTCGGGCGTAGGTCCTGGGATAGCCCTTGTAGCGCTCCAGATAGGCGCAGACCTTGACGCATTCCAGACACTCGCACAAAAGGCACCGCGCGGCCTCGGAAGCGGCCTCGGCGGGCGAGAATCCGGCCGACGGGTCGGCCGGGGCCAGACGCGCGGCGGAGGTTGCGTCCCTGGTCTCGGTGAAGAGCCGGGTGGCCGAGGCCCCCTCCCGCTCCCTGGAGGCCGTGGCCGAGACGTTGCTCATGAAGCGGTCCAGGGTGACGGCGGCCCGGCGGCCGTCGTCGGCGCAGGCCATGGGCGACATGGTCCCGTCCGGCAGCGGCCAGCCCCCGAAGCACGTCCCCGGATCGTCCGCCGTGCGCGTCACGGCGTCCACGCCCGTGCGATCCGCCGGACACAGCCCCGGCCCGGTCCCGTCGGAACCGGCCCCGTATTCCACGAACACGGCGTCGAAATCGCGACGCGCCGACGCCAAAGACCCTGCCGAAAGCGTTGTCCCCGGCGCGAACACCACCCCCATGCGCCCCAGCATGGCCGCCTCGGCGGCCAGCGCCTCCGGCGGCAAAAGCGCGGCCGAAAGCCCGCCAAGCCAGCCCCCGGGCGCAGCCTCGGGGAAATGGACCGTGACGGCGTACCCCTTGCGCACAAGGTCGCTGGCCACGGTCAGGGCGGCCAGTCCCGCGCCGAAAACAGCGGTCCGTCTGCCCTTGGCCGGGAGCACCAGGGGCTTGGGCCCAGGCGGGGCGTTTTCCACGCAAAACCGCTCGAGTCCGCCGACGGACAGGGGGCCGCCCAGGTCGCGGCGCAGACAGGCCGCCTCGCAGGGATGGTCGCAGATGCGGGCCAACACCCCGGCAAGCGGCATGGTCCGCTCCAGGATCTTGCGGGCGGCGGCGGTTTTGCCTGCGGCCATGGCCTCCATGAAGGCCCGCACGTCCACGTGCAGGGGACAGGCCGCCCGGCAGCCGGGCGGCTCCTCCTGGATGCACTTCGCTTCCCAGTCGCGCAGTTCGCTTTGGTCCATACCGCCTTCCGAGGCCAAACGGGCGGACGCCCTATCGCGCCCGCCCGTTCGCCGTGTGGGCCGATGGCCCGTGATATTTCCCGCCCGGGGCCTAAACTCGGACCTCCGGGCGGGCGTTTGTGCGATGTTAGCCCAGAGCCTTAAGCCCCGCCAGCACCTTTTCGGGCAGCGCCGGCAGCTTGGTGATGCGCACGCCGCAGGCGCTCATGATGGCGTTGGAGATGGCCGCATGGGGGCAGGTCAGGGGCAGCTCGCCCGAACCCGAGGCCCCGAAGGGACCGTCAGGCCGCTTGGACTCCACATAGATCAGCTCCATGTCGTCGGGGATCTGCTTGACGAACGGGAATCCCGCGCCCGCCAGGGTGGCGTGCTTCTTTAAGTCCTCGTAGTCCTCGGTCAGGGCCAGGCCGATGCCCTGGGCCAGACCGCCGTACATCTGTCCGTCCACCACCAGCTTGTTGGCCAGGGCGCCCAGATCGGCCACCAGGGTCATCTTCTCCACAGTGGTCTTGCCGGTGGCGACTTCCACGGCCACCTCGGCCATGAACAGGCCGTACATGTAGCAGCAAAACGGATTTCCCTGGCCGTTCTCGTCGCAGTTCGTGGCCGGGGCCGTCCACTTGCCGCTGTAGCGAAGGGGCAGCTTCTCGGCCACCATCTCATCATAGGTCCGATAGCCGCCGCCTGGCTTCTGCATGGCCTTGACCAGAAGCTCGCAGCCCACGCGGATGGCGTTGCCGGTCATGACCTGGGAGCGGCTGCCCCCGGCCGGGCCGCTATTTGGGGCCTTGCTGGTGTCGTTCATGACCAGACGGATCTTTTCGGGGGCCACGCCCAGCGGCAAAAGACCCTCGTGGGCCGTGCACTGGGCCCCGGAATCCGCGCCCTGGCCGTGGTCCTCCCAGCAGGAATACACCGTCACGCCGCCGTCCTCGTTCAGCTCGATCCAGGCCTCGGAGGAGTCCGGGCCGTCCAAACCGGCGCCGTAGACGCCCAGGGAGATGCCCACGCCGCGCTTGACCTCGGCGGTGGAGCTCTTCTTGGCCTTTTCCAGGGCGGCCTTGTACTTGGGCCTCAGGATGTCCAGCATCTCGGGCAGGCTGTAGACCTCGGGGTCCTGGCCGGTGGGGGTGGTGTCGCCCTTGCGGTAGGCGTTTTTATAGCGCAGCTCCAGGGGGTCCATGCCGAGCTTGGCGGCCAGTTCGTCCATGAGCACTTCCGAGGCGAACTCGCTTTGCGGCGAGCCGTATCCCCGGAAGGCCGAACCCCAGGCGTGGTTGGTGCACACGGTGCGGCCCTCGCCCCGGATGGCCGGGATGGCGTAGCCCGCGCCAATGAACTGGGCGCCGCGCAGGGTCAACAGGTCGCCGAACTCGGAATAGGGGCCGTGGTCCACGGTCCAGTCGCTCTCCATGCCCAAAAGCTTGCCGGAGGCGTCGGCGGCGAAGCGCACGTTCATGAAAAACGGCGAGCGCTTGCCGGTATAGTTCATCTGCTGCTGATAGTTGTAGCGCAGGTGCACGGGCCTGCCGGTGGCCAGGGCGGCCACGCCCACCAGGGCCTCCATGGTCGGGCTGAACTTGTAGCCGAAGGTGCCGCCGGCCGGGTTTTGCACCAAAACCAGATTGTCGGCCTCGACGCCCAGGCCCGGGGCGATCATGTACAGGTGCAGGTGCAGGCCGATGGACTTGGAGTGGATGACAAGCTTGCCTTCGTCGTTGACGTAGGCGAAGCCGACATCGGGCTCGATGGGCATATGCGGCTGACGGCCCACATAGAAGTCGTCCTCGACCACCACGGGGGCCTTCTCAAAAACGGGCGCGGTCTCCGGACCCTTGGCGATTTTTTGGATGTAATAGACGTTGGGGGTGCCGGGATGGATCTCAAGGGCGTCCTCGGCCATGGCCGCAGGCGCGCTCATGTAGGCGGGCAGCTCCTCGTATTCGACCTTCACCGCCTCGGCGGCGGCCCGGGCCAGCTTCTCGGAAGCGGCGCACACGATGGCCACGGCGTCGCCGTACTGGAAGACCTTGTCGTCGCACAGGATGGGGCGGTCCCAGCCGTCGCCCTTGTTGGTGGGGAAGGTGATGAGTCCGGTGATGCGGTTTTTGCCCTTGACGTCCTTGTGGGTCAAAACGCTGTGCACGCCGGGCATGGCAAGCGCGGCGGAGGCGTCGATTCCCTTGATGTTGGCGTGGGACACCGGGGACTGGACCAGGGCCAGATGCAGCGTGCCTTCGGGCATCTTGTGGGCCAGGTCCGCGCCGTAGTCGCAGGTTCCGGTGACCTTGGCCAGGGCCGAGGGCCGGGGCAGCTTGGAGCCGAAGGCCCGGGCGCCGTCGGGCAGCTTGAAGGCCAGATCGGCGGCGCTCAGTTCGCCGCGCAGCACCTTGGCCGCGTCCATGACCGCGTCGATTAAGGGCTTGTAGCCGGTGCAGCGGCAGGCGTTTTTGTGCTTCTGGAACCAGTCGCGGACCTCTTCCCGGGTGGGGGCTTTATTTTCGTCAAGCAGGCCCTTGGCCGAGACGATAAATCCCGGGGAGCAGAAGCCGCACTGGGCGCCGCCATGCACCATCCAGGCCAGCTGCAGGGCATGCGGGGCGTCCGGGGTCCCCACGCCCTCGATGGTGGTCACGGAGGCGCCATCGGCCACACGATTCATCTTAAGCGAACAGGAGCGCACCACCTTGCCGTCGAGAATCACGCTGCACGCGCCGCACTGGCCCTGGCCGCAGCCGATCTTGACGCCGGTGAGCAGGAGCTGCTCGCGCAAGACGTCGGCCAGACTGGCCTGTGCGTCGACCACCAGGGTCTTTTTCACGCCGTTGACGAGAAGAGTTTTCTGAATCATCGCTGCCTCCTTGGCATGTTCATGTTCCGTCATATGGCCTCCGACCGCGTGGGCCGGATGGAAAGCGCTCATCCCTTGCCAAACGCGCAGGCCGGATAGCGGCATTCGGCGCAGGCGGCGCAGAAGCCGCCGTGCCCAAGCGCCGCCACGTCCTGCGCCGTCACCTCAAGTCCCGCCAGGATGCGGGGAACGATCAGGTCGAAGATGCTGGCCCGGTGGTACATGACGCAGCCGGGCAGCCCGATGACGGGCACGTCGCCTATATGCGCCAGAAGGAACATGGCCCCGGGAAAGGTGGGCGCGCCGTAGACCACCTGTTTGCCCCCGGCGGCCCGGATGGCGGCGGGGGTGCGGTCGTCGGGGTCCACGGACATGCCGCCGGTGACGGCGATCAGGTCCGCCCCGTCGGCCAGGAGGTCGCGGATGGCGGCGGCGGTCATGGCCACGTCGTCGTTGGTGATGCGCTGGGTGAAGACCTGGCTGCCCAGGCGCGAGAACTTCTCGCGCAGGACCGGTCCGAAGGCGTCCTTGATGCGGCCGTGGTAGACCTCGCTGCCGGTGGTGACCACGCCCACCCGGCAGGCGCGAAACGGCAGCACCCGGATCACCGCCCCGTCCGTACACCGCTTTTCCACCCGGCGAAGCTTCTCCTCTTCGATAAGAAGGGGGATGATCCGGGTCCCGGCCACGAGCTGCCCGGGAGCGACTTCCTGATGGGTGTGCAGGCTGGCCAGGGCGATCTCGCCCAGGGAATTGATCTCGCCAAGGGCCGCGACATCCACCGTCAAAAGCCCCTGCGCCTGCGCGGAAAGATTGACCCGGCCCTCGCAGGCGGCGGTGAGCGACAGGTTTTCCCCGGCCACGGCCTGGGCGATGCGCCAGGCGGCGTCATCCTCGTGGACGAAGCCGGGCATGGGATCGAGCACGTAAATGTGCTCCTTGCCCACGCGCAACAGCTCATGGATGTCGTTTTGGGTGACGACATGGCCCTTTTTGAAGGCTGGCCCCTTGCACTTCCCGGGCACGATGCGGGTGATGTCGTGGCATAAAACCATGCCCACAGCGTCCGCAACAGGGACCTCACGCATCCCGCTTTGCCGCATATCCGCCCCTCCGGGGTTTCTCCGCCCCACCGAACCGCACGGGCGTAACCCTGAGTCTCGTTTTCTGCATCTGTCGTGACTGACATATGCCCGCTTTGACATGGCAAATCAAGGCGCTGCCCCTCGTTTTCCCAATCTTCTCGCTATGTTATCTTTAACATAACACCGCTGTGCGACAGATTCCGCCCTCCCCCTGGAAATCGGCGCGTTGCGACGTTCCAGGACACGACGGTCCTGCCGACCCCGCCCATCTATTCGCTTCTTTAGCTTCGCGCCGCTGGTATAATTCATTGACTTTTACGCCTTATCTACGCAATATCATCAAACAGAATATCGTCTTCGCCTTTCGAAACACCTTCTTCCGCTCAGATTCCGGTGCATTCCGGGGACGTTGCGCGAGGGGATCACCGCCCGGCACGGCCAACGCCCGGCCATGGGCGGGGTGTTGGCTGTGCATGTGTCTGCTTGGAGAGGGCGCCGATTCCGGCAAGGCATCTGAAGGGGGTGACCCGCAACGAAGGAGGATTGGCAGATGTATTCAGAGTCATCATGCCCACGGACGTACGCACGCCTACTTTGGCTTGTGCTCAGCCTTGGCGTCCTGACGGGATGCACCGTGGTCAACGAGGGGGCCGTCAACTACCGCAGAAGCGCCGCATCCGGGAGGGCGGCCACAACCGGGGAGCTATTGGAGCTGGTCAAAAAGTACGACTTCACCGACCCGGCAAACTCGGGATTCTACGTCTCGGCCAATGAAACCATCTCCATTCATCTGACCCAGGCATTCATCAAAGACTTTTTTGAACTGGCGAACCCCTTCAAGTTCGAGAGCGGGTCACACAAGCGGGGCGAAATCGCCATCGTGGTCAATGCCTATCCGCTGACCGGAGGCGGCATGGAGTTCGGTCCGGAAGGTCTTAGCGGCGGCAGGCTTGTCTATTACGGCGACGATGTCCACAAGGGCCAATACCTCAATTTCTCCTATCTGCCGGTTTATGGCCCGGTGGAATACTCCGGAAAGCCTATCGCCTTGCAGATATACGTCATCGAGATGGACACCGGCGGCGCCAAGATAAAACCCCTCCTCAGCACCCTGGCCAAGATTGGATCGATGGCCTACCCTCCGGCCTCTCCGGTGCTGGCCGTCCTGGACAAACTGGGGTCGGCCCTGCTGAGCCAGCATACCGACGACATCCTGCTCCGCTACCACATGACCCTCTATCCGTCCGAGGAGACGGCGATCCCGGGCTATCCCGCGCTCCAGACCGGAAACTACGTTCTCATGCGCCGCGAAAACAGAAACGAAGGACGCCCGCAACAGGGGGAGGCGCCACGCCTCGATTGGAGCTCCGTCCGGTTCGACCAGCACGAAGGCCGCCTCGTCATGGCCGACGATCCCGCGCAATGCTTCACCGATGAAACCTACCTCGTCTTCCAGATTCAAAAAGGCTTTCCGGTCCTCGATGCAGGCCAGCCCACAACCTTCGCGGCCTTCCGCAACGCCCTGGAGACAGCCGCCGAACAGTCAGGGGACGCCCTGGCCAAAAGCCTGACTGAGGCCACCAACGACATCGTCCGCCAGAATACCTTCCACCGCCTGCAGCGGATGGGAAAGGAGCTGGTGCGTTACGTCTACACCGACGCCGCCTCCATCACCTACATGGCTTCGAGCTACGTCACGGAGCTTGGCGAGCAAACCTGCAAGAACGCCGCAAACACATCAACCAACGCAGCCGCAAAATCCGACGCCCAGGCAGCACAGAAAAACATGACACATGATATCGGCGTCCTCACCGACGCCCAGATCGAATACCTGATGGCTATTCTGAAAGGACTTCTCGCCACGCAACATCAGGATCTCAAGACATACATACAGGACAAGACCAACCATAAGGCGCTCATCGACGACATCGTCGCCACGAAACGTACAAAGAGTCCGGCTGGCGGTCAGTCTTCAGGCACATGAGCCTGAATCGAGAATCATTTGAACCATGGCGGCAATTTCCCAACACAACGGATTTCTCATGAAATAATCCGCCCCGTGCACCATGAAAAAAGCCGCCTTCAGTGCTGAAGGCGGCTTTGAAATATGGCGCGCCCGGGAGGATTCGAACCACCGGCCAAGAGCTTAGAAGGCTCCTGCTCTGTCCACCTGAGCTACGGGCGCGCAGCCAAACCCTGTATTTAATCAACCCTGGCGGCTGCGGTCAAGACCCCCTCCCACGCGTGCCCCCGCCCACATCGCGGCCTTCCGCGCGCGTCCGGCTTGACATGGCCGCCCTGACGCGAGCATTGTGTGCATTCCTGTCCACCCGAATTCATCGGAGACGCTCCATGTTCCTGAAGGTTCTCGGTTGTTCCGGATCGGACCTGCCCGGCCATCACCTCACCTCCTTTCTGGTCGACGACGCCATCCTGCTCGACGCCGGTTCCGTCACCTCGGCCCTGGATCTTTCCCAGCAGTCCAGGATCACGGACATCTTCGTCACGCACCCACATCTCGACCACATCAAGGACATCCTGTTTCTGGCCGACAACCTCATCGAATTCTTCGCCGGAAAGGAACGGCCGCCGGTACGCATCCACGGCCTGCCCGCCGTGCTGAGAAGCATCGCCGATCACCTGCTCAACGACACCATCTGGCCCGACTTCACGGTCATTCCGGAGCGGGCGCCGGTTTTGGCCTACCACCCCATCGAACCCGGAGAGGTGGTCAGCATCGGCGACATCCAGGTGGCCACCTGTCCCGTGAACCACGCCCGGGCCGCCTCGGGCTTCGTGCTGTGGTCCGGGGACGGCGCCCACAACGTGGCCTATACCGGCGACACCGGCCAGGGCGGCCCCTGGTGGGACTTCTTAAACGCCCTGCCCTTTCCCCTGACCAATCTCATCACCGAGGCCTCGTTCCCCAATTCCATGGAGGAACTGGCCCATGTGTCCAAACACCTGACGCCGGGACTCTTGCGAACCGAACTCGAACGGCTCAATGTGCGGCCCAAGGTGCACATCTACCACATGAAATCGCCCTTTTCGCCCCAGATACAGGAGGAGTTGCAACGCGATTTGGCGGGCTACACCTACCATCTCCTGCGCGAGAAGGAGTCGTTTTATTTCTGACGCCAGCCCCCGACCCGAAAACTTCGCCGCTTTCACGACCTACCTGGACGGCCTGGGGCTTTTCCACATGGACCTGGGACTTGGCCGCATGCGCCACGCCCTGGCCGCCCTGGGCCTTGGGCGCCCGGCCCGGACCGTCGTCCAGATCGTGGGGACCAACGGCAAGGGAACCACGGCCACCCTTCTGGCGGCCTTGTGTTCGGCCCACGGCCTGACCTGCGGGCTGTACGTCTCGCCGCATTTTTTATCCGTTCGCGAACGCATCCGTTGCTACCACGGCGACATCCCCGGGGCCGCCGCCATCCCGGGCGCGCCCCTTGGCGACGGTTTTTTCCCTGAATCCGACTGGGTGGACGCGGCCCGGGCCGTGCTTGCGGCCACGGCCCCCTTCGGCCCGGCCGGGCGGCTGACCTATTTCGAAATCCTGACGGTCATGGCGGCGCAGCTTTTCGCCGCCCAGGGCGTGGACGTGGCCGTGTTCGAGGCCGGGCTCGGCGGCGCCCACGACGCCACCACAGCCCTTCACCGGGATATGACGGTCTTTGCGCCCATCGGCATGGACCATGCCCACATCCTCGGCCCCACCCTTCACGACATCGCCCGGGACAAGGCCGGGGCCATCCCCGAGGGGGGGCTGGCCGTGACCGGGCCGCAGGCCCCGGAGGCCATGGCGACGCTCACGGAACGCGCCCGAACGGCTGGGGCGCGGCTGGTTTTGGCCCGCGAGATTGTGAACTACGACGCCGCGTCGGGGGTCGTGCGGCCCCTTGACGGGGCAGGAGAGGTCATTGCGGAGGCGCCGCTTGGATTGCCGGGGTCTTTTCAGGCCGGAAACGCGGCCACGGCGTTGGCGGCGTTTCATCTTACGGCGCAACGGATGGGGATTGCCGTCTCGGCTACGGCCGTACGCCGGGCGCTTGGGCAGACGCGGCTGCCGGGCCGGATGCAGCGGATCAGGCTGCCCGGCGCGGTTGGCGAGCTGCTTCTCGACTGCGCCCACAACGTCCCGGCCATGACGGCGCTTGCGGCGGCGCTCTCCGATGGCGGCGTCGCGCCTGCGGCGATGATCTTCACCTGCCTGTCGGACAAGGATTTCGAGGGCATGGCCGGGATCGTGCGGCGGCTGACCACGGGTCCGATCTATGTTCCGGGGCTTGACTGCCCGGGCCGCACCCGCGACCCGGCCGACGTGGCCCGGGGGCTTGGAGAGCGCGCCGTGGCGCTGCCCGATGTGGCGGCGGCGCTTAGCCGGGTGCGGGGCATTGCGGGTACGGTGTTGGTGTGCGGGTCGATGTATCTTTTGGCGGAGGTAATGGAGCGTCCCAACATATCCTGATGCTCCCTCTCAGGGTGAAACGCCGCCGCCAAACCAATTCAAGGCATCCCCCCATCCGCGATGATGGCATACATGTCATAAGCATCACGCTCATATTCCGAATGAAACCCTTCGGATATCCCTTATCACCCTGAAGACGCCAGGCGAAATCAGGAACTTGAACTTTCCCTCCACGGAACGTTTCGACTGCTCCTCGCCGTTTGAAACGCTCAGCAACACTGTCCATAACGTTCCTTGAACGATTCACCCCCTCAGACATACGGTATTTCAAAGATAATATATATTGCCGACAAAATCTCGTCCTGCTATGGTATTACAAAATTGGTAAGCCATTCCTTTTGAACAAACCCTCTGGCAAGCGAAAACAGTTATGAAATTCGGAAACTTACGCATCGGCCTGCGGCTCTTGATCGGTTTTGCAGCCGTCATCGTCATCTTCTCCGTCGTCACCTGGCTACAGATATCCTCCATGATGCAGTTGGGCGCCCTGCAGGACGATGGCGCCAAGCGCGCCGACGACACCCAATTCATCGGAGAGATCGACTCGCGCCTGGAGGCCCTCTACGGGATCATCGCCGATGCGGTCATAAACGGCGATCTGGACAGCTCCGCCAAGGACCTGGCCGAGGCCAAGGCGCAGCAGGCCAAGGACCTCTCCCGGCTCCGGGAGATTGTGGACACCCCGGAGGAGAAGCGCCGACTGGCCGAATTCGAAACGCTCTACACCCAATACTTCGCCGTCATGGAAACCAAGATGCTCCCCCTTCTGCGCAAGGAGGGCTCCTCCATCAATGCCGGGATCAAGGCCATCGACGCCGAGATCGACGAGGTGAAGACCAAGGCCATGGGCAACATCGACGCCATTTTGGAGAGCTTCATCAAGGAAAGCGGGGAGGCAGACGCGCATTTCGACGCCGTTCGCACGGGCAGCATCACAACGGCCGTCGCCTTCTCCGCCGTGGCGCTTGTGGTCGGCATCGCCGCCGGCATACTCGTCACCCTGTCCATCACCCGCCCCCTGGCCAAGGGCGTCCACTTCGCCACGGACGTCGCGGACGGCAAGCTCGACAGCACGTTGCCCGTGGAGCAAAAAGACGAGATCGGCATCCTGGCCGATGCGCTGCGCAAGATGGTCGGGAGCTTGAAAAACCTGATCGGCGAGGCCAAGGCCCAGACCGACATGGCCGTGCAGAAAACCCGCGAGGCCGAGACGGCCATGCAGGAGGCCACGGCCGCCAAGGAGCAGGCGGAGCGGGCCAAGGCCGAAGGCATGCTCCAGGCGGCGCATCAACTCGAGGATGTCGTCGAGGTCGTGACCTCGGCCTCCGAAGAGCTGTCCGCCCAGATCGAGCAGTCCAGCCGGGGTTCGGAAGAGCAGTCGCACCGGGTGGGCGAGACGGCCACGGCCATGGAGGAGATGAACGCCACGGTGCTCGAGGTCGCCAAGAATGCGTCCCAGGCGGCGGAAACCGCCGACAAGGCAAGGAGCAAGGCCGAGGACGGATCGCAGGTCGTGACCCAGGTGGTCAGGGGCATCGGCGAGGTGCAGGCGGCGGCGCTGGAGCTTAAGACCGACATGACCTCGCTTGGGCGGCAGGCCGAAGGGATCGGGCAGATATTAAACGTCATCTCGGACATAGCGGACCAGACCAACCTCTTGGCCTTAAACGCCGCCATCGAGGCGGCCCGGGCAGGCGAGGCCGGACGGGGATTCGCAGTGGTCGCCGACGAGGTCAGAAAGCTGGCGGAAAAGACCCAGTCCGCCACCAAGGAAGTGGGCGACGCGATTCGCGGCATCCAGGACGGGGCGCGCAAGAACATCGCCAACGTGGAGCAGGCGGCCCAGAAAATCGACGCGGCTACGACGCTGGCCGGAAAATCCGGCGAGGCACTGGCCGAGATCGTGAACCTGGTGGATCTGACCACGGATCAGGTGCGCTCCATCGCCAGCGCCTCCGAGGAGCAATCCGCCGCCAGCGAAGAGATCAACCGCAGCATCGAGGACATCAACCGGATCACGTCCGAGACCAGCGACGCCATGCAGCAGTCCGCGCAGGCCGTGAGCGAGCTGGCCCGGCAGTCCATGACGCTCAAGGGGCTTATCGACCGGATGAAGGAGGACGGCGGCGAGGCCGCTCCCGCCGGACGGGCGCTTGGCGGGACAGCGCGCCGGGCGCTCCTGTAGCGCCGTCGGCCGGAGAAACGACGAACGGCGCGCCGTCGCGGATGATGCGGCGGCGCGCCGTCTAGATCCCTGCCCCGTATTCGAAGACGCCCTCGCGCGCCCGGCCCTGCAGCACCCTGGCCCCGGGCGGCACGTCGCGCGTCAGCCACACGTTGCCGCCGACGATCGCGCCCCGGCCGATGGTCACCCTTCCTAGAATCGTGGCCCCGGAATAGATGGTCACCCCGTCCTCCACCACCGGGTGGCGCGCGATGCCCTTGATGATATTGCCCGAGGCGTCCTTGGGGAAGCTCTTGGCCCCAAGCGTCACGCCCTGGTAGAGCCGCACGTTCTCCCCGATGACGCAGGTCTCGCCGATGACCGTGCCCGTGCCGTGGTCGATGAAAAACCGCCGCCCGATCTCGGCCCCGGGGTGGATGTCGATGCCCGTGGCCGAATGCGCCATTTCCGTGATGATGCGCGGGATGAGATCCACGCCCAGGTGATGCAGCTCGTGGGCCACCCGGTAATGGGTCATGGCTGTTATGCTCGGATAGCAAAAGATCGTCTCGCCCGGGCTTCTGGCCGCCGGGTCGCCCTCGAAGGCGGCCTGCACGTCGTCGGCCAGATACGACCGGATGCGCGGCAGGGCCGCCAGAAACCGCCCGGCCAAGTTCTTGGCCCGGTCCTCGCAGGCCTGGCAGCCCTCCACCTGCTCCCGGTCGCAGAAAAAGCAGTAGCCGCGCCGGATCTGGTCGGCCAGAAGCCGGGACACGGCGTCCAGGTTCGCGCCGACATGAAAGCGCATGGACTCGGGCGTGATGTCGGAATTGCCGAAATAGCCCGGGAAGAGCACGGCCCGCAGCCGCTCCATGACCTCGCGCAAGACCTTCACCGCAGGCATGGGCTGGTCGTGCAGCGGACGGTGGTAGACGGTCGTGTACGAGGCCGGGTCGCACAGGCGCTCCGCCACTTCCTCCAGGCTTAAGGGCTCGGGTTCGCCGTGAGGCGCGGCCGCGCCCTGCGGGGTCGCGACCATGGCGGGGGCCGCCGGGATGATGACCTCGGACATGGCCTAATCCTCCCCCCTAAAAAGGGCCGTGCTCAAATACCGCTCGCCCGTGTCGCAGACCATGAAGACCACCAGCTTGCCCGCGTTCTCCGGACGCCCGGCCTCGGCCAGGGCCGCATGCGCGTTGGCGCCCGACGAGATGCCGCACAAAATACCCTCGTCCCGGGCCAGGGCCCGGGCGGCGGCCATGGCGTCCTCGTTCTCCACCGTGACCACGGCGTCCACCAGATCGCGACGAAAATTCCCGGGCACGAACCCGGCCCCGATGCCCTGGATGGCATGCGGCCCGGGGCAGCCGCCGGACAATACCGGCGAGGCCGCAGGCTCCACGGCCACCACCCGGATGCCGGGTTTTTTGGCGCGCAACGTGCGGGCCACGCCGGTCACCGTGCCGCCGGTGCCCACCCCGGCCACGAAGACGTCGATTTCGCCGTCCGTGTCGGCCCACAGCTCCTCGGCCGTGGTCAGGGAATGGGCCTCGGGGTTGGCCGGATTGTCGAACTGGCCCGGCGTAAACGCCCCGGGCGCGGCGGCCACGATTTCGGCCGCCTTGTCGATGGCCCCGCGCATGCCAAGCGCCGCCGGGGTGAGCACCACCTTGGCCCCGTAGGCGGCAAGCAGCATGCGGCGCTCCAGGCTCATGCTCTCGGGCATGGTCAGGACCAGACGCAGGCCCTTGACCGCGCACACGAAGGCCAGCCCGACGCCGGTATTGCCGCTTGTGGGCTCGACAATGAGCGTGTCCGGGCCGATGCGGCCGTCGCGAAGGGCGGTCTCGATCATGTTCAGGGCGATGCGGTCCTTGACCGAGCCTGCGGGGTTTCTGGACTCGATCTTGGCCGCAACCGTGGCGGCCAGCCCCTTGGCCAAGCGGTTTATGCGCACCAGCGGGGTTGCGCCGATAAGCGGCAGCATGTCGTCGTATATGGTCATGGCGTCATCTTCCCGTCAGCAGGCGCATGGCGGCTTTTCGTCGGTTGCGGCCGAAAACGGGGACATCTTCCTGAGCCTTGCGATGACCCCGGGCATCTCGCGCAGCACCGTATCCGCTTCCGCGTCCGTCGTATAGCGCGACAGGCTGAAGCGGATGGAGCCGTGGGCGAAGGTGAACGGCACGCCCATGGCCCGAAGCACGTGCGACGGCTCAAGGCTGCCGGAGGTGCAGGCCGATCCGGAGCTGGCGCAAATGCCGAACGTATCGAGCAAAAGCAGGATGGCCTCGCCCTCCACGTACTTGAAGGCGATGCTGGTGGTGTTGGGCAGCCGATTCGCCGGGTCGCCGTTTAGGATGCTGTCCGGGATGGCGGCCAAAAGGCCCGTCTCCAGGCGGTCGCGCAGGGCCCTGACGCGCGTGTTCTCGTCTTCGACGCCCGACGCGGCCAGCTCCATGGCCCGCCCCAGGGCCACGATGCCCGGGGTGTTCTCGGTGCCCGCCCGGCGGCCTCGCTCCTGGTGCCCACCGATCATAAACGGCCGAAACGGCGTTCCCCGGCGCACGTAGAGCGCGCCTACGCCCTTGGGCGCGTGCAGCTTGTGGCCCGAAAGCGTCAGGAAATCCACGGGCATGTCCTTCAAAGAGATGGGAATCTTGCCCACGGCCTGCACCGCGTCGGTATGAAACAGGATGCCGCGCTCGCGCACCATGGCCGCGATCTCGGGGATGGAAAAGACCACGCCGGTCTCGTTGTTGGCGTACATGACCGAGACCACGGCCGTGTCCTTGCGCAGCGACGCCCGCAGCTCGTCCAGGTCCAGGCGGCCCTTGTCGTCCACGCCCAGGTACGTGACCTCGATCCCCTGCGTCTCCAGGTGCTTGGCCAGGCTTAAGACCGCCGGATGCTCCACCCGGGTGGTGACCATGTGCTTCTTGCCGGGATTGGCCCGCAGGGCCGAGAGGATGGCCGTGTTGTCGCCCTCGGTGCCGCAGGAGGTGAAGATGATCTCCTCCGGGCGGCAGGACAGGGCGTCGGCCGTGCGCTGTCTGGCCTTTTTGACCAGGGCGCCCACCGACCCGCCGAAGGAATGCATGCTGGAGGGGTTGCCGTAGTGGTCGCGCAAAACCGGCAGCATCTCGTCCAGGACCTCGGGGGCGACCCGCGTGGTGGCGTTGTTGTCGAGATAGATGGGTTGCATCAGCGCGCCTCCCTGACGGTGATCTCCGGGTCCACGGTTTCTTTGAGCCTGCGCTCCACGAAATCGGCCAGGGTCAGCTTGCTCGACGGACAGCCCACGCAGGCCCCGCGCAGGGACACGATGACCACGCGGCCGTCGATGTCCACAAGCTCCAGATCGCCGCCGTCGTTTTTGAGCGCCGGGCGTATCTCCTCGTCAATGACCTTGGCGACCAGACGCATGCGCTCCAGGTTGGTCAGGGGCTTTTTCGCGCCCGCGTCCGGGACCTTGGGCGCGGCGGCCACACCGGACAGCTCCTCGGCCAGTATCTGCCCGATGCGCTCGTGACAGTCGCCGCAGCCGCCCCCGGCCTTGGTGAAGTCCGTGACCTCCTCAAGGGTGGTCAGGCCGTTTTCCCGGATGGCCCGGCGAATCTGCACGTCGGTGACGCCGAAGCACTTGCACACCAACTCCCCTTCGGGTTCGTGGGCCGGGGCGGCCTCGCCCGCGAAGTTTTTCAGCGCCGCGTCCAGGGCCTCCTGGCCCATGACCGAACAGTGCATCTTTTCCTTGGGAAGTCCCCCCAGGGCGTTGGCGATGTCCTTGTTGGAGATCTTTTTGGCTTCCTCAAGCGTCTTGCCCTTGAGCATCTCGGTCAACACCGAGCTTGAGGCGATGGCGCTGGCGCAGCCGAAGGTCTGGAACTTCGCGTCGGTGATGACGCCCGCGTCGTCGATTTTGAGAAAAAGCTTCAGGGCGTCGCCGCAGGCCAGGCTGCCCACCTCGCCCACGGCGTCGGCGTCGTCCATGGTCCCGGCGTTTCTGGGATTTAAGAAATGGTCCCGGACCTTGTCGGTATATTCCCACATAGGGCGCTCCTTTTTTTTTGAAAAATTCGTCCCGGGCGCGCCCTTTTCCGGACACCTCGGCGCGGGTGCGGTTTTCCCCATTCGATGCAGATAATACAGCCTGCCGCGAAGGGGAATGCCCGGAGTCAAAAATATTTCATACTTTTTTACTCTGATACAAGGACCAGTCGGCCCTCTGGGAGCACACCCCGAAGCCTAGCGCTGCATGTCGGGGAAATCCCGTACAGACATCCCTTTTGTTTCGCCTATCATTGTTCCGAGATAGGCCTCCGCCCCAGGCGAAAAGGCGGCATTCCCGGGCCGCCCGGGCCGCCATGCGGCGACAGTCCCCTGCGCCGCACGGCGCCGGATTATACGGCGCCGCACCAGGACGTGAACAGCAACGGCCGTCCGCCTGCCGACGTGTCGGCCATCACCCGCCAAAGAAAGGATTGCGACATGCGCGTAATAAGCCCCACCCTCGCCGCAGCAGCCCTGACCATGTGCCTGCTCCTGTGCGCCTCCCCGGGAATCGCGGCGACGCCGCAGTTTACGAGACTTTTGCCGGTGGATACCGGGACCTTCAAATACCTCATTGTCAATTCTCCGGGAAACATCCGCGCCGATGCGGCCGGGAACCTCTACGTGGCCGACACCGGCAACAGCCGCATCCTCAAGTTGTCGACCTCAGGCGATGTCCTCGCCGCCTGGGGCAGCTACGGAACGGGCGACGGCCAGTTCAAAACCCCCTCCGATGTCGCCCTGGACAGCGCCGGAAACATCTATGTGGCTGACAAGAACAATAACCGCATCGTCAAGATGAGCTCCACCGGAGCGTTCATCACGTCCTGGGGAAGCCTTGGAAGCGGCGATTCGCAATTCAACGCCCCGTGCAGCATCGCACTTGACAGTTCAGACAACGTCTACGTGACCGACTCAAAAAACTACCGCATCGTCAAGACGAC
>Ga0209800_10000451_pt1 | contig 64021 bp, 52 predicted proteins | sample Higcelweek8metaG_FD_187174 | JGI IMG/M metagenome (GOLD analysis project Ga0209800, IMG submission 187174) | Freshwater pond sediment microbial communities from the University of Edinburgh, under environmental carbon perturbations - High... | ecosystem: Environmental > Aquatic > Freshwater >...
CAGGTCATCCTGTCTTAACAGATTATCCTGCCTTAAGATATTAGATTGCCTTAAGGTATTAGATTGACTCAAGGTATTATCCCGATTTTCTACCTGGCCTGACTTATGAAAAGTAATGGCCTTTCTGAATTGATCCAGAGCAGGTTCAAGCCTGTTCATGATGCTGTAACATACTCCCAGGCTGTTAAGCAGATTGAGATTGTCGCTCTTGATATCAAGCCCCTTCTCATACTCCCTTGCAGCCTCCTCCACTCTGCCAAGCTGATACAACCTGTCTCCATAGATATTTTGGGTCACATCATCAAAAAAAGTGAGTGTGCCAGGAGCAGAGAATGCAGCGTGGTCAAGGGCTTTGACTGCATTGCATGGAACATCCTCTGGCAGGAACTCCATAAAAGGGAAAAGGGCAGCGCCAGCGTGGCATCTGGTGTCAGCGCTCTCAGATATGAGTTCTACAAGAGATCTCAGAGTCTCTTGAGCTACCACAGGATCGCCCCATATGGCAACAGCAAGAGTTGATTCAGAGAGCCACTGCCATAACAATGCTGCACTCTTCTGCTCAAGAAGAGCTGCATTGATCTGATGCACAACAGCTTCAACCTGGTTTTGCTCAGAGCTTCTCTCCTCAAACGTCAGTCTTATAACTGCACATGTAAACCGTCCATCTGAAACAGTATCTCTTTTTTCTGCAAGAGCATTCTGATTCTGATCAGGCTTAAGTAAAATATCCTTGATAAATGCATCCAAAGAGGTGGAAAAGTGGTTATCAGAGACCTCCTGTTTAAAGATAAAATCGGAAAGATAGTGCTCTGGCGAAAAATCAGAGTGGGAGATTGCATCAGAGTCTGATTTCATAAAGGATATCTCTTTTGAAGAGAAACTGCTGCCTGTGTATAGAAGATCTATATCTTTTTTCATCTGTCACTCTCTGTTTAAAATATCTGCAAGGGCATTACAGATAATGGTCTCTTCACCTTCCTGTAATGTTCTAGGGTCAATGATGAAGCGGTTATTGTCTATCCTGCCGATTATGGCAGGTCTGTACATCCGCATCTTTTTTTCAAGCATTGCTGCGGATATATACTTTGGCTCAATGGTGATACATCTGCTGGGTATGGGAAATTGAGGATAAGAGCCTCCTCCTGTACGTGATGAGAGATCAGCATGGCTGACAGCTGCTCTCTGACCTATTTCAAGCTCAATAGCCCGGATGAGTCTCTCTGCTCTGGCAACTGTCTCCTGAAACGGGCAGGTCAACATTCTGAGGGTTGGAATCTTTCTGAGAGCATCAGATTCATCCCTGTAAAGATTAAGTGTTGCCTCCAGGGCGGCAAGAGTCATTTTGTCAATACGAAGAGCCCTGGTCATGGGGTTTGCTTTGATCTTTTTAATGGCCTCTGAACGCCCGACTATTATTCCAGCCTGTGGGCCGCCAAGAAGTTTGTCTCCACTGAACGTCACAATGTCCGCGCCAGATGATACTGCATCAGATACGGTTGGTTCACGGGCAAGGCCATATTTTGACAGATCAATAAGTGAACCGCTGCCAAGATCCTCCATGACCGGAATTTTATGAGCCCTCCCAATGGTGACAAGTTCAGAGAGAGCAACACTTGATGTAAACCCCTCAATGGTGTAGTTGCTGGTGTGAACTTTAAGAAACAGTGCAGTTTTTTCAGTAACAGCAGACTCATAGTCTCTTAAGTGTGTCCGGTTGGTTGTTCCAACCTCCCTGAGTCTGCATCCGCTCTTCTCCATCACATCAGGAATTCTGAATGATCCACCAATCTCCACAAGCTCCCCGCGGGATACTATCACCTCCTGATCTCTTGCCAGGGTGTTGAGACAGAGAAATACCGCTCCAGCATTGTTGTTGACTGCCATAGCAGCCTCTGCTCCTGTCAGCTCACAGATCAGCTGCTCCACAGCAGTGTACCGCTCCCCTCTTTTCCCCTGCATGAGATCAAACTCAAGGTTGGAAAATCCACCTGCAATCTGCGTTATCCGCTCAAGGGCATCCTGACACAGCAGCGCTCTTCCAAGGTTGGTATGGAGGACAACGCCTGTGGCATTTATTGCAGGGACAAGGCGTGGCGCTACGGTCTCACGGGCACGTTTCAGAGTGTCATGGATAATCTTTTCATCCAGAATAAGAGCTGGAGCAGCGCTCTTCTCTTCAGAGATATTGCTCCCCACTGAGAGAGTCTTCTCCATCTGACTTGAAAGGGAGCCACTGCTCTCCTGTTGTGCCATATAATGAACCATCTGGCCATCAAGAATATCTTTTCTTATACATTTAAGCACCTCTCTGATTGAGGATTTTATTACAGAGAGGGGGATAGCGCTGAAATCAGCGTCATTTTTGATCTTTTCAAGAAGATAATCCACCCCTGGAATCTGTCTTAGAAGGGTCTGGTTGTCATGGTTTGTCATTGGGATACCATTGTTGCTAACAATAATAGATCAGTTCTATATGAAAGTCTTTTTAAATAATAGAAATAATAGGACTTTCACTCTTCGTTGTGGCCGAGAGCCAATATCTCTCTCAGACCGTGCCGATTATATAATTGCAATTGACCAAGAAAATTTGATTTAATATCATCAAAACAGAACCATTTTCAATAAAATTATTCAATTACTGATCTCTGTCTCTGTTGCAACATACAATAAGCGCCAGAGAATATCTATGGTAAATAGAGATGATGATAAAGAGAACAACCATTGTATTTGATCTCAATTTCAAATAGTATCAGATCAGATCTGAATAGAGAAGCGAACAGAAGATTGAACCAGAAACAGAAAAAAGAGATAATGGAGGAAAATATATGAAAAGAGGGAGAGATTACATTGTTTTTGCACTTGATGTCAATTCCGCCCATGAAGCTGAAAAGTATGTCAACTTACTTGAGGGAAAGGTTGGTATGTTTAAAATAGGTCTTGAACTCTTTATCCAGACAGGGCCAGATATAATACGCAGAATCAGAAACCTGAGCAGCGCTGGTATCTTTCTTGATTTGAAGTTCCATGATATTTCAGAGACTGTAAAGAGGGTGATGGAGCGGGTGGCAGAACTTGGAGTTGATCTGGTGACAGTACATTGTGCCTCTTCACAGAAGATGCTGGAGATGGCGGTAAAGGGGGGAAGATACAGAAAGGTACCTGCCACAGCCACTGAGCACAACAGGTATAGAGGGAAGAACCATGCAGGAGTTCTACCTGGAGAAGATGGAGTCGGGGTGCTTGGAGTAACTCTGCTGACAGATAATGACACAGCAGTAGTTGAGGCAGGTGGATTCAAGGAGCATTATGTAAATGATATTCAGGCACTGGTTATGAAACGGGCGAAGATGGCACATGCTGCCGGATGCAGAGGGGTGGTCTGTTCAGGGCAGGAGGCCAAAATGGTCAAATCAACGTTTGGAGAAGATTTTCTGGCAGTGACCCCTGGCATAAGACCAGAGTGGTCTATTACTCAGGGGGATGATCAGCAGCGAATAACAACCCCTGCAATGGCAGTAAGAGCAGGAGCAGACCTGATTGTTGTTGGCAGGCCAATCAAGAGAGCGGCAGATCCTGCAGGGGCAGCAGAGCGGATTGCACAGGAGATTGAAGACTTACAATAAGCTTATGACCCGCAAGGATTATCTCTTTGTTAGTTTGGGTCCGATATAAACAACTGTCACAGGTCTTTCATACGCCGGGCGATCAACAAGATGAATTCTGTACTGTTGGATTTTTACCTTACCGTGGTATGGGCATGGGTGTCGTTCATCACCGACAAGAAAAGTGAGCACCTCCTTAAAGTCACGTTTTTCACTGGGCGAAGAATCGCTGAATCTTGCTTTTTCCCCTGTAGCGTATTTGGTAAATAATTCATTAAATTGTTCAAGTGAAGTTGCTGTAGCCATCTCGCTCAACTCTTTTGCACGAGCATAAATACCCTCTGCAACATTCTGTGAGAATGGATTGCTTATCAACCTTTTTTTTACGTCAGGTTCAAGGGTTACATCAGGAAGACGATCAATTCTATCCAACAGCATAGACCAGGAAGAGACCGGAGAAAGAAGTACATTTAATCGCTGTCTCAGAGAATCAAGCGTATAATCGTTGTTAATTATTGCTTCATCAGATTGTGATAATAAGACTTTGATTGGAGACCAGGAGAATTTTGATTGTTCAAGACTGATTGAACTGGCATCCTCTCCAGCTATTTTCCGAAACGCACATTCGGCAAGTGCTGACTCTGTGATATCTTGGCTCTCTTCTTCCGCACCCTTCGGAAAATAACAGACAAAACGGTCTTCATGATCTGCACAGGCATCATCAGGCAAGAAAGAGCCATCCTTGCTGAACCAATTCATTAGGGTTTTAAGCTGTTGTCCCTTGAAATGAATCTGAATTCCCTTCTGGAATGTATTACCCAGGGCCTGCTGTTTAAAAATATTACGGTGAACATACAGTCTGAACCCACCCTTTGTCACAGCTTCCCTATAACTGCGAAACAGATGGACAGCGGCTTTAAAATCCTCCTTTGACTGAAATTGATTATGGATGGATAACTCATTAAAAAAGAATTCCATTTAATCCTCCCAATCTGTAAGTGCTTCAAAATCATCATCCAGCTGATCAAAAAATCCCTTTGGCCAATCTGCCAGATTCCCTTTCCCGTCGATCTCAATACTCGTTAGCTTGGCCTGCTCAATGCTTTCAACCTGCCTGAAAAAATAAATAATGGCATTCTGTTTATTGAGCACTTCCGCCCGAATCGCCTTGCGTACCCCATTGATTATATGATCACTGTGGGTCTCAACTATTATTTGAACCCCACTGGAAACCATTTTGGCAAGAAATGCAGCAAACTTTGACTGAGCTGCCGGATGAAGATGGGCTTCAGGATTTTCAATAAGCACCAAGCCATTTTGGGGTGCGGATAGACAGGCCACAAAAATAGGCAAGGTATAACTCAGACCAAAGCCTGTATTTTGGGGACGGATAAGTTCAGGATTCCCCTCAGTTGCCAGCCCGAGTGTTGCCAGATCCGTTCCAGGTATCGGCGTAACGGCAAATTGAAAGCCGGGAAAAATTTCAGCCATCCACGCCTCTACCTGTTTATCAAGTACAGGCGGCTGACCATCATGACAACGACCGGTTGGGACAGTGTTTTTTCTATATTTGTTAAGAATCCAGACAGCACGTTCACCCCGCAGGCCTACAGTTTTATAAGCTCCTGAATAGTTAACATTATGCGTTTCTCTTGGCCCGATACGGTCAGCCGTAATGTATTGAAGGTCATAAAGCCTGTCTCTGAGTACGAGCAAATCTGGGATCTCCTGCAAAACAGCATCGTTGAAACGATTACCATGCCCGGGAAGAGGTTCTGGTAATTCTCGTTCTCTCCAGTCCGGAGCCGTTTTAATTCTTGGTGCGCAATGAAGAGGAGCCAGTGAAGACTCACCATCTTCAGCCGAAAATTCGAGCCGTAGAGAAACAGCATCTGTCTCTATTTCAAAGGCAATGACATTGCTATCTACTTGATTATTAAAAATATCCTTACATCTTCCAAGTTTTAATTCTGCACCATTAATAAGAAGGCCTCGGTCAAACGGTTGTTCCAGCCATGATTGCTGGATCAGAGCTAAAATTTGCAACAAAGAGGATTTTCCGCCAGCATTTTCACCGGTAAGAACAGTCAGGGGAGATAGTGGAAAGCTTTGCCGGGAAAAACACTTATAGTTTTCAGCCGTTATTTTGCGAATCATAATATTCTCCAAAAATGGAATCTATATATGCAAAACGTTCTTGAACTTGTCGTTTTTGATTGGTGGAATATGTAATACTGTTTACAAACATATCATTGTCCATGCTTGAGTAAAAAAGAGATTGCAATTTTTTTTTGTTCTTCTTGATGGTCCCGTGGGAAATTTTTGTAAAGGCAACGGAAAATATATCAAAAAGGGCGGCATTAATGACGGATCGAGTTGTCTCTTCCGAACGATGCTTTCTAAAGGCGTGTTTACCAAACACCGTTAGTGCGTTATCCATGCTCTGTTTAAATTCAGATGCAAGATTTTCAAGTTCTTTTCTGCTCATAGCGTTCATTAGATCCAAGCAGTCAGCTAGAAAATCATCCATGTAGCCTTTATATTTTTCTGCGCCTAACAGGCGGAAGGCACAGAATCGATTTATAAGCTCCCGATCACGCATGGTTTTTGTATTAAGACTGTGGCCAGTGGCTTGTTTAAAAGAGTCAGAATCAGCCATCTCACGGAGCCATCGGGTACCTGCTCCCATGTAAAGACAATTTCGCATCTGCTGCCGGGTAAGAGTTGTGCCGCTGTTCACTCGTTCAAAAATATCAAGTTTTGCCCGACTTGGTGCTTTTTCATCTATGATATAGAGGATTAAATTTGTTCGCCGGATTCTGTTTTTAAATTTAGGATCCAGTGCATTGAACTTTTTTCCAAGCAATGCATTATTACCGTCAGCAACATGGGTGAGTTTAAACCCATCGTTCATGAAGCGGTGGAAGGTGGTTATGCGTTGCAGCCCATCCACAATTATGGTTTTTCCGTCTTTGGTTTCAGCAAAATAGAACACCGGTAGGGGGATGCGCATCAATACGGATTCAATAAGGCGGCTCTGCTGTTCAGGAGACCATACAAAGGCCCTTTGAAAATCAGGATCAAGAATATACAGCCCTTCCTCAATCTCTTCTATAACCTGGCGGATGCTGAGTTGACTGGTTCGAATGAGAATATCATCCAACGGATAATCAGCCAGGTCCAGCTCCTGCTCCTCTATTTCTACATCTTCCACTTCCACATCTTCCAGATTTTTAACTGTTTCCTTCTGCACGGTGCGTCCTTTTTTCATTCACACTCTTTTTATTTTACCTGTTGAACTTATATCCCTTGCAATCTTGCATACCTGATCCATAACACTCTCAACATCAAGGGTGAGAAGCTCTCTTCGCCTCATAACCACTTTGCCATCAATTATACTGTGTGACACATCACTTCCAGTGGCAGAGTAAACAATATGGGAATAGGGGTTGTACATCGGCACCATGTGAGGAGCTGAACAATTTACCACAATAATATCCGCCCGCTTGCCAACCTCAAGTGACCCTGTGATATTATCAAGCCCTAACACTCTTGCACCGTTTATGGTGGCCATCTGCAGCACGGTTTCAGCCTTCAAAACCTCAGGGTTCATGGAAAATATTTTGTGAAGCTTTGCTGCTGTATCCATCTCAAGAAAGAGATCCAGATCGTTGTTGCTGGCGCATCCATCAGTGCCAAGCCCGACACATATACCCAGTTCCACCATCTTTGGCACAGGTGCCACACCAGAGGCAAGCTTCATATTACTTTCAGGGCAGTGGGCAACCTTGACACCAAAGGCTCTGTAGAGTTCTAAGTCATCTTCTGTCAGATGGACAGAGTGGCAGGCAACAAGATCAGGGCCAAGAACACCAAGATCTGCCAGAAACTTTGCAGGGGTCACACCATATTTTGCTCTGATCTGAGAAGATTCACTCAAGGTCTCTGCAACATGAATAATCAGAGGGCTTCTGTTCTTACGGGCAAGCTCGGCAGCTCTCTGAAGCAGATCAGGAGCACACAGATAGGTGGAGTGTGGTTCCACTGCAACTGTAATCAGAGAACTGGAACTCTGATTCCACTTTTTCATCATTGCTGAGACATATTCAAAACCCTGATCAATAGGCCCGTAACAGGGAGATGGGAAATCGTAGAGCACCTCACCAACAACTGCCCTCATTGAAGAGTCATACGCAGCTTTTGCAACCTCCTCTTCAAACAGGTACATGTCACAGAAACAGGTGGTGCCAGAGAGGATCATCTCAGCGCAGGCAAGCTTTGCACCTGCATAGACCCACTCTGGTGTAAGTTTTGATTCAGCCGGGAAAATATGGTTGTTGAGCCACTCCATTAAAGGCAGATCATCCGCAAGCCCCCGGAAAAGGGTCATTGATGCATGGGTGTGGCTGTTGATCAGACCCGGCATGATGATCCCCCCCTCTGCGTCAATCACCTCTTCTGCAGATATCTTATCGTCCAAGCCGGGTTGAGTAGCCTCCTCATCCAGGCTGCCGATCCTGACAATCTGGCCACTCTTTACTGCAACATATCCGTTGTCAATACGTCTCATCTGGCTGTCCATAGTGAGGACAATTCCGTTTTTTATTAAAATATCCATGCTGTTTGTCATTAAATGGGTTCTCGTTTTTTCTCTTTTTTATTATGACCACAGAGGGGTAGCTCTGTGAGGTCTCTACAGTTTTTGTATATCTCTATCTGATCCAATCATAAGACAACTATAAATCATCAGGCAGCTGTTCAGGAAGAGAAAATCAGCAGCTGTGAATGGGCAGCCAGATCACTATTTCAGTTCCAGCGCCAGGTTCACTGTTGATATGGATATCTCCATTATAACTTTTGACAATACCCTGCACAACTGAGAGCCCAAGCCCTGTACCTTTACCGCTCTCTTTGGTTGTAAAGTATGGGTCAAATACCTTATCGATAATACTCTGATCAATACCTGTGCCTGTATCCGCAACTTTCAGGCAGAGATACTCCTGTCCCACTGTATCATACACTGCTCTTTTCAACTCAACAGTCAGTACTCCACCATCCGGTTCCATTGCATGGCAGCCGTTTGTAGCAAGATTCATGATAATCTGATGAACCTGTGTGGCATCAGCAACAACCAGGCCGCACTCATCATCAATGACCTCCATTATCTGAATGGTTGACGAAAATGATGACCTGATCAACTGAAGCGCCTCTTTTATCACAGGCCCAAGTTTCATTGGTGTCACTTTCCGTTCTGCCTGACGACTGAAGGTGAGAATCTGATGAACAAGCTCCTTTGACCTTGATGCAGCGTTATGAATCCTGTCAAGATAATCCATCAGAGGGCTGTTATACGGGATCTCCATCTGCAGAACCTCTGTGTAGCCAATAATGGGGGAGAGCATGTTATTGAAATCATGAGCAACACCACTGGCAAGCCGTCCCAGTGCCTGGGTCTTCTTCAGCTCACGGATCTCTTTTTCAAGGTCAGACTCCCTTTGAACCATCTTTTTACGCTCTGTAATATCCTGGGAGACTGTAAGCAGGAACTGTGGTTTGCCATTTGAATTTACAATAGGCATCTTCTGGGTGTGCAGCCAGCGGCACCCCTTATGACGGGTCTGGATCTTCTCTTCTGGGATGTCAGTCAGTTTTCCGCTGCTTAACACCTGTCGATCAAGCTCGGTAAGGTGGTCTGCATCCTCTTTTGAAAGAATGTCATGAACGGTTCTGCCGATCAGCTCCTCTCTGGAGTAACCGAGCAGCTCTTCACACGCAAGGTTGAAACGGACAAAAGAGAGCTTCTCAACCTCTTTTACACAGATCATATGGGGAATACTTTCGATAATGGTATCTAAGAAGCTTTCGCTCTGCTGAAGTTTCTTAAGCAGTTGAGCGTTTTCCAGCTCCAGATAGTGGCTCTTAAGATTGTTATCAATCCTTGATCTTATGTTGGCCGGATCAAAAGGTTTTGCAAAGTAGCCATGGAGCTTACCTTTATTGATTGCGTCAACCAGCGGGTGGTAATCGGTAAATCCTGTAAGCATGAAGCGGAGTGTATCAGGATATTCTCTGGCAGCTATCTCCAGAAGTTCACTGCCGCTCATTCCAGGCATGCGCTGGTCTGTAATCAGAACCAGGATCTTATTGGATCTTAAAATATCAATTGCCTGCTCAGCAGAAGATGCAAGGAAAATCTCATAAGAGCGCCTGAAAACCGCTTTAAAGCTCGTCAGATTTGCCATATCATCATCCACATAGAGAATGGTGGGCTTGGAAGGTAGCTCAGAAGAGGTTGCTGCGGCATTTTTTATTGCAGGATCACTCTCTGTTGAGTTCAAGAACTCATTATCAGGAACTTTACTGTTTGATATTGCATCATAAATAGCACTCTCTAACAGTTCAATTTCGCTTTTCATGATTTTTTCTCCTCTTTAAATGGTAAAAGAACAGAAAAAACAGCTCCTGATTCAGGCAGATTTGAAACCTCAATCAGGCCGTTGTGTTCCCTGATAATTCCGCTACTTATGGAAAGCCCCAATCCTGACCCCTTACCAATATCTTTGGTTGTGAAAAACGGATCAAAAATTTTATCCAGATCTGATCTGGCTATCCCGGGTCCGTTGTCAGCTATATCAACGACAATATACTCAATCTCATCTCTTGACGCTACAGATGTCCTTATAGTGATTCTTTTTTTATCTGGTAAGCCCATAGTGTTACTCGAACCTGATGCCATGCTCTGAAGCGAGTCAACTGCATTGGCAATAATGTTTGTAAAAACCTGGATCAGCTTGCCAGGATTCCCGTAAACCTCAGGAATCGGCCCATACTCTCTTACCACCTCTATTATGTTAGAGTAGCGATTTTTAAGTATCACAAGTGCAGAATCAACCAGAGTATGGATATCTGTCCGCTTGAAGTCAAAATCATCCATACGGGAGTAGAGCCTCAGACTTGAAACTATCTCCTGGGTACGGCTGACTCCCTCCTGCAGATTGTGCATAAGCTCTGGGAGCTCTTTGATCAACAGATCAAAATCAATATCTCTTTTTATCGACTCCAGACGTTCTTTAATAGCTCCATCATTATGGCATCTGCTGCAGTTCTCATTATAGAAAGATAGAAGCTCTTCAATATCTTTTATATCCTGCTCAAGCCCGAAAGCACTTGTCTTGATAAAATTTACCGGGTTATTGATCTCATGAGCAATCCCGGCAGTCAGCACACCCAGTGCAGCCATCTTTTCAGACTGGATTAACTTTTTCTGGGCAGCTTGCAGGTCAGAGAGGGTCTTTTCAAGCAGCTGATTCTTCTCTTCAACCATCTGCTGTGCCCGCTTGAGGTTAAGATGGGTCTTGACTCTGGCATATACCTCTTCAAACTGAAAGGGTTTTGTTACATAATCAACTCCGCCGACCCCAAATGCTTTGATCTTGTCAAGAGTCTCTGTCAGGGCACTAATGAAAATGACAGGGATATCTTTTGTACGTTCATTAGCCTTGAGCCTCTGACACACTTCAAACCCGTCCATCTCAGGCATGTTGATGTCAAGCAGTATGAGATCTGGACGATCATTGATAGCTGCATTCAAAGCCATAGGGCTTTTAGGAAAAGGCCTTACCTGATACCCCTTGTCAGAGAGCATCTTTTCAAGAAGTTTCAGATTCGCAGGTTTGTCATCAACCACCATAATCGAATTACTATCATTGGTCTGAAGCATGTTAAAGTTCTCCATTATTGCAGTAATATATGTCAATTACAGCCTCTGTCCGGTAGAGATGATGTAAATGAAGTAAAAGGTACAGTCAAGCATCTGCCTACCCACGGTTATCTGTTCTCAAGAGAGACGGTTATCCATTCTTAAAAGAGACGGCTATCTGTTCTTAAGAAATGTGGCAAACCTCTTATCCTCTTCCATGGAGTGGTGGACAAACCACTTTAACAGAAACTGAATGAACTGATGATACTCATCCATATTTTCAGCCATTAGATTCACTTCATTAGTGAGCAGATCAATAAGATCCAGATGGAGCTTCTGATGCTCTCTGATCTCTGGATATTTGCAGTGCATCATAAGGTTCTCTTCGCTGTAAAAGTGAAACTTTGTGTAATAGACAAGCTCCATGAGCAGTCTCTGACAATAGGGATGATCTTTTTTAGATGCCATGAAAGAGGCAATACGCTTGATTGAACCCAGAAAATACCTGTGCTGATAATCAATTTCAGCAACACCTGTATTGTACTGCTCTCTCCACTCCAGATCTATATTTGAGTACCTGTCAGAGTTAGCGTCACTATCTGGGCTATCTGCATTTTGAGCTCCTTTTTTAATATCTTTTCCGGCAGCTCTACTCTCAACACTCTTTTTACTCATTTTGTCAGTATCCTGATTAATTGTTCATACTCATAGTTCTCTGCAAGCTCCTGTAACCTGGCTGCAAGCCCTGGATCTCTCTGCGCCACTGTTTCAATACCAGCTTTAAGCTTTTCAATATATCCCCCTTCAACTGCAATAGACATCTCTTTCAGGAGTGGTTCAGGCAGATGTTCAAGGTCAGCACCAGTTAATATCTTGTAATCGTTCCCATCTCCTGATGACCCACTATTTACCAGCTGGTCAGAATCTGATGATGCGGCCTGACCATCTGATGGCAACTGTTCATAAATGAATTCAACTCCAAGGTGGGTCTCAATGGCGTCAAAAATTTCAGCCTCATGAAAGGGCTTCTTTATAAATGCATCTGCTCCACTTGCCATAACCTCGACCCTCTGCTCCTCCATGGCGCTTGCGCTCACAACAATCACAACAGTATTATCACCTCTGTCAGAAGATTTGATCCTCTTTGTTGCCTCAACTCCATCCATAACAGGCATCCTGATATCCATAAGCACCATGTGAGGCTGCCATGAATGAAAAATATCCAGAGCCTCCTTACCGTTGATGGCCTCTTTTACAGCAATACCGACAGGTTCAAGCAAAAGGGTCAGGATCTCTCTGTTTGTCTGTTTGTCATCCACAACAAGGATACGGCATTGGGCTCCAACTCTCTCAACTTCACCTGATTCAGAGTCACTCTCTTCTTTTGAAAGTTTTTTTTCTGCTGAAAGGGTTTTAATACCCAGCACCTTTCTCTTTTTATGTTTCACAGGAACCGCTGTCTCATCAACTCTGATTACTGGCAGCAGGAATGTGAACGTGCTGCCTATGCCAAGTTCACTCTCCACAGAGAGTCTGCCGCCCATAAGTTCAACATATTTACGGCAGATGGCAAGCCCCAGGCCTGTCCCCTCTCTTGAGCGTCCAATATCGGTTTGCTCAAAACTCTGGAATATGGTATCGTGGTCATCCTCTGCAATGCCAGCTCCAGTATCGCTTATCCTGAAAATCAGAGAAGATCCATTTTCCGCAAGAGTCTCTGATCTCTTCTCAAGCTCATCAGCAGTGGAGACTGTCAGACTTATAGATCCCTGTTCAGTAAATTTGACCGCATTCCCAAGCAGATTAATAAGAATCTGCCTCAATTTGGCCTCATCTGCCACAATGTAACGAGGTGTAGCTAGTGAATGAGATACCTCCAACTTAAGCCCTCTGGATCTTGTCCGCTCTCTGAACAGGTGGTGCATCTCATCAACAACTGAATAGAGATCAAAGGCACTATTATTTATCTGGATTCGACCAGCCTCAATCTTTGACATATCCAGAATATCATTGATCAGATTCAGCAGATGTTCGCCGCTGCTGTTGATGGTCATGAGGCTCTTTTTCTGATCCACAGAGAGTGTATCATCAGACTGCATGAGACGTGAGTAGCCAAGTATTGCATTCATGGGGGTACGGATCTCATGGCTCATGTTGGCAAGAAAGATGCTTTTTGCCTGATTGGCTCTCTGCGCATCATCTCTTGCTTTTTCAGCTTCATCGCGGGATCTGTCAGCATCTTCTCTGGACTGCTCAGCATAGCTACGTGCCTTTTCAGCATCCTCTTTGGATTTAAGCAGCTCCTGCTCTACCTCTATTCTGGCAGCGATCTCCATGGCAAGCTTTCTGTTCCAGAACAGGATCAGGCTGATGATAATCAAGGCTACAGCACCAACAGAAACAGTGATCTTTATAACCCGTGTCCAGTCAATGGTATGTTCAAACCGGACAGCCATCCACCTGTTTGATATCTCATTTTTTTCTGTCTGAGTGATCGATTTCAGAGCTTTGTCAAGAATAGAGACCATCTCAGGCCAGTCATTTCTGACCCCCATGACAAGATCTTTACTGGTCGGGCCATCTGAAGGGGAGGAGATCTTCAGATTGGTGATATTGTGTTTCTGCATAAGGTAACTTGCTACTGCCAGATTTTCAATATAGGCGTCTGTGACTCCAGAGGAGAGTTGCTGAAGGCACTGAAGAACATTGAGAGCCTCTTTAAGGTGGATGGCAGGGTAGTTCTCCTGTAAGAACTCCTGATAGGCGTAGCCTGTGACCACTCCGACCTTCTGACCAGCAAGGGTTGCCAGATCTCCCACCAGCGGGGTCTCCTGACGTGTAATGATAACAACAGGATAGGAGAGATATGGCCTGGTAAAGTTGAGATATCTCCTGCGGGAGGAAGAGTCAATCAGACATGGCACAATATCAACGTTTCTGTTGATCGCCTCACTCTCCACCCCTTTCCATGTGAGCCCTGAAACAACATCCATTGAGACACCCAGCCGTTTTTCAATCAGTGCCACATAGTCTGAACATATCCCCTGATACCTGCTCTGCTCATCTATCCACTCAAGTGGTGGCAAAGAGGGGTCAACTCCAAGCCTTATGTGCGGGTGGTCTCTTAAAAACGCCTTCTCCTTTAAACTTAACGCCAGCATTGAGTGGACATCAGAAGTCATCTTCTCCATAACTGCCCCAGGTGCCCACCTGCTGGCAATCTGATTTTTCTGGCTTTGCGACATATTGGCAAGCACCCGGTTGATCAGCTCCACAAGAAGGGGCCAATCCTTACGCACAGCAAATGCAAGGGGGCTCGGCTTATCAGATGTATGAGCTGCAATCTTGAGATTTGCAAGGTTCATGGTCTGGATGGTATATGCCGCAACTCCAAGATTACCGATTACGGCATCAACGCCTTTGACGGCATCAACACTTTTCACTGACTCATCACTACTTTGGGTACCATTGCCTGAACGGGAAAGTGCAACCATTGCATCCTGAAAGGTGCTGTATAGAGCAGGCTCAATAGCTGTCTCCTCTTTGATAAACTCATGGTGTGAACTGTTGACCTGCACAGCCACTGTTTTACCTTTGAGATCTTCCAGTGAGGCAACAGGAGAGTCCTTGCCGGTTATGATAACTCTCGGGAATGAGAGGTAGGGATCAGAGTAGGTGAAATACTTTTTTCTCTCTTCAGTCAACCCTACACACGGCAGCAGATCAATTTTCCCCTGCTTTGCCTGCTCAACAGTTTCGTTCCAGGAGAGACCCTTTACAGGCCTCATCTCTATTCCAAGAGTATCGTTTATAATTGCCACATAGTCTGCTGCCATACCTGTGTAATTACCACCTTCTGAGATGAACTCAAAGGGGGCAAAGCCAGGATCAATACCAATTCTGACAAACCTGTGAGATTTAATCCACCTGCGCTCCTCATCACTCAATGAAATCCTGATCCGCTTATCAGAAGCGCTGATATCAACCCCGCCTGGCAGCCCTGCAAGATAGTGGGCAATCACCTGATGATAGATGCTTTCAGGATCATCTTTCAACGCCGCAAGATTGAGATCAATCTTCTCTTGCAGAAAAGGTGTAAGGTTTGCACCTCTGGGAAATGCAAATTTAAGATTGGTGGGGTTGAACACAACAGGGGAGGAGTTAAAACTGTATCTGTTTTCGTTTAATGCACCGAAAATCCGGTTCACCACACCAGCATCAGCCTCTCCATCAGAGAGCAGATCAAATACTGATTCATAGTTGTCAACCTCAATATAGTTACATGCAATATCAAACTGCCTGAGAATAGTTCTGATTCCATGTTCACCATCAGTATGAATACTGCCTTTCATAACGGCAATCTTACGCCCCTTCAGATCAAGAAAGGAGTTGGCCTTGAACTCTCTGGTAGTATAGAGAACTCCCCAGTTGAGAAAAACAGACTCATTATTAAAGTGATACTTTGCAGCTCTCTCGTCGGAGAAACCGACATCAACCATTATATCAATTGACTTTTCATCCAGCCGTTTAAGGGACTCCTGCCATGTTCCATGTATGAACTGAAGGCTCCACCCCTCTTTCTGAGCAATGTAATTTAAAATATCGGGGAAAATTCCCAGCACTCTGCCACGAACATCTGTGAAAATTTTAGGGGGATTCTCATAAGCTCCCACCCTTATTTTCTGCAATCCTGTCTCCACATGGATAGTTGACGGAGTTGCAGCAGCCTGAGTTGTCCTGGCAGTTGCGGGTATTGGGGCAGTTGCGGGTATTGTGGCTGGTTCAACTCTCCTGACCGTTGAGAATGGCTCAGCCGTTGCAGGTGTGATGTTACTACAGCACAGAGAGAAAAGTATTGTAACAGGCAGTATGGCAAACGATATTATGAAAAGGGCTCTATTTCTCATTGGTTAATTCCACCTGATTATTCACGTCTGTTAAATGGAACTTCTTGCAAATACCTTTTTAAAAAATACCTTCTGGATAAGGGTGGATGCGTTTGTAAAAAATACCCCTGAGATTACCAGTGCCGCCCCGATCAGCAACGATTTTCCAACAGGTTCATTGAGCATGAAATAGGAGAAGATAATGGCACTGACTGGCACAAAATTTATAAAAACGCTTGACTTCATTGCTCCTATCTCTCTGATCCCCTCATAGTACCAGAGAAATCCAAGCACAGTGCCAAAAAAAGCAAGATAGAAGAGGCTGAACCACTCAACCGTTCCGTAAGAGAGGATCTCACTGAAGCTTCCATTGATCAACGCAGGAAACATCAGCATAACAGTTCCTGCAACAGAAGAGTAACAGACCGAGACAAGAGGGGATAAATCACTCATCACCTGCTTGCCTATAAGAGAGTAGGCAACCCAGCTTGCAACGCAGCCAACGGTAAGAATCTCACCCTTTCCAAATCCGCTCTCTATGAAATTCATGATATGCCCATCAGATATGACAACCAGCGCACCTGTTACAGACATCAGAATGCCAATACACTTTATAGTGTTGAGCCGCTCCTTGAAGATAAGTGCAGAGAGAAGAGTTATCAGAATCGGATTGTTGGCAATAATCAAAGAGGCTTTGCCAGCCTGGATATGGTGTAGAGCTGAGAAGAACAAAATATTGTAGAAAAAGACTCCTGTTGCCCCAAGAAGCAGCAGAGGAGTGATCTGATTCTTCTTTACAGAGGGAAGGGTACCCTCCACCTGCCTTGTAATGAGAAGCAGAAAAAAAGAGGCCATTGCAAACCGTATGAAGGCTGCATTAAAAGGGGTAACCCCCTGGGCAATGGCTCTGCCGGCAATAAAGGTTCCTCCCCACAAAACAGCGGTCAGAAACAGTTTAAGATATACCACGCTATTATTCCTTTTAAGAGAAGGATTCCTTCAAGTTGTAAGGTTCACCCAAGTTGTAAGGTTCATCTGCAAAGCGCTCTCGTCTGTGGCTTCTTCATAAAAACATTATTCAGAAATGTCAATGAGGAAGAGAGATCTTCATAACTGAATACCTCAAGTGAAACCACTCCGGTAAAATGTCTCATCACATTGAGGGTTGAAACCATCAGATCTGGAGGCGTCAAATCTAACGATTTGTGATCTTTCGGAATCTCTGATGAGAAATCAACTCCGTGAAGGTGGATCAGTGGAACACGCTCTCCATATTTTTCAAACAGATCATCAATGGAGTAACCGTGCAGGATCAGATGTCCTGCATCAATAGAGACCGACATTCCGAACTGATCAACAATATCACCTATATATTCAAAAGGGTAGTGCAGAGTCTCAATTGAGATGAGTGATGGATCAGAAATAGATGATGAGAGTTTCTCAAGGCTGTTACATGCTCTCTCCTGCCACTGTTTAAACTGATCCTGATGCAGTTTGCCCTGATCTTTTTCACCCTTGTGTGGATGGGATGGACGGGAATGAAGGGGTGGAGAGGGCAGATCATAACAGTCAATGTCATATTCAATATGAAGAGTGTATGTTGTGGGGTTAAGTGGGGCACAGAGTTCAACTACCCGTCTGACAACATCAACAGCCTTAAGACGTTCTGACCTGGATCTATCTGTAAGTGATACATCAACCGGCAGATGGATATTGTAGGTAACACCAAGACTTTTGGAGAGTTCTGCAAGCTGACATATCTCCTGAGGAGTTGGCAGAACCTCCACAGGAACACCCCTCTTCCCCTGCCACATCATACTTCGCCCCTCTGGAATAAAGGGTCTGCTCTCAAAAATCAGAAGCTCTATCTCGTCAAAGAGCGCTCCAAGCTTCTGGACATTGGGCACAATGCGATCTCTGTATATAAAAGATGTGGTTGCAAGTCTGAAGGGCAGATTTTTTACAGGTTCTGGCAATTTTTCAGAATATTTTGGCAGTTCAGGATGCCCTGTCTGTTCAGAAGATTCTGTCTGTTCAGAAGATTTTGCCAGGTTTTGTTGAAAAGGTTCAGACACAGAAAAAAAACTCCTTTTTCATGAAATTGATTTTAAAATTTGAATTTTAACCATAACATGGTTTAAAATATTTTAAAATCATAAGGCAGATTATAAATTTACAGGCAGATTATAGATTTACAACAAGCGGTAAGGTGGCTCTACAGGTCAAATTAATCCACAGGAGGAGCAGATATTGTGATGAACCTGGAATCGGTGATTGCAGCGGCAGCAGGCAGAGAGAAGGCAGACACCCTGTTTATAAACGGCAAAGTCATTAATGTCTTTACAGGAGAGGTGCTTGAGCAGAGTGTGGCTGTAAAGGATGGTTATATATGTGGATTGGGATCTGCACCAGATCCGTTTGGCTCTCTGGCTCTCTGCCGGTACAGTGCAGATGAAGTTGTTGATCTCAAAGGTATGTACCTTGCCCCAGGCTTTATGGATGCCCATGTGCACATTGAGAGTTCAATGGTGACCCCTCCTCAGTTTGCTAAAGGGGTGCTACCTTTCGGAACAACAACTGTCATTGCAGATCCCCATGAGATTGCCAATGTCATGGGAGTTGCAGGGGTTGAGTATATGATAAAAGCTGCAAGAGATCTGCCCATGAACATCCTGTTTGCACTTCCCTCCTGTGTTCCGGCAACTGATATGGAGACATCTGGAGCCATTCTCAACGCCTCAGCCATTGCCCCACTTCTGAACCATGAAAAGATAGTTGCCCTTGCCGAAATGATGAACTATCCAGGGGTAATATTTACAAACCCTGATGTTATGGCAAAGCTCAAAGAGGCCAGAAGAGCTGGTAGAACTGTGGATGGACACGCCCCCAGAGTTACAGGCAGAGAGCTTCAGGCCTATGCTGCAGCAGGAATCTACAGCGACCATGAGTGTACCACAGCACAGGAGGCTATAGAAAAACTGCGGCTTGGAGTGCATATCATGGTAAGGGAGGGTACCTGTGCAAAGAATCTTGATGACCTTCTGCCAGCAGTCAATGAGAACACATGGCAACAGATGATGTGGTGCACAGATGACCGCCACCCGGAGGAGATTCTGACTCAGGGCCATATTGACCATATCATACGAAGAGCGATCCGCTCAGGTATCGACCCTGTCAGGGCGATTCAGATGGCAACCATAAACTGTGCCAGATACTTTGGTATAAAAGATGCCGGAGCAATAGCTCCTGGACGCAGAGCAGACATGGTGCTGTTTAAAAATATTGAAAATCCTGTAATAGAGAAGGTTTTTGTAAAAGGTGTTCTTGTAGCTCAGAACGGTGTTTTCAACCATGAGAGAGAGCCAGCTCTTTCAGCCAGAGTACCTGAAACCATGAATTTTGACCCTGATACAGTTGATTTTTCCATACCCTGCGCTGGTAAAAGTGGTCAAGCTCGGGTAATCAGGGTAATTCCTGATCAGGTCGTTACAATGGAGGCTGTAATGGAGGTGCTTCAGAGAGATGGTTATGCGCTCTCTGATATAAAACGGGATATGGTCAAAATTGCCGTGATTGAGCGATATTCCGGTAACAGCGGTATGACAACCGGGTTTGTTACCGGTTTAGGGCTCTCAAAAGGGGCAATAGCCTCAACAGTTGCCCATGATTCGCACAATGTCATTGTTGCAGGGGCAGATGATGATGATATGATGTTCGCTGTCAGAGCTGTAAAAGAGCTGGGAGGGGGTTTTGTTGTGGTTTGTGGCAGAAAGTTGATGGCAACCCTTCCTCTTCCTGTGGCAGGTCTTATGTCTTATGACTCCATTGAGCAGGTCAGTGGGGCAATGGCAGGTGTGATAAAGGCGGTTAAGAGCCTTGGATCTCCGCTGTCAGACCCGTTCATGACATTGGGGTTTCTCGCCCTGCCTGTAATTCCTTCACTGAAGATAACTGACAGGGGGCTTGTGGATGTTGAAAAATTTCAGATTGTGGAGCTGTTTGTGTAAAGCTGTCTGAAATAAGAGTCATGCCCTAAGACCCTGAAACACAACATGGGCCTTACAGTTTTTATATGAAAGTGTAGGGATACAAACTGGTTGGTAGCCGTAGAGACGCAAGATCTTGCGTCTCTACAACTTTCATGCTTCGTTGTGCCGTCAGGGCATAGTGGTTATACAAAACCTAACAAGAGTTCACACCTCAACGCTGATCCATTGGGATATAGTCCCTTGCCGTCTCACCAATATAGATCTGCCTTGGTCTGCTGATCTTCTGGTTGGGGTCAAGGGCATCCTCACGCCACTGGGCAATCCATCCCGGCAATCTTCCAATGGCAAACATCACAGTAAACATCTTGGTTGGAATCCCCATGGCTCTGAGCACAATTCCACTGTAAAAATCGACATTGGGATAGAGGTTCTTATCCTGAAAATAGCCATCCTTCAGTGCTGCCTCTTCAAGTTCCATTGCAATGTCAAGCAGGTTATCTTTGATTTTAAGGTTATTGAGAACCTTGTCACACATCTTCTTCATGATCTTTGCCCTCGGGTCATAGGTTTTATAAACCCTGTGGCCAAATCCCATGAGCTTGAACGGATCGTTCTTATCCCTGGCTTTTGCAATAACCTGGGCAGGTGTCAGATTGTCCCTCTCCATGGATTCAAGCATCTGAATAACCGCCTGGTTGGCACCACCGTGAAGAGGGCCCCAAAGAGCAGAGATTCCAGCAGAGAGCGCTGCGTAAATATTGACCTTTCCGCTGCCAACCACCCTGACTGCTGCCGTGGAGCAGTTCTGCTCATGATCTGCATGAAGTATCCAGAATGTATTGAGTGCATCCACAAGTTCTGGATCCATCCTGTAGGGGATAACAGGGTTATCAAACATCATGTGGAGAAAATTGGCACAGTATGAGTAGTCCGGCCTGGGATAGACTGTAGCGTGTCCTCTGGATATCTTGTAGGCCATGGCAGCCATTGTTCTCACCTTGGAGATGATACGCAGAAAGGTTCTGTTGACATCCTCTTCCAGATCCAGAAGTTCTGGATAGAAACTTCTGAGCGCATTTACCATAGCAGAGAGAATACCCATGGGGTGGGCCTTGCTTGGAAATTTCTGGTAAAAGAACTTCATATCTTCATGCAGAATGGAAAAGTCGTTGAGCATTACGCTGGTTCTTGTAAGGCTTGCCCTGTCAGGGAGGTATCCGTTTATTAGAAGGTAGGCTGTCTCCACAAATGTTGAGTGCTCAGCAAGCTGCTCAATAGGGATACCTCTGTGTCGAAGGATTCCCTTTTCACCATCCATAAAGGTGATGGCACTCTGGCAACTGCCAGTATTGCCAAATCCAGGGTCAAAGGTTATATGGCCAGTCTCCTGACGGAGCCTTCTTATGTCAATTGCCTTTTCACCTTCTGTTCCTGTAATTACAGGGAGTTTATACTCTTTTCCGTCAATCAGCAGGGTTGCAAATTCAGCCATTCTTATCTCCTCTTTAATCAGCTTCTTATCTGTACAGTGTTGGATTGTTTAAAGTCTATTCTCAGCCTCTGGTCTCTCCAGGAACTGTATAGGTTGTGCAGGAGCCACTTGAACACTGCCGTGTCTGCTTTTCAACTGACTGGCTCCTGCTCACAGCAGAACCTCCCATGGCATAGTTGGTTGCACTGACCACCCTTGCTACAGCAAATGAGTTGCACTTAGGGCATTTTATCTCTTTTTCATTGTCCCCACTCATGAAAAGTATCTCAAAGAACTCCTCACAGTCTGAACATTTAAATTCAAATATTGGCATGATTACGGCTCCTTTATCTACTATTTTTATAACCAACATGGCGGCTCACCGCCACAATCGAAGAGATGAAAGTTGTAGAGACGCAAGATCTTGCGTCTCTACGGAGTACCCACCTGTGTGTATCCCTAGACTTTCATATAAATTACTTACTCTACTAACATAGGTCACACACTATCCACACAGATCAAAGCCCTCTTTAAAAGGGTCATCGTTTTCTGCAATAAAACTGTGAAAACCGGTAATGTGTGCCCTACCAGTTATCTCAGGAATAATTGCCCGTCTGTTGCCAGCCTTAGTCTCTCCAAGTACCTTGCCAGTAAAGAGAGTATTTATGATACTTGAATGTAAATAGGCTTCGCCGATACCAAGTTTTCCCTTTTCATAAAGATATGCCATCTTTGCACAGGTACCTGTACCACAGGGCGAGCGGTCAATCTGGCCATTACCAAAGACAACAATATTTCTGCAAGGTGAGCCATCCTGATAGATCTCAGTCAACGCCACCTGCCCTCTTTCTCCAGATACTGGATGGACAACGGTGATAATATCATTGACACGGCTTCTGATTTCAAGACCTAAAAATTTAAGTCTCTCAATATTCTCAACTTTGATATCCATATCAAGCTCTTTGACATTTACAAGGGCAAAAAAATTTCCACCATAGGAGACATCCACATGAATTTTGCCAACAGAAGGCAGGTCAATGGTGAGGCTATCATAATAGAATGCAGGTACATTGCATATTCTCACCTCAGTTGCAACTCCATCTTCAATGGATGCATGGGCAGTAACCTTACCAGCAGGAGTGTCAATAATAACTTTCTGACTGCCGGAGCCGCTACTTAGCTCAACAGGTACCATTCCTGTATTTAAAAGCACGGTCACAGAGCCTATGGAGCCGTGGCCACACATATCCAGATAACCTTTGGAGTCCATGAATATCACACCAGCATGGGCATCATCACATGCTGGTGATGTGATAACAGCGCCAAACATATCCTTATGGCCTCTTGGTTCAAGCATGATCATCCTTCTGACATGATCCAGATTGTTCTGCATCCAGATCTTTTTTTCCATCATGGTCTTTCCGGGAATATTGGGAATACCTCCGGTTACAATGCGTGTAGGTTCACCTGCTGTGTGGGTGTCAACCGTTGATATCATTCTATTGATCTGCATCTTGCAAAGTCCTGTTTAATCTTAAAGTCTCAGTTTAAAATGCCTTGAAACAGGGTAAGTACTCCCCCCCCTGTAAAAGAGCGCTCCAGTAAAAGGGCACCTCAGAAGATGGTAAAAAGGCAGCTCCAGAAAGGCAGTTATTCGGGATTGATCATAATCTTAGGTCAGCGCAGCACTATATAATACATAATTACTGACGATCATTGCAAATGTGGCCCATCTTATGACCAAGCCCAGTTATTCAGATTCATGGAGTCAGAGCTGTTTCTCCTCCATAATCCTCTGTATGCTCACAATTGCATGGTGCTTGACATCAGAGATATGCTGTCTCAGTATCTGACAGGCACTCTTAGCATCTCTATTTGCAATACAGTCATACAGTCTGCTGTGTTCATCATCGACCCGCTCCATTGGAGTGACGAACAGGATATTTCCTCTATATTTAAGATAGAGCAGATCAAAGAGGTGCTTAAGAGTATTTACCTGAAGTGTACATTGAGAAAATTCAGCCAGGGTCATATGAAACTCCATATCCCTCATCAGACGCTCTTTAAGATAGATATCTCTTACTGCCGAGAGGTGGCTCTCCAGAGCTTTCTTAAGTTTTTGCAGCCCATGAGCCGTTATCTTCTTCACAGTTACAGGCAGAAGCGACACCTCAATGAGTTCCCTGAAATCATATATCTCTGTAATCTCCTGAAGGCTTATCTTTTCCGTATAATATCCACGATTGGGCTCATGCCTGACAAATCCCTGGAATTCAAGTCTCTTAAGAGCCTGGATAATGGGTGTGGAACTCATGTTGAGCCGTTCTGCAAGATCACGGTAGGAGATCTTCTGACCAGGTATGATCTCATTATGAAAAAACATCTTTCTTATACCAACGTACGCTTCTTGTGTGTAATCTTCCCGTTCTCTTCTTGTTTTTGTGCTTTTAAGATTCTGATCCATAAAAATTTTTATCCGTTATAACATGAATGTCAGATTCGATCTCTCAATAAAAGATTTGATTAAAAAATAGATCAATATATGAAAGCAGTGATAAAATCAAGATGTAAGGTAATTGATGGTGTTCCATTAAATGTTCTCTTGAAATGTTCTGTTGAAATGATATTCTATTAGAAGTTAAAGTTGAACATTCTGCAATTAAACTTGAAGATTCTGCCGAGGTGCTGTGTGTCAAACCCGTATGAACATCTGTGGATATACTATCTTAAAGGAACTCCTGAAAACGGTGCATTGGAAAAGGCTCTCTCTGGAGCTTACAGCAGCTATTATAATGGAGCCAGAGTCAATGCTGATAAAGTGTTGAATCCTCTGAATGAGAAGAGCACCTTTATCGGAAACTGGGAGGAGGATGGTTTCTCATTTTTATTCTTCTCTGCCCCATGTGATGAGGCTGTGGAGAAGATGGTCAGGCAGGATAAAGAGCTTACCCTGATTGACAGGTATCAGATGAGCGGTGAAGAGTGGCATGGTGAGAAGATTGAATCGTATAGATCAGGAAGCCTTTGCATCTCTCCACCCTGGAAAATTCCATTTATCAGTCAGCCCGGCTTAAAGCATATTCTGTTGGACCCGGGAGTTGTCTTTGGAACAGGACGGCACCCAACCACCGAGCACTGCCTTGGGTACATTGAGTATATCTGCCAGCATCAGCCTGTTTCAACGGTTTTGGATATTGGTACAGGCACAGGACTTTTAGCCATTGCAGCAGCAGAGTTGGGAGCCAGCAAGGTTCTGGCTATTGATTTCAACCTGCTTGCAGTAAAAACCACACAGAACAATATAGCGCTCAACTCGCTTGAAGATAGAGTGCTTGCCATCCAGGGGAGAGCCGAAGAGTTTGTGACATTTCCTGCCGATCTGGTGGTTGCAAATATCCACTATGATGTTATGAAAAAGATGCTTGAAATCCCTCAATCTCTCCATCACCCATGGCTGATTCTTTCCGGTCTGTTAAGAAGTGAGGTTGACAAAGTTCTTGACCATCTTAAAAAAGAGAGGGTTACTGTGGTTGAAACCGTCTCTCCTGATGGGGTATGGAATACCATCCTGGCAAAGGGCAGAGAAGAGTAATTTGACGGAGGATAGATAATGTACCTTGTAACAGCAAAACAGATGCAGGCAATTGATAAGAGCACCATTGAATCGTTCGGAATCCCAGGTCAGGTGCTGATGGAGAGTGCTGGCAGAGGCGCTGTTGAGATGCTTCTTAAAATATTTCCAGAGATCGGCTCCAGCAGCAGAGTCGCTGTTCTGGCAGGAAGAGGCAATAATGGTGGAGATGCCTTTGTAATGGCCAGATATCTGATTGAAAAGGGAATTGAAACAAATACATTTCTTTTATCTTCAAGGGAGAAGGTGACAGGGGATGCCAGAGCAAACCTTACTCTGCTTGAGAAGCTGATAGCTGAAAACTCAAACAGATCTCTGATGAGAGAAGGCCATATGTCCTCAACAGATGCTCTTAAAAGCGCTCTTATCGAGATTCAGGATCTGAAGAGCTTCAGGAAGCACAGGAGCACCATTGTCAACCATCACCTCTTTATTGACGGAATCCTTGGTACAGGTCTGAACAGCGATGTAAGAGGATTTTTCAGAGAGGTGATTGAAACTCTCAACGCTCTGTCAAAACCTGTTTTCAGCATTGATATCCCCTCCGGGCTCAATGCTGACAGTGGTCAACCCATGGGTGTATCAATCAGAGCTGATGCAACAGCCACATTTGGATCTGCCAAAACAGGCCATATGCTCTACCCGGGCAAAGGGCTCACAGGTACTCTTGAGGTGATAGATATAGGTATCCCGGGCTTCATAGTGCGCAAGGAGAATCCATGCGCGCATCTTATGGAGCGCCATGTGATACAAAGCATGTTTCATCCACGGGAAGCGCAGTCTCATAAGGGTACATACGGCCATCTTCTTCTGGTTGCAGGCTCAACAGGCAAAACAGGTGCTGCTTCCCTTGCAGCCAATGCTGCCATGGCATGTGGCACAGGTCTTGTCACCCTTGCCATACCTGAGAGCATCAACAGCATAATGGAGATAAAGGTGACTGAACCCATGACTGTTCTGCTGCCTGAAAGTAAAAGAGGGCATATATCACATACTGCCTTGAATATTATCTTGAAAGAGCTTGTTGCTGATAAAAAAGTTGTTGCTGCAGGGCCAGGTCTTGGTCTGGATGAGAGCACCATAAAGCTTGTGCATGGCATGGTTGAGGAGATTACTCTGCCCATGGTTCTGGATGCTGATGCGCTAAATGCCATTGCAGTTAACCCCTATATATTGAAGAACAGAAAGGCTGCAACTGTAGTGACACCTCACCCTGGTGAGATGGCACGCATGGTCGGCAAATCAACTGCCCAGGTAGAGCAGAACAGGGTTGAGACAGCCACACAGTTCGCCTCTGAGTTTAATGTGATTGTAGTTCTTAAAGGAGCCTCTACCCTCATAGCTTTACCAGATGGCACTCTCCATATCTGTCCGACTGGCAACTCGGGGATGGCATCAGGAGGTATGGGAGACGTTCTTACTGGCATGGTGGCAGGCTTGATTGCCCAGAACTTTGATCCATCTGAGGCTGCAATGGCAGCAGTCTATATCCATGGTCTGTGTGGAGATATCCTTGTACAGAAGCGTGGAGCGTTTGGATTTGTGGCATCTGATATAGTACATATTATCCCTGAAACCATTCACGGCAAGCTCTCTTTTTGAAAACAGGGAATAGGAGTATAGACGTCCATAAAAATATTTTGGTTCACTATCCCCTTTATTCATAGGGTTTGCAGCGATCTTGCCAAATTAATTATCTGGGAAAATATATAACAATATTTTAAACACGGTATAAAATAGTCATGAGTAGAGCAGAAAACAGCATCACCATCCATACCAGAAGTGACCATGAAACCCGTGAAGCGGGCAGAAGAGTTGGGCTCCTTATCTGTGACACTCTAAGCTCGGGCAATCTGATCAACAAAAGAGCAGCCATTGCCCTCTACGGAGGGCTGGGTGCTGGAAAGACCACCTTTGTCCAGGGATTTGCAAGGGGGCTAGGTGTAGCAGAACAGTACTATATCACAAGCCCAACCTACAATATCATAAATGAGTATCCGGCAGCAGAGAGTTTAACTCTATACCACATGGATCTCTACCGGCTCGGCTCACCAGATGAGCTTGAGTATATAGGGTTTGATGATATTGCCTCATCTGAGCGCAGCGTAATAATCATTGAGTGGCCTGATATTATTGATCAAAGCACCATTAAATTTGATCTGAAGATAGAGATCTCCACAGACCGGGATTTTAACAGAGAGATATCTTTCATTCCATCTGGACTTGATGCCATAAATCTGCTAAAGCAATTTGCTGTTTAATCATGGCACTTACGGCTCATGAGAATTTTCAGGTCGTTATTCAAAGATAAGGAGCAACACAAAATGGCATTGAAAGTGCAAAAATTCGGAGGTACTTCGGTTGCCGATATTGAGAGAATCAGAAACGTTGCAGATCGGGTCAGTAAAAGCCACGATCAGGGAGACAGGGTTGTTGTTGTCCTCTCAGCCATGTCAGGGGTGACAGACAGATTGATCGCCCTGGCAGAGTCAGCAGCTGGAATACCGGACTCAAGGGAACTTGATGTTCTGCTTGCAACAGGTGAGCAGACTACAGCCGCCCTTCTTGCCATGATTCTCAAAGACAGAGGCTATCGTGCCACATCCCTTCTGGGGTTTCAGGCTGGTATCATTACAGATCACAGTGCAGGCAAGGCGAGGATTCTTGATATTGAGGCAGACCGTATTATGAACCTGCTTGAACAGGGAGAGATCGTTGTTGTGGCAGGTTTTCAGGGCAGAGACACAAACGGCGACATCACTACACTTGGACGGGGAGGCTCTGACACATCAGCAGTTGCAATTGCCTCGGCAATCAAGGCAGATGTGTGTGAGATATTCACAGATGTGGATGGTGTCTATACAACAGATCCGAGAATATGCAGTAAAGCCCGGAAAATCAAGAGAATTTCATATGAAGAGATGCTTGAAATGGCCATACTCGGCGCAAAAGTTCTACAGATCCGCTCTGTGGAATTTGCAAAAAAATACAATGTGCCAGTGCATGTCAGGTCATCATTTAATGAGGAGGAGGGTACAATGGTTGTGAATGAGAGTGCTGACATGGAGAGTATTGTAGTATCAGGAGTCACATGTGATAAGAACGAGGCAAGAATAACATTGAAAAAGGTTCCAGATCAGCCGGGAATTTCAGCAAAAATTTTTGGAGCCCTTGCAGATGCCAATATCACTGTTGATATGATCATTCAGAATACCCGTTCCGGTGGAGAGACTGATGTAACCTTTACAGTGACAAAGACAGATTTCAGAAAGGCGCGGGAGATATCTGAACTGGTGGCAAAAGAGATTGGTGCGACCGAAGTTCTGACAGCTGAAGGGATTGCTAAAGTGTCGGTGATAGGCCTTGGCATGAAGAGCAATGCAGGAGTTGCAGCCACAATGTTCAAAACTCTTGCATCTGCAAACATCAACATAAGGCTCATCAGCACCTCTGAGATCAGAATCTCCTGTGTTATTGAAGAGAAGTATGCTGAACTCGCTGTCAGAGAGCTGCACACCGCCTTTGGGCTTGATATGGAAGAGTAACTACGACTCTGTGATTTCGTCCATTGACCTGAACCATGATCCGCAAAATCAGATTAAATGATCAAACAGAGGTTATCTCATCACGGTTATCCTTTAATCATGAGCATCATGGTTCAAACAGGTGGCAGATATCAGGATCAGACATATATAAAAAGTTAGCCAGCTTCAACCGCAATTCTGAACCATTACTTACCCATGAACTTAAGTCCTCTTCTGATTTTCATGGCTATCTCCTGCTTGCTGTACGGTTTCATCACATATTCACATATGCCAAGCAGTCTGGCAGATTCAGGATTGACAAGATCATTGAATCCTGAACAGAGGATAACCGGAATCTCAGGACGGAGTTCCCACACCTTTTTTGCAAGATCGCAACCTGTCATTCCAGGCATTGTCTGATCTGTTATCACCATATCAAAGCGGTCAGGGAACTGACTGAATCTTTCAAATGCCTCAACGCTTCCAACCACACCCTCTACCCTGTACCCGAGGGTTGCAAGCATCTCCTGGGCCATATCCACAATCTGGGGTTCATCATCCACATAGAGGATTGTCTCGTTGCCTGTTGCAATACAGATAGGCTCGCAACTCTCTGCTCTGCTTCCCTCTGGAGCCTGAGGGAAAAAGAGATGAAATGTGCTCCCCTTCCCAACTTCGCTGTAAACATATATATTCCCACCAAGGCTCTTAACAATACCGTGAACCATGGCAAGTCCCATACCTGTCCCCTTACCCCGTGGCTTTGTGGTGAAAAATGGCTCAAAGATACGTGCCATATCTTTTTTATCCATACCATCTCCAGTGTCACTTACTGTCAGGCGGATATAGCTACCTGGCATAAGATCAAGATATTTTCCAGCGCTCTCTGGATCAAGCTCCATGATCTCAGTGCAGATAGCAAGAAGCCCTCCATTCTCCCGCATCGCATACTCTGCATTGGAACATAGATTCATGATGATCTGGTGTATCTGGGTTGGATCTGCCATCACAATATATCGCTCTTTAGGGATGGTCTGTTGAATTGTGATGGTGGCAGGCAGAGAAGCTCTGATCAGTTTAAGAACCTCTTTGACCATGATGTTGATATTGACCGGGATATTCTCCTGACTCTCCTGACGGCTGAAGGTGAGGATCTGCTTAACAAGATCCTTTGCACGGTAGCAGGCACTGAGAACCCTTTCAAGACGGTGGTGAATCCTGGAATTTGCCTGCACATCTGAGAGTGAAATCTCAACATAACCCATTATGGCTGTCAATATGTTGTTCATGTCATGAGAGATACCACCGGCAAGTGTGCCAATCGCTTCAAGTTTATTTGACTGAATGAGTTGAGCTTCAAGCTTGTTCCTCTCCATTTCAGAACGTCTTCTTTCAGTAATATCACGGCTCACCCCAAGCATTTCAAAAGCCCGGTTCTGCCCATCACGTAAAAAAGTGAAGGTGGTCTCTGTCCATATTATATCACCGTTCCTGGTGTAGCACTCCAGCTCAAGAGGGGCTCTCTCTTCCAGGGCCTCTCTATTCTCCTCATCAGAGGCAATATCCATCTGAACGGCAGCTATCGCCTTTTTTGCAGATTCAGGAGGCAGCATCCTCTTGAAACTGAACTGACTCTTTGCCTCTTCAGGAGTGTATCCCATCATTGAAAAGACTGAGGGGGTAATGTAACTGATTTTCAAAGTTTTCAGATCAAGTGTCCAGATCACCTCCTTAACATTATCAGCAAGCAGGCGGTACTGCTGTTCAGATGCTCTGACCATATCCAGAGCCCTCTGTTTCTCCTGCTGAATGGTATTGATCTTATCCACAAGTCCAAAAGATAGAGTGGTGACAAGAAGAGCCATGCCTATCTGAAAGCCTGAATCTGTCCATATGTTGCTGTCAAGAAGCCCAAAGGATTTCAATACCATGAGCAGAGAGCAGATCAGAATGCTTGACCATGCCATAATATAGAACCGTGCTTGACGTTGGCCTCGAAAAGAGAGGATCACACCGCCTGTTAACATGGCTGTGACACTGAGAGCAGCAAAGAGAAGAGATGCCTGAGTTACAACAGAATATGGCAGGATAAAAGGTGAAATCAGCATCAGACAGCCTGAATATATAAGTATCTTCATAAAGAGATGAAGGCGGGGGATCTCAGTTCTTATTGATAAAAAGGTGTCGGTAAAGATCATGGAGCCAAGCCACGCAATAAAACCAAAAAACGGATGGCAGATGTTTGCCCACCGGGTTGAATCTGGCCATAAATATTGGAAGGCCAGGCCGTTATGCGCCATTGTGAAAAAAGAGGCGCCTGCCACAACAGCAATCAGGTTCAGATATGTTGCTTCACGGACAGAGAGAAAGATGAAAAAGTTATATAGAACTGCCGCAAGCATCACCCCATAATAGAGCCAGTTTACTGCTGCATCGGTGCTCATATGCTTATATATCTGCTCTTCTCCCCATGCCACCAATGGTACAACGATTGCACCATTGGATCTTATATTGAAATAGAATGTCTGTCGTCCCGGCATCTGGGTTATGGGGATCACTGTGGTTCGAAAATTTACAGCTCTCCTGGAAAAAGGGTAGGCATCTCCGCTTATGGTTATGTTAAACCGCTCATCTTCTTGAACCTTTGACTCTGAATTGAGCAAGATATTACCCATCTTTGCCGCTGGCTGATAGAAAACAAATTGATCCACCACAGCGTAAGGGTATTCAATAAACCATTCAATCTGGTGATCTGTAATATTTTCAACTGTGAGCCTGAACCAGAATGAGGAGGAGGAGTATCCAAACCCTGATATGTCTTCCAGAGGGGTAAAGGAGGAGATAAATTTTTCAGATGCGACTGTTTCAATATCTAATGAACAGCTCTCATCAATATGGTAATAGAGATACTGTGTGATCAACTTTTTGTTAAGCCCATCATCAATTGTCAGTATCATAGATCGGTTCTGAAACTCAGATTTAGAGTATACTGCCGACTGAGATTGAGATGGAAACCCAGAGCCTGTTCCTCCAGGTTGAATCTGGGGTTGTATCTGGGTTACAGGTTGAGTTTTAGAAGAGAGAGGAAAAGGATTCATAACGATCAAGACAAACAGCGCTGCAAACAGAACGATCCAGAAGCGATCTCCTCTTCCTGAACAATAGGCTCTCATTGTTAAGCTGCCTTTTTATAAGAATGGCGTAAAACCCCTATCCCTTTAGGGTAGGGGATGTAAGCCATCGGTTAGCCTTGACTATAGATATACTTTTCAATTTGGCGAAGGTATTGGTGATCGCATATCATAACAGAATAACTGCTCATTTTCATACTCAGGCTATCTGCATGAAACAATATACCAGTCTCTCAAAGATATAAATGAATCAGCGTGCTTTAAGCTTGGACAACATGGGAAATTATTTTTCGCCAATAGCCTCAACTCAATTTTAGTTTAGCGAAGGTATTGAATGAATCATGCCTTTCCTGAGAGAAGCACCCCTTCAATAAATGGATCAAGATCTCCATCCATGACCCGATCCACATCACCCACCTCAAAGTCTGTTCTGTGATCCTTTACCATTCTGTAAGGGTGCATCACATATGATCGTATCTGACTTCCCCAGGCAATCTCATCCTTGGTGTCATGAAGATCCTGCATCTTCCTGCTCTGCCTCTCCTTTTCGATCTGGTAGAGCCGTGACATAAGAAGCTTCATTGCTATCTCACGGTTTCTGTGCTGAGATGACTCCTGCTGGCACTGCACCACAACGCCTGTGGGCATATGGGTAATTCTGACTGCACTGCTGGTTTTGTTGACATGCTGTCCACCTGAACCGCTTGCTCTGTAAACATCAGTTCTCAGATCTTTCTCATCAATCTCGACATGGATGTCATTGTTGATTTCAGGATAGACAAAGACAGATGCAAATGATGTATGGCGCTTTCCAGTTGAACTGAAAGGTGAGATACGGACAAGACGGTGTACCCCTGATTCAACCTTCATGAATCCATAACAGTTGGTACCTGATACCAGAAAAGTTGCCCCTTTAAGCCCTGCCTCATCACCTGGCTGGTAATCAATCATCTGAAGTTTGTAGCCCCTCTTGTCAATCCAGCGGGTGTACATCCTGAAGAGCCTTTCAGCCCAATCCTGGGAGTCAGTGCCGCCAGCTCCGGCATTGATCGATACAATGGCATTTCTGGCATCATCCTCTCCATCCAGAACCAGATCAATGGAGAATTTTTTAACCTTCTGCTCAAGCTCCCTGATCAGCTCCTCCACCTCAGACTCTGTCTCCTTGTCCCCCTCTTCCCTTGCAAGAGATAGAAGTGTCTCAGCATCCTCAATGTCCCGGTAGATGGACTCCCAGGCATCAATCAGCTCTGAAATTCTTGTACGCTCTCTTAAAAGGGATGTAGCCTTGTCAGTATCATTCCAGAAATCCTCTCTTGCAATGAAACTTTCAAGTTCTCTTAAGCGGTTCCGTTTGACAGGAAGGTCAAAGATACTCCTTTAACTGCTCTGATTTTTCATATAACCCTGTGATGCTCTGTCTTATCAGTTCAACTGCCATGTGTCGATTCTCCTGTTTTCAGTTTTTTTATTTTTTTGATACTCCTGCTACCTCCGAGAGCTTGAGCTTACCTGCAACAGCTTCACCCCTCTTCTCTTCACAATATTTACCACACATGCAGCCCCAATTGCAAACAGACAGATCTGTGCAAAGAGATCTCCAAAGGTGGAGTAGAGTGTTTTTATATTCAACGAGGGGATCGATTGGGTCAGAGCAACCTCTTCAAATAACCTGGAACTCTGAAGGATTTTACCTGTTGGATCGATAAATCCACTGATGCCAGTATTTGCAGCTCTTGCAACTGCCCGTCTGTTTTCAATGGCACGAAATACTGCCATGGTAAAGTGCTGTCCCGGTGCTGAGGTGTATCCAAACCAGGCATCATTGGTCATGGTGACAAGTATCTTGGCTCCATTTTTAACAGCAGCTCTTGAAAGGTGTGGAAATATAACCTCAAAGCAGATCTGCACTCCAGCACTTGAGCCGTTAAATGCAAGTGGATCTGCATCTGATCTTCCTGAAGAGAAATCTCCTGCCTGAGCAATGATCTTGCCAAGAAATGAGAGGTATTTCCCAAAGGGGACATACTCTCCAAAGGGAACCAGATGTACCTTGTCATAGCTGCCCGTTATCTGCCCAAGTTCATTTATCATGTATGCTCTGTTGAAGATGTTATAGATCTTTGCCGCCTCATCCACAGCTTTGAATGCAGGGCTTCCGATCAGAAAGGTGGTCTCTGCATCTCTTATGCAGCTATCTACCCTGTCTGACATCTTTTTATTCCATGAGTAGTAAAAGGGCAGGGCAGTCTCAGGCCAGATGATAAGATCAGGGTGAAGCTCTGAAGCTCTCATTGAGAGGTTGCAATATTTTGTTATGGTGCTCTCCTGATAAGACTCATCCCATTTAAGATCCTGTTCAATATTTCCCTGAATAACAGAGATAGTGACGCTCTCACTTTGTGCAGCTCTTTTGTCAACTTCTGCTATTCTCATCTTTCCATAGGAGATAACTCCTCCAAACAGCATGATTAGAAGGATAATCCATATTATAACCACCCGTCTTGAAGATATCTGGCGGTCAGAGGAGAACCATGCTCTCCAGGCAAGTGCCACAACAGAGTTTGTCATGATGATGATAAAGGAGATTCCATAGACAGAGGTGATGTCAGCAATCTGTATAAGGTTTAACTGCATATATTGGGAGTATCCTGCAAGCCCCCATGGAAAGCCAGTCAGTATGGTTGAGCGGAGATACTCAAGCCCGACCCACAGCGCTGCTGATCTCAATGGAGTCAACCACTCAGGCAGAGATTTTTCACCACTCATACCACCATGCAGATAGATGACTCCAGATGCAAACAAAGCTGGATAGAGTGCAAGGTATGAGGCCAGAAGCAGAAGTATGGGCAACGCAAGGAGCAGTGGAAGTTTGCCATAGATGCTTATGGTTGGAACAATCCAGTATATAAGGGACAAGAAATGGGCAAGCCCCATTATAAACCCTGCATTAAATGCCTTTTTCCTATTGAGTTTATACAAAGAGAGCATCAATGGAACCAGAGCAAACCATGCAACCCATGGGAGGTTGGCTTTGGGAAATGAGATGGTTAGTAGGAAGCCACTGACCATGGCAGGGGCATATTCAGAGAGTGTTGTCAGAAAACGGTTCATTGTAGTGGATGTCCGGTCAGCTTTTTTGTTTATGGATGGATGATTTTTGTGGTGGTTACTTTCTTGGATTTTGCTTGCGCCATACTTTTGGGCTCTGGTAACTGGAACCAATGGACCAGATTCCCCGATATCTGCTTTTTGCCTCTGCCTCTGCCTGTCTGTAAGGGGTAATGTCAAAACCTTCTGGAGGCGAGCCTCTGTAAACCTCTGCCATACCCTCTCTGATAAGTTCAAGGTTTGCAATGGTACCATCATCGGTAAAAACTTCTGCCAGAAGCCTGTTATATCTGTCTGTCCCATAACTTTTAATATGCAGATCCTTATGGTCAACAATGCGGGTCAGAGCCTCTTTTGCCTCCTTGCTGAAAGGTTGACCATGTGAACCAGAATCCCCCTTTTTCCGTCCTCCTGATTCCGGAGCATCAATACCGAGAAGTCTTATCATCAGAGCCATTCCTCCCCCCTCAATCTTCATGGAGTCTCCATCATATATTTTAAGGACTCTGAATGTTATAGTGTCGCCTGTGCCATCATATCTTGCTGTACCATTACCACTTACGCTACCATCTGGCTTGCGCTGCTTGGTTCTGGTGTTCACACTATTTTGTTTTGCATCTTTAATACCGGTTTGCTCTGATGTTTTCGGCTCTGAATCAGGTTGCTGGTTACTCTCTTTTTCAGTGTAGGTCTGAATATCCGAGACAGAAGCTGGGGGACGCACGTTGCTGTAGTGCGAAACCCCCTCTTTATCTCTCCAGAAAAAGATCTCTCCACAGAGAGCCTGAGATGAGCATGATATCAGTATGAGTAGATCGCAGAGAACTAAAAATAACCTCACCTCTCTTTTCAGCGCCATAATCACCCAAGAGATAACTCTTCACCCATACGAACCATTGCCTTTTCCACATTTTCCCGGCTGTTGAATGCGCTGATCCTGATATACCCCTGGCCGCACTTACCAAAGCCAGCCCCTGGAGTGCAGACAACACCTGCTCTGGTAAGGAGCATATCAAAGAACTCCCATGAATCTCTGCCACCTCCGTTGATCCAGATATATGGGGAGTTGTCACCTCCGACAAACTTGAAACCCAGATCTGTCATGGCAACTCTCACAAGATCGGCATTTTTAAGATAGTAGGAGGCAAGGGCTTTTACCTGGATGCGCCCCTCTTCTGAATAGATTGCCTCTGCCGCTCTCTGCACAGGATAGGAGACCCCATTGAACTTTGTGCTCTGCCGTCTGTGCCACAGAGCATGCAGAGAGACTCTATTGCCCTGTTCATCAAATATCATACACTCTTTAGGGACAACAGTGTATCCGCATCTGGTACCTGTGAATCCTGCTGTTTTGGAGAAGCTTCTGAACTCCACAGCAACCTCTTTTGCCCCTTTGATCTCATAAATGGAGCGTGGCAGAGTCTCATCCCGGATAAATGCCTCGTATGCTGCATCAAAGAGAATCAGAGCCTTTGTCTCTTTGGCATAATCGACCCATTTTTCAAGCTCTGCCTTTGTGATGGTGGTGCCAGTCGGATTGTTTGGAAAGCAGAGATATATAAGGTCAACCGGTGTTGAGGGCAGCGCTGGAAGAAAATTGTTCTCCTGTGTGCACTCCAGATAGGTGATACCCTCATATCTGCCATCAGTAAAGGCGCCAGTTCTTCCTGCCATAACATTTGTGTCAAGATAGACAGGGTAGACTGGATCTGGAATTGCAATTTTTATATCTGGTGCAAAGAGTTCCTGAAAATTTCCTGTATCACACTTTGCTCCGTCACTTACAAAGATCTCATCTGCTGTAATATCTGCTCCATGAGCCTGAAAATCGTGCACAGCGATCTTTTCCCTTAAAAATGGATAGCCCTGCTCAGGACCATATCCTCGGAATGTGGCATCATCTGCCATCTCAGCAACACCTTTTTGAAAAGCTCTGATGCAGGCATCTGGCAGAGCCCTTGTGACATCACCGATTCCAAGGCGTATGATTTTCATATCAGGGTTATCTGCCTGATATTTTGCCACCCGTTTGGCAATGTCGGAAAATAGGTATGATGCGTTGAGTTTGCTGTAGTGTTTATTGGCTTTTATCATGGTCTGCTCCCCTGTTATCCGTTCTATTTGTTTCAATCGTCTGAATCCATTTTGTCCGCCATCTTTAAATCACCAAAAAAACCTTGTCAATAAAAACCTGATTTTCAACCTGTATTGTGGGGGGATAGTCAAAGCGTGAGGAGATCTCAAGAGCCCCTCCTTTGATTATTGATTGTTCATTAACATTGACCAACAAGACCTACGAATCCGGCGGTAACTGCCCTTGCCTTTTTTTGCTTTAAAGAGCTGCGGTGGTCGTTTTGCAATTGGAATACGCCCGATTTCGCTTGGGTCAATCGGGATATGTATTGAAATCTTTTTCATGGTATTTCCCCTGTTTGTATTTTTACTATTATACCTTACAATATGTTTAATCCATATTGTTTGTATGCTTGAATTTTTTTATCATTACTCATTAATATCAGGTTGTTTTTTATACATTGCCAGATTAGCAGTCTGTCAAACGGGTCTTTATGTGATGGAACAGATGGAAGTTGATATGAAGTGATAATATCGTTCTCCTTAATATCATATATCTGGAATCCGGCATCGTGTGTTGCTTCCAATAACTCTTCCGGTGTTACCCCCTGTAATTCCAGCTTGCCTAATGAATATTTTAATGCAATTTCCCAATAACTTATTTTACTTACATATTTGACTTTATCAGCATCATCAAATATTTCAAGAGCCTTTTTACCTATTTTTGAAGGCTCAAGCATACTCCAGAGCAGATAGTGAGTATCTATAAGATAATTCAAATTGCCAATAACTCCTCTGCTGTCATTTTGAAATCATCGTTGATTTTATAAGTCCCTTTTTTTGCCAGCAGTCCAAGTTGTATTCTGTTTCTCTTCTTATATTCCTTATAGGGTATTATAACGGCAATGTTTTCCTTCTTTTTGCCATAAGATATGACAAACTCTTCTCCTTGTTTGACACTTTCAAGAACTTTAGCAAATTGTGCTTTAAATTCTCCAACTGGTAATATTTTCATGATTTATGCTCCTATGCATATTTTTATTGTCAAGTTGTCAATAATAGCATTATTTTTTCAAAAAGCCAATCCCTGCCCCTTCTGCATACCGTTCTTTATGGCTCGCTCCCTTAACCAAAGCATAAACACACTCGTCATGCGTCAATTCCTCTTGCGGATAAAAGGCAAAGTTATTTGGGCTTGATCATAAGATGGGCCACATTTGAAATGGTCATCAGTACTTACGTACATATAATGCTGCACTGGCCGAAGATATGATCAAACCCAGTTATTTGAACCAGGCCCTTACATTTCATGGTTCGTTGTGGCCGGGAGCCAATTTTATCCCTGTTGTGATTAGCCCCTCTTATCTGTTCTTTATACATGACACATGTCCTGTTGGAATTACACAAGTTTTTTATAAAGGACATATTCTACCGTATTTTGAGAGATAACATATTGATTTTAATTAATAATAAGCTTCTGGCATGGACATTGCTTTTCAATTGTCTTGTATAAACATACGTTCATTCATTAAATATAGAAATTCGTCTTATCAAACCATAATTCATTAATTACAGAAATTTGTCTTATCAAACCATGAATATCTAATAAATATTTTAAATACTAATATTTGTATTCATAAAGCTCTGAAAACCAGTATGACCCTAAATCAAAAGAGGCTCAGGAGGAGGATTGACAATGGCTAGAATAGTTGATGGATTTCCATCTACATTTGGTGATGATTATCAGTTAAATACCAATGAATTCATTCGTTATGCAGCAACCACCTTTCCAGAAGTGGAAGTGGTATCCAGGAATCTGGATGGAACGCTTATGCGCTATAATTATAAAGAGGCCTATGCCAGGGTTGGCAGGCTGGCCAATGCTTTAAAAAGACTTGGAGTCAAACCTGGAGACCGGATCGGGGTTATGGAGTGGAATACGCATAGATTTTTTGAACTTTACCTTGCCATCTCCGGAATTGGAGCTGTGCTTTTGCAGGTCAATCCCCGCATTTCAAAAGAAGACAGAGTCTATGTCATCAATCATGCCATGGCTAAACTGATATTTGTCAGTGAGAGCATGGTTCCCTTAATTGAAGCACTTGGAGAGGAGATCAGTGAAGTTAAAGGATATATAATTTTAAATGATAAAAAACAGGATGAACCCCATAGCAAGCTTGCTCCTGTTTATGATTATGAGCAGCTGCTTGAAGTGGAAGATTCACATTATGACTGGCCAATGGTCAACGAATGTTCGGCATACAGCGGAGCATACACATCAGGAACTACAGGCAAACCAAAAGCTGTCTACTATTCTCACCGCTCTATTTGTCTTCACACCATGTGTCTTGCAACCATGTGCAGTATAAATTCAAAGGATGTGGTAATGCAGATTGTGCCAATGTTTCATTGCCATGGCTGGGGTGTTTTTTTCTGTGCAGCACTGACCGGAGCAAAGCTTATATTTTCAGGTCGCTACAGTGCAGAGGAGACAGAGTCTCTGGTGGAGTTACTCATTTCAGAGAATGTCACCATGACCTGCGGGGCTCCGGCAATTTTCATGCCTATGCTTCATTACATAAAAACATTAAAGAACAGGCCACATTTTAAAAATTTACGCATGCTTTCCGGTGCAACCGCACCGCCAGTATCTGTGATGAAGGATTATGCCGAATTGGGTGCAGATATTATCCATGCCTATGGTGCAACTGAGACAAGTCCTATTGTCACCTTGAATTTTCTGAAACCATCGCTTTCAGATCTACCTGAAGAAAAAAAATGGGAATTGAGATTAAAACAGGGGATGCCTGTACCGTTTGTCAACTGGAAAATATTGGATGCCACAGGAAAAGATGTACCCCATGATGGCAATAGCGTTGGGGAAGGCTGCTACAGGGGCCCCTGGATTACCGCCAGTTACTACAATGACGAACGTAATAAGGAGGCATTTACAAACGATGGTGCCTGGAAGAGCGGAGATGCACTGACCGTGGATAAATACGGATATCTTAAGGTGACGGACAGATTCAAGGATGTAATTAAAAGTGGTGGTGAGTGGATCTCATCAATTGATCTGGAGAATGCCATCATGGCACATCCCAAAGTTCTGGAAGCTTCTGTGGTGGGGATCGCACATCCAAAGTGGGAAGAACGGCCTTTAGCTCTGGTGGTACTTAATAAAACTGCTGGGGAGATCAAAGAAGAGGAGATATTGAATTTTATAACGCATAAATTTGCCAAATGGCAACTTCCGGACAGAGTGCTCTTTGTTGATGCTATTCCAAAGACCAGCGTTGGAAAATTTTCCAAAAAAGATATCAGAAAAGAGTATGGCGATTTCTATGTCAGACAAGAATAACGCTGACATGACTGTCGCTGAGATCTGGCAGCTTTTTTCAATCCAGGATTAAAAGAAGAGAAATCTATTCTATTTTGCTTTAATACGTTTTTATATTTTGCATGGAGGGAAAATGAGAAGAGTAGCAGTTATCGGTACAGGACACACTGACTTTGGCTTTAATTCTCCAAAGACAGGGTTGGAACTCTTCTGCGAGGCGGCCACAGAAGCCATGCAGGAAGCAAATGTTGAACCAAAGGAGATTCAGGCTCTATATTGCGGTAGCGGATTAAGTGATTTTTCTGAAGGGCAGATCATGATCCAGTCTTATATTGCCAATGATCTCGGGTGCCATAATATTCCGGCTACCCGTTTTGAAGCTGCCTGCTCTTCAGCTACCGTTGCCATTCGTGATGCGTATATGTGGGTGGCGTCGGGTTTTTACGATATCGTCCTTGTAGGGGGAGTGGAAAAGGCCACTGCCATGGGTACAGCCCTGGCTACCCGGACTTTTGCCATGGCAACTGATGCACGTTACGAGTTTCCTGCAGGACTTACATTTCCCGGTTTCTTTGGGTTGTTGGCCAATCTGTATGTAACCAAATATAATGTTTCTTTTGAGAGACTCAGAGAGCAGATGGCTCTGGTTTCGGTTCAGTCCCATCTCTATGGTATGCAAAATCCCCATGCGCAATTCAAAAAGGAGATCACTGTGGATCAGGTAAAAAACAGTTTCATGGTCGCATCTCCATTGACCCTGCTGGATTGCTGTCCCTTTTCCGATGGAGCAGCAGCTCTTGTTCTGGCATCAGAAGATAAGGCAAGGCAGCTTTGTGATAAACCTGTCTATATTGCAGGGGTGGGGCAGGCCTCTTCTGGCAGGTTAAGCAGTCAATACAAGGATATTCCCAGGTTAAAAGCAAGGGAGATTTCTGTCAGACAGGCATATGAGATGGCAGGAGTTGGGCCAGAAGAGATTGATGTATGTGAACTCCACGACTGCTTCAGTATTGCCAGCATAATAGCTGCCGAGAGTCTTGGCTTTGCTGAGTTTGGAAAAGGGGGAGAACTCTGGGAAAAGGAGGAGAGCAGAATTGGAGGTAAAATTCCCATTAATATATCAGGCGGGCTTAAATCAAAAGGACATCCTATAGGAGCTACAGGGGCATCACAGACAGTGGAAATAGTAAAGCAGCTTCGTGGTGATCTTGTGCATGAGGGAAGGCAAGTAGAAGGGGCCAGGGTTGGTCTGGTCGATACTCTGGGTGGAGATGGCATAATTTGCAATCTGGTTTTAAAGTCTGAATGAGACAACTTTTAAATATAACCGGCACGGTATTGGCTCTCGACCACAACGCATCATGAAAGTCTCATGATTACAATCTGTTGAGAAGACATTCATATAAAAGGAAACAGAATGATGGAATATCCTTTAACATTTGCACAATACAACAAGGCATTAAAGAAAAACATACTTCTTGGATTAAAATGTAAAAAATGTGGATCAATAACATCTCCTCCTCAAATGAGGTGCCATGAATGTTCCTCCCTTGATTTGGAAATAGTTGAGTTCAGTGGAAGAGGGACTATTCAAACTTATACAACTATTTATGTTGCTGCTGAAAATAGAGAAAATGAGGTGCCCTATATTATTGTCCTTGTAAAATCAGAAGAGGGGCCATGGATTATGGGTAATCTGTTCGACCTGGATCCTGCTAAGGCAAGTATGGATATTATTGGGAAAAAAGTGAGAATGGGCAATCGCCTGTTTCCAGGAGACAGATATTCCAATGGAGATGCTGCCAGACCAGTATTCTATTTTCAGGATTAAACAGGCTCACCATTTTTTAAAAACAGCAAGAGCATCAGAAGTGTTAATAATTTAATGACTCAAAAGTGAGCTTTTTAAGGTCATACACTATGTATTAGGAGAGTGATCATGTGTTTTAGTCTTACAAAAGAGCAGAAGATGATTCAAAAAGAGGTGCAGAATTTTGCAAAAAAAGAGATTGCCCCCAGGGCAGAGGAGATGGAGAGAACAGGAGAATATCCCTATGATATCATGCAACAGATGGCAGAGTTGGGATTGATGGGAATCCCGTTTCCAGAGAAATATGGAGGTATGGGTAGTGACTGGGTCACTATGCACCTTTGCATTGAAGAGATTTCCAGAGCAGATATTACTCTGGGTGCTCTGCTTGATGTCACTACAAGTGTAGTGGGTCAGGAGCTTCTTGAGTTTGGTACTGAAGAGCAGAAAAAGAGATGGCTTGTACCCATTGCCGAGGGGCGGGAAATTGGTGCATTCGGTTTGACTGAGCCTGATTCAGGATCAGATGCAGGTTCATTGACCACTGAGGCAGCACTTGAAGGTGATGAGTGGGTATTGAACGGAACCAAACAGTTTATAACCAACATCGGTTTGAAAAATGCTTCAATTATTCTGGTGGCTGCCAGACTGGAGGATGGTGTAATAGCAACTTTTATTGTTCCAAAAGATTCCCCTGGGTTCAAGTTAGGCACAAAATATGACAAAATGGCATGGCGGGCATCAGCGACTCATGAGGTGGTTCTAAAAGATTGCAGAATCCCCAAAGAGAATCTCCTGGGTGATCCCAGACATGGTTTCTCGCAGCATCTGGCTGTACTGGAGACAGGAAGGATAAGTATCGCAGCAGTTGCAGTTGGAGCAGCACAGACATGCCTTGATGAATCTTTGAAGTATGCAATGGGCAGAAAACAGTTTGCAAAGCCTATTTTCAATTTTCAGAGCATTCAGTTCAAGCTTGCTGATATGGCACTCTCAATCGAGCTTGCCAGGAACGAATATCTAAAAGCTGCCTGGCTCAAGGATCATGGGAAAAAGCACACATTTGAAGCTACCTGTGCCAAGCTCTATGCATCGGAAATGGCGGAAAAAGTGGCAAGTGATGCGGTACAGATTCATGGTGGCTACGGTTATATGGAAGAGTATCCTGTATCCCGTATCTATAAAAGCGTCAAACTTCTCCAGATCGTGGAAGGAACATCTGAGGTACAGAGACTTATCCTCAGCAGGCATTTAGCGGGGAAAAGAGAGTGAGTGTGGAGTTCATCATTGTAGAGCCTCTTTTTTTTAATTCAGGCTCTCACCACTTGCTCGATATTTGGAGTGAAATGGCGATTTAAAGAGGAGTTTATAATGACGGCTGTACCTTTGGAGTATTTGAAAATTCTTGATTTTTCTACACTTTTGCCAGGGCCTTATGCAACCCTGGTTCTTGGTGATCTTGGAGCAGATATCTTGAGAGTCGTCTCTGGATCAAGGCCTGATATTGCGGCTCTTATGCCACCTTTTATTCCTGGAACAGATATCTCTGCAAATGCTGCCTGGCTGGGACGTGGAAAACGCTCCATTACTCTTGATCTTAAAAAATTCCAAGCAATAACAATTATAAAACAGCTCATTGCCGAGTATGATATCCTTGTGGAACAGTTCAGGCCTGGTATCATGGATAAGTTAGGTTTGGGGTATGATCATCTTAAGGAGATTAATCCCGGGATTATTTACTGCTCTTTGACTGGTTATGGTCAGAATGGCCCTTATTCTAAAAGAGCTGGTCATGACATCAATTATCTTTCGCATTCAGGCCTTATGTCCTATTCAGGAAGAGAAGCTGATGGCCCTGTTCTTACCGGTATGCAGATCGCTGATTTGGCATCAGGTTCAAATAATTTGATTATAGCTATCCTTGCGGCAGTGCTTTATAGAAACAATACAGGAAAAGGGCAGTATATTGATATTGCCATCATGGATGGCCTTATGCCCTTCAATGCCATGACCGGCGCGGCTACCTTAGTGAATAACATTGATCCGGTAAGGGAGGGAGAGCTTTTAAACGGTGGAAGTCTCTATGATTTTTATGAAACAAAAGACGGAGGGTATATCAGTTTTGGAGGGCTGGAACCTCAGTTTTTTTCTGCCTTCTGCAACACCATCGGATGTTCAGATCTGATTGAAGGTGGTGTAATGCCCACAAACATTACTCAGGTTAAAAAGAGAGTTCAAAAAGTAATCAAAACAAAGACCAGAGACGAATGGGAAGAGGCCTTTAAAGATGTAGATGCCTGTGTGGAACCGGTTTTGACACTTACCGAGGCTCTGAATGCCCCTCATGTTAAACATAGGGGGCTGGTGGTTGATGTGGAACTTCCAGATGGTGGTTCTGTCCGCCAGTTTGGGACTCCCATCCGGTTTTCTGAAATTCCTATAAAGTACTCTCAAGCAGGGCAGCCAGCAGGAGCTGACAACAGAGATGTCCTTTTGCAATTGGGGTACTCCCAGGAGGAGTTTGAAGAGTTTAAAAGTTGCGGACTTTTTGACTGAGGTCGTTGATATTAATAGTCAGTCAGGCAAATTAATTAATTAACTGGTTAAAAAAGTGTGAACTTCTCTATCTCAGATCTTTTTATATGAAAGTCTAGGGATACAAACTGGTGGGTACCCCGTAGAGACGCAAGATCTTGCGTCTCTACAACTTTCATTCTTTGTTGTGACTGTCCGGGCATGGACGTTTTATAAGACAATCAAGTTATAAATTGGCACATTTGGGATGGCTTTTTATAAACCTGTTGATTTACTTTTTAATAAAACAAAAAAAATCCCTATACTATAAACCTGACAAGGAGATAGGCATAATATGAATATTGATAATTGTACTGTAGTTGTGACTGGAGGAGCCTCAGGTCTTGGAGAGGCATGTGTTGGTGAATTTTTAGCCAATGGCGCAAAAGTTGCGATTTTTGATTTTGATGAAACAAGAGGCCTCAAGGCGGCATCTGAATCTGGAGATTCGGTTATCTTCTGCAAGACAGATGTTTCAGATGAAAACAGTGTCAAAGATGCTATTGCAGACACCATTAAAGCTTTTGGAAAAATTCATTTCACCATCAACTGTGCAGGCATTGGTACGCCAGCCAAGGTTCTTTCTAAAAAAGGCCCAATACCCCTTGATCTGTTTAATAAGGTGCTTCAGGTTAACCTTGTGGGCACAATGAATGTGATTCGTCTTACTGCTGAACAGATGGTAAAAAACGAGCCCAACCAGGATGGCGAAAAGGGAGTCATTATTAATACAGCATCCATTGCGGCCTTTGAAGGGCAGATTGGTCAGGCTGCCTATAGTGCATCCAAAGCCGGAATTGTTGGAATGACTCTTCCAATAGCTCGTGAGTTTGCAAGTTATGGAATCAGAGTTGTGACTATTGCGCCAGGATTATTTGAGACTCCAATGCTGGCAGGACTTCCTGAAGAGGCCAGAAAATCCATAATAGCAAACATCCCTTTCCCTAAACGCCTGGGCAAACCATCTGAATTTGCCATGCTGGCTAAACATGTTATTGAAAATCCCCTTTTAAACGGTGAAACAATCCGACTGGATTCATCTGTTAGACTGGCAATTAAATGAAATTTGGCTTGAGTTTCAGGATCTTTTTGACCAAAATACTCTTTTGGAAATATATAGAGGTTGAAGAATAGCTCTGGTAAGCGAAATAGCACTTACGCCCGGCTGTATCTACTCTGAAACTATTGTAAATAGAGAGGGCCTATGCACAGATTAACTGTTTCAAACATCATGACTCGTTCCTTTGAGACTCTCAATCCTGGAGACAACTTGAAAATAGCTGCTCTACTCATGCGCAGATCCAAACTTGACGTATTGCCTGTTATCGGAGAAGACCAGCGATTGATGGGATTGATGACCAAGGCCAACCTTTATGACGCTATAGCCGCTGGTGAATCAACAGATACGCCTGTGGAGAAATTTTTCATTAAAGAGAATGTAGTAACCCTTCAAGAAGATATGTCCTATGATCAAGTCACTGAAATTGTGAGAATGAGCAAGGTTGGAACCGCAATAGTTCTCAATAACAATAAAAAAGTTGTGGGAATTTTTACCAAAGCCAGCTGGATAATGGCTATGTTTAAAAACGAGACAATATTGAATAACCAAATGCAGCTTATCCTAAATAGCATGCATAACGGTCTTGTGGCTGTGGATTCCAGAGGATTGGTTACCAGAATCAATCAAACTTCTGAAAAACTGTTCGGAATCACAGCAGACCAGGCTTATGGCAAACCGGTTCCGCTCTGTTTTCAGCGCTTTGAACTTGAAGAGGTACTGTTAAATGGCCAGATTTCAATAGGCATAAAATCCACCTATGGGGGGCGTAGTCTATTGTGCAATATTACGCCCATCATAAACGGGGAGAGTATTAATGGAGCAATAATAATATTTCAGGATCTGACTGACCTGGAGTCTATAGCGTCAGATCTTGAAAATGTTACAAAACTCTACAATACTCTCCAGTCTGTAATGGAGATTGCCTATGATGGAATTATTGTGATTGACAATAAAGGTGTTATTACAATGGCTAATCAGGCAGCTGTTGATTTTTTTCACAAACCTGTAGAAATGGTAGTTGGTAAATCAGTTGAAAAGGTTCTTGAAAATTCTCGTCTCTATCAAGTGGTAAAAACCGGTGTTGCAGAACTTCATCAATTGCAGTTTATAGGTGGAACACCTTATGTGGTTTCCAATATGCCCATTATTCGTGATGGCAAAGTTCTGGGAGCTGTGGGCAAAATTTTATTTAGTGATTTCAAGGATGTTCGTAATCTGGCCAATAAGCTGATCAGCCTTGACCAGAAAGTTGCCTATTATAAAAATCAGTTCCGTAATAATACTAACAACAAGATCACCTTTGATCAGATTATAACGTCACATGAAATATTTAAAAAGATCAAAGAGAGGGCTGAAATTGCCGCCAGGGGTTCTTCAAGCATCCTGATCACAGGAGAGAGCGGTACGGGAAAAGAGTTGATGGCACAATCCATACATGAGGCAAGTTCCGGCAGGAATAAACGGCTTGTCAAGATCAACTGTGCAGCTATTCCAGCAGACCTTCTTGAATCTGAATTTTTTGGTTATGCATCAGGTGCCTTTACAGGCGCTCAAAAAAATGGGAGAGAGGGGAAACTTGCCATGGCAGATGGTGGCACTCTGTTTCTGGATGAGATAGGAGACATGAGCCTTGGTTTGCAGAGCAAGTTGTTGCGTGTATTGCAAGATAAGGCATTTGAGCCTGTTGGATCCAATAACACAGTGCGGGTTGATTTCCGTGTTATTGCCGCAACCAATCAGGATCTATATCAAATGGTTCAGGAAAAATGTTTTCGCGGAGATCTCTACTATCGACTCAATGTCATTCATTTCCATATTCCACCGCTGCGGGAGAGGCCACAGGATATCATCCTTCTTGTTCACTTTTTTATTGAAAAATATAATCATATCCTTGGATCAAGTATTCAGGATATTTCAGACGATGCCATGAATATACTTCTTCAACATACATGGCCAGGGAATGTACGTGAACTGGAGAACGTCATTGAACGCGTTGCCAATTTTGTCAAAGGTAACATTATAGAAACCAGTGATCTTCCTCTAAATTTAAAGGAAAATGACAAAAAGAGCGCTCATTGCATAAGACGAATCGCCACAAAACAATTTCTACAGGCAAGTCGTGAAGATCATGACAAAAACACCATTAAAGCGGCCCTGAAAGAGGCTGATGGAAATAAAGCAGAGGCAGCAAGAATACTTGGGATCAGTCGATCATGGCTCTATACAAAGATGTCCAGAGTCGGTCTTTGATCGGCACGCTTGGCAACTGGTATGCTTTTAAACAAGGGGGGACTTCTGCCTCCCACTGGAGGTTATCCCACTCCGGTGGGATCTTACTCCATATACTTTCAAAGCAATACCCTTATACAGGTTCTCAACTTCTTACACCGGGCTTCTTGAACAGCGGATTGAGATCGACCCCCATGGAGTTTGATCTGGCTTTGATAGTTATTGCCAGAGGAGGTTGTGACACAATCCTAAAGGTTAAACGTTTTTTTGTATTATTTCTCGGGCTTTCTTATCGAGAAACAATTTAAATAAATCATCTGAAAGTAAAAATCTTAAATCGTTCTTGGAAGCAAACCTTTGATGAAAATAGCTTAACAATTCAGATTCATTTTTTGCAATTCGTATACTATTTGCTGCACCAATAACTCCATTAATACTTTGAAGGAGGTGTTGTCTTTTTTTAATATTCGGCTCGATATCGGAAAGTAATTCTCTAATTATCTCTTTCGACTCTCTTTGGTCTCTATCGTTATCTTGGAGTTCGACTGTCTCTTTTAGTTTAAACCAATGGGTCGTATAAAAGCTGTTTCTAATGATTTCATGTTTTGAGGAGATTCTTCTGTAATGCTCTGGGTTGAATTTTTCACCTTTCATGGGTGCAGAAGCGACGGTTCCTTTTGTTCTTCCTGAATATTCAACAAAATCATTTGCGTCTACTTCAACAAATAAGTAACCCGCTGGCAAAATTTTGCTTAACGAAATATTGCCAGAGGTATAAGACGTCCCCGTGTCATGAATCATATTGATTATATCTGTAATGCTCTTATTCGATGAAATCAAACTTTTCAACCATTTTGTAGGCATTAATAACTCTGACGCAAATCGATTGGCTTCGCCTTCCATTTCTCGATAAATATAGTCATTAAAATCGTTATCACTCTCATCAATATGACATATAATTATTCCGGCGTGCCAAGGAATAAAAAAATGTCCTAATTCATGTGCAAGAGTAAAACGTTGTCGTCTATAGTAGGTATTTGAGTTAAGTAGAATGGTTGGCTTCTCATTTTGTTTTTCGAGACCTAAAAACAGAGCATCTATAGAGAAAGGAATAGAATCTTCCTGTAGAGTAATAAACTGCTCAGTAAAGCTATGGATGTCAAACCCTGGAGCAAGCCCAAATTTTTTGGAAATACGTTGTGCTATCAACACTTCAGGAAAGATATTTATAGACGACCTGTCATTCTTAGCCATTTCAAGACCCCATTAAATTCTTTAATGTCCTTAGCTCTCGCGGCCAAAGGAAGCTCTCCAATCTGATCGAGAGCTTCTTCACAAGGCATTTGAAATTTCCTAGAAAAAAGAATAAAACGTAATGATCGAGGGTTTTTCATCCACATTATATACTCTTCTTTTTTCATGCCTATATACTCATATATCGAAGTATCTTCGTCTGACATATGCCATTTTTCAATATAATCATCAATATCTGATAAGTCTGCTGCACCCTCAAGGCATAATTCAATAAATGTTTTATTTCTTTTAGACATTGATTTTACGTCCTTTTACGGCATCTTTGATAAATTCTCCAGAAACTGCATCAAGACTACCCAAGTGCCACCCTCTTTTATTAAAAACTTCAATTTCTCCGTGTAATGAGTCCCAAGTAAAATACCTTGATTTATCAGGTGAAACCCATATTTGACGACCTCCACGAACTCCAAATTTTATTTGTTCATCCAAAAAACATGGTATAGGTTGATTTACAGGAGGCAACGTACAATCTCTCCAAAAGGATAAGTGTTTTTTTCAAATAATGAAGTCATTTGATACTTGTTTTCTCACAGTATATCAAATTTTCATATTCTTGAATGGTAAAATTCTTGTAAGAGAAGATCAACGTGTGATGATACGTTTGATAATCTGCATTACCAGCTGCCCTCCCAAGCTTGCCGTATCAGCGCAGTCCCATTTTTTGCCGTCTGGTGAATGCACTGGTTCGGTGAATATTGCTATGAGTTCAAGAATGTTAACTTGGCATGCATCATTTACCCCATTTTCTATCATATGTTTCTAAAATCTCATCATCAATGAAAGTATTAATTTTATTTTGACAATATCTTTCAGCTTGTGAAAGTAAATTCTGCTTTGATTCTCCATATTTTGTTAGAAGTTCATGGGCATGTCTAAAATCACTAAGATGATCTACTCCTCCAGAAAAATATTTTAGGTCATCAATATAATAATTGAATAGATAATAATATATATCGAACCAGTAATATAAAATGGCCCAAGAGGCTTCTATATCAACGAATCCTTTATTTATGTAATAAGATATTGACCCAAATTCATCAGCGAGACGCCATACTTCTGGTGGTGTATCACCTGTTGTGCCATGTTCTTTATAATGTTTACACACCATATATCGCAAACTACGTGTGTTGTCAGACCGAAAAAATAGATCTTCAAATTCACGCAATATTTGTATTCCTAAATGAAGCTTTGCTTGATTTGTTTGCTGCTTATAAGAATGGATTGCTATGAATATTGCGAATATAGAAGTAATAGAAACAATTATATTTGTGATATCAGAAATATTCATAGTTGGATAATCCTTCAATTTTCAGTATCGTATACTGTCAAGACCGCACGCTCCGCTTCAGACGCATCGTTTTTTTGCGTCAATTTTAGAAGCGGTTGTTGTGCGGATGGCCCACTGTTTGGGAAATAGGCAGCCATCATCGACTGAATGACAACAATCCACGGAATCACATTCGCACAGAGATCGTCACATAGCTCAGGACGATTCAGTATTTTGGAGACAGCGTGACCAACTTTATCCTCGCCCAGAGACACCAAATTCCAAGGAGCCGAATCAGGTTTTGCATGCAACAAACTGTTCATCGATGCCGTCAGATCACGACCGCGAATGCTGGAGCACGTTCCCATTTTGCTTTGAATACCGTCGAACATTTTAGCGAGGCTAGGCGCTTCATTATATTGCCAGCCTCGATTCCATATTTCGATCTTATCTGGATGCAAGTGAAGGTAAATCAGGATTGCTGAACGCTCCACCAAAGCTCGGAGTAATATATGTGCGCCAAACAGGTAGTCCTGCCGAACGAGTTCCCTAATTGACAGGGTGATGCTGAGCGCCTGAGCGATGACTTGACAAGCCATATGTTGCTGATCATTAAGCGGCTTGCCATGAGAAGTGGGTGCAGTGACAGCATTTTGCTCCATGGCCGAACAGATGAGTTGATCGAAGTGAAATAGCAATTCTCGACCGAGGTACGGTTCGTTATCCGGCGTAAAAATAACTGGCGTCTTTTGGCGGTTCATAGTTGTCTCTCCTGGCGGCCCAACAAATAGCGTTTTATCAATAGTCCCCCCCCCAAAGAAACCGCAAAAATCCATTCAGCGCACCACTTGGGAAAACCAAGAATGCAGATTCCGCAAGCGGGATTATTGATGAAATGCTGTTGAACAATGCTGCGGTGAGTTTGGGACAGACATCTTTTTTACTATGGGTTTAATATCTGGCTCTTCAGAAAAATGCAAGGATATTTTTGTATAGATTGTAGAAAAATTGAGGGGCATATGAACTTGTGGGCAATGTGGTCATAATACTCTGGTTGCAAATCAGCCACCTGAAGCATCCGCATTTATCTGAGCCAGAGCGAATAAGATTTCCATATTAGGTTGTGGCAGACCGATCTGCCATGCACGTTATAAGGATCAGGGCTTCAGAATAGCCAGGTTCTGCTGATTCAGGCGGTCATACTTCAGACAAACAGCTGCCCCGACCTGATTGCCAGATAGTAACTGTTCAACCATGTTGCCATCCGGGTGGCTCTTTGCAACAAACCTCAACCCCTTATCTGTCTTTCCGTAGATAATTGCAAAAGAGGGGGTGCCATCTCTTGAATAGAGAACTGTGTAGGTTTCAATAACCCCCTCTCCAGAGGCATCATTAATAGTATCAACTGGCAGGTTGCCAACCTTGCACTCTTTTGCATCTTCAAGATCCTGGTGGGCAAGGTCGCTCTCTCCAGGATCAGAGCTGTAGATTCCTGCTGCATGTTTGTGCATGAACCAACCAAGTGAAGTTATCATACCGTTTCTGACTCTTCCGTTTTTAATGGCATCTGCCAGAGTTGCCACTGCATGGAGGCTGTAGTTGTTTCCAGGGCCGCCAAAGAAACCAAGACCTCCTGTGAGAGTAAGCGCTCTTGGATCATCGTCTTGAATGTTGAGCATCTTTTTTGCAATGGTTACTGAGGAGGGAAAACAGCTATAGAGGTCAAAGCAGTCAATATCATCAATCAAGAGGTTGGAGCGCAACAGAGCCTTGTCAGCCGCTGACTTAAGAGGCAGACTTGAGGTGAAATCTGACTTCTCAATAAGGAATCTCTGTCGATCCTCTGCATACCCTCCGCCGCGAAAATAGACAGGAGAACCCATCTTGCCAGAGTATTGTTTTGCCCTCTCATCTGACATTAAGAGGATGGCAGCGCCAAGATCGACAGTGACAAGAGGGTTCATGAGTTTTGTATAGGGAAATGCTATGAATCTATTTGATGGCGAGGGGGTCACGATCTCCTGAGCACTCCTTGCAGCAGAACTCCAGGAGTTGGGGTGGGTTGAGGCAACTCTGCTGAAGCTTGCCCAGAGCGCACCGATCCTCTCCATGTAGCAGGTAAGCGAAAGGCCGGACTCTGCCCAGAGAGCTGTCTCATATAGCGGAAACCCGTGAATCGGCATTGACATTCCATGCCTGGACTCTGACTCTGTGGCTCCTATTATATCATCGCCTCTGTAGTCTGAAGGAAAACCCTGAAAAAGGCGGTTACCTTGGCTCTCTACTCTCTTCTCTCTTTGGTAGTAGGTCTCTGCGCCTGTAATGAGAACGCTTTCAAGCTCTCCTCGAGCGATCATACCAGCTGCCCTGTTAATAAGTGTCTGTGGAGAGTTGCCGCCAATATGTGATGTAGTTGAAAACCTTGGGGAGAGACCCATCTTCTCTGCCAGAGCGCGGTCAGCGGCCTTGTAATACCTGCTCATCACCTTTACCACCATCACTCCGTCAAGGTTACGCGATGTATTAAATAATTCTGTCATCTCAAAGGCTTTACAGGATGCTTCTGCCATGAGCCCCAGAGGATCATGGATCAGCTCCTCTTTAGCATGCTTTGACTGGGTCACCTGCCCCCATCCTGCCAGAATAACCCGTCTCTTCATTTTTTATCTCCTTTAATGTTACACCCCGGAATGGAGAGCGTAAACTCTTCAGATGGTCTGAAGACTCTCTTAACTCTCCTGTTTTGAGAAATAGAGGTTGACAAGTGCAAGCAGAGAGGTGCCGCCAATCATCAGTACAGAGATGGCATTGATGACCGGTGTGCTTCCATCCCTCACCTGCAGGTAGAGGTTGATGGGCAGCGTTGCCTCAGATGCAACCAGAAAGAGTGTTGTATTGAAATTTTCAAATGACATTAGAAATGAGACTGCAAGTGACCCTATGATGGCGGGTTTGAGAAACTTCAGTGTGATATGAAAGATGGTTTCAAACCTTGTTGCACCAAGGCTCATGGCAGCCTCCTCCAGAGTATGGTCAAATTTTTTGAGCCTGGCAGAGACAATAAGGGTGACAATGGTTGTGATGAATGAGAACTGCCCCAGCACCACAAGCCAGAATCCAGGTCTTAAAATTTCAACATCAATGCCCAGATGGCTCTCAAAAAATAGCCCAAGTGTATTGGCAAAGAGCAGGATCGAGATTCCAAGGATCACACCTGGAATGACAAGAGGTGCAAGCATCAGAAAAAATAGAAGCTGTTTGAACGGAAACTCTTCCTGTTCAAAGAGAAACGCACCCATGGTGCCAACAGAGGTGGAGAAGATAGAGACAAAAAAGGCAACTTTAAAGCTTGTCCAGATACTGTCCAGGTTGATCTGGTCGTGAAAGATTCCACTCCTCTCCAGAGTATGACCGGTGAACCACTCAAGGGTGAAACCCTTCCATGGAAGAGATGGGAACATTGAGTCATTAAATGCAAGCAGACAGGTGATAGCAAGAGGGGCAAAGAGAAATATGAAGTAGAGAATAACGTATAACCTGAAACCCTGTGAGTATGCTCTTGTCTGAGGAATGTTTCTTATCATTATACCACCTTGCCCAACTGCTGGTTTGTCACCTTGAGTGCGATCCAGATGATTCCTGACGAGAGAATAAGGAGCAGAAATCCGAATGCACTCCCCTGATTCCAGTTAAAGCTTGCAATGAACTGGTTGTAGATCTGCTCTGTGAACCAGAGACCGTTTTTTCCACCCATGAGGTTTGGGGTAAGGTAGTTGCCAAGGGTGAGCATAAAGACAACAATGGAGCCTGAGACAATACCGGGAAGGCAGTGTGGGATCACTATTTTTGTTGTAATTGACCAGACATTGCCGCCAAGATCGTAGGCAGCCTCAATAAGGTTGTTGTCAAGGCTCTCAAGAGCTGAGAGCAGCGGCACAAGCATGAAGAGCATGGAGGTGTAAACAAGTCCCATCACCATTGTGATATCGTTATAGAGCATCTCAATAGGATGGTCAATGATGCCTGATTTCATAAGAAAGTGGTTTATCACTCCACTCTCTCGAAGCAGTATCATCCAGCCATATACCCTTACAAGCTCACTTACCCAGAAGGGTATGAGAATCAGAACAGAGAGAAACCCTTCAAACCTGGGGGAGACCACCTTGGTGATGTAGAATGCAACCGGCATGGTTATCAAAAAGGTGAGAAAGGTTACAAGAATGCTGAAAAAGGCTGTGCGTGCAAAGGTTCTCCAGTAGATAGGCTCTGAAAAGAAGAGCTTGAAGTTGGCAAGGCTGAAGGCCATCTCTCCCATCTCATTGTCAGCTCTTATGGACATTATGAACATATCCACCTGCGGAAGAACAATAAGAAGGGTAAGCCAGAGCAGCACAGGGGTGATGAATAGCACAAGCCCCCATCTGATACCGGGTCTCATGAGTTCACCCTCTCTTTCGGGAATGTGATTCCAGAGCCAGGACTCCATCCTGCTTCAATTCTGTCACCTGGCTCTATATGGTCAAACTGTCTATTCTGGGGAAGAGATACCAGTATCTCCTGAGAAGATTCCGGTATCAGAGCAAGAATTCTGCTGTTTGCTCCGTCAAACAGGATCGATTTAACAATGATCGAAAATCTGTTCAGATCTTCAATAGAGGGGTCAGGCTGCAGCAGGATCGATTCAGGTCTCAAGAAGAGATCAATCTCATCTCCAGGTTTGAGACTCTCATTCATGGCGGTTTTAAACAGGTTGCCCTCTGGTGTCACTATTGATCCTGTGCGCTCTTCCTGTTCCATATCAAGGGCTGTTATCCTTGCGCTCCACTGGTTGTTCTCTCCAACAAACTTTGCAACAAAAGGGGTCAACGGTTTTGAGTAGAGGTTTCTCGGGGTATCCACCTGCTCAAATTTTCCTCTGTTCATCACTCCAACATGGTCTGACATCACAAGCGCCTCTGACTGGTCATGGGTGATATAGACAAAGGTTGTTCCAACCTGGGTCTGGAGGAGCTTGAGTTCAATCTTCATCTGCTCTCTTAGCTTGAGATCCAGAGCACCAAGGGGCTCATCAAGCAGAAGAACGGCAGGTTCAAGAACCAGGCTTCTGGCAATGGCAACTCGCTGTCGCTGCCCTCCGGATAGCTGGTCAACCTTTTTGTTTTCAAACCCGGGCAGTCCGACCCGCTCAAGTATCTGAGCAGTTTTTCTCTTTATGAGATCTCTTCTCTCCCTCTGGCGCTCAAGTCCAAAGGCTATGTTCTGCCCTACATTCATCATGGGAAAGAGAGCAAGGTTCTGAAAGATCAGGTTGACAGGCCGCCGATTCGGGGGAATCCCTGCCATGTCTCTGCCATTGATCTCAATGGTGCCGCTGGTTGGTTCAAAAAATCCTGAGATCATTCTGAGCAGCGTGGTCTTGCCGCATCCTGAAGGGCCTAAAATAGAAAAGAACTTCCCCTTTTCCACATCAAACGATACTGAATCGACTGCTGTGAAATCCTTAAATCTCTTAATGACGTTGATAACTGAAAGGTCTCTCTCCATCTCTTCTCTTCTTTTTTTATATGAAACTGTAGGGGCAGGCCCCCGTGCCAGCCCTTTGCGAGGGCACCCACAGGGGGGGTGCCCCTACGGTTTCATGCTTCGTTGTGCCCGACAGGGCATGGCCGTTATATGAAAGTCTAGGGATACAAACTGGTTGGTACCCCGTAGAGACGCAAGATCTTGCGTCTCTACAACTTTCATGCTTCATTGTGCCTGCCCTTTGCGAGGGCACCCACAGGGGGGTGCCCCTACGGTTTCATGCTTCATTGTGCCTGTCAGGGCATGGCTGTTATTTTGACGCTTTCACCTTATCAAGTATCATCCCTTCAATGGCTTCAAGCTTGTCAGGGACAGGCGGGTACCACTTGATGTTGTCAATATCAGCCTGTGGGAAGCATCTCTCAAAGTTGGCTCTTACAGCAGCATCAGTCAACTGGATTGAACCTTTGGATGCTGTACCTGTTTTCTCAAGGTTTGTAAAGATTGCAGCATTTTCAGGTCTGAGCATAAAGTTTATCCATTTGTATGCAGCCTCTGTGTTCTTTGCCTTGGCAGGGATGGCAAATGTGTCTATCCAACCCATGGCACCGCTTTTTGGTGCAACAAAATCGATATCTGGATTCTCCTCATGAAGTTTCCACCCTCCATTATCCCACGCCATTGCCACATATACCTCATTTGATCTCATTGACTGGAGAAGGGCATCTCCATTTGACCAGTAGTTCTGCACAATACTCTTCTTCTCAATAAGCTCTTTTCCAACCTTATCCATGAGCGCCTTATAGGCAACTGCATCTGAATATTTGGCAAAAGGGTCATCTCCCATTGCAAAGGCAAGTGCAATCAGGGTAGGGCGTTTAAGGCGGTAGCTCACCCTTCCTTTATAGGCAGCATTGAGAAGGTCAGTGTAATCTGCAGCTTCAGGTGCAAGCTTCTTATTGACAACAAGTCCGTCTGTTCCCCAGCAGAATGGTACAGCATGTGGTTTGCCCTTTACTGTCGTGTTTTTCTTAACAGCTTCAAGCATGGAGGTTATGATCTGATCTGAATTTATCTTTTTAAGATCAATGGGCTGATAGATCTTGTACTGCTCCTGAACTGAGGAGATCCTGTCCTGACTTGGCTGGGCCAGATCAAATCCAGCACCTCTTGTGGCTCTAAGTTTTGCAATCATCTCTTCGTTGTTGGTGAATGTCACCTTCACGTCAATACCACTCTCTGCTTTGAACTTGTCAACAAGTGCCTGTGGGGCATACCCCTTCCATGTGAGAAGCTCAAGTGTCTCAGCCGATGCCGGTGCTGACAGAAAACAGAGACCAGCGGCTATGGTAACCATTAAAGCAATACTCTTTTTCAACATACTCTCCTCCATTTTTAAAATTTGGTAAAAATAGTGCAATCACTTTGGTCTGCAAATTTTATAGAGCCAGACTGTTAGGATATGATTACACTGTTATTAGAATTTTGCAAGAGTTTGAAATGGTGTGCTCTCTTCATGGTTATGAAATTGCATTACAGAGACTCTCTCCCCTGCCTGAGACGCAAATTTGCCTGGTGGGTCTCCTGATAAAAAGAATTGAGAACTTCAGGGATCTCAATATCAGATCCATCTGATAGAGCCTTCAAGTATTCAATATTTCTACGGATGATCTCACGTCCGCCAATTGCACCATGGGATGGAATAACCATGACAATGCGGGAGTCCTGCTCCCATGTTTCAAGCTTCTCAATCCAGGCAGAAAGCGGACTCTCTGATGAGACAAAAGGGAGTGGAGTCTCAACAGCATCTCCCATGAGCAGTATCCCCTGCTCCGGGAGAAATGCCACAATAGAGTCAAGCGTATGGCCGACCAGAGCGTGAAAAGTGACAGGAAGAGAGCCCAGATCAATCGATAGTTCACTCTGGAATGTAATATTGGGTGGAACGAGTTTCACCTCACTCCATATGAGAGGCTCATGGGCTCTCTTCTCCTGAAGCGTTAGAGGAACATCTCTGCTGAACCGTTTTAAACACTCGGTGTGTCCCACAATAATGGGATGTTGAGACGGTAGCCCCGCAGCTCCCCATATGTGATCCCAGTCAGCGTGGCTGTAGGCCACTATGAACTGCCTATTCTCAAGCAGTGGTAATAGAGGTTTCATGTCGTTGGGATGGGTGAGAAGATCCCATACAAGGGAGCGCTCTGTGCCTGCAATGAGCGCCCCTCTTACACTGTACTGCTCTAAAGAGCGCTCATAGAGCCAGATCTCTGAGTTGATCTGTTGGAGTTGTGCCTGCATCTCTCCTCCATAGCCTGAAGCTGTGCTCTATACAAAATACAATAGAGCATATGTTGTAGTTTTTTGATATTACAGTAGAATTAACCCTGCCACCCAGGAGGTGGACTCAGCAGCATTGGATGGAGTTCTAATGGCCTTTGCGCTGTTCCAGCCAGCACACTGCATGAGCTTTGTGACGTTAATACCAAAACCTGACATGGAGGGCCTTGCTCTGTCTGGATTGCGGCACTCGCCTCCATTTGACAGGACTCTGCAAACAGTGTGGGCAGAACACCAGATATTTTTACAGGAGCCTCCTGCAAATGCTCTTGCATTGTAAAAACCACTTTTCTTTGCCCGCTGTTCCACAGTTGCAACAACCTCATGCAGAAGCTGCATAACTTCACGGCGCTCTTCAGAGAAGAGAGTGGCCGACGGAATCTCAATTTTAACAACAATTGCGTGAGCACTCTCTCTTTGCCAGATTCTGAATCCTGACGGACCTGAAACATGGGGTGGACAACCTGGTGCCATGGCAAACTGTTCACATGGAGGATCTCCGTTGCACAAGGCTGCCAGGCTCTCTTCCACACTGATCTGGGAGGAGTCAATAACCTCTGCCCCGGTTGCACCGAGTTCAATTGCCAGACTTATCAGGTGATCAACGCTCTGGTTCAAATAACCCTCCACTCAATTTCTGTTGTGCTCTTTCAGTGCATGGTCGTTTATATGAAAGTGTAGGGACACACACAGGTGGGTCCCCGTAGAGACGCAAGATCTTGCGTCTCTACATGCGTCTCTACAACTTTCATTCTTCGTTGTGCCTGTCAGGGCATGGACCGTTATACGAAAGTAGATCAAAGTTTCTCTTTAACCAGTCAATGTATGCCAGATAACCTGATCTGTTAAAGTTATCGGAAAGAGGATTCATAAATCCATGATAAAGTTCTGTATCAATGCATTTGACATTTGGAGTTCCTGCCAGGAATCTGGATAGCTCTGGTACTGAGAAAGAGCGCTCTGTTTTGGGAAAGATCAAGGTTGTATCACAGCATGGTTTCAAAGTTTTATTGTCCCGTATGCGGGAACCATAAAAGCAGACTGCTTTGCTTATCATTGATGCCCTATCACTCTCCAGGCTGTTCCAGACTGCTGAAGCTCCGACACTGAATCCAAGAAGATATATCTTTTCATTACAGCTACTTATGCTTTCTCTGACTGAATCAGTGTATGCAGTAAGACCGCAGAGACGAGAGAAGTGGTCGTATGCCTCTGACTCAGATTTGAACTCTACCATCTGCCCATTGTATGGATCAATAATCTCATATTGTGAAGAGATGCTTTGGGCAACCATTTTCAGATGGGGTGTCACTCCAAATATGTCTGATACAATAACGATCTTCAATAGATATAATCTAACTTCTTGGTACAGTGCCCAATCATCTGATAAGGCCTTTTTCAGAAAGCTCGGCCCAGACATCAGGAAGCTTCAGTCGGATGAAGGTGTCTCTTGTCGGCGCCCCTCTCTTTCTGTCCCACCCCATCTCGTCATAGAACAGCTCCATTCCACTCTTCATATCGTCCCGATCCATTAGAAGAGCTCCCCTGGTGAAGGGAGCTAGGTTTTTATCGTCGGTAAAGACCCACGGAGGGATGGTGTCGTGCTTCTCGCTCATCTCACCAGTTCCCATGCCACGTATGGTGAGGGCCCTGTGAAGCACAAAGATCCGTTCTGCGACCTCATCCAGCTCCTGAGGGGACTTTTTGTCTCCAGTGACTATGGTATAAAGCATGGACTCGATGGTGTCATCCCCGCGATACCCCCGTTCTTTCAAGGGGGAAGAGGACCACGGCCCCATCCAGTTGCACAGAGAGATGGAGTCATGAAGCTCCTTTCTCAGGAGTGCCCATTTAGCCATCCTGGCTTTGTAGATATTCATCCTTGTAAAAGTGCCGACTGAATCAACCGCGGTGTCGGAGCCCCAAAGCTCGGTTGCAAGGCTCTTCTGGGCCTCCAGTGGAAGCCCGTTTCGGGTGAAATTGGAGTGGGAATGGCACTGGGAATCCCTGTTGTACTGGGTGTTGATGATCACCCCGCACTGCCCGGCATCTTCGTTGGCGTGATGCTTTGGATGGCCGAATTTCCAGTACATGAGGTCTCTGTCACTTTGCCACTCTTCCTCGGGAATTCCCCACCTCTCCAGCATGAAACCGGTACCCAGCCCCAAGGCTGTCGCCAGTTCTCCATCTTTGCTGGCTATTCTTGGCAGCAACTCCTGCAAAAAGGAGGGATCTCCTTTCTCATACTTGTCCCAGGAGTAATGCTGATACTCCTTTGTACCCACTTTGCTCCTGAAAATACCTTCCTGATAGCACTTCTTGAAGTCCCGCTGAAACTGGCCGTAGTTATCCCACAGGCCGAGATCATCAATAAGATTCATCCCCACCATGGCTGCCTCAATGGAGGTCTCCCCCTGAGGGCCATCCGGGAAACTCATGAATAGCCGCTTCCCGAATACCAGTCGCATGCAGGTACCCTGACCATACTCTGACATTCCGTACCTGGAAGCGACTTTCGGAACTTTGATGCGGGTGTGGCATCGAATGGGGCAGGCAGTGCAGCCGTTCCCCCTCACCGTATATTTCCACGCCTTTTCACCCAGAAAGAAAGCAGCGCTATTAGAGCGATATGCTATTTCATTGAGATTGTGGGGTTCACAGGTTCCGGTATCTATGGGGGGCGCCGCCGCCCCCCAAGCCCTTCCTCTGGATGCGAGCCACCTTGTCCCCGGCGTGTAATGTTCGGCCCAGGGCTGCGGAGTGTCAGGTACGACACTCTGGTTATTAGCCCCGAAGAGAGTCAGATGATACTTGACTGCTTTCTCCCAGGTCTCCCTGCTGCCTGCAATACGGATGCGTCCTGTTCCCCGTACACCGATGGCCTTCAGGTTCTTTGATCCCATAACTCCCCCTCCGGCGCCCGAGTGGGATACTGAGTTCATGATGACGGACATGGGTACCATATTTTCACCAGCCGGTCCGATGGCAGCCACGACCGCTTCTGGCCCCATCTCCCTGGCGATCTCATACGTGGCTCTACGGATTCCCTGCCCCCAGAGAGTTCGTGCATCCTTAATCTCAATCCTGCCGTTTGTGACGGCAAGCCAGACCGGTGAATCAGCTTTCCCTTCTATGATAATGGCATCAAATCCCGCATATTTCAGCTCTGCCGCAAAATGTCCTCCCATGTGCCCGGATGCTACCAGATGTTTGGGCCAGCAGGTGGGCCAGATGGTGGTGATGGCGGTTCTGCCGTTACATGGAGCACTGGTACCAGCAAGAGGGCCAGTGGCAAAGATTATTTTATTCCCTGGATCGAAGGCTTTTACATCCGTTCCAACTTCATCCCACAGTACCCGATATCCCAACCCTGTGCCTCCGATAACGTCCCCATACTTCTCGACGGTATCCTCCGTTGTAACGGAGCGGTTTGTCAGATTGATTCTAAGTACCTTACCCGCCCATCCTCCGAATATGGCCATTTCTCTTCTTTCCTTTTCTTCTACTGATGCGAATTAGTTACTGATGGCACTCCGTGCATGAGACGGATCTGTTGGAAACTGAAGTGATCCGTGGGGGAAGCCTGTCTGTGAGATCCACCCATGAGAGATACCTGAGCGCACCAGACGGACATGCCTCCACACATTTAGGCTTTCCGTCGCACAGAGAGCATTTTGTCGCCCTGTTCGTTTCCTCATCAAAGGAGATCATCTCCCAGGGGCAGGCTTTCAGACAGAGCTTGCAGCCAGTGCACTTTTTCGGATCAATGACTCTGGCATTAACAGGAGGCATAACTCTGATGGCACCATTGGGACAGCTGTCCGCACATGGCACCGGATGGGGGCACTGTTTGCAGAACTCCTGGATGGCAAGTCCGTTTCCATAGTCCCCTTCTGTTATCTTTCCGTTATACAGCCCGGAGGCACCGAAATGGAGATTTCTCCGAACCTTTATACGCGCGGTTTCGGGAGAGGATACGCCATCGTTGAACTCTGTGCAGGCAAGCTCGCAGCGGCGGCAGGCAACGCATCGTGACGGATCGGCAACTACTATTCCCTTGGCCTGTTCAGTGATGATAAGAGTCTCTCCGCTGCAGAAGCCATCCAAGGAAGAGAGCAGAAGCGCTGCCGAAACGCTGCCGCAGAATTGCAACACATTGCGTCTCGACAAAGGCATGTCGATAAGGCGCATGATCCGTTCGGCAAGATCCGGACTTTCAATAATTTCTTTCATATCGTATCTCTGAGAATAGGTATACCAACAAAATTTTGACGCTTTCAATAGCATGTTCAGCGTAAACGTCTATCATGTTCCTTACATATTGTAAAGAACTCGTGAGTCATAACTTTGCATCTTTTACCGCTTGATGAAAAACAATAACTGTATCTTTGTCACGACTGACTATCTGCTGGGCGACCCTGGCGGTCACTACTTCAAAGCTCTCATCCATTTTGACAATAGCCATCTCTCCTCTACTGAGTTGAGCTGCCATCTCTTCAGAGATAAACAGCTTTTTTATCTTGCTCCCTACTGTAAAGTAGTATGGCTCTCCACGATCATCCCGAGTCAACCGGTTCGTCTCAATGATCTGCCTTACCTGTGCCAGTTTTTCGCGTTGCCGCACGGCTTCATTGTGCTGGCGGTTAAGTTCCCTGTTCCGCTCCTCATTAGCAGCCTGTTCCTGACGTGCCTTGATCATATCCTCAGGTGGGTTTTCCACCCTGTTCTGCTGCTGATTTATGCGTTGTTCATGTTTGAGCTTGTTAATCTGTTTTTTGTTGACCAGACCAGCTTTGAGAAGTTGATCCTGAAATGGATTACCCATGGTGTTTTCCTCATAAACATATCATATCCGACATCTGATGAAAACCATACTGGATTCTGTTAGTGGCGAGCACCTCACTCACCCCTAATATAGAAGACCCCACAATAACAGTTAGAAAATATCGGTACTGAACTCCTCCATCTCTGTGGAGATCTGTGCCGGGACAGAGAGGTTCAGGTCATCAAGAGTGATTATAAAAAGTGTTTTCACCTCATCAGCAATCTGATCTGGAATTACCTTTTTAACAGTATTCCATACAAATAGAAAAGCTTCGTTGGCTCTTATAGATATATCGGTTACTGTATTGCCGGACAGTTTGAGAGGTGAGGTGAATTCACCACCTTTGGCCGCCATTTTAATGAACTTTGCGTGCAAATCGGGATAACTCTCCTGAAATGATTCAAGAAACTGGTTGATGGCTCTCACTACGAGACGCCCTTCCGGCTTGAGGGATTTCTCAAGTTCAATACCGACATCTAGATTTGCGATTCTGCCAAGAAAATCACCCAGCAGTGTATTTGGAATCAGGTCTCCATGCTGGGGAGCAATAATACGTGGTAGAGGATCAAGTAGGCCTATTTTATCGACTGTTTCACGTATGGCATATATGGAAGGCATATATATC
>Ga0209800_10000452_pt1 | contig 63973 bp, 56 predicted proteins | sample Higcelweek8metaG_FD_187174 | JGI IMG/M metagenome (GOLD analysis project Ga0209800, IMG submission 187174) | Freshwater pond sediment microbial communities from the University of Edinburgh, under environmental carbon perturbations - High... | ecosystem: Environmental > Aquatic > Freshwater >...
ACCATATTTAACATTTGATTTTGGTAGGTTTATTAGGGTGATGTTCTTTTGCGTCTTTTTTACAAAAACTATACGTTTTCAGCCTTTATTTTTTCCATTTATCTCTTGACATTTTACCGCTGGACTTTGAAATTAGATTGCATTGATATTTTATCATATATACATTGGAATTTAAATACATTAATCAAAACATTAGTAAAAAAATACTACCAGACAACGGAATATTTGTTGAATTTATTATGCGTTTATAATACAGAATACTTTATGGTTATAAGTAAAATTATTTTATAAGGTTAATCATTCATTAGTCATTCCAGTTAAATAAATGTATTGAAATATATAAGTCAGTTGTGATAAAATTAATAAAATTGATTAAAAGTATTAAAAAAGTAAAGTTTAATTATAATAATACTTAATAATGTTTTTGAATACTAATTCGAGGAGGAATAAAAATGGGTTTTTTAGATTGGGCAAAGCAAAAAGGATCTTCATTAACTGGAGAAGTTAAAAAAGTTGCAAATAAAGATTTTATGGAAGCGGTAGCTGCAGGTTGTGCTTTAGTAGCTTCAGCTGATGGAAATATCAGCTCAGAAGAAAAACAAAAAATGATTGGATTTATAAATATTAATGACACTCTTAAAGTGTTTAAAATAAACGATGTTATCGATAGGTTTAATCATTATGCAAGCCATTTCGATTTTGACTACAATGTAGGAAAAATAGAAGCAATGAAGCAAATCGATAAGATGAAGAATAAATCTGCAGAGGCAAGGCTTCTAATAGCAGTATGTTGTTCTGTAGGTTCTTCAGACGGTAATTTTGACAAGGGTGAAGTAGCGATTGTACAAGAAATGTGTCAAAGACTTAGTCTTGACCCTAAAGAATTTGGAATATAGTATTTTTATTCATTTTTATTCATTTTTATTCATTAGAAGGGGCTGCTGCAAAACTGGATTAGTTTTGCAGCAGCCCTTTTTAAATTCTAGTAATCTTATTGAGCATATATTGCAACTGTATTATTAGTTTCGCTTATTTCTGAAACAACATTTCCCCAGTCAATTTTTGCTGTTATATATGGTTTTCCAACTGGAATGGCACCATATGCTGCAAAGTTTCCAGTATAACTTTCACCAGCTGCAAGGGAGCGATTTAAACCGAGAATGCTACCACCAGCTGCAGTATCGGTTCCATCATTGAAGATTGTATTTGCAGAATAGAAATTCTGGATTGATACATTATACAAGTTTGAGATTGCTGCAGTACCATTGTTTTTTATTGTATAAGTATAATTTACCTGAGTTGGTGTTTTTGATGTTATTCTTACGTTTGTGAAAATAAGATCAGCTTTTGGTGCTACATATAACCATGATGTATTATTGCTTTCATATTTTTCATTTACGGCATTATTGTAGTCAATCTTGAACGTAAGATAGTTCTTACCAACAGGTTGTTTTACTATTGAATAAAATGTACCTGTATATGTTTGTCCAGGAGCAAGTGATGAATTTACAAGCAATTTTCTTCCACCAGCAGGGGTGTCAATGCTTTCGCCAAAGATAGTGTTTGCAGAATAATAATTCTGTATTGAGACATCGTATAAACTTGGTATAGTTGTGTCACCTTGATTTTTTATAGTATATCTATAATATACACCTTGACTTGTCCTTGAAGTGATTGTAGCATTAGTGAAAACCAAATCAGGACCTGAAGCAGCATGTGAAGTAACACTAAATGCTGAACTTACCAATGGAATGGATAAACACAAAGACAATCCAAGTGCAATAAGTTTTTTTGTACGCATATTAAAATCTCCTTTTAAAATAAATTATTTTTGATAATGCATTGTGATACCTTCTGGCAAATTATAACTAAATTACAAAAACACTCTTTTTATAGTTGATTTGTGCACAAATGTTACTATAGTGTAATTATATCATTACATAAGATTACAGAAAGGGTTAAAAATTTTAACCCTTCACAAAAAATAAAAAAGAAAAGAGTCAAAGACTTGGTCTTGACCCAAAAAAATTTGGAATATAATATATTCATTAACTTAAAAACTTATAAACTTATAAACTTATTGTGTGGATATAATAACACTGTTGTATTCCATAGTAGAATTTCCCCAATCAATGTATACTTTTAAATATGGTTTTGAAGTATCACCAAATGCTGGATAGTTCCCAGTATAACTTTCACCAGGTGCAAGGGATGTCTTTGAAGTAATAAAGCCACCACCTGCTGCATATGAAATACCTTCCATGGTTTTTTTTGATGAACACAAGTAATTTTGAATACAAACTGTATTATCTAAGCTAGTGATTGATTTAGTACCAATATTTTTTATTGTATAGGTATAATCTATACGATTTTGTGTTTTTGATGTTATTTTTATATTTGTAAAAACGAGATCGACTTTTGGTGCTATATAAAACCAGGAAGTATTATTTCTTTCATTTGTTTCAGCTATCGCATTGTTGGAGTCGATCTTAAATGTAAGATGATTCTTACCAACAGGTTGTTTTTCAAGTGAATAAAATGTACCTGTGTAGCTTTTGCCAGGAGCAAGGGGTGAATTTACCCCAAGAATCTTACCATTTGCAGGGGTGTCAACACTTTCACCATAGATAGTATTTGCAGAATAATAATTCTGTATAGAGACATTGTACAAACTTGGGATAGTAGTATCACCTTGATTTTTTATAGTAAATTTATAATATACACCTGTCCTTGTCCTCGAAGTGATTGTAGCATAAGTGAAAACCAGATCAGGTCCTGAAGCAGCAAATGTTGTATAGCTAAATACTGAAGTTATAATTGGGATTGATAAAATTAAAGACATTACAAAGGCAATAAGTTTTTTTATACGCATGTTTAAAATCTCCTTTAAAATAGATTTTGGTTGTCAAGAAATTATGGTACCTATAATTTCACACGACGATTTACAGATGCTTAAATGCTACTGTGGTGTTATTGTATCACAAATTAAAAGTGTTTAAAGGGTGATTTTTTATAACCATAAGCTTGAAGCTTTACATGCATAAATCCAAACTCTTTATCTAAATAGTAAAAATAATAGTGAAGACATTTTTTTTGTCCGTTTATAAGTTCTAGTTTTTTAGTTTCTCTGTTCTTTTTTACTTCAACAGAAGGTCCCATTTCCAAAGTGGATAGTACACAAGTCAACCCTTCATTAACTGGATCTCTTTTTAAAATATCTTGAGCAGGTCCTTCTTTAGACGTTTTACTGGAATTAAGATTGATTTTATCTTTAAACTTCTCTATAATTTTCATTGTAGCCGTTACCTCCTAAGCGTTGTAGCCGAAAGCCGTTGCTAGATCAATAGCTGCTAATATAGCTGAAGGTTTTCGTAAACATAGCAACGGGGATAAAATGCGTTTTTATAATATTGCACGTGGTTCTCTTGAAGAATGCAGATATTACCTAATTCTTACAAGAGATCTTAAATATTGTGATGTTTCAGACTCAAAACTTCTTTTAGAAGAAGTTAGCAAATTACTAGAGGCATATTGTCAGAGTGTTTTAAATTCTGAATCCTGAATTCTATGGTTCTGAATTCTTACGGCTATGCCACGATATGATATAATAAATGTACAGAAAGTAAAAAAATTTCCAATTAAATTTTGATATAGAGAGGTGTAATATGCAAAGAGTACTAAAATCTTTATTGTCATTCAATTTAGCAGTTATTCTTGCAATATCTTTGTTTTCTGTCAGTAATTCAGCTTCGGATTTTGAAAAGCTTTCCATTACTGTAGATGCTTCGAAAATAATCAATCCTGATTTTGCAGGCATGGGCGTAAATATAATTCCAACCAATCTTATGCCAGCGAGTCTTGCTAAAGGTTACAACAACTCTTACTGGGAAATGGATAAGAAAAGGATACTGTCCATGAAACCCAAGTTTACTCGGGTATGGTTTCAAATAGACTGGATGGAATCACAAAAAGGTGTGTATACGTGGGACAGCCAGAAGATGATAGCGTTTTGCAAGTATTTAGAGGTTCTTAAAGATGCTGGCACTGAGGTTGAATTGAACTTCGGATGGAAAGTTGGGAAAAGTGTTCAAAGCTGGTTTTGCATTCCTGGGGTTAAACCAGAAATAAGTGCTCCCGCTGACCTTGATGCATATGCTGCTTCATGCTCTGCTTGTCTTAATCAACTGATAAATGTCAAGAAATTTACAAATATAAAGTATCTTACTTTTTATAATGAGCCAAATGGTTCATGGGATTTTGAATGCACTGGAGACCAAAAGGCATATTACGCTTCTATGGTTCAAAAGGTTCACGATAAATTGACCACTGATGGAATAAGATCTCTTGTTAAAATATTAGGACCAGAAGAAACTGGAGACATATCGTGGATCAAATATATGAAGGACAATATTGATAGTTGCATGGATGGTTATACATTTCATGTCTACGGAACTGTGTATAAAGAAACATTTAAACAGTTTTCCGACAGAATAAATTATGTAGCACCAAAGCCTGTTTACCTGACAGAGTTTGGCTGGAATCTAGAAGGCAAAACCGATTTTGGAGCAAGTTACGCAAACACATTGATTTCAGCTGCCAATAATGGTATAAGTGGTCTTGCTATGTGGGAGCTATGTGGAGCTACTTTAGAAGACCCACATGAAGGAGGAAGCACTAATGGGGGTTATACTTTATATAGTACTCTTCAATCTGGTCTCACTCCAAGACTGCCTTATTATGAAGTAAGTATGCTTGAAAGATATCTGCCAGCGCACTCATCAGTGATATCTGCTGAAACAATTTCAGAAAACCTTCATACAGCAGCTTTTAAAACAATTAACAATGACTATACAATAGTAGTGGAGTGTAACCAGGGAATAGCGAAAAACTTGACAATAGATTTCAAAGGACTGAACATTGGAAAAACATTTCAAAAGCACATTTATACCCATGCGGTTAAAAAAGAAGATAATTGTTTAATTCCAGCTGCAACAGAATCCTTTGTAGCAGGTAGTTCATTTACAGATACAAATATACCCTCGGATTATTGCGTTATTGTTTATACAACAATTCCATCGCAGACACAGGTTGAAGTAACTCCTGTTGATTCCTACATAAATGCAGGTGCTACAGTACAATTAAGTGCTATTGTAAAAGATAATAAAGATGGTGTCACATGGTCTATAGCAAATGGAGCGGGTAAAGTGAGCTCGACAGGCGTATATACTTCTGATGCTTCAGCAGCTGTTGGAAGTGTGATTGCTGTTAAGGCCTTCAGTAACAGCCATCCTTCGGCTTATGGTATAGCATTGATTCATATTGGTCAAAAGCCAACACTGCCTACCCCATATAAACCTGCTCAATTACCAAAAGGAGAGCTGCTTTTTTCTGATGATTTCAGTAATGATTTAAGCAAATGGAATCAAACAACGAACTTTAGTATCACAAATGGTACACTCCTAGGAACTAACAATGAAAAGATGGAAACTATAGTGGGGTCGGACTGGACGAATTTCATACTTGAAACAGATGTTTACATAACCAAGACTTGTGCAGGTATTGTGTTTAGGAAAAAGGATGATAATAATTTTTATATGTGGCAGATTGGTCCTGGTTATGACAGCTATATTAAAATGGCTAAAAAGGTTAATGGCACTTGGTCTATGGTAAATACCACCTATGATTTTTCTTTCAATAAATGGTATCACATAAAAATAGAAGCTAATGGCTCAAAAATAAAAACCTTTGTTGATGGAAACTATGTTAATGAATACACGGATACTCAGTTCTCGAGCGGTAAAGTTGGAATTAGGCAATGTTGGACCAATGAAGCTGCGACATTTGACAATTTTTCTGTATGCTCAATAGGTACTGGGACTGAAACTAAAAGAGTATCTGTTTCAGGATATGTTTATTCAGAGGCAGTTTTAGATCCAGTAGTGATTCCGAAAGTATTGTCAGGTATAAAAGTAGAATTGAATGGAACCTCCTTTGGCACAACATGTGATGGAAAAGGGTATTTTGAAATTAAAAACATACCTGCTGACATCAAGAGTTATACTTTAAAAATCAGTATGCCTTCAAATCTGACAAGAGAGGTAAAAAACATAATTTTAGATAAAGATGTAGTTGTTTCAACTAAGGATTTACCTCTATATATGTGGGCTGGTGATCTTAATAATGATAATTCCATAAATATGTCAGATGTAATGCTTCTTGCTATATCATTCAATTCATCAAGTGGCGATAAAAACTACAATGAAAAATATGACATAAATGCGGATAATTCAATCAACATGTTTGATGTTATAATATGTGCAAAACATTTTAATCAGACTACAGAAGACTATTGAAAAAGGTGTAAGAGAAAATGAAAAATGGATATTAGGAAATAAAAATACAATAAAAAACAAAAAATACTATAAAATAACGATTTTAATCATTTTTTATAGTATTTTTTTCTATATAATTATACTATAGGCAACTATAAATAATTATATGAATCGGAGGGAATTAGGCATGTTTAAAAAAGTATCATTGTTTGGAACTATTGTTTTCGTTTTGATTGCTGGAAAAAGTATTTGTAGTGCATATGAAATGCTTCAGACAACAGATTTCGAATCTGGGGTCAGCCTACCGTGGAATATTAGTGAAAGTAATGATAGGAATTCATATGGAGTTGTGAGGGATGGGCAGTACGTTGTACATATGGATTATCCTGGGGAAAATAGCTGGGATGTTCAAATAAGACACAGAGAGTTATCAATAATTGCAGGACAGAAATATTTTGTGAAATTCAAAGTCACTGCAGAGAAATCTTGTAAGATATATGCGAAAATTGGTGATAAAGGTGCTCCATACTGGGAAGCCTGGAATAATAAATGGACAGCTTTTAATATTGATGCAAATAAAATTCTTGAGGTATCAGATACATTTGTTGCAGAAAAGAATTCTACAGAAGCTGAATTTGCATTTCATATTGGCGGGTTGCTAGCATCATCAATGCCTAATGAAGTAAAATTTATTTCCATGTCCCTTGATACGTATGGTCCACCACCACCTACTATACCAAAAGAACCAGAAAGAATGATAAGGGTAAACCAGATTGGGTATTTACCAGATTCCTTTAAGAAGGCAACTTTAAATATAGGCAAAAATGAATCAACTCCAATTAAATGGGAGCTAAGAAACGAAGCTGGGGAAGCTGAATATAAAGGCGAAACAATACCGTTCGGTTTGGATAAAGCATCAGGTGAATATGTTCATACGATTGACTTTTCTGATTTTAAGACTGAAGGAAAGGGATATAGCCTTGTCACTGAATTTGGTGACACTAGCTATACATTTGATATAAGCAATAGCATTTATTCACAAATGAAGTATGATGCTTTAAAGTATTTTTATCATGCAAGAAGCGGAATAGAAATTAAAATGCCATACTGTGTTGATACTAAATGGGCAAGAGGGGCAGGACATGTCCCAGATAGTGCTAGTCCAAAGTCTGGAATTACATCTGCACCAAGTCAAATAAATGCTACTGGTGGATGGTATGATGGAGGAGATTATGGAAAACATGTTGTTACTGGAGGGCTTGCTTTATGGTTGCTTCAAAACCAATATGAAAGATCTGGAATCAAAGAAAAGAATGAGTATTTAAAAGATGGAAGCCTTAATATTCCTGAGAGTAGAAATGGAATCAATGACTTGCTTGATGAAACAAGATGGGAAATGGACTGGATGCTTAATTTGCAGATTCCAGAGGGTTATGAACAGGAAGGAATGGTTGTTCATGACATAAGAGATGTGAGAATGATTACTTTTGGCTTAGTTGCTTCTGAGGATATTGAGAAGCGTACGTTTACAAGTCCTACAACAGCAGCAACATTAAACCTTGCTGCATGTGGAGCTCAAGCAGCGAGAATATGGAAAAATATAGATGCTGAATACTCTGAAAGATGTCTTAGTGCCGCTGAAAAAGCATACTCAGCAGCAAAGGCTAATCCAGAGATATTTCCATATATTAATTCTGAGGTGGAGTGGGATGATTGTGTAAAGGATGAATTCTACTGGGCAGCATGTGAACTTTATCTGACCACTGGTAAGAGTGAGTATTTAGAGGATTTGGGGAAATATGAAAAAGCATTGAAAACATCAGAATATTATGGGGAATTTGGTAACGATTACAAAACTGCTCTTGGTACAATATCTTTAGCAATGCTAAAGCCTGATGAATTCCCTAAGGCAGTAGATAACATAAAGAAAACTGCTGATGGCTATTTGGAGAATCAGAAGAAGGAAGGGTATGGTGCTTTGGCTACTGCATACCACTGGTATTCCAACCAAAACATAATTTCAAAGTCAATTATTCTAGCATATGCATATGACTTAAGTAAGGATGAGAAGTACAACCAAGGTATTACTGAGGCATTGGATTATTTGATGGGACGCAACCCAAACAGCAAATCATATGTGTCTGGGTATGGAGAAAAACCATTACAAAATCCATATCATAGATTTTTCTGTCCTCAGTTTGATCCCAAATTACCTTCAGTTCCTTCAGGGTTCCTAGCTTCTGGACCAAATTCTGATTGTGTAGATCCATGGATAATTGGGTCAGGCTTTAGTAAAGATATTACACCTCCTCAAAAGTGTTATATTGACCATTCTGAGTCATGGTCAACTAATGAAGTAAGTATTGCCTTAAATGCATCATTAGCTTGGATTACATCATATGTAGATGGTCTCAACTCACAAAGTATTATGGAAGAGGATTTGGATCAGGATGGGTTTATAACTATGGGTGATGTTATGAAAATAGCTAAATGCTTTAATGCAGAAGTTGGGGATGAACGCTATGATGAGAAATGTGATCTAAATAAAGACGGCGCTATAAATATGATTGATGTAGTAAGAATTGCAAAGGTATTTGGTTATAACAAGTCTTAATATATTATAAATTCAAAAGATGAATAGTTTGGGCATTTCACAAAACTTATAATAAGTTTTGCGAAATGCCCAATTGACTAGTTTAGGGTTATAACATTATATGGTAGGAGGGGAATGGGCATGTATAAAAAAGTATCATTGTTTGGAACAGTAGTATTGGTTTTATTGGCAAGTAAAAGTATTAGTAGTGCATATGAAATGCTCCAGACAACAAATTTCGAATCAGGAATCAGCCTGCCGTGGAATCTTGTTGAAAGTGAAGAGAGAAATGCACGGAGCGAAGTGGAAGATGGAAATTATGTTGTAAGGATAGATTATCCTGGAGAAAATAACTGGGATGTTCAAGTAAGGCACAGGGAGATATCACTTCGTAAAGGAGCTGAATATGTTGTAAAATTCAAAGTTACTGCAGAAAAAAGTTGCAAGATTTACGCAAAAATCGGTGATCAAGGGGCGCCTTATTGGGAAGCCTGGAACAATAAATGGTCAACTTTTCAAATAGAAGCGAATCAAATTCTTGAGGTGTCTGAAAGATTTATTGCAGAGAAGGATAGCAGTGAGGCTGAGTTTGCATTCCATATAGGTGGGAGAAATGCACAATCGCTACCGAATAAAGTAAAGTTTATTTCGATGTCATTAGAAGATTGCAATGGTATACCAACACCTACAGAACAAGTAAAGAAGATAATGGTAAATCAATTAGGATATTTACCTGACTCTTCAAAGAAGGCAACTTTAATACTAAAAGACGAATGTTATTCAACTCCGATTAAATGGGAGCTAAGAAATGAAGCAGGTGTGGCTGTACATAAGGGTGAAACAACACCGTTTGGTTTGGATGAAGCATCTGGTGACTATGTTCATACAATTGATTTTTCTGATTTTAGTACTGAAGGCAAGGGATATAGTCTTGTCACTGAATTTGGTGATATTAGCTATGGATTTGATATAAGTAAGAGCATTTATTCACAAATGAAGTATGATGCATTAAAGTATTTTTATCATGCGAGGAGTGGAATAGAAATAGAATTGCCATACTGCGTTAAGCGCAAATGGGAAAGAGGAGCAGGACATGACCCTGATATTGTTACATTAAATCCTAAATTTACGTTTGAAGGTCCAAGTCAAATAGATTCTACTGGTGGATGGTATGACGGGGCTGATTATGGGAAATACGTTGTTCATGGAGGGCTTGCTTTATGGCTACTTCAAAACCTTTATGAAAGATCTGAAATAACAAAAGAGAATTATTATTTAAAAGATGGACGACTTAATATTCCTGAGAGTGGAAATACAATAAATGACTTGCTTGATGAAACAAGATGGGAAATGGACTGGATGCTTAATATGCAGATTCCAAGCGGTTATGAAAATGAAGGAATGGCTGTTCATAATGTTGCAGATGAGAAATGGATTGCTATTGGAACAAGTCCTTGTGATAATAACATGAAGCGTATATATTATAAACCAACAACGGCAGCAACCCTTAACTTGGCTGCGTGTGGAGCTCAAGCAGCAAGGATATGGAAAGGTGTAGACGTTAAATACTCAGAAAGATGTCTTAGTGCAGCTGAAAAAGCATATACAGCTGCAAAGGCAAATCCAGACATATTTGCGTCTCATGATTTTTTTGGTGCGGGTGATAGTGTTGTCATGAAGTATTGGGATGATAATGTAAAGGATGATTTTTATTGGGCAGCATGTGAACTGTATCTTACAACTGGAAAGAGTGAGTATTTAAAGGATTTGAAAGCATACGACGAGTTTGCTATGATACCAAACAGTTTAAAAGTTAATTTTTTTGATAGTTTATATAACTTTGATGGTGGATTTGACTGCCTTGCTACAACTGCTCTTGGTACGATATCTTTGGCAATGCTAAAACCTGACGAATTTCCTGAAGCATTAGATAACATAAAGAAAGCTGCTGATGGTTATTTGGAAGTTCAGAGAAAACAAGGATATGGCGTCCCAATTTCAGTACTGAAATATCTAACTTATACTAGTTGTTCTCGTGATAGACAAGTTGAAGATATCGCATATACTGAATGTTCTAACCAATATGTTGTGTCAAAATCAATAATATTGGCGTATGCATACGACTTAAGTAATGACACGAAGTACTTCAAAGGAATTACCGAGTCGATAGATTATTTGATGGGACGCAATCCAAACAATAAATCATATGTGTCAGGCTACGGAGAAAAGCCATTGCAGAATCCATTTCATAAATTCTTCTGTCATCAGTATAATAAAGAATTCCCTTCAGTTCCTCCAGGATTTCTGGCTTCAGGACCAAACTCTGATGATGGAGAAGTATGGGCTGGAGGATGGCATAGAAAAGATCCTCCACAAAAGAATTACAAAGATGATGTTGAGTCCTGGACAAACAATGAAGTAAATATTAACTTAAATGCAACATTAGCGTGGATTACATCATACATAGATGGTATGAACCCAGAGAGTTTTATGGAAGAGGACTTGGATCAGGATGGGTTTATAACTATGAGTGATGTTATGAAAATCGCAAAATGCTTTAATTCAAAAGTTGGGGATGAAAACTACAATGAGAAATATGACATCAATAAAGATGGCGATATTAATATGATTGACGTAGTAAGGATTGCAAAGGTTTTTGGATATAACAAGCCTTAATATTGATTTTTATTATGAATCGGAGGGATTAAGTATGTTTAAAAAAGTATCATTGTTTGGAACGGTAGTATTTGTTTTATTGGCAAGTAAAAGTATTTGTAGTGCATACGAAATGCTTCATACAACAGATTTCGAATCAGGAGTGAGCCTGCCTTGGCATATTAGTGAAAGCGATGAGAAAAATTCATCAAGCTTTGTGGAAGATGGAAAGTATGTTGTTCATATGAATTATAGTGGGACCAACAACTGGGATGTTCAAATAAGACACAGGGAGATATCTTTACGTAAAGGAGCTGAATATGTTGTAAAATTCAAAATTACTGCAGAAAAAGATTGTAAAATATATGCAAGAATAGGTGATCAAGGAGAGCCCTATTGGGAAGCTTGGAATAATAATTGGACAGCTTATCAAATTAAAGCAAATCAAGTTCTTGAGGTATCTGAAAGATTTACTTCAGAGAAGGATAGCAGAGTTGCTGAATTTGCATTCTGGCTTGGAGGAAGTCTGGCTGGGGAATTACCAAATGAAGTTAAGTTTATTTCGATGTCATTAGATGATTGCAATGGTATACCGACACCTACTAAGCTTATAGAACCAGAAAGATTGATAAGGGTAAACCAAATGGGGTATTTGCCTGATTCTACTAAAAAGGCGACTTTAAGAATAAAAGACAAAACTAATTCAACTCCGATTAAATGGGAGCTAAGAAACAAAGATTGGGTGGTTGTAGATAAAGGTGAAACAATACCGTTTGGCTTGGATAAAGCATCAGGTGACTATGTTCATACAATTGACTTTTCTGATTACAGGACTGAAGGAAAGGGATACACTCTTGTTACTGAGCTTGGTGACACTAGCTATGGATTCGATATAAGCGGAGGCATTTATTCACAAATGAAGTATGATGCATTAAAGTATTTTTATCATGCGAGAAGTGGGATAGAAATAAAAATGCCATATTGCGTTGAAAGCAAATGGGCAAGAGCGGCAGGACATGACCCTGATATTGCCACGCTAAAGGCTGGTGTTACGTTTGAAGGTCCAAGTCAAATAGATTCTACTGGTGGATGGTATGATGATGGCGATTATGGAAAATACGTTGTTCACGGAGGGCTTGCTTTATGGCTGCTTCAAAACCAATACGAAAGATCTGAAATCACAAAAAAGAATGAGTATTTAAAAGATGGAAGCCTTAATATTCCTGAGAGTGGAAATAAAATCAATGACTTGCTTGATGAAACAAGATGGGAAATGGATTGGATGCTTAAAATGCAGATTTCAACAGGTTTTGAAATGGAAGGAATGGCTGTTCATAAATTAGCAGATGAGAAATGGGGTGCCCTTGGCACAATTTCTTGTGATGATATTGAGAAACGTATATATTCTAAACCTTCAACAGCAGCAACTCTTAACCTTGCTGCATGTGGAGCTCAAGCAGCAAGAATATGGAATGGTATAGACGCTAAATACTCAGAAATATGTCTTAGTGCAGCTATAAAAGCATATGCAGCAGCAAAGGTAAATCCAGCTATATTTGCACCTTATGGTTCTGATATGGGGTTTGAAGCAGGTAGCATGTGCTATGGGGATGATTATGTAAAGGATGATTTTTACTGGGCAGCATGTGAACTGTATCTGACAACTGGAAAGAGTGAGTATTTGAAGGATTTGAAAGAATATGAAAAGTCTATGACAATACCAAATAGTTTAACAGGTGAATTTAGAAATTTTGATGGAGGCTTTGACTGCTATTCTACAACTGCTCTTGGCACAATATCTTTAGCAATGCTAAAGCCTGAAGAGTTCCCTGAAGTAGTAGATGACATAAAGAAAACCGCTGATGGTTATTTGGAAGTTCAGAAAAAGGAAGGCTATGGTGTTCCGATTTCAGTAATGACATTTGAAAGTGATAATGTTCCAATACAGATTAGCTATCCTTGGTATTCCAATCAATACATTGTGTCAAAGTCAATAATACTGGCGTATGCATATGACTTAAGTAAGGATACGAAGTACTACCAAGGGATTACCGAGTCATTGGATTATTTGATGGGACGCAACCCAAACAACAAATCATATGTGTCAGGTTACGGGGAAAAACCATTACAGAATCCATTCCATAGATTTTTCTGTAATCAGTACGATAGAAAATTTCCTTCAGTTCCTCCAGGATTCCTCACTTCAGGGCCAAACTCTGCTAATGTAGACCCATGGGCATTTACAGGCATCAGGCAACAAGTGCCTCCGCAAAAATCTTATGATGACCATGTTGAGTCCTGGTCAACAAATGAAGTAAATATTAACTTAAATGCAACATTAGCTTGGATTACATCATATGTAGATGGTCTGAACCCACAGAGTTTTATGGAAGAAGACTTGGATCAAGACGGATTCATAACCATGAGTGATGTTATGAAAATAGCTAAATGCTTTAATTCAAAAGTTGGGGATGAAACCTACAATGAGAAATATGACATCAATAAAGATGGTGCTATTAATATGATTGATGTAGTAAGGATTGCAAAGGTTTTTGGACAAAACAAGTAATATTCATAGATATGTAAAGATAAAAAAAATCACTTCTGATACAATCTATGATTGTAAATCAGGAGTGATTTTTTAATTGTCATATGAAATTATGGTGCCCATAATTTCATATGACAATTTACAGAGGAAACAAAAAGGGCTTATGTGTTAGAAATTCTTGTTGAATATAATGAAAGAATAAGATATTATAGAAGCAAATTCTTATTATATTAAATACAATTAATCTTTTACATTTATCTATCGCAAAATTCCGTTAAAGCGTTCGTAATTTTGCTCTGCTAAATGTAAGATTAATAATATATTTACAATAATTCATCACATTTCATAGGACATTTAAAATACTAGTGCCATATAACAATATATCTAAATAATGATTTGTGATGAATAGATATGGGGAGCTAAAAATGATTAATAGAGCTTTTTCTTCCACTTTTGTTGTTATATGTGTTGTGATTGCACTTTTATTTAGTGGACATTACGTTCAGGGATTTGATAGGCAAACAGTAAATGCTGCTAGTGAAGAAGGTAGAACGCTTTGTGTTGGTGAGGGACAGCCATATCAAAGTGTTAGGGATGCAGTATATGCAGCTAATGAAGGGGATACGATCCTTGTAAAAAGCGGTACTTACTTAGAAAGCTTTCAAATTGATAAAGATAATATAATTGTAAAAGGTGAAGATTCAAATACTACTTTTATTGGAGATAACTCATCAAACCCTGTAATAAGTGTTTGTAACACTAAAGGAGTCACTATAGAAGGCTTAACTATAAAAAGTCAAAAAAATTGTGTTAGTATAAATAACTCAGATGATTTTAATATCACTAAGTGTATAATAAAAGCAATGGTGCGTGGAGTTAAAGCTGATAAAAGTTCTAAAAGAATATTTATTAACGGGTGTGATATTTCTGGCGCTACTAGTAACATTGGTTTAGAAAGCGGAATTGGTATAGAAAGCTTAGCATATTCAACAAATATTTTGAATTCCAAAGTCTACAATAATAATATTGGAATTAAAATTTCAGAGGGTTTTGAAGTTATAATTGAGAATAATAGGATTTATAGCAATATACATAATGGATGTGAGTTAAAAGATGTATCAAATTTTACATGTGAGAAAAACAGTATTAATTTAAATTCAATAGGTATAGAGTGTGATCTTACTTCAGACAATATAATTACAAATGGAAAAATTATAAATAATGAATTGTTTTTTAATGTAAATTATAGTGTCGTTTTTTCGGATGTTAGTAACTTCCTTATTGAAAATAATTATTTCCATATTTCAAATGCAAGAAGTATGGGAACTGGTATAGAAATGTTGTCATCCTCAAATAACAACACGATTACTAAAAACATAATAAGTAATTACGGTCTTGGTCGAGGAGTTGTACTCGATTACTATTCAAGTGGTAATAAAATATATCAGAATGATTTTATAAACAGTGGAGCAAGAGATAATTCAGATATCCAGGCTAATAATATATGGAGTGAGGGAAAAGTAGGAAATTATTGGAGTGTATATAATGGAGAAGACAAAAATAACGATGGTATTGGTGATACGCCTTTTGTTATTGTATCAGTTTTGGAAGATATAGAGCCTCAGGATAAATATCCTTTGATGAAGAGGCAGTTTGACTTTGTTGAACCAACACAAATGCCAACACCAACTCCTACGGCAAGAACAACACGAAAGCCAACGTTGACACCAACATCAGAACATACTCCAACTCCAACTTCAACTCAGACTTTGGTTTCAAGTAGAGTAGATAATGGGGTTTCTAGAAATACTGTTACGATGCCTGTAGTTGATATACCTGCAGTAAATATAACTGTTACTCCTACAGCGACTCCACCAGTAACACCTTCGATGACACCTTCAGCAACTCATTCAGCAACACCTTCAAGGATAGTTGAGAATACACCTGTTATTGACAATTTGCCCACAGATATTACAAAACACTGGGCAAAGAAATATATTGATCAGGTAGTTTCAAAAGGTATTATGGGAGGAAAAGGCAAAGGACAATTTGCACCAGATGATTACACAACTAGGGCAGAGTGTGCAAAAGTTACGATTGAGTTATTAAAAAAGGTTTCAAAAGATATAGAGATGGATAAATTCAGGGATGTTTCAAAAGACGATTGGTATTACAACTATGTATATTCTGCTTATATTGAAGGAATTATGATTGGTAATAAAAATAACAAATTTTTGCCCAATAGCCATATTACACGCCAAGACCTGGCACTGGTATTTTCAAAAATTCTTACAAAATATTGCTCTTTAGAACAGGTAAAAGCATTAGATGGAAAAGAAAATGATTTAACAACATATAATAAAGGGGATATAAGTGAATTGAAAGGTAAAATCCAATTACCATTCGATGATACATCATCTATCTCTAAATATGCATTAGATGGTGTTGCCACTGTATCAAACTATGGTCTGTTTACTGGAAAACCAGGAAATAAATTCGATCCGATAGGCAGAACTACACGTGCAGAATTAGCGACTATTCTATACAAGCTCATTACTAAGTATAAGTTAAGTGATAATTAACAAAACCGCAAAGCGGCTTTTGTGTCCTCTGTAACTTGTCGTTAGAAATTATGGGCACCATATCTTCCTAGACATTAAGAAATAATATCCTATGTCATGACTAGGGGTGTGATTGAAGTACACTCCTAGCCTATAGATTGTTTATTGAAGATCATTATCCAATGCATTGCTTGTCTATTCCATTAGGTCTTATTCTGTATAATCGATTTGCATCATTTGAATTAAAATAATATATCCAATTTGAAACAATATTGATTTTATTAGTTGAGTCAATACAAAGTTTGCTAATAAAATCTCCGTTATAATTCATCTTGAAGAGTCCATTGCCAGTACTGAAATATATCAATCCTGATGCGAGATTAAAAGTTTTTACATTTTCATGGATTTTTTCTTTTCCAGTACCGTTGATCCTTACTCTAAATAAGCCGTTGTCATTTGAATCAATATAGTATATGTAGCCATCCTCTGTAGTGAGCATTTCGCATGAAGTCTTTAATACAACCTGCTTGTCCAAACCATTGGTTTTCATCCTGTAGATCCCATTACTATCAGGTTTATTATCGAATTGTGCGTAGAAATAAATATAATCATCATCAACACACATATTTGAACAGGATAAACCATAGTTTATAAGATTCTCAGAATTTGTCTGAAATTCGCTGCATAAAGGTGTTCTATCCAAACCGTTCTTGTATACTCTATAAATAAGATTGTCATTCTTGTTTAAGTAATATATCCAATTACCAGAGACATAAATGAAACCGAAATTATCATCGTTTATTTTTCGTATTTCTGTGTCAGAAGACTTTATTGTGAAAAGACCTCTGCTTCTTGAATCAATATAGTAAATATTACCTTCTGAAACGTTTAAATGAGTAGCAAAAGCATTTTGAATACGTGTCTTGCTAGAACTATCATTTTTCATTTTATAGAGTCCGATGTTTATGTGATCGGTAAAATAAATCCAGCCACCTTGCGACGCAACAAAACCTGAATTCATCAGATTAGCTGAAATATTTCCAACAGTGTTTATGATTTCAGTATTTTGGGTTGTTTTATTTTTAGTTTCAGCATTAATAGTTTTAGTGGTTATAGTTTTAGTTTTTGACGAAGAAATTGTGTGTGATTTAGGGATGTCATCTTCTATAAAATCTAATTCGCTTTTGGTAAGCTTTGGTGTTATTGTTGGTGAAGTACTAACAGGAGTTTCTAATTTGTTAATTTCAGGACTGCTTTTCTTAGTATTTGTCTTCGAAGTATTATAAACTATTATTTTTGGTTGAGTAGGGGAGCTTGATTGTGTTTTTATTTCAGGCGTTGGTATAGTCTTCGTGAAAGCAAGCTGATCTTTTGCCTTATTCAATACTGATAATGTAATAATAAAAGCTAAAACCAACGTGGCTGATGTTAAAAATAAAGCTATAGGTAACTTTCGACCTTGTGGCTTTTGAACAGCTCTATTCTGGTCGTTTTTCATTAAGCCCAATTCATAGAAAACATCTTCTAATGACTTCAAAGGAATTAAATGGATTTTTCTTATAATGGCAGCAAAGTCGGCATCTGAGTTTTTGAGCTCTTCAAGCTCGTTTTGATTATCAAATGGATACAAAACAACTTCAACTTTGTTCTCAACTGCAGCAAGAACTTTTTCCTTAATATTGCTTATGCGCTCAACAGTCAGTCTTTCTGTAATTATCCCAGTTGCTGCGATATTCAATGGCATTGGTTTGTAAGGCTCGATGATATCTTTTTTTACAAGATGCACCAAAAAAGCCACGGCAAATGCAAGATCGGCACTATTACCAGTTATACTTGAGGAAAAGCCATAAACACATATTCCTATTCGTTCTGGAGCATTATTAAATAACTTTTCAAATATTAAATAGGCATTATTTATACTTGTTATTGCAGATTTCTTCAATTCAGAGGAATTAATAGTTGTCTTTAAGACTAACCCTTTTTCTGTTTCTCTTGAAGGAAATGAGTCAAGTAATACCTTTTCAGCTGTTTTGTCTGAAAAAAGAGCAAATACGTCCATGTTCCACACCCTTTAGTATATAATTACGAATAATTTTGATAAATCAATTGTGCTATCAACAAGAAAACAGGCCGAATAATTATCATCTATCTCTGCTGTTTTACTTATACGGCTTATGCATATGTTCATATTTCCTTTAGTTGAGCGATCCAATAACTCTACTTCCAACAGCGACATTATGGGATTATCTTCTAAAGGTCTCATGATAATTCTAAACTTTTTATTTTTTGTTATAAACTCTTTTACTTTTGATTTGTTTGGATCAGCTGCAGCTTTAATACTAAGGTAGTCTCCGACTTTTGCGAAAGCCTTACCAAGCATAGGGTTAGCCTCCATTAACTTCATTTTCTCGAAAGATAATGAAGCTTGACGCATCATGGAAATACAATCCTTACAAATAAAAAAGTGTTCTTCTAATGCATTACGGTCCTCAGTGTTTAATTCATTTGAATAATACTCGTAAAGAGTTTGAATATTGGGGCAGTTATTTATTATGTTCAAATTGCATTAGCTCCTTTCGGTAGAAATAAAACTGACCATACGATCAATCATATCTCTAATATTTCTTTCCCTTATTTTAGTGCACCACTTATCAATATTATTCATTCTCTTTTCATAAATATTTTTAATAAAATCAAGGCGCTTATTACGTACCAAACATAGAAATCCAAGGATATCAATTCTGCTGAAGCATGTATTGAGCGTAGTATTATCACATCCTGTCTTGTATATCTCTTCCTCCATTGGGTAGAAATAAAACAAAAGGACAGATGGAGGTAACCCTGAGATTTTTGAGTACTCATTTACAAATTCTACTAGAATCTGGCTAAATGTTTTCTTTCTCAATAAACTTATTATTCTTCTTGAATCCCAACCAGAAATAAAGGATTTAAAGCAAAAAGTAAGCTTTTCATGGATGTTTCCTTTGTCATTATTAATTGCAACAAATTCATACATAATTAACTCACGATTAAGCGTGATGAAGTCATAATAAATGTTTTCCGCATTCAATAATTCGGTTACTTGATATACTGGCTTATAGTATCTATCTATCATTTTATCATAATAGTCCTTGTGGTCTTCCACAATTCTGCAATAAAAATAAGTATATTTTATTTTTAATTGATTAAGGTACTCTTTGTTTTTTATTCTGTCGTTAGATTTCTCTTTTCTTTGAAGCTTTAGGGCATCTTCATGTTTTGTGAAATAATATTCGAGCATCAAAAAATCTGCAAGGTAATAAAACCAAGAAATATCACCTGAAGAGTCATTTGACTTAGAAAAATCCGATACGATTTTTTTAAATTTGTGTGTTATATTTAAGTAATCATCATCGTTTAAAACCTTTATATTCATGTAACCGCATACCCTTTTAAATACGGCTTCATGGCAAGAATTTATATGAGTTTTGTCCATAATATTACCTCTCGTTAAGTTTCTAAGGCGATTTATACAAGAAAAATCTTAAGAAAAATACAAAATATTTCAATCATCCATTACTTTATAGCATAAAAACCAGCCTGCATATAGGATGTCCATAAAACCTCTACCGTTGAAAAACCAGCCATTTTATAAAGTTCTAGATGCTCAATAATTGTAATTGGAAAATACTCTTTTCCAAATCTGTTTGCATGCTTTAGTGCCTCTTCTGGACTTTTTCCGTTTCTAATCTGAAATGACTTCCACCTTTCAAGCCCAAACTTTATTCCATCCTGTGAAAAAGGTCTAATATTCTCAAATGTAATAAAAACTCCATTGGGTTTAAGCATTCTATAGCAGTTTTGTGTAGCTTTAAGCCGCGTTTCATTGTCTAAGTAATGATGTGCCTGTATGGCAGTTATTATGTCAAAGCTATTAGTGGGATAATCCAAGTTTTGTGATGAAATGTTCTTTAAAGCTTTTACCATGCTATATTCATTTTGTTCAAGCTTTGACGATGTAATTTTCATCATTTCATCAGATGGGTCTGCCAGGTAAAACTCAGTGCTACGAAATGTATCAACAGCACTTAATATAAATGTACATGTGCCACAGCCAGTATCAAGCCACTTTTCAGGTTCTGGATTTATGGTTCTTACAAGGTCAATTGTTTCACTGTGAAAGTGACTGTAGTTTGGGATTGTAGATAAAATTTTACTATCATATTCGGAAGCCATATGAGCTGTTTTGTTATCGAGCATATCAATCATACCACCTTTTTAATTAGTATAATTTCTTCTATTGCATGAATAATTTGCTGAGTCTATTATACCATAGCCAATGGTTATATTATTGAAGAAAATAAATAAAAAGAATTAGTTTAATAATGATTTTTCAGGAAGCTCAGTACATCTTTCCAGGCATCCTCAGATTCTAAAACACCATGCCCAGTATCATATGAAATATGATCATAGAACCTTTTATAATTCTTATCTTGGAGCCTTTGCATGAGCTTCTTGCACATTCCTTCAGAATCCCATACAACATCATTTTTGCCTGAAAGAAGCAATATATCAGCTTTTGATTTTTCAACCCTAATAGCAGACATTTCAGCAATTTCAGGATCTGCGATTGCATCCTGATAAACCTGGACAAATTCAATTTTTCCCTCTTCGTTCATCTTCTTCAATCCTTCAAAAAGTGCTTCATTCAATACAAAAGGCGCATAGGGAACATCTTGACCTTTATAGCTCCAAGAACTCTTATTGGCACCACTCAAGCATTGAAAAACATTTGATGAAGGTACCATTGCAACAACAGCCTTAACTTTTGGATTAATACTTGCTAGGAGGAGAGAGGCTTCTCCGCCTTTTGAATAACCCATTACAGCTACACCTTTTTTATTTATACTAGGTTGCTTTAAAACCCAATTGATTGCAGTGTTGAAATACTCCATAGGGATGCTTTCCAAGCTATTTGGACATCCTTCTACTGCAAAATAGCCCAAAGATAAGACTGCATACTCTTGATTAAGAAGACCTGTTCTGTATTTTTCAAATCCATCAGAGCTCCATCCTTTACCCCCATCAGAACCACCAAACACAATAATTGCCTTTTGGTGTTTTGCATTCTTGTTATAAGAGAGGTTGTTAAAGTGTTGATATGTATATATTATTGTCGTGGCAAATACTAAATATATTTTATATTGACATGCAAACTGTATCTATGATATAAATACAGTAGACACAGAAATGTAAATAATATACTTCCGTACTAATGGAGTTTGTATGAATATAATAATTTCAATAGTCTCAGAGACACCGATCTATGAGCAGATTAAAAACCAAATACGAGAAAAAGTTTTATCAGGCGAACTTGCTTCTGGTACTATGCTTCCTTCAATTCGTTCTATGGCCAGAGAACTTAAAGTTGGGGTGATAACCACCAAACGTGCATATGACGACCTTTGCGAAGAAGGTGTTTTGGTAAGCCAACCTGGAAAGGGCGTTTTTGTTGCAAAGCTCGATTATGATTGTGTAAGGAAAAAGCATATAGAGCTACTAAGAGAGCAGCTTTCCGACATAAAAACATATGCGGACAGTGTGGATATACGTAAAGACGAAATATATAAAATTTTTGATGAGTTATGGCATGAATGAAATTGCAATGAAAGAGGGGATAAGGAATGCAGGAAATGGCAGTTGTGTGTAGCAAAGTTCATTTAGTTCAGGGAAGCTTTGTGATGGAGAACCTTGATATTGAAATTAAAAAAGGATGTATTACTGGATTGGTTGGAAGAAACGGTGCTGGGAAAACTACACTAATTCATCTTCTAGCAGGAACAAAAGTGTATGATTCAGGAAATGTAATTCTAGGTGGAGTACCATTAGAGGAAAATGCTGAGAAAATTAGAAGAAAGACTGCCTTTGTTTTTGATAAACCTAATTTTTCATTGGCGTTGAAGCCTGATACTTTAGCAGAGGTCATGCAAATGATGGAGCCTTCATTTGATATGGAGTGCTATCAAAATAAAATGCGTTTTTTAAAATTGGATGGCAAAGAAAAATTGAAAAATTATTCTTCTGGTATGAAGAAAAAACTTATACTTATTCTGGCAATTGCACGAAGACCTGAAATTCTTGTGCTTGATGAGCCTACGAGTGAAGTTGATCCCGTATCAAGGGTTGAAATGTTGGATATGTTGCAGGAGTTCATGGAAAATGAAGAGCATACCATATTATTCTCAACGCACATAACAAGTGACCTCGACAAAATTGCCGATTATATTGCAATAATGGATGATGGGAAAATACTATTTACAGAGGAAAAGGAAGTGCTAAGGGGTAAATACTGTGTTAATGGCGTGCTTCCTTCGATAGAGGAGATTATGTGTAGTATTTTTAAGGGAGGTAACTATGAAAAAGATTAAAAATATTCTTCGGATGTTTGTATATTTGGGTAAAATAGAGAGATCTGATATTATATATGGTTTTATTTTTGGACTCATTATATCCATAAGCATGGCAAATGCATTTAGTAATTCTGCTAAAGGTACTTTTTGGGGAAGTGTTATTGCATTTATTATTATTAGGTCTACCTTTGGAAAAAGTGAAAGCCTTGCAAGTCTCATGGGCTGGAGTGTAAAAAGGAAGGTATCATATTCCTATGTGTTTTATGGATTAACTGGAGTATTGACATATACCGTTTCTTATATAATAGGCAAGCTCTTTATATTTGTTATTCTATTACTTGGAAGTGGTGGAATGTTTGATGTTTCTTTGTTGAATTATAAGAATCCTGTAAATTATTTTTATGATATTTTATTATTGTTAGGAAGTCTTTATATATTTTTTCCAGTATGCTTCATTGGAAAGACGTCTTTGAAGTGGATTTGGATGATTGTTGCGGCGATTATAAGGTTTTCTTATGGGTTAATTACATCTGGATTGATAATGAAATATGGGTATGAAGGTATTGGTGTGTCTTCTGATATAGACAACAAAAGCTTTCTTTCGAGTGGTTTTATGGAAATGGTACCTAACTCTAAGATCCATTTGTTAATATTCAGTATAGTTGTTATTAGCATTATGATCGCGTCTTGGAATATCTCTTGCAGGATTCTAGGTGATTTCAGGAAGTATGGAGACAATACAGGAGCATTACTAAGAATTAAGAAGCATAGGACTAAGATAGTTATAGGTGTATCGATAATGATTCTTATATTGGTAGGTGCTGTTGGAGCCTTTGTTGTATCAGCAGTAAAGGAAGCATCAACGAAACATAAATATGAAAAGGTTGCACACTCGATTACAAATGATAATTGTTATGGACCAGTTATATTTGAGGAGGAGTTTTATTTTCCTGTGAAGGAAGAGGAAATGTTTCCTGATGTTAATAATTCTGAGGCTATAGGCTATTTTGGTTATACTGATGAAAAAATATCCCTTCTGTATGTCATGTGTTTTGAAAATTTTGTTTATGTTGATAAGAATGATAAAAATCATACATATATGAAGATGAGAGGTTGTGACAGTGGCAACTATATCAAGTCGTCTATGTCTGAAAAAAAAGATCTGTCGGAATATAGCTGCTTTTATATATGGGATGAGGACTGGCTTGATCAGACTGCATTCGATATAAGAGGAAAAAAGGCAGGGTGTAATGAGGTAAGCAGGGAGATAATCAATTTGCTTGAAGAACGCTATGGCATTGTTAAGTATAATGGTGAAGATTTTAAGAACTATGAGGAATATTATACATTGACTGCATTTGTGAACAAAGACGCAGTTAAAACTGGTGAAATTGTACCACCTCATGTGGTAGGGTGTATTTTAAAGATTGATGGCAAATACTACTATGGCAGCAAAGAAAACCTGTTAGAGGGTGATTTGCTCGAAAAAGTTAAGGTATTATTGAAAAAAGAATGATAGCGCGGCAAAGCTGCAAGAAAGCATAGAATTCAGAATTCTCCTTCTATGCTTTGCTATTGATTGTTTAGAAGGAATAATTTGGCATTGTTTATTTCAAATATCTACTAAGGAAATCGAGAACTATACTTTTGTATCTTTCACTGTCAACAGTATATATTGTATCACAGTGACCTGAGTTTTCGAAGAAATAGATTTCTTTTTGGCTGGTTGCGCTATTATATAATAACATCTGTTGATCCATTTGAATTATAGTGTCATTACGTCCTCTTAGAAAAAGCAAAGGGCAAGTAGCGTTTTTGATAGAAAGTGTACTATCAGCCATCAAGTAGGCGCTTTCAGGAATTGGCTCCTGGTCTGGTATATTGAAAAGCTTTCTAAGTATTGGCTCTTTTATTGCTTCGTATGCGGTCATGTCCATAAATGCTCCGTAATTTGAAAAACCCCCATCCATAACTGCAACTTTTATGTCATTCTTATAGAAATTTGTTGCAATAGCTGTTCTATATGCACCTAAGGATGCTCCATAAAGAATTATTTTACTACTGTCAACATCCTTTCTTTTTTTGAGGAAGTCTATGGCAGAGCCAATATCATCAATATCTTTTTGAGGATCAGGCATATAAAGCTCTGGAGTTTTATAAGAATTCCAAATTCTACCGTTATAGGCGAGTACCTGATAACCGTTATCCATAAGGAATTCAGCTGTTTGAAGCACTGACATGGCGGTGCATGTGCGTCCATGAAGGGCAATAATAGTACCCTTGGCTTTTTTAACTGGGAAAAATACACCAGTTAGATTATTTCCATCTTTTGTTGGAATTTTAACCTTTATATATTTGTTATCAACAAATGATTTTACTGGACATTTTTCTATCATTGTGTAGTAAGTTGTAAATGGTGTATCTGATTCGAATCTTTGCCCCATATATTTATACCCATCAAAAAAAGATAGACCAAAAGCTTCTGCTTGCTTTTGTGCAGTGTATGCCTGCCATTGAAGATCTTTTTCGGTAAGTCTTTGATATATGTCATTTACCTTTAGATTGGAAGGTTCGCATTTTGTACCTTTGCTCAATATTGTAATATTGACCTTCTTGCCTGGCTTTATATTTTGATTATGTCGGAGAGGTTTTATAACATAATGTGAGCCTTCGTGTTTTTCAATTTCACCATTTGTTATGCGAATGATCTTGCTGTCTAAATCAAATTCAAGTCTCCAATCTTCGTATGCCTTTTCTGTATTATTGGAAATTGTCAGTCTAAAGGTTGATAAGCATGGACTGTTACAAAGATTCTTGCAGCCTACTTCAACGGTATTTGGTAATTCATCAGCAAATGAGCTGAATGATGTTAGAGAAAAAAGAAACGAAACAATTAGAATAATTAATAACTTTCTTTTCATACTTTATACCTCCTAAATAATAATAATTTTACATATAGATTATATTATTTGAGAATATACATAAAGTGGAGAAATTACGTATTTACTTGAAAAATTATAGATTAAATACGATTAATCTATTACATTTATCTATTGCTAAATGTAAGATTAATAATGTATTAAATATAGATAAGGTGATAGATGACAAGTGCTATTTATTTAGTTGATCAATTTGTCTTTGTTCTTCAGCTATTACTTTATCCAAGCCTGCCTCATTTAATTTTGATATTACTTTAGGAAGCATGATGTCTGGGTCAACTGAGCCTGTGTTTAATAGAGGTAGAAATTCATTTGATATTGCAGCGAGATTTGCAGTTTCGCTTTTTACTTTAGATGGATCAAACCAGAAGCCAAGGAGTGGAGACTTAGTAGCAGAAGAATCATACTTTATAATATCATCAATAAAAGATAAAGGATAAAAGTCAGCTACAAAGGAAAGTCTGCAATTGCCTACCATATACGGCGAGCACATGTAACTGGTATTGTTATATGAGATACCTTCTTTAAAAGCAATTTGTCCATTTGATACCTTTTTATAATGCTCTCCTTCAATGCCAAAGATTATAAGGTTGTAAAGGTTTTTGTCTGTATACAGTAAATCAATAAATTCCATAACCTTTTTGGGATTTTGAGAGGTTGAGGAAATTGCTAGCATAGCCCCAGTCAAGTTACTGTTTTTAATCACCTGGTGATGAAGCGGTACTATATCTACATCATAACCGTAAATGAGTTTGAGTGTCTTTTCGTGATGAGGGGTATTTGTTGTAACTGATGAAAACCATTTTCCGTTTTTCTCATAATCGAAAATCCCTTCAAGAGAAGGTGCGTCAACTGGTATGTATCCTGCAAGATACCATTTTCTCATTAGTGATAAATATGCTTTGTACTCTTTTGATTCAAGCTCATTAATTACTTTTATATCAGAGCTCATATAGTTAACTGAACCAGGAATTCCTGCAATTATTTGATCAAAAGGAAGTGCAGATGCATGGTTGTTGCTATAGGAGGTTACGTAGGGAGCAATGTCGGGTTCTTTTTCTTTAATAACAGAAAGCATGGGTTCCATGTCTTCTAAAGTTGATATGTTGGAAAGGTCAAACCCATATTTTTGGACGTATTTATGGTTGAATGTAACTGATATCTGATCCGATATTGGTTTAACAACAGGGACTGCATAGCTCTTACCATTTATTTTTGAAGCTTTTAATTGTAAAGGGGGTATATTTTCCTTGAGTTTAGGGTGTTGTTTTAGAAGGGAACTTAGTTCAAGAAATTTACCATTGAGAGAGTTTTCGTAATAGTTATTTGCCCATGAAGATGTAAAACAAAGATCAAATTTTTCCCCTGATGCTATGGCTGATTTCATAAATCGGTCATACTCACTATAATCAACCATTTTTACAGTTACAGATGCATTTATTTTTTCTTTTACATATTTATTCACTTCATTGAAGACCTTATCAGTATCCTTTTGGGGAGCATTAATCTGGTACCAGATAATATTGTACGGTTTGACAGTGTTTTTTAATGTTGGCGCTTTTGAATTTGAACAGCCTGAAAAGATGGTGGCGAGAATAACAAAAACACATAGTATTCTAATCAAATTTATCTCCCCTTTATAAAGTATTAAAAATATTATATACTGTTTAAGTCTTTATGAAAACTATATATGCAATTCGGAATGGTGAAAAGACTGTGTTTTTGGGAGGCTATATGAAGTGGATGTTTTTTGAAGCAAGAACAAATTCATACAAGAGTATATTTATTGTTTACCTTTGTATAACCCTTTTTTCACTGATGGCTCTTTCATTTTTTATATCAAATAATATTAAGAATTCAAGCAAGGCGACTTCTAAACAACGATGTGAAAAAATCAACAGGTATTTAGTCACATATTTGGATACCAGAGTGGTTACAGCCAAAGAGGCGGCTTTAAGATTATCCACCAACTATTCAAATCAGCAAGAAGTCCTGTATCTATTGGAAAATGGTTATGCCAATTACAACAAATATAAACTAGAAGCCTATCTGAAAGCTCCAACAGTTAAAGAAAGCTTTGAAAGCTATGTCAAAGCGAGAATTTTAAAAGATAAAGATATTAAGGGAATCATTTTACAACCAATAGACGGAGATGATTGTTACATTTACTCTGGAAGGTCCAAAATTATCTTTCCAGTTAATACTGGAATACCTGAAATAAAGGAGTTTAATCTGACTGAGCCTTTAATTTTACCATGTAGGAACATAAAATATGGTCTCAATGAGGATGAAATGACACAAGTTTATTCCTATGCATGCAAAATTACCGAACCATACTCACTTGAAGTAAAAGGATTCTTAATAGTGGACTTTGTCGTTGACGGTATTAAGAATGCTCTAAATGAAGTTAACAAAGACTTTAGCGGGGATATTATGGTTTTTACGCAGAAAGGTGAATTGATATTTAACAGAACCAGCAAAAAAGAAATATCAGAAGAAATGATTTTTAATAAATACAAGAATTTTGAGGGGATAGATGAATCGCAAGAAGGACTGGTATCGGTTTTAAGATTAAGAAATTCCGAAATGTTTGTTGTTTCGATAGTGCCTCACAGTGTGCTGTTTAATGAATACTCAGGCAAGCTTATAATTTTGATGATCTGGACAAGCATTATAGTGCTGTTTGTAATTGCTATTACATATATTACTACTCGCCATTTCTCGAGAAGGGTAGAGCATGTAATGCAAGGGATAGGTGAAATCAGAAATGGCAATCTGAAGTACAGGATACCTGACATGAATGGAAGAGATGAGATAAGTGATATTGGGATTGGGTTTAATGAACTTTGCGATTATCTTGACACCTACATGAAAAGGGTGTATGTTTTAGAACTTGAACAGAAGGATGCAGAGCTTAAAGCGTTGCAGGCAAGAATTAATCCGCATTTTCTTTTCAATACTCTTGAATCAATCAGAATGAGTACTTTGATATCAGGGGCAGATGAAGCAGCTGAAATGATATATCTGCTTTCATCCATATTCCGAATATCCATAAGGGAAAAAACAGTAGTAAGTATTCGAGATGAGCTTGAAACATCAAGGATGTATCTTGATCTGTTTCAAATAAGGTATAAAGGTAGTATGAATGTAAAAATAAACGCAGATGCTAAGACAAAGGGGCTAGGAATTTTTAAATACACAATTCAGCCTGTTATAGAAAACTATGTTTTATATGGTTTTGATGTTGAAAGAAATGATAATTTATGCAGTGTGGATGTTTACGTTGAAGAAGGAAAAGTAATAATTAAAGTCAGTGATAATGGAAAGGGAATGGATGAAGAAAAACTTCTATATGTCAGGGGAAATCTTGAAAATACAAAAGCTTCTGAGAGCGGCGGATTTGGGCTTTCAAGTGTAAACGAAAGAATAAGGCTTGTTTTTGGAAAGGATTATGGTATAAAAATTGATAGTAAAAAGGAAGTTGGGACTGTTGTGTCAATTGAATTGCCACCTATAAGCAAAAAGGAGATGGAAAGCTATGTTCAAGTTATTCATAGTTGATGATGAACCTTTAATAATTGAAGGACTTAAGACGATTATCAAATGGGAAGAGTATGGGATTGAGATTTGCGGAACTGCTTTAAGTGCAGAAAGTGCATTGATTGAATGTAAAAAGTGTTGTCCCGATATTCTTATAACTGATGTCAAAATGTCAGGAATGAATGGCCTTGAATTAATTAAACAGCTTTCGGATATGGAAAGTAGGATGCGGGCTGTTGTTTTAAGCGGATATGATGATTTTGAATATCTCAAGGAAGGAATTAAGCTAGGGATTGAAAACTACATAATGAAACCTGTTTCAAAGGAGGAGCTTCAAAGCACGATCATTTCTATTGTTAATAAAATTGTGGAAGATACCCGCAAAGATATTGTGCTAAAGGATATTAACATTATCAGAAATAATATACTTTTGCGATGGTTAAAAGGCGAAATTTCAAACCACGAGCTTTCTGAAAAAGCAGAAATGGTTGGTATAAGTCTTGATTACGCGTATTACTGTGTGGTTCTTATAAAACCATGCATAAATGCATTGAGCACCCAAGTGGACTATCATAAGATGTTTTCGGTTTGCAGTGATATTTTTGAGGGATATACTTTTTGGGAGAGTAATAAAAAAATAGCTATAGTTATAAGTGGTCAATCACTAAGTAAGGAAAATGTCGTAAGTATGCTGGAATGTGGTATAAAAAAAGCTGAGGAAAAACTGGGGTATACTTTTGGTGTTTCTTTAGGAAGTGTAGTTGATGATTATATGAATTTAACTGAAAGCTACAAACATGCATCCGAACTGATGGAATATTTTCTGGTTTATACTGATAAAAGGTTGATTACGGAAATTCCAATGAGAAGAGAAAATACTTTGGATTTGTGGAATGAATTTGAAATACAAAACCTTGAAAAAGCATTTGTTCATGAGGATAGAGGACTATTAGAGCAAATTATAATTGATACAGTCAAAAAATTAGAAAATTCAGGGTTAAGATCTCATACTGTAAAAGAAGCAGCAGCAATTACAGCACTAAAACTTGTGACAGGTGCAAAAAGGATTTTTCCGCATGGTTTAGAAATTACTGTAGAAGGAGCGCATATATCTGATATATTTGATATGCAAAGCCTTCAAGAGATTAAAGCATTCCTTCTCGAGCTTCTCAATAAGATATTTGCTTCAATAAAACAAAAAGATGAAAACATTAATCCTATAGTAAAAAGAGTTCTAAAATTTATTGAATCAAATTATAAAGAAGGAATATCACTAAAAACTATTGCTTATGAATTGAAAATTACTCCAAGCTATTTAGGCCAGATTTTTAAGGAATCCACAGGTGAGTTTTTTTCTGATTACCTTAACAGATATAGGATCGAATGTGCAAAAAGATTATTGAATAGTAATATGGCTAATGTTAGGGATATAGGGATAGAGGTAGGTTATGTTGACCCTAATTACTTTTTTAAGCTGTTTAAGAAATATACCGAAATGACTCCAGTTGAGTATAGAAGTCTTATAGATTAATAATAAATGGATAGGCCCACGACGTTGAGCAATCCATCTAGCGCAAGGGGCACGGAGGGAAAGTTGATGTAGAAGGTTTGCGCGGGATTATCATGAAGCATGCGTGCCCACAGCGTATCTCGGATGCAGTCGCATGCTGACGGGTCATCCCAAGGAAGCCCGAGAAACGGCGTCGCAGATGGTGACGTTAGCTATAATTGGACGCTAAAGACGCGCCTTCTTTGGCACAAAAATACATTAAAGGAGAAAAATCATGTTAGAAGCTTTTTTAGTCATTGCAGTGTTATGCATAATTGATCAAATATTATTAGTCATTATGCCAGGGTTTTATTTTAAGATCGGAATACCTATCTATAAGCAAAGTGCAGCTTTATCACAGAAAGCATCAATTAAAGATTTAGGAAAATATTTTGGCTTTTCAGAAAAGCTAGTATATAAAGTAAAGGACGATATGATCTTATTTCGAACAAAGTTTAATTATTTTACTCTTTATCGAATTGGTTTCTTATCTATAGTTAAAGGGGAAGCAAAAATTAATAATGGTGAAATTAAAATAATACAAAGATTGAATTTAACAACATTATATTTTGCTTTTCTAATTCTGTTTATTATATTTACACAAAAGATTGATGTCTTTGGGAAAGTTGCTATTATAATTATTGCTATTATTGGTTTCCTATTTCATCTGGTTAAAAATGCAGAAATTGAAAAAATCAGAATTGATATTAGAGATAATTTAAGTAAAGATTTTTCAACACATCATAGTGAAAAGTATTAAGGAGCGCACGTCCATGTGCACTTCCTAGTCACGGGGACACCAACGTTAGCTGCAATCCGACGCAATAGTGCCATCCTTAGCTTAATTTCTTTTGTATATTAGTATGTGCTGTAATATTTGATGTTTTATTTTAAGTAATATTTGTGGTAAAATAAATACAGAAAGAATATTTTTAGGAGTTGATATTATGCCTAATATAAGACCTGTATCTGATTTGAGAAATTACAATGAAGTTTTAAAGGAGATTGCAATTGATGAACCTGTATTCTTGACTAAAAACGGAAGAGGTCGCTATGCAATTATTGATATGGCTGAGTACGAAAAGATTAAAGCGACTATAAAACTGTTATCTCAACTTTCGGATGCTGAAAAAGCAGTAAAAAGTGATAATGACTGGCTTAGTGCTGATGATGTTAGGAAAAGCTTGGGGGAATAATCTTTGCATACATTAAAAATAAATCCTTTAGCGTTAGAAGATTTGAAGGACATTAAAGAATATATTGCCACCGAACTTGATAACCCTAAAGCTGCAAATAGAATAATTGATAAGATAATAAGTAAATACGAATCGTTAGCTCAATATCCATTTATAGGGAATGAATTAAGTGTAAAAATAGGTATAAGCACAGATTTTCGTTTTTTAGTTTGTGAAAAGTATATTATCTTTTATAAAGCTGATGAAAAACATGTTTATATATATCGAATTTTATACGGCTCAAGAGACTATATTAGAGTTTTGTTTGGTGACATTGATAAAAGTGGGATTTGAGAGGAAGGTGCAGAAGTTGATTTTATTGTAAAAATTACTGGATTAAGTAAGGATGATGTATTAAAGCTTAAAGAAGAGCTAAAATAATATGTCAAGGATGAAACTATAATGATTAATTGAGGGTTTTAGTGGGTATCGCAAAACTATTTAAAGGTAGAATGCAATACCCAATTTTATTTTGAATACTATACTATACTATTCCCTTGCTTTAAGGCTTTCAGCCATGTTTATATTAAGAACCTTATTCCTAGTGAAAAACAATGTAACATAATAAACAGCCATTATAAATGCGAAGGAGATTACTGCCTGCCACCAGGAGAGACTTGTGGTAAAGTCAAAGAACATGGTTTTAGTCAGAATATCAAGGAAAACTTGAATAAGCCGTATCGTAACAGGAACAGCAAGAAAAAATCCTATCCACACAAGTACAGAGGTTGAATTAATCAGAAGCCTTGAAATCTCTTCATTGCGATAGCCCATCACCTTTAACATTGATATGTTTTTACGGTTTTCTTCAACTAGCATTATTGTTACGATATACACTACTATAACACCTATTACCGCGGCAAAGGCTGCAAGAATATACAAAAATGAACGAAAAGCATTGATTGATGCATCAAGTCCAGACTTGCTGTCTTCAAGGGTTAAAATCTTTTCAACGATACTGTCATCTATGTCTAGTAATTTATCTGAATATGCTCCGATATAAGCGTTTTCGGGCAAACCTAGCATTTTGTTGAGCTTCGCCATTGGCATATAAATATACTCGCTGAATTTTATATTGCATACTTCATCAATAGTTATATCATAGCTTTTCATGCTTGAAACATTTTTAACTGTAATCGTGTCTCCCTTTTTTAGCTTTAGACGTTTTGCAACACTTGAAGTAATTACAGTCCTGTCTGTAGAAATAAGTGCTCCGTCTTTATTTTTCAACCTGATATACTTTGGATTATTCGGTACACCGTTTATGTCGAGACCTATAGTTTTGCCATCTTGCACAAATTCAAAACCTGCGATCATAAATGGTTCGCCGTCTTTTAAATCTTCTGTTTGCAGCTTGTTAAAAACATACTGGTAATCATAACCGAATACAGCGTTAAAATTGTTCTCAAAAAGGAAATCAATACAACCGTAAAACAAAAATCCTGTCATCATAAACATGGAAGCAGCTGTCACGCCCACTAACATTAAAAAGCTTCTCGGAATGTTCGAAAATATTTCTTTCAACTTAAAGCGCAGTTTGAAAGGACCTTTTTTGTGAGGTATAGCTTTTAAAAGGAGGCTCCTCTTTTCTTTGCTACCATTTGCCTTAAGCAAAGATACTATATTGATTTTCAAGGCTTTCAAAACTGATATTAGCGCTGAAAGTGTATTAAGAAAAACAGGCAAAAGGACAACCATTGCAATATCATACCAATTAACAGTAATAGGCAGCTTTGGAACGTTGTACTCTACTGATGTTATAAGTGCAAACGGCTCGACCAATAGAAAACCTATTCCTGCTCCAACTATTGATCCTGCAAGTGAAATCAGTACTGGTAAACAAAGATAATGTGCTGCTATTTCACGCTTTCGGTATCCCAATGCTGTTAGGGTTCCGATATAGGTATATTCTTTTTTTAGCATACGGGACAACACAACTGTCATAATCAATGTCGCTATAACAAGTACAAACAAAGGTGCAATTTTGCTCATTGCAACAATTGCGGATGATTCACTGTCGAAAGTTGTAATGCGTTTATTGCTGTCTTTAGAAACCCATTCCAACACATAATTTGAATTTGAAATCTCACGACGAAAATCGTCAGCATTATCTTTTTTAAATATAGTGCTGTAATTGGCGTTTACATCGGTTTTATCAAATATATTAAAAGCCTTTTTACTTATCATGCAATATCCATATTTTTTGCCATCTGCCATAAAATCGGTATCGGATTTTAATAGTGAAAGAGTATCTGGGGTTGTGAAGGTACCGCAGATTGTAAATTCCTTATCCTTAACTTTAAGCTTATCACCAAAAGAAAGCTTTTGTGCCGAGAAAAAGTAGTTATCCACCATAATATCAGTATCTAAAGATAGATATTTCCCCTTAGATAGTAATGGAAGGTTAATTTTATTTGCTTCAGGGATAATTTTAAGTTTTGCACCTTTGTATTCCCAATTTATATATTTATTTTCCTGAAGCGTTAAGTCAAATTTGGTTTCATAGGACTTTATTTCTTCCTGCGTAATAGGCTTAGCTAATTCGAAATTAGCATCCTCTAGCCTTTGCTCAATGCGGTTTTTAATAACATTATCATGCATGCTTGTAGTTGAGGATTTAAAACCTATATAACATGATGTAGACAAAATAATCAAAATTACCATGCCTATATAAGATGCCTTATGCTCTAAGAAAACACGTTTTGTTCTTTTATTCAGTTTCATAAAATCGCCCCCTTACCACTTAATCTCTTCGATAGGAAAGATTGTTTGATTTATCTCATTCGAAGCTATCTTTCCATCGCTGATTTTAATGGTTCTATTACACATCTTTGCAATAGAGCTGTTGTGTGAAATAATTAGAATTGTTGTATTGTATTTCTCATTTACTTCTTTAAGTAGTTTCAAAATATCAAGTGAGGATTTTAAGTCAAGGGCTCCTGTTGGCTCATCGCAGAGCAGAAGCTTTGGATTCTTTACAATAGCTCTTGCGATTGCAACCCGCTGCTGCTGACCACCTGAAAGCTCTACTGGATAACGCTTTGCAAGCTGAGCTATGCCAAGCACTTCGAGCAACTCATCAATATCAAGAGGTGATTTGCATATATCGGCAACAACCTCCACGTTTTCAAACACCGTAAGGTTTGGAATCAAGTTATAGAACTGAAATATAAAGCCGATAAAGTTTCTTCTGTATTCCACGAGCTTTTGTGGTTTTAGACTTGTAATTTCTTCACCCGCAACAGTGATACTTCCTCCATCAGATTCATCAATTCCGCCGATAATATTCAGTAGAGTTGATTTTCCGCTTCCTGATGGTCCTAAAATAGTTACGAGTTCGCCCTCTTCAATAGAAATACTGACATTGTCAACGGCGTGAAGAGTTTCACCGCCTGATCGATAGGTTTTTCTAAGGTTTTGGATGCTGATAAATGATTTTTTTTGTTCCATAAAAGTTACCTCCTTAGCCGTATTGGCTTAAATTTGATAGCTCTATGGCACTAAATTATCCCAGATTTGATGTCTTGCGGGGCACAAAAAACACACCCCAAGACATACTACTGTCCCGTAGATGTGTGTTATTACTCACCCACTGCCACATGAAAAGCGGCCCGGCACCATGAATTCGCATTCATCGCCTGATCAGATTGTACTGTAGATTTAATGCAGTGCAAAGAGATTATAAATAGTTTAACACAGTTTTTGACATTTGTCAAAATATTAAATGGTGCATTGTATTTTGAAGTATTATTTACTTTTTTAGTTTTGTGGAATCTTCAACGAGTGAAATCAAAGGAAACATATCGTTATAGTGCTTTTGAATAAACATACCATTCCTTTTATTGAACAGTTTGTTGGCCAGTTTGTCAGCTATAGGCATAAGTATTCTTTCGTGTGCACATAGGACAGGTGAAACTTGGTCAATTCTGCCAGTAGTTTGCTTGTTAAGGCATCCGCAGTAATGGTTGCAGCGTTCTCTGATGGCACATTCTTGGCAGCTTTCTTTTTCTTCTTCATTAATGCTGTAGATTTCAAGCCTCTTGGTTTCATCTATACCTGTATTGACATCACCGATTGAATAATGTTTGTCACCTACAAATTGAACACAGGGATAAAGTAGTCCGTCAGGACCTACAGATATTTGCTTTTTGCCCAACTCGCATCTTTCGTGGCAGTATGTATCTCTGTTAATATGTGAACTGATTTTTACCTCAAAGGGACTGAGATAAAATTTGTCTTCAGCAAGAGTTCTTTCATAATAAAATTCAGCAAGCTTCTTATATTGATCCTCTAAGACCTTCATTGAGGACTCCGTCCAATTTCCAGCATAATTCAGTGAACAGATAAGATATTTAAATCCCCTGTTGTACAGGTATTTGACTGACTCTGCATAATACTCGACTGTATCGGTATTGACAACCATCATAACTGGGGCATATGGCCTTTTTGAAAGAAGAAGGTCCATTTTTTCACTAAGGCGTGAATAGGTACCGTCACCGTTTTTATCTACCCTGTTTTTGTCATGTGCTTCTTTTATACCATCATGGCTCATGGCGATAAATAGATTAAAACGAGTGGAAAAGTCCATAAAATCTTCATCGAGCAGAAGACCATTTGTAGTGATTTTATAGTGAAATAAACTTGAGCAGTTTTTTTCTCTCCATTTGCAGTAGTCTACAGTTTCATAGATCAGATCTTTATTAAGCAGTGGCTCACCGCCAAAAAATATGATTCCTATAGAGCTTTTTTTGCTTTCAGCTGCTAAATCTACAACCTTTTTTGCTGTTTCAATACTCATGGTGCATTTGTTTTCACCATTAACATAGCAATACTTGCAGGACATATTACAGTCATTTGTCAAATGTAATGTGTAGTGCATTTGTTTACCTCCTGGTTTATTTATATTTTAGCGTTCCTATATCACATTTTGTGCTTTAAGCCATTCAATAAAATCAGTAACTTGTTGGCGCAGTAGTTCTTCCGACACTTCCTTCATTTTAACATAGGAGTCTCCTTTGGAAAAATCTACGTTGGCTATCGGATCATAGAAAACCCCGATATATTTGTCATCGACCTTCCCTGAAATTCCTTCTCTCAAAGTCTCTGCAGCATCTAAAACTTGATAATCTTCTACGGAGGACATTACACTTGATTCTCCTTGCCAACCCTTAAAATCATCTACAGATACAAACTCGAAGGCAATTTTTTTATTTTTGTCATAGCCATCGAGCGCCAAATTTCCAGTCTGTTTTGTCTTAGAGGGGTACACGGCAATAGATTCATCAGGGTTGTCAGGGTTAATTATATATTTTTCTGCAAAAGTATAGGTTACAGGAATTTGTATACCTTCTAGTAACTCATTGGTTTTATTCAGATTAATTCCTCTTTTCTTTGCCTCATCGCAAATTATTTGATATGCCTCTTCCTCTGATAGAAAAGCTGGAGGAGATATAGAAACACATCCAAAGCTGCCAGTGCCATCACCGTGCTCAAATATAGGTGCAACGCAGCTGGTTAGATTGTTTTCTGAAGAGCCATAAACAGAAGATTCAACAGAAGTATTTTCAGAATCTCCATTCTTATAGGAATTGTTATACTTTTGTCCGCATGCTGTAAGAGTCATAATCAACAGTGAAGAAAAGGCAATTTTGGTACTTATGCTTTTAGACCAACGTTTTGGTACCAGTTTTAATATATCAGGATTAGAAAGAACGATTTTCTTGTCAGGGTACATAGGGTTATTATATTTTTTCAAAGGTTTAAGATCCATTTTTATTTCCTCCAGTAAATATCAATAATATGATTTGATATATTAGACGAGTAAGCATACCAAAAAGTTCCGCTAGATGTGTAAATGTTTTTTTGAGGAAGCTGGAACTTTATAAAAGAAACATTTATTGTTGCATTGAGATGAATTATAATTATTAGTAAGGCGATTTCAAAAATTTCCTTGGTCAATTATAAATGGTGAAAAGGGCTAAAATCAATATTTTTGAAATCGCCAGTTGATCAGTTATTTTTTTGGAATTACCTAATTGAAAATCTTTGTAGAATCTTCATAATTATTTTATAAAATTCTCTTCGAAAGGAGAGAAGGAAAAGTAATATATTAAATACGATTAATCTATTACATTTATCTACTGCTAAATGTAAGATTAATAATGTATTTAATATAATATAGGGGAGAAGTATGGATATATGGCTAAGATACTTGTTGTAGATGATGAAGAAAGAATCCTAAAATTGATAAGAAATGTATTAATTCAGGATGACCATATAGTTACAGTATGCTTGGGGTTTGACAAGGTGGAGGAGGATAAGCTGCCATGGTTTGATCTTATTCTTTTGGATGTAATGATGCCAGGAACTGATGGCTTTGAGGTATGTAGGAGAATTCGTGAGAAAGTTGACTGTCCAATTATCTTTATTACGGCAAAGTCGGAGGAAGCAGACATAGTGTATGGATTTGGTCTTGGTGCAGATGATTATATCAAAAAGCCTTTTGGGATTGATGAGTTGAAAGCAAGGGTTGGCGCTCATCTCAGGAGAGAAAGTCGTGAGCGGCATTCGGTAATACATTCGGGAGACATTCAGCTTGATTTGTTGGCTAAGAAGCTAATGATTAATAATAGTACCATTAGTCTTACAAAAGGCGAATACCATATATGTGAATATCTTTGTAGGTACAGGGGACAGGTGTTTTCTAGGGAACAGATATTTGAAGCTGTATTCGGATATGATGGGGAAAGTAACGACAATACGATTGTGACCCATATTAAGAATATTAGAGCTAAGCTGGATGATGCTGGTGTTTCACCTATAAAAACAGTCTGGGGGATAGGGTATAAGTGGGAAATATAAAGAAAAGAAAATTTCGTCAGACAACGTTCGTGTATATTGTAATGAAATCCATTTATGGTGTTGGTTTTGGTATTTTAGCACTAACGCTATGTATACTAATTTTTCTGGATATTGTGGCGAAAAAAAAGCTTGTTAATAGTGATGTGTTTGTCAATATAGAAATGGCTATTATGATCGGATACGTAGGCATTGTAATATTTCTTACATTTATAATTTCATTATTTACAGCTAGAAAGCTGCGGAAAAAAGGCCAAGCTATTTTAGAAGTAACAAACAAAATCAAAGAACAGGATTTAGATTTTGATATCAGTTCAAGCGGAGTCAAGGAAATTGATCAGGTACTAGAAAGCATGGATGATGTGAGAATAGCATTAAAAGAATCTCTTGAAAAGCAGTGGCAGCTCGAGAAGAACCGTAAAGAACAGATTTCAGCGCTTGCACATGATTTTAAGACACCAATTACAGTTCTGAAGGGAAATATAGATCTACTACATGCTGGTAATTTAGATGACATTAGTAAGGAGTATGTTAAAGATGCAAAGATCAGCTTAGAGCAGATTGAAACATATCTGTCGCAGCTTTTACAGATTACTCAAGCTGATAGAGGTTTTATCGTAAATAAGCAGAAAGCTAATCTCTGTTCAATAGTTGATGAATCAGTAGCCATGCTTTCAAGGATAGCGGACGATAAAGAGATCACTATTTTCACTGAAAAGGTAAATGAGAGTATTTTTGTAATGGCTGATGCTGAATTAATAAAACGAGTGTTTAATAACCTAATATCAAACTCGCTAGACTATACACCACAAAAAGGCACAATAAGAATAAACCTTACTTATGTAGAAATAGGAGCAATTATATGTATTACTGACTCTGGTTGCGGCTTCAGTCAAAATGCAATAAAGCATGCAAAAGAACAATTTTACATGGATGATATAAGCAGAGGAAGAAAGAATCATTATGGACTAGGCTTGTATATTGCGGATTCTGTTATAAAACAGCACAATGGAACTTTGCAGCTTTCAAATGATGAATTATTGGGAGGCGCAAAGGTAACAATTCATATTCCCCTAATGTTAGAATAATAAAAAGTCTTAATCATTACTTTTCCGAGAATAAGATGAAAAATAATTTAAAAAAGATAGTAAAAATATTGAAGGTAATATCATTAGCGTTAATAGGACTTTTGGTGATCTTCTTGCTAGGTATAACAATTTGGAATAAGTTGTTATGCATGCATGAGGATAAGGTATTAAGCAGTGTGGGCACTGATGTTAAAGTTAATGGAACAAATATAAGAGTGTCGGTTATCGGTGAAGGAAAGAAAACCATAGTGTTGCTTAGTGGACAGGGAACAGCCAGCCCTATCATTGACTTTAAGCCGCTTGCAGAAAAGCTAAGTGGCAAATATAAAATGGTAACATTGGAATATGCAGGATATGGGCTCAGTGATGACTCCAGTATAAAGCGAACAAGCTCAAATGTTGTAGAAGAGATTAGAGGCACCCTGAAGGAATTGAAAATTAAGCCCCCATATGTATTGATGCCACATTCGATTTCGGGTATATACTGCATGCAATATATGAAAGATTTTCCGAATGAAGTAGAAGGTATGATTGGAATAGATTGTTCTGTGCCAAATCAAGCTAAATATGAAGAAGACTCGGAAATTCCAAATGGATTGTATTACCTCGGAAGATTTATGGATTTTACAGGGCTTACCCGACTATCTAATCTTGCAGGGAATCCGTATCTTAAGGAAATGGAAGCTGGTGGTGGGTATTCTAAAGAAGAAATGAAAAAATTTTCTGCTTTATTTAGTCGTGTATCTGTTACAAAAGCACTATTAAGTGAATTCAACCTTTTTAAAGAGAATTGCAAGGTTCTTTATGATATTAAATGTCCAGACAATATACCGATACTGTTTATCCTAAGTGATGACTCGTGTACGAAATATAAAGATCAATCGGCAAAGCAGGGATATAATAAAACTTGGGATGGATTGCATAAAGAACTAATATCAAATCTTGACATTCAAAAAATAACATATTTGAAAGGCACGCATTTTTTACATTGGAGCCAGTCACAAGCGATTGCTAAAATGACAGAAGATTTTTTACAATAATATCATTTGATATGCTACTTCCCCTTCTTGGCGCGTGTGCCAAGAAGGGGAAGTTTTATTTGCCTTTCATAAACAAGCCACTATGAATACTAAGGGATAATCGATGAGAACATGTGTTTGTTTATAAATATATAATATCATAATTGTTACTTAAAAGCAACAGTTATTTCTGAAAAGTTACATATTGTTTCATTGTTGTTACGAGTATTACTGCTAGGATATGATTTTTTTAATAAAATAAAAGCCAGCTAACATATATGTAGTTTTACAGTAATTAATGTTGACACGGTAATAAAATACTAATATAATGATATTAACAATGAGATAAAATCATAACATTAATAAAACGTTATAGTTAGAAAGTGGGGAATATTAAATGGAAGAGTATACTTTTTTCTGGCGTTCACAATCACCTTTTTCACAATGGTATATGGCGAGGTTTATTGTTAATGGAATAGAATTTATATGTGCTGAACAATATATGATGTACATGAAGGCTGTACTATTTGGAGATGAGGAAATATCACAAAAAATTCTTGAAGCTAAAACGCCTTCACAACAGAAGGCTCTTGGTCGTAAGGTGAAATGCTTTAAGCAAGATGTGTGGGAAAGAAACTGTAAAAAGATTGTATATGATGGTAACTTTGCTAAGTTTACACAAAACCCTGAACTGAAGCAAAAACTTCTTGAAACAAAAGGGACTATTGTGGAAGCTAGCCCAGTTGATAATATTTGGGGCGTAGGTCTTTCAGAAGACGACCCAAGGATTAGAGACAGAAAGACTTGGAGAGGAAAGAACTGGTTAGGGGAAGTACTAACACAGTTAAGGGATGATCTTATTAAAAATGAGAACTAGTTTTTATTAAATACAATTAATAATGTATTTAATATAGCTTGGAGGTATAGATTATGAATAATTCACAAAATAGAGATAAAAGAGCAAAAATTGCTCTTGAAACATTAAAGATATTGGAAGCAGGTGTGTATACAAATTGTCAAGGAGCCTCAGTAGATATAAAAGAGGACCTGAAAAATGCGGTTGATAATACTGTACTGTTTAGGCCTGATGCTTTCCCGAATATCGAAGATGAAACTGAAAAAATTAAAAATGAAAAAGAACCTAAAAAACCTATTATTGAGATAACTGACGAGACAACAATAAGTGCAGCACGAAGGCTTGTTGTTGATGAAGGTTTCAATGACGTTGTCTGTCTGAATTTTGCATCAGCTAAAAACCCAGGCGGTGGTTTTTTAAGTGGTAGTCAAGCACAGGAAGAAAGCCTTGCGAGATCCTCAGGACTATACCCTTGCATTTCTCAAATGAAAGAAATGTATGATTATAATTGGGCTAATAAGACTTGCTTTTATTCCGATTATATGATTTATTCACCTAAAGTGCCTGTGTTCAGGAATGACAATAACAAATTGCTTGATGAAGCATTTTCTATATCATTTATCACAGCTCCGGCGGTAAATGCTGGAGTTGTAAGGGAACGCGAAAGGGAAAACATAGATAAAATTCATAGTGTGATGATTAACAGAATTAAAAAGATTTTGCTAATTGCTGCCATAAATAACAATAGTGCTATAGTATTAGGTGCATATGGGTGTGGGGTTTTTAAGAACAAAACGGAAGATGTTGCGGAATACTTTAGAAAAGTATTGCACGAAGATGTATATAAACAGCTTTTTGATAGAATTACATTTGCTATATATAGTTCTGCTGATAAAACAAAAGTTGGAACATTTGAGAAGGCTTTATTGTAGTATGGATGCTTTGACTAGGAAGAGTTTCAAGTATATAATATAATAAGTGAAATATTACTTCCCCTTTTGAGCTTTTGTTCAGTGAACTTAGAAAAGCCAATTTTAGGGGAAGTTAAATTTTCTGCAGGATTAAACAATTAATTTTTATTAGTGTGGGAGATGTTATGGGGATATTCAATTGGAAAAAGGAGCAAAAAAAGAAAGAGCAAGGGGTTTTGACATTATATTCAGTAACACTAAATAGTCAGTGCATTTATGAAACTGTGAAGTCAGAATTTGGGGATGAAATAAGGTCTATTAAAAAAACAGATAGCAGCCTTGAGTTAATATTAAAAGATGATACGAATATTAAGTTTAGCATGAAAGACGATAAAGATTTCGTTAAGACTCAAACGAATGGTATGGCAAACTACTTCTCACAGGCACCATTAGCAAATAAGAAAGTTCTAGAGATGGCTATATTTCAAATTTGTATATTTACTTGTATTACAGGAATTAGTTTTGAGGCTTATGAAAATAGAATTGATTATATTGTAGACACTGTATTTAAAATAGCCCAAGAAACTCATAGTTTTGTTCTTTATCCTAATATGCAGCTATATACTGATAAAGGTAAATTGCTTATATCAATAAGTGGTGAAACAGATTTTGAAGAGTATTATCCAACTGCAAGTTCAGGTAACTTAAAGAGAGAAGCTAAGCCGACAGCTAATGATGAAGTACGATATAAAAAAATTATTAAGGAATGTGATGAAAAAGGAATACCTTATACGAGCTTTATGCTAGGATCGCAAATTATGGAACAAGAGGTAGTTGTACGGAGTGTTGAAGAAATAGCTAAGAGAGTATGTGCTGTATTTTCATGTGCTTTATATGCAGAATGTTTGTTGGTAGATGTCCGTTCTATTGAACTGGCAAAACGCCAATTTCAAGAAGTAAATAAGGTATATGGCGTTAGTCAATATCTTAGTGAGGATGAAAAAGAATACTTTGAAATGAATGATCCAGATGAATCCATATCAATACAGTTTTCATGGCAATATGAAAGATGTGCAGTATTGCTGTGGGCTCTTGAATTGATGGAATTAAATCCTCCAACGCAAATCTGTGATGTTGTTGGAGTTGCTAGAACACTTAGAAATTATGGCTCTATAGGTGAACTGGTGAAAGCTTCAAGCATTAGATCAAATGAAGATCTTCTAGATATGCACACAAGAGTTTTATATTACAACTGGGCTTGTGTGGAGGCAAGGGTTAAGAATCAGGAGATGCCTGCGGGATTAGATAAAGGTGTGGTTCAAGAACAACATTATGCATTGAATTGGCTAATTGGAGCAAATGGAAAGTGTGAGTGGGATGATATTTCCACTAATACCTAATTTTAAATAAATAATTCTAAGAAAGGAAGTGCCTTTTATGAAAATAACAGTTGATAAGAATTTATGCCCACAAAATCACAAATGTCCGTCAATGAAGGTTTGTCCAGTAGGAGCAATACAGCAGAACGGTAATGAATTGCCAACCATTGATGAGAAAAAATGCATTATATGCAAGAAATGTATTAAGTTCTGTCCGAAGGGTGCTTTTAAGGTAGAGGAATAGAGACCTAGAACAGCAGAAATAATATCAAAGATTGTACTATTGGCAGAAGACAACAAGATAAAAGATCCTACAGTTTTAATACAAATAAATAATAACTGATTTTGACATGATGTAAGTATAAGAAGATTTATTGTATTCTATATTAAATACATTATTAATCTTACATTTTAGCAGCTAGATAAATGTAAAAGATTAAGTGTATTTAATTTTTTTGAAAAATTTTGTTTAAGCATACCCATAGGGGGTATATATTAATTAGCAAACAAAATTATACTATCTGAAGGAGGTAGTTCTTATGACAATAAAAGTATATTCTACTCCATCATGTCCTTGGTGTACAGTAGCAAAGAATTATTTAAAATCAAAAAATGTTCCTTTTCAAGATGTTGATGTTACAAGGGATAGTGAAGCTGCAATGGAAATGATACGAAAATCAGGTCAAAGAGGCGTTCCTGTAATTGACATTAACGACAATATAATTGTTGGGTTTGATCAAAAAACAATTGACAGGTTATTAAGTGCATAATATAGGTATTAAAAAAGGGCTGATTATTAGCTCTTTTTTAAATGTCTAGGAAATTATGGTGCCCATAATTTCTAACGACAAGTTACAGAGGATACAAAAGCTGCTTACGCATTTTTGTTCATGTCTAGGATTTCAAAGCAAATCCTAAAATGACATATTTGTTTCGGATTTTTGCCAAACTTTCGCCACATCTTTTTTTTAGAATAAAAATATAAGCAAGGAAAGTAATAGTTGGTCATTATAAATTTAAGTAGAGGAGTGTTATAGATGAAATGGAATAAAACAGCTAAATGGTTAAGGATTTTTGTATTATTGGGATTGCTTGTATGGGTTACTTATGAGTCTTATATGCATCAGGTTTTAGGAGGAGGTAAAGCCCCTTCTGTACATGCGCTATGTCCGTTTGGTGCACTTGAAAGCTTATATACTCTGCTTTTTATGGGAAGCTTTATTAAAAAAATATACTCAGGTACAGTAGTTTTACTGGTTTTAACAATTGCCATTGCATTTCTTTTTAGGAGAAGTTTTTGTGGATTGCTTTGTCCTTTCGGGGCGCTGCAAGAGCTGTTTGGCAGAATAGGGCAAAAGATATTTAAAAAACGGTTTGTAATACCGATGAAAATTGATAAACCATTAAGATATTTAAAGTACTTGACTTTGCTACTTACCGTAGGAATGGCATGGTATCTGGGTGCTTTATGGATGTCACCATATGATCCATATTCAGCATATGCGCATTTGTCAGCAGTTACCGAGACCATTGAGGAAGATCCAGTTGCTATAGTCGGGTTTATACTTTTGGCAATCACGTTGATTGCATCATTACTCTATGACAGATTTTTTTGTAAATATCTGTGCCCTGTTGGCGCTTTCTATGGAATCATTGGTAAAATTAGCCCAACAAAAATTGAACGAAATAATAATGTTTGTATTCATTGCAAAGCATGTGACAAGGCTTGTCCTATGAATATTGAGGTGGAAAAAGCGACAAAAGTTACTAGTGCAGAATGCATCAACTGCAACGAATGTGTTATAGCCTGTCCTAAAAAGGGAGCATTAGAGATTAAGACTGCTAAAAAGACTGTTCATCCTTTTGCAATGCTGATTATAGTTGTTGGGTTATTCTTTGGAACTATATTGGTTGCTCAAGTAACTGGAAATTATGAAATATTGCCTTCTGCTTTGAAAGAAGGACAAACCATATCGATTTCAGAAGTCAAAGGATATTATTCTATTGAGGAGACAGCTATTGCAACAGGCCTGTCCATTAAGGAAGTGTATGACAAGCTTGGAATACCAGAAAGTGTACCGAAGGGGACTAAATTAAAAGAAATCTCTAAAGTGGTTCCAAGTTATGATTTCGATGCTGCTAAAGAAAAAGCTGGAGGTACAGAAAGTTCAGAAGGCTCAGAAAGTTCAGAAGGCTCAGAAAGTTCAGTAAAAGAACCAGAAACAACTAAAGATACAAATGATTCAAACAAGGTGGATATAAGCGGAATAAAAGGCTCAATGACTATCAGGGAAGCGGCACAATCTTTAAAAATGGAGATTGGAGACTTCTACAAGTTGTTTAAAATTCCTGAAGAAGTACCAGCTCAAACGCAAATGAAAGGTATATCCACTGTTTCACCAGGATATGAGTTTGAAAAAGTTAAAGAGTCTTTGAGGTAAGGTTAAATTATATGAAAACAACAGTGAGTGATTACTGTTGTTTTTTATATGTTTGGAAATTATGGTGATCATAATTTCTAACAACAAGTTACAGATGATACAAAAAGACTTTTGTGTTTTTGTTATATGCAGCTTGACAGATCGGATTGTCATGCATATAATAAATAACATACCCCTATAGGGTATGTTTGTCGTAAGATTATACGAGGAGGGAATTGAATGTTCACAATAATACTTTATTTATTAATGTTTACTTTCCTGACGATATCCTTTTTTAAGGACAGGAAAAAAACAAAGATGGCATTAAAGAAAGCATGGAAAGCGTTTGAAAATATACTTCCACAATTTCTATCAATTTTGATTATTATAGGAATTATGCTTTCGGTGCTTACTCCAGATACAATTTCAAAGCTTATTGGGCAACAATCAGGATGGATTGGAATGCTTATTGCAGGGGTTGTCGGATCGATTACGTTAATACCAGGATTTGTAGCTTTTCCATTAGCAGCAGCTCTATTAAATAGTGGAGCAGGTTTTATGCAAATAGCTGTGTTTATTTCAACTCTGATGATGGTAGGAATTGTTACAATACCACTGGAAATTGAGTATTTTGGGAAAAAAGCAGCTGTTTTAAGAAACGGTATGGCGTTCGTATTTTCATTTATTGTAGCAATAGTGATAGGGGTGATGCTAAGATGAAGAATTTGTTGAAGAGATACAAAGTGTTTATTGCTTTAGTAATTATCAATATTTTTATTATAATAGTATTTCCTTCAATTGGGAGGAAATCTGTAAATATAACATGGGATAACACTATAGAGATGCTTTCAGTAATTCCGCCGATTTTTATATTGCTAGGTCTTTTGGATGTATGGGTACAAAGGGAAACAATGATTAGGCTTTTGGGTGAGAAGTCTGGAATAATTGGAGTTACAATTGCATTTCTCCTTGGTTCTGCTGCTGCTGGGCCTTTATATGCAGCTTTTCCAGTTGCTGGTGTGTTACTTAAAAAGGGAAGCAAATTTTCTAATGTTCTTATTTTTATAGGAGCATGGTCAACAACTAAAATACCTTTATTATTATTTGAGGCTTCAGCAATGGGATGGAAGTTTATGGTTGTAAGATTTCTTATAGATATTCCTTGTATTGCTATAATCGCTTATCTGACTGAAAAACTTTTGAGTAAATCTGATAAAGAGTTGATTTATCAAAATGCAAATAAATTGAAGTGAATAAAAGAAGATAAAAGGTGGTAAATATGAGAAGAGGCTTGAAAATTATTTATAATATGTGGCGTACTCAATAAAAATAAGAAATGAGGTTTTTATATGAGAAGGTTTGTGATTGCTATAGTTTTAGTTCTCATAAGTATAGGATTAGTTGCATGTAATTCTACTGATAATAGGGATTCTACAAAGGAGCCATCACCTATAGTCGATTCGACTAAAGCATTCAAGTTTACAAATATTGGACCTGAAGAGGCAAAAAAGCGTCTTGAAAATGAAAAGGGAATCGTATTACTTGATGTAAGAACTCAAGAGGAATATGATGAAAAGCATATACCGAATAGCCTTCTGATACCTGTAGATGTTATAGAGAAAGAAGCTCCCCAAAAACTTATTGATAAGAATGCAACTATTTTTGTTTATTGTAGGAGTGGAAGACGCAGTGTTACTGCTTCTGAGGCTTTAATCAAAATGGGATATACGAAGGTATACAATCTTGGAGGAATAATTGATTGGCCATTTGAAACTGAAACAGGAAAATAAAAACCTGTAAAATCGCCAGTTGACCAGTTGTTTTTTGGGAATCACCTTAATACTTTACAGGTCTTTTTCAATGTCGTGGGAAATTATGGTACCCACAATTTCCCACGACGGGATTACAGAGGACACAAAAAGCGCTTACGCATGTTTGTTCTGGTTTACTGAAGTCTTTTTAATACATCTTCAATAGCTGCGCAATCGGTACAACCATCTTCAGGGCCACCATCCTTACAGGTTTGGAGACAGTGATTTATGGATTTTTTTAGAAGATCAACTTCCTTTTCGTTAAGTGTGAGCGTAAACATTGTTTATATACCTTCCTTTAATAAATAAATTTGCTATATATTCTTTCCAATAATATCGTATTATATGATTATTAAAAAGTTTAAAATTAATAAGAAAAATTAGGATATTGACACTGATAGAAAGAAGGCATATAATTATTATATACCCCAAGGGGGTATATAAAGAAGTTGGTAGAATGAACAATGATTGTATAATAATTCAGAATGAACACAGACTATTATATGGAAGCGGATGGATTCCGGTGGGTCCCTTGGACTTCAAATCCGTAGTCGGGTGGTAATACCGGCCGAGGTGGGTTCGACTCCTACACGCTTCCGCCAGTCTCAAATGAGGAGACAAACAAAAACTAGGTTTTTGCTGTTTGATGGAAATAAAGGAGGGAGACTTTTGGAAGAATTCGAAAAGCAGAATGCTTTAAAGGCGATCCCACCCATGAATGAAATACTTGAACGACCTGAAGTAAAGGCTCTTATAGAGCGTTTTGGAAGAGACAATGTAACGGAAATTATCAAGCTGATTATGGATGAATACAGGAAAAATATTGGTTCACATGAACCATTTGGTACAGAGATCCCTTGGAGAACAAGGAAGGAAATCTCAGATTACCTTGTTTATAGGATGAAAATATGGTTTGAAGAACAGCAAAACACTGGATTGAAAAAGGTAATCAATGCGACGGGAATTGTACTCCACACCAATCTAGGAAGGGCACCTCTGCCTGAATCGGCAGTTAAGTCAATTTATGAAGTTTCTAGCGGCTACTGCAATCTTGAATTTGATATGGAAGGTGGTGGCAGGGGTTCGAGACATTCGCATATAGAATCCTTTATAACAAGAATTACAGGAGCTGAAAGTGCTATAATTGTCAATAATAATGCTGCTGCTGTATTTTTAAGTCTTAATACAATTGCAAATAATAAGGAAGTTATTGTGTCCCGCGGTCAGCAGGTCGAAATAGGCGGAAGCTTTAGAATTCCAGATATAGTAGGTCGGAGTGGTGCAAAAATGGTTGAAGTCGGGACAACCAATAAAACGCACATATCAGATTATTCGAATGCAATTACCTGTGAAACTGCAGTGTTTTTGAAAGTACACACAAGCAATTACAAAATTACAGGTTTTACAGATGAGGTATCCATAGAAGAACTGGTTGATCTTAGCAGGGGAAAAAATATTACTATAATTGAGGATTTGGGCAGTGGAAGTCTCTATGACTTGTCACTTTTAGGACTACCATATGAACCTACGGCTCAGGAAAGTATAAAAAAGGGCGTAGATCTGATAACTTTCAGTGGAGACAAGCTTTTAGGAGGACCTCAGGCAGGTATTATTGCTGGGAAAAAGGTTTTGATTGATATGATAAAGAAAAATCCGCTGACACGGATGGTTCGCTGTGATAAAACTTCTATTGCTGCCATGGCGGCTGTACTGAGACTTTATATGAATCCTGACAAGGTAGTTGAAAACATACCGGTTTTAAAAATGATGGCTCTTAAAGAGAAGGAATTGTTTGATAAAGCCATGAAACTAGAAAATGAGTTGAATTCCGCTTTGAAAAGCAGGTGTAAAGTACAAATCGTTGATGATCTGGATGAAGTAGGTGGAGGGTCCCTTCCTGGAGTAATTCTTAATGGAAAAGCTGTTGCACTGACTTCTGAGGATATGGGTGCCAATGAAATACAGGTGGGGCTGAGAAAAGCGAAGGTTCCTGTAATATGCAGGATTCATAAGGACATGATTCTTTTAAATGTCAGAACGCTCGATGAAAATGATTATTCGTTGATTGTTGAAGCTCTTGAGGGAGTGTTGAAATAAAGCTATGAAAAATGTTGTCATGGGAACGGCAGGACATATAGACCACGGAAAAACAGCCCTTGTCAGGAAGCTTACAGGGATTGATACCGACAGGTTGGAGGAGGAAAAACGCAGAGGAATGACTATAGAGCTGGGCTTTGCACCACTTACTCTGCCATCGGGAAATGTTATATCCATAATTGATGTGCCAGGCCACGAAAAATTTGTCAAAACCATGGTGGCTGGAGTAACAGGAATAGATTTTGTGATGCTTGTTGTTGCTGCAGATGAAGGGGTAATGCCCCAGACACTAGAGCATATAGATATACTTTCGCTGCTCAATGTTAAAGGTGGGGTAGTGGCTTTAACAAAAAATGATTTAGTAGATGATGAATGGCTGGAAATGGTAAGAGGAGACATACTTAAGGCACTTGAAGGTACTACACTTGAAGGGATTCCCATCATTTCTGTATCTTCTCTAACCGGCAGTGGGATAGACGGGTTGGTAGTGAGTCTTGAGAAATTGGCTTTAAAGGCTTCAACAGAAGACGGGCAGGCTTTGTTCCGTTTACCTGTGGACAGGGTTTTTACAATGACTGGACATGGTACTGTCATAACTGGAACAGTATCAGGAGGCACAATATCAAAGGGCGATATTGTGGAAATATTGCCAAAAGGTTTAACAGCAAAGATCAGGGGAATCCAGGTACACAATTTGAGTGTTGAAAGTGCAGTGGCGGGAGATAGGTGTGCGCTGAACCTTTCAGGAGTTGACAGGAACAGTATTGAAAGAGGGAACGTAATAGCTAGTCGTGGAATAATAAAACCTACATGGATGGCTGATGTAGTCGTGTATACGGTTAAAGGAAAAGGTGATATACTCCACAACCAGAGGGTTCATGTACATGTAGGGACAAAGGAAGCCATTGCCAGAGTAAAAATTATAGGAGAAGAGAAGATTCAGGGAGGAAGTAAGGGTTATATACAGTTGAAATTCGAGGAACCTGTTGTAGTAGTTCGGGGGGACCGGTTTATTATAAGGTCATACTCCCCTATAAGTACTTTGGGCGGAGGATGGGTTGTTTTTCATTCGCCGAAGAACCGTAAAAGATTCTCTGAAGATAGTATCGAAGCGTTCCAAATTGGAGAATCTGGCAGTCTAAAAGAAATGGTAAACTACATTTTGAAAACCTCAGGAAAAGTTATGGGTGTTGAAGATTTGCGGAAGGAGCTTTTTGTTGACAGGGAAGAAATACAAAGAGTTCTTCAAGATGAAATGGGTGAGGGAAATCTGTTATGGCTAAAGGAAACAAACCAATATTTAGCCAAAGACTTGTACAGAAAAGTGTTTAGTTTGGTAAATATGGAGTTTGAAAAGTTGTATAAAAGTTTTCCATACCGATACCAGATTGATAAAGAGGAAATAAAAAGTAAGGTATTTAATGATTGGGATTCTAAGGACTTTGCAGCATTGTTGAATTACTTTGTTATAGATAACCTTTTTGAGTTGGAAGGAAATTCTATGCTCCAGCCAAATAAAATAGGATTAAACAGAATTTTTGCTTTAAAAGAGACTGATGATGTTGAAAAAAGCATTTATAAATACGGTTTAAATGTCGTAAGTTTTCAGCAATTAATGACAGATTTAAATATTAATGAAAGTAAACTAACTGAAATTGAGAAATTTCTTAATTTAACAGGCAGGATAGTTGATCTTGGTGATGGTTTATTGGTTCATTTCGATACTCTGATGGACTCAGTTAAGAAAGTAAGGCAAATCATTGATAAACAGAGTGATGTCACTGCAGCACAGGTTAGAGATTACCTTGGTATCAGCAGAAAAACGGCAATAGCACTTCTGGAGTATATGGACAGACAGGAGATAACAACTAGACTAGATGCTGTCAGAAAACCAGGAATTCGTTATTTGGAATGTATGATGTAAGAAATATGACAAATGCTTATAAGGAGGTGAAAAAAATGATTAAAGTGTCCGAAACTGCAGCTGGAAAGTTGAAGGAAATTATTGAAAAACAGACAAACCCTTCAGGTACAATGCTAAGAGTTGAATTCGGAGGATATGGCTGAGGAGGCCCCAAATTACAATTAACTCTGGATGAGTTAAAGGATCACAATGATGTTGTTGTTGAATCACAGGGTATTACAGTTGTATATAGTTCCGAAATTGAACAATATTTACGCAATTCGCTCATTGATTATGCAAGCAGTTGGTATGAGCGTGGATTTGTTATTAGAGGTTCAAATTTATCTTCATGCTGATAATAAAAAGGCTCAAAAAAGAGCCTTTTTATTATCGGTTAAAATAACCCTCGCAGGAAGTGCTTCAACATTGTTAATTTTAATGGGAAGAGCAATCATTTTGTAGATACCTTCAGGAACTTCAGAAAGTCTCAGACCTTCGATTATAATAATATTATTCTGAAAAAGTATTTTATGCGTTTCGTGACCTGGCTGGGATCTTTCAATACCAAGGGCGTCAATACCTACGCCTTTGGCCTTAAGTTCCTTGAGATAATTTGCTCCTTTAGTATCAAGATAAATAAACTCTGGATTGAAGCTTTCACTAAAGGAGTTTTTTGTTTTTAAGAGCACAAATTCATTTTGCTGGATTTCCTTACTACGCAAATCTACATCTGAAATTTTATTTGTGACATGAGTAAGGTCAAGGACGGTACATACTGTTATAAGAGTAGAGATGTCGAAATTATCTGAGGCAGCACCGTCTGGAATCATGTGCAGAGGCATATCGATATGTGTACCAGTATGCAGATTCATATGAAGCTCTGATTCAAAGGCGCTGCCTGTAGAAAAGTTGCTTGTTGTTATTATTCTTGGTTTTTTTTCATCTTTGTTTTTGTAAACAGTCATATCCTCATGTATTGGCATGCTAATATCAATGAATTTCATCTTTACCTCCAAATTAGATATTCCACCAGTGGTGACCATTATTTGAGAGTAACTGGTCAGCTTCATTAGGTCCCCAAGTTCCAGACGGATAATTTGGAAAAGAAGGCTGTTCATTTTGCCAAACATCGGAAATTGAGTCTACAAATTTCCATGAGGCTTCTATCTCTTCCCAGCTTGTAAAAAGTGTCTGGTCATTATGCAAAACATCTGAAATCAAACGTTCATAGCTTTCAGGTGAATTGTTTTCGTATGTGCAGTTCTGACAGAAATCCATTTTTACATTGGAAATTTCATTTTTTGTGCCAGGTTTTTTTGCATTGAAACTAAAGGAAATTCCTTCCTTCGGCTGTATCCTTATTTCCAGAAGGTTTGGCTGCATTCCTTTATACTCTTTAAAGAAATAAATTTCAGGCATGGATTTGAATTCTAATACAATACTCGTAGTTTTTTCTTCCATACGCTTGCCTGTCCTTAAATAAAAGGGTGTACCAGCCCAGCGGAAATTACTTGCCGAAAGCTTCATGGCAACATAGGTTTCAGTGTTAGATACAGGATTAATCCCAGGTTCATTTCTGTATTCGGGTACATATTGATTATTCAAGGTGCCTTTTCCATATTGTCCCCTTATAACATTTCTTTTGATAGCATCCTGATCCATTTTTACGAGACTTTCAAAAAACTTCACTTTTTCATTTTTTATCGCTCCTGAGTCAAGACTAGATGGGGGTTCCATTGCGGTATATGCCAGAATCTGAAGCATGTGATTTTGCATCATATCCTTAAGGGCTCCAGAGCTCTCATAATACTGTGCACGATTTTCAACTCCGACGGTTTCACTTGAAGTAATCTGGATATTGCTTATATACTTGCTGTTCCATATACTTTCAAACATTGCGTTTCCGAAGCGAATCACAAAAAAGTTCTGTAACATTTCTTTTCCAAGATAATGATCTATGCGGAAGATATTTTCAGCAGGAAAAACTTCGGTGATAACCTTGTTTAAGTATATAGCAGTTTTTAAGTTATGACCGAAAGGCTTTTCGATAACTAGGCGCTGCCATGATCCCTGGTTTTGAGCCATATCATGGTTTTTTAGGTTTAATGTGATTGTTTCAAAATACATCGGCGCTACGGATAGATAATAAAGCCTATTGCCTTTCGTGCCGACAGCTTCATCGATATTTTCAAGATAACCTTTTAAACGGGCATATGCTTCCGAATCGTCAAAGTCAATGTTATAGTAATAGATCCTGTTTGCGAGTATATCCCATGCCTTGCTTTTTATCTTGTAACGTGAGAATTTTTCTACAGAGGCCTTAAGCTCTTCACGGTATTCAATATGGCTCATTTCTTTTCTTCCTACTCCAACAATAGCAAACTCCTCAGGTAAAAGACCGACGTAGGCTAGATTGTAAAGGGCAGGTACCAGCTTTCTGTAAGCAAGATCGCCTGTCCCTCCGAAAATGGTCATGATGCATGGGGACTCGATTTTTTTGTCCATTATGAAGCACCTCCAAGCTCATACTATTTCTTTTCTACCGCATGCCCACCAAATTCATTTCTAAGTGCAGCCACAACTTTTCCTGAAAAAGTATCTTCCCGCTCGGAACGGTATCTTGCAAAGAGTGATTCGGTTATTACGGGAGCTGAAACTTTTAATTCAAGTGCTTCCTGTACAGTCCAAAGTCCTTCTCCTGAGGAGTGGACAATCCCTTTTATTTCTTCAAGTCTGGAATCTTTCTTGAACATATTGATAGCAAGCTCCATTAGCCAGCTTCTTATTACTGAGCCGTTGTTCCATACCGAGGCAATTTTCTCAAGATCAAATTCAAACCTACTTTCATTAAGAATTTCAAAACCTTCTCCTACCGCCTGCATCATTCCGTATTCAATTCCATTGTGGACCATCTTTGCGAAATGGCCTGAACCGTTAATTCCAGTATGAATATATCCGTTTTCTACACTAATGTCTTTCAATATAGGGTCAAGGAGATGGAATGTTTGATCTGAAGCACCGACCATGGCACAGATACCATTCCGAGCGCCATCTGTTCCTCCGCTTGTTCCTATGTCAACAAATTCTATTCCTTTGTTTTTCAGAGTTTCATATCTTCTAAGGGTGTCCTTGTAATTTGAGTTGCCTCCGTCAATTAAAATATCATTTCTCTCAAGATGAGGTAGTAGCTTTTCGATTGTGTTGTCCACAGGTTTTCCCTCAGGAATCATGAGCCAAACGATTTTTTGCGGAGGAAGCTCTTTAATAAAGCTATCAAGCTCACTAAAACACTTTATTCCTTCACTAGCTGCGGTTTCGCAGGCTTTTTCAGATATTTCATATGCGATTACATCATGATTATGGTCTTTCATATTAAGAGCAAGGTTTAAACCCATTTTGCCAAGACCTATCAAACCAATCTTCATATCGTAATCCTCCTTTTGATTATTAGAGCTTGTTGCTTACTACATATCTTTCGGCCATGATACCTGCTATAGCTCCGTCGGATGCTGCTGTAACAACCTGACGTATGAGCTTTGTCCTGATGTCGCCTGCAACAAATACGCCATCAATACTTGTTTTAGTATCTTCAGAAGCCACGATATAACCCCATTTGTCAATTTCCAACTGTCCTTCATACACTTTCGACATAGGTTCGGTTCCGATATATACAAAAGCTCCTTCAGTAGGGACTTCGGATAGTTCCTTTGTTTTGAGGTTTTCTACAACCACACTTGTAAGTGCATGTCCCTGCCCATTGACTTTCCTTACCTCGGAATCCCATATAATATCGATTTTTGGGTTTTTGAAAGCCTCTTCCTGCGCTGTTTTTGATGCTTGGAAATTGTCGAACTGATGAATAACAGTGACATGGGAAGCAAACTTTGTGAGAAAAACAGCTTCTTCAACCGCTGAATTTCCTCCACCTATAACTACGATTTTTCTGTCCTGGTACATGGAACCATCACATGTTGCACAATAATGTATTCCACGGCCTTTGAATTCATCAGCTTGCTCAGCAGGAAGAGCACGAGGCTTTGCTCCAGATGCAATTATTAAGGCCTTAGCATAATATTCGGTATCTTCTGTTCGGACATATTTGATTTTATCCTTCAGTTTTACTTCTGCGATCTCTTTGAGGTCATCGATTCTCGCGTTAAAGGATTTTGCCTGCTCACGCATGTTGTTAATAATTTCCTTGCCTCTTACTACGCCTGGCGTACCAGGGTAATTTGCGACATGGTAGGTTGAAGCTGTTTGTCCGCCAGGTACACTTTCGTCTATAACTACAGTATTCATCTTTGCTCTTGAGGCATAAATTGCGGCAGAAAGACCAGCAGCACCTGCGCCAAGAATAAGAACATCGCAGTCAACGCGTTTCATATCTTCCTTTGGAATAATATCGCCAAGAATTTCTTCAATTGCTTGTCTAACCTGTGGTTTGTTCATAAAACCATTTAGTCTTGTGCCAACTTCTATACCGTTTTTGTAGAAAAGAACGGTTGGGCTGCTTGAAACGTTTAAACTTTTTGCAAAATCACGATTTGCCTGACGCAAAATTTTAACGAACTTTATATGATCCCCATATTTTTCAGCCATTTTTTCATAAATAGGGGCTAATACTTCACATGGAGCGCAATCTTCCGAATAGAAGTCTACAATGACGGGAATGTCACTTTTTAAAACTACGCTTTCAAATTCATCAGAGTTAATATGCAGTATTTTTTCACTCATTTAAATCATCCTCTCATAGATTGTTTTGAATTCAATTGATTTAGGTAGTGTCTCCATTAATAAGCACTTTTAATATTATTAACAATACAGACACTTTTAATATATAAAATTTTGAAAATTGTTTGATAATAGAGGCGGTTTTACTGCCGCCTCCATAGAAATAAGTTTTAATCGTGACAGCCTGCCACAACCTTTGAAGATTTGGAACAGCATTGAGCGGTTGTGAATTTTGTACAACAGCTTTTGGAAGCAGATTTTTTGGTAACCTTTTTCATGTTTTCACCTCCTCTCCATGCTTTTCAGCCATTATGGTTAAACTTATAAAATCATGATCATTTTTAATGTATTCCCTACGTTTTAATATTTGAATGTTCTTAAAACCCGAAGAGGTAATACTGTATAAGTATTCTTTCTCAGTTATGGCTCCTCCAAAGCACTGAGCCCATGCTTCAGGATCATTTTTTATTTCAGAGGGAAGAGGGTGCTTTGAAACAGCATCGGAAATAACAAATCTCCCTCTTGGTTTTAATACCCTAAAAATTTCTCCGTAAACCTTTATTTTGCTTTTTGCATGATTTATAACACAATTGCTTATGACAGCATCAAATGTCTCTTTATCAAAAGGAAGGTTTTCAATATCGCCTTTTATGAACCAAGCGTTTGAAACTCCAATTCCTTCGGCATTATATAGTGCAACGTCAATCATTTCTTGTGTAATATCGAGGCCTATAGCCTTTCCATCAGGTCCTGCCTCAATAGCTGCTTGAATTGTTTCGCTTCCTCTTCCGCAGCCTAAGTCCAGAATATTTTCACCAGGTTCTATTTTTAAAAACTCTAGATTACTTCCACAGCTTAAATTACAGTTGTTACCGCTTTCTTCTGAATACCTTGATTGAATATCATTTAACATATGCAATTTCCTCCTTTCTTATTATATACCCCCTATGGGTATATAATAACACTAGAATATTTAAATATCAAGATATAAAATTACAGTTTTTCTGATAATATATCAATATATGAAGAATTATATTTAATAAGTCTATATTAAATACGATTAATCTTTTACATTTATCTACTGCTAAATGTAAGATTAATAATATTGCATTTAATATTTATTATATTATAACTTTTATGATAATATCGGTATATACAAAATTATATTTAATAAGGAATATACTATTCATACTAGAATGATATACCGATATTATTTAGTGTATGGTACTAAAAATGAAGGGACTGATGTCTTATAAACGGTGAGCATTTGTTTAGAGGTATAAAAAATATATGGTACGATAAAAAATATAGGAATATTTATTTCTCATTTATCTGGCATGGTTTTTTCCTTGCGCTTACAATGGCAATGATTGAACTTAATACTGTTCTTCCAAATTTGATAACTGGATTAACTAAAAGCAGTATTGTTTTTGGTGGATTGTATTCAATTATGCTTGGAGCACCGCTTGTGTTCAATCTACTTTTTAGTCATTACTTAAGAAGGTTCGAATTAAAAAAGAAATTTTTATTGTTAGGTATATATTTACGAAGCTTAAGTTTTCTTGGAATGGCAATTGTAACTTTGTTTTTTGCAAAAAGCAATCCCACGGTGACATTGATTTCTTTTTATATTCTCATTCTGTTATTCTCTTTAAGCGGAGGATTTGCGGGAATAGCATACTCTGATATAATAGGCAAGCTTTTACCATCAGAAAGACGACCAGGTCTATATGCTTCTAGGCAAATTTTCAGCGGAATAGCTTCGCTTATAGGAGGGATAATTATTGCGAAGATTTTTACACCAGGAAACTTTAATTATCCCATGAACTATGTGTTGAGTATGATGATTGGTTGCTTGGGACTTATTATTGGCGCATTTGGATTCTGGAAGATAAACGAACCGACAACTGATAGTAGCAATGATAACAAGAATAGGGGAGGGGTTCTTGGTGATACAGTCAAAATTCTCAAAGAGGACAGGGTATTTCGCAAATTCATAATTATAGAAAATATAACTAGTTTCAGTTTGATGATATTACCGTTTTATATGGTGTTTGTAAAACATACCTTTGAAAACTACAGAGATTACTTTGGAGCGTATGTAATAGCACAGCTTTCAGGTAATATACTGTCTAATTTTATGTGGGCTGCCATATCCAAAAAGCTTGGAACATCAACCGTCCTTAAAATCTGTATTATGATTGGCGCTACAATACCAGTTGCTGCAATGCTTCTTAAACCATTGGGTGCAATGTGGTATATCCTTGTATTTCTCCTTGTGGGTGCTGTTACAAGCGGCAGGAATATGGGATTTGAACCATATCTTCTAGATATTGCACCAGGGGACAAGCGTACCATGTATCTTGGAATAAGAGGAACACTTAATATACTTGTTGTTCTACTACCATTAGCTGGAGGTTTTTTTATTGATTTGTTCGGTTACTATATAACCTTTTCCGCTGTTTCGTTAATAATGATTACAGCGTTTATATTATTTCAAACTGGAATGGTAAAAGAAACGGAATAATGGATAAAACAAAATAAACCTAGCAGTTTATAGTTAACTGCTAGGTTTATTTTAATGTGCAAGAAATTATAGTACACCAACATTCTTCAGTATACTACTTTAGCTTTTTTAATACTTCTTCGAGGGAAGCACAATCTGTACATCCATCTTTCCCGCTTCCGTTTTTGCAGGTTTCCAAACAGTGATTTATGGATTTTTTCAATAACTCAACTTCTTTTTCATTAAGCTCAATGGTAAGCATATATGAAACCACCTTTCATAAAAAGAATTAAGATAAATATATTATATATCTCAAAACTCAAAAAGGAAACAGTTTTCGTGTTTTTGTTGCAAATTTTTTGCTTGCTATATATTCATGCGTTTTGTTTGTCTGGGAAGTAGGGGCAATTTACGCCTAAACAATCTTTATTTTTATGATATTGATTGCAGGAATATTTCGTATATTGCAAGTTGTTAAAGTATTCAGTGACCTTTATGAAAGATTCTATAGTGGTCATGGCTTCACGCTTGCAGCATCGAGGACCTCCGTACTTACTGATTTCAAGCAGAGCATAACCAGTTGCTTTACTGGCAGCACCTCGTTGATCTTTAGACATTGGGGTTGCGCCTTCAATAATCGATACCGTAATTCCACTTCCTGCAGCTGCTCCACAAACCCCATGGAATCCGCAACTGCCGCCTTTTATATCCTTGCCACGACTAAGGGCTTCCTTAATTTTTGAGGTGTCTTTATTCCAAGATAGATTTTGATATGCTGCAACAAGAACAGCAGGAACAATACTGTGATATTCTGGTCCATGCATATTGAGCCCAGGTAGTTCAAATACTTTTTGTGCAAGAATCACAGGGTTGCTTTCATTGCTTGCAGTTAAAAGTCGTTCTACCTTAGAAAGAATATCAAGGTTGTGGCAGGAGTCACAAATATAATGGCCATTTGAACATTTAACATGAGTTTCAAACTCTCTGCTACAAATATTACAGGTTTCTTTTGTCGGATTGTTAGCGGAATACAAAAGTTCGTTGCCACATATTATGCAACCTTCAGTCTTTGTGCTTTCATTTTCTCCAGCCATTTGATGTATGTCATCAATATAATAGTTTATGCCTGTTTCCAAAAGCTCATAAATGGGGCGGCAGTCAGGTGAATGAATGTTTCCGTTGTTTTGATTAGCAGCAACCACTCCGCAGCCTCCACCGCATATGACATCGTATTTGCAGTCCATGCATTTTGAGATGCTTTTTACATCTCTAGTCTGCCAAGTTTTTATTGACTCTTTGTTCAGATCTATTTGAGGCCAATAGGTTCCTAGCAGATACTCTTCACGTCCGCAGCTCGCAGTACATCCATATATATTGCCGTAAAGGTCAAATACCCACTCGGTTTTGCAGGCAGGGCATGTATCAAAGCTTGCCATATATAATTCGCCTGTATCTACTAGGTGACGGATACCTTTGAAATCAGGTCTGTGAAACTTTGCGAGGACGGGGTAGGACTTGCTTAAAGATGCAAATTCGCCCCACAATTGTAACTGTGTCATGAGATGCTGGGGTTTTGCATAACAATCGAATAGCTCATAGTTTCTGCCTATCTGGGTTTTAAAGAGCTCAGGGGGCAGATCTAGCCAGCCCTTTTTATCAAGAAACTCAGCAAGGTTTACAATATCTTTGATATTTTCCATATCGACAACGGAACGTAGGTTTACAGGTATTTTATTCTTTACAGCAGCTTCAATTCCTTGAATAATTCTATCAAAAGTTCCTTTTTTGTTGGCGGTTGCACGTCTTGTGTCATGTATTTCTCTGCTGCCATCAAGTGTAAATTGGATCTCCTTAATCTTGACTTTTTTAAGAATCTCGACATATTCTATGAAATCATATCCGTTTGTTACTGCTGCAATTTCATAATCTACTTCGGCGGTTTTGTCAACTATATATTCAATTATACTCCTCTGCTTAGGAGAATTTTGGAGAGGCTCACCGCCGAATAAAGTTATAAAAGGCTTTACAGAACCATTTGAAAAATTCGCTTTTGCATATTCGAAAAAAGCATCTACAGTTTCCTTTGAGATTAATGAAGGTCCTTCTTCAATGCCGTGCTGAAAGCAATATGTACAGGCAAGATTGCAGCCATATGTCGGTACAAGCATCAGTTGAACTTGGGATTTTGAAATCTCGGTTTTGAAGTCAATATATGCCTTGTCAATGGACGTATCCATTTCTTCAAGGTTTTTAAAAGCATATCCACGTTCCAGAAGGTAGGAGGAGAATTCATTATCCAAATTTTCGCCTTCATTTATTTTTTGATAAATGTTGAAATCACGTTGGTCCATGAGATCAAAACTACCCGAAACAGGATTTAAGATAGCATATTCTGGGGTTCTTGAATTTTGTATTTTAACAATAATGTTGTTTTTCGCAATAATCATAGAAAGACCTCCACGGTTTTTGGTAGTTATTATATACCCCTAATGGGTATATAATAACATTATGTTACAATAATATCAAGATAAAAATTACAGTTATTACTAATAATATATTATATTAAATACATTATTAATATAGGTATATACAAAAGATTATACTAAGACTGATTAAACCTTGAGAAGCCCCCAGCCAAACTTTTTACATTTGAATAACCTTTCATGGATAGGTACATTACTGCATAGACCGACTGAATGCCACCGTTGCAGTAAATGATAACTTCTTTTCTTTTATCAGGAAACAGTCTGGTATATTTCCCAGGAAGGTTGTTCAGCACACAATTTACAGTACCTGGGATTCTATTATTATTAAAAGCTTCTGGGTTCCGCAAATCCAGTAAATAGAAGTCTTCTGGGCTTGACTGAGTTTTAAGCATGGTCTTTAATTCTTCAGCCGTTATAAGGTGAAATTTGTCTGGCATGTTTTCAATGAAAATTTCTTCCAAGGGTTTAAAACCAGGTATTCCAAGTAGGGGATTATGTCCTTTAACTCTGTCCTTGACTATAAAAGTTGTAAAATCCATTTTAAGATTCTTTTGAAGAAGTATGTCATGTCCAAGGCAAAGTCCCATAAGAATGGTGAACTGGATTCCAGAGGAATTAAGAATATTTGCCTGTCCAATTGGATTGCAGGAAACTGTGTTATTTGTCTTGTCTGCGTCTATCTGTGATTCTTTTATACCGTCTACAGTACATGAAACCATGGCTGGTTTGAAGCCTTCATGATTAAGATATTCCCTTAAAAGTTTGGCTTCCTTTTCCATTCCATAGCAATAGGCTACACCGATTTTAGTGTAGCCGCGCAATTTAGAGTATTCTACAATTTCTTCAAGGCGTGTTAGTGTACCAGCTCTGCCGTTATCGATCAATTTGGAGGCGGTTTTTGTATAAAGCTGATTTTCCTCAGATGAATAACTCTTAAAGTATTCATCGCTCCTGTCAAAACAGGGTTCCGATTTCCTACAACCTTTGATGGTACATTTTGTGCAATCCATATGTTCCTCCTGAAGGCCCCGAAAATTTAAATACAATCCTAAGTCAAACCAATTTGAATGTCACTTCGGTATTCAATATATACAATAGTTTTTAAATAACTTTTTTAATCATGTTCTCCAATTCTTGGGGAGACCTTAAACCTATAACCTGCTGTACGATAATTCCATCTTTGAACAATATAAGAGTGGGAATGCTCATTACCCTGAATTTTGAAGCTAATGCAGGCTCTTCATCCACATTCACCTTGCCGATTTTTATTTTTCCGTCGTATTTTACAGCCAGCTCCTCAAGAATCGGAGCTACTGCACGGCAAGGACCGCACCAGGGAGCCCAGAAATCTACAAGTATTGGAACATTGGATTTTTCAACTTCCTGATTAAAACTGTTTGTATCTACATGAACTATATTTGATTTTGTCATATAAAATTTCTCCTCGTATAATAGTTTTTGTTAAGGTTTTATATAAGAATTTCCAGTTAAACACTTACGTGTTCACCTTAAACTCACTGAAAATTCACTTCAAAGACATCTTCAAAGATTTCTTCGAAGGCTCTCT